>ERZ772921.61-NODE-61-length-64655-cov-3.634087_pt1 | contig 64655 bp, 60 predicted proteins | sample MGYA00512117_ERZ772921 | MGnify/ENA primary metagenome ERZ772921 (study PRJEB29015, sample SAMEA2737944) | human oral metagenome | biome: human oral; feature: human-associated habitat; material: dental | place: China | collected 2150 ...
CCGGACGAAACTGGAAGTTACCCCTTCAAACTGGAACCTCGGATTTCAACCGACCAACGTCATAGTGACTCTTGTTGTGTCAGGATGCAATTTTATCTGTCCTTTTCCAGTTCAGTTACTCGAATAGTCCTCATGCCTTACCCCTTTCCGGTGCACATGCGTCTATCACATTCTGGTAGCACTGGCGCGTCTTTTCATCATAGCAACTCATTACCACAGTCATTCCGTAATCGGGGTTATCGGACAGCCAGTTTGATACCGTCGTAAGAGCGATAGCTGCGGCTTCCTGCTTGGGATAGCCATAAGCGCCTGTTGATATCGCAGGAAAAGCAATAGTGTGGAGATCGTGTTCCTTCGCCAGTTCCAGAGAATTGTAATAGCAGTTCTTAAGCAGTCTCTCACAATCCGGCTTTTTCTTCGGGTTATACCTCGGGCCGACTGTATGGATAACATAATTGGCTTTCAGAAGCCAGCCTCCCGTAATCTTTGCCTCGCCGACTTCGCATCCGTTTAACTTCCTGCATTCCTCGAGAAGTCCGGGGCCAGCCGCCCTGTGTATAGCTCCGTCCACACCGCCTCCGCCGAGGAGTGATTTATTGGCAGCGTTTACAATTGCCTCCACATCAATTTTTGTAATATCGCCTACATCAAAATAGATGTGATTTTCCGGTTTGTTCGCTTCAAGAATGACATTGATCAGCTGTTTCGTAAGCTGGAAGAAAGTACCCCAGGGGTTAATGATTATCCCTTCCTCGCTCATGTCCCTGCAGCCCTTGAGCATTGAGCCGATAAAGTTTGAGATAATTGAACTGCTTTCACCCTTTTCGTATTCCTCCCTGCTCGTGAATACTGCGAGCCACGACTTTCCGTCAGTCGTCTGCACATGCTGCAGCTTGAAATGCAGATCTTCCTCGCTGGTGACGGTATCTCCAACCTTAACGCTGTCAATGTCTATCATGTCTATGGCAGCCTGTGGAGGGATGACCGGGATCATAAAATGTCCGTCCTCCTGCATCCTCCTGCGGATTGCTTCCAGAACACCTACCAGATTTTTCTTTGTCTGCTCCTCTCTAAATTGCTCAATCGCTTCTTCAATAATTACATTTCCATCAAGATACGGATCTTGTGAATTGTCTTTCCTTCCCCTTGTCACATCAAAACGCTTTAACACGGTGAGCATATCCTCGGGCAGCCTTGCAGTGCATTCTGTCTCAAACCATACCGGAATGCCGTAAAAAGCTTCCGCAATCCCTCCGGCGATGCAGGTCAGGGTATCGGAGTCACCGCCAAGGGAGACAACCGTTCGAATAACATCCTCAAAGTTTTCTCCCTCGAGGAAAGCTGTTATCGCTTCCGGCACAGTCTGCTGGCAAGTCTCTACGTGATGATATGTCAGCCTTATCTTATCGCAGGTGCGGGACAGGTCGTAGCCAAATTCCCTGACAATATAATCCTTTATTTCATCTTTCGGGCTGCCGTTCCTCGCAAGGAAGATAGCGACCGCAGTCGCCTCGGCTCCTTTTATCCCTTCTGGATGGTTGTGCGTAACTTCAGCCGTCAGCCTCGCATAATGTCTTGTTTCTTCAATAGTTTCATAGAGCCACCCGGCAGAGGACACTCTCATCGCGGAGCCGTTTCCAAAACTCCCGTAAGGCTGTGGATCGTCACTATGAAGCCAGCCTATGAACATCCCGCCATAACCGGCATAGGGATATTTCCTTCCCCATTTCTGCATGGAATGCACAAGGGCATTCTTCACCTCGTCATCGGACTTTCCTTCAGAATCCATAAGGGCTTCCGCCACAGCTATGGTCATTACTGAATCATCCGTGAACTGAGTCCCCTCTGAAAAGAGCGGGAAGTCCTTCGTCTTGTTTCCTCTGTCAAATTCGTATGGCGCACCTATCATGTCGCCCAGTATAGCTCCGTACATTTTGCTTCCTCCTTTTCCTTTGATACCGCAAGTATAAAGAAGAAGGGAGTCGCGGTGGTCGTTTGGCAAACGACAAATCACTCCCCAAAGATCGGCTGACCGTATTTGAATAAGGCTGCGTTAATCTCATATATATCATAAGTCCCATTTGTAACACTGTAACCTCAAATTTTACGTAATAAGTCGACACCGAGTGTGTCCAGCACATTCTTCGTCTTCTTCTGAATCGCGGAAGCCTTGAAGCCCTGCTTGTCTCCGGTGTCCACACAGTAGATGTTCTTTGTGATGAAGATGGATGTCCCATCAAACAATAGTGTTGAACCGGGCATAAACTGATCGCGCATAAACGCATCCAGCCTGTCCTGCTTTAATGCTCTTTACATCATCAATAACCGATCGGTAAATTGTAAGCTTATCAGAAGGATTGAAACTCTTATATCCGCGTAATGCCAAGCTTTAAACTTCATACTTAAAATATATGCTCAAGGCCTCGGGAATTCAAGCTGATCTAAAACGATGCAGACGAAGCTTCCGTTGAGAGAGGGCTGCATCAGCACAGAGCAAAAAGAAATTGTTTTTTTGCCGGAAACAAAGTATGCTGAAAACACGCTCTATTTCAGGAATTTTTCGCTTAAAGAGCAGTCTGACGTGCTGCGCTTTGGATGCAGAGAATGATGCGAATTTCGCAGAGAATAATGAGATTTCACGGAAAGAAATCGAAAGAACAGGGATAAAAAATGACACCACTCAAGATTATGAAGGCTGTATCTGCCGCCAGCTTTATCGCTCTGTCAAGTGCATTGCTGCTGTATCATTTGACGATGAGCGATATCTTCAGAACACTGGCCATCGTCTTTGGCACTATCTTTTACCACTTCTTCGTGCGGCTCGTTCTTGGGATCTTCATCGATAAGGCCAAGCAAAACCGCGCGAATATCATGCGAAGCTGGTATCGGATTCGCCCGTGGGAACGAAGGTTTTACCGGTGCATCGGCGTCAGGAAATGGAAGGACAAGATGCCCACTTCCTTTCCGGAGTACTTCAATCTGCGAAAGCACAGCCTGGAGGAGCTCGCCCAGGTGACGTGCCAGGCGGAAATCATCCACGAGAGCAATGTGCTGATCAGCGTGAGCGCGCTCCTCGGTGCGATACCGTTTGGCATGCTCTGGTTCTTTGTCTTAAGTTCGCTTGCCTCCGGCTGCTTTGACATGATTTTTGTTGTGATGCAGCGCTACAACCGGAGCCGGCTGATATCGCTCCTTGAGAGACAGCGCGCCCTCCCTATTCCGCCGAAAAAAATCGATTGACTCTGCCCGTGTTTTCCTTCGTCCATGCTCCACTCCAGGAAAGTCTTCCCTTATCCAGAAAAAGCAGATAATTGCAGCACTCCCGCAGGAGCTCGGGATCATGGGTAATGAGAAACACGGTTTTTCCCTCCCTGCCCAGGCGCTTCAGGAGTTCTGAGACCTCCAGCATGTGCAGATAGTCCAGCCCGCTCGTCGGCTCGTCGAAAAGCAGCAGATCCCTGTCAGCCGCAATCGCGCTGCCGATCGCCACTCTCTGCTTCTGTCCGCCGGACAGGGACATAGGATGCAGCTCCTGAAGCTCCGTGAGGTTCAGATCGCGAAGAATTTCCCCTGCCCTCTGCTTCGCAGCTTCCCCCTCTTCTTTCATGCTGAGAAGGATTTCCTCCAGCACACTCTCCGTAAAGAGCTGATGATTCACATCCTGCATCACCATATAACTGCATTTCCGCCGCTTCTTCGAAGAGAATTCCTTTCCCTCATAATGAAGGCTTCCCCTCACCCCTTTTTCGAGTCCGCAGATCACATTTGCGAGAGTCGACTTCCCCGCGCCGTTATATCCTAAGACTCCGACGATCGCACCATAGGGAATCTGCATTTCCGGAATGTCCAGAAACTCGTTTTTCCCATAGGAAAAGGAGAGTCCGGTAAAGCGAAGGACATCTTCCTCGCACAGCTTATCCTCTTTCACCTCGAAGTGAATCGGCTTCTGGGAGCGAAGTCCCTTCTGATGCAGTTCTCTCTCATCCATATTCCGGAATTCTTCTACAGACAGGTCCCGGATGATTCTTCCCTTCTCCATGTAAATCACCCGATCGATGAGATCCATGAGATAATACAGGCGATGTTCGGCAATGATAACGGTCTTCCCCTGCGTTTTCCACTGCCGGATCACCTCCTTCAGATCGGCGATCGTGCGAAGATCCAGATTGGAGGAGGGCTCATCCAGGATAAAGATTTCCGGCTGCATCGCTGCGACAGAAGCGCAGGCGATCCTCTGCTTCTCTCCGCCGGACAGCGCGAAGAGATTCCGATCCAGCAGCGATTCCATGTGCAGATCCCTCGCGACCCGCCCGATCCGCCGATACATCTCTTCTCGCTCTACCCCGGTATTTTCACAGCCGAAGGCGATTTCACTGCTGGAATCCACGCTGAAAAACTGAGAGCGCGGATTTTGAAACACAGAACCGATTTTCTGTGAAAGCTCATATAGGCTGAGACCGGAAGAGTCTGTACCGTCAATCAAGAGCTTCCCCCGCAGATCCCCGGGATAGTATGCCGGCGCCAGCCCGTTTATCAGCCGTGTGATCGTCGTCTTTCCACAGCCGGAGGCACCGCAGAGCATGAGAACTTGTCCCGATGGAATCTCCAGATTGATATCATAGACCCCGGCGCTTCGCTCTATGCTATTGTATTCAAAGGAGACATCCTTTAATGCAATCATATCTCTACACTCTTTCCATCAGCGTCCATAGAATCAAAACACCCGTCAGAACCGCAATTCCCGCGTCGCAAATCCCAAAATGAGGCTTCAAAAGACAAGTTCTTTTCTTGGGTCCCCCAAGTCCTCTTGAGAGGGCTGCCGCAGAAAGTTCATCTCCGATCTTCGCCACGGACATCATCAGCGGGATTACTCTGTATTCCAGAATCATCGTCGGGTTTTTCCAGAACTTTGCCGTTCCGAAACGAATTCCCCGCATCCGCATGGCGTTTCCGATCGAACGGTTTTCCTCTCTCAGGGTCGGGACGAAGCGGAAGACGACGGAAACCGGAATGATGAATGATTCCGGGATATGCCAGAGCTCCATTGCGGATATAAATTCATTCGGCTTTGTCGACTTGATGATGTAATAGCCGAACATAAATACCGGAAAGAAGCGAAAGATCAGTTCACTGAGCAGTCCCAGAAGCATGGCAGGCAGATACGGAAATCCCATCCTTCTGTCAAATTCTTTTGCCAGTACTGCCGCGATGAACAGCCCGCCATAGATCCATGCCGGGCGATACTGACGATCGGACAGAAGCAATAGAATCGGAATGAGAACAAGGATGGAGTTCAGCGGAAGATTCTCATGAAGCAGGAAGAGCAGAGTGGCGAGCACAAACAGAAAGAGAAGCTTCGTGCGCGGATCAAGATACAGACCCCTGTGCTTTGGCGGCCGATACAGCAGATTCTCTTCCATTTATGCAATCCCCGCTCTTTCAAAGTGTTTTTTCAGCATTTTTCTGCCAAGCAGTGCGCCAAGGCTCGAGGAGACGAGAATGATGCCGATTCCCGCAATCCCCATCCAGGACGGCATATACTTTTGAAGCCCCGCCACGTATTCGTCTCCCATAGCATCCCGAACCTGCTCCATATAAGTCGCCGTCAAAAGCCACATAGGCGCAGCGCAGCCGATCATTCCGCAGGAAAAGATCCAATATCCTATTATGTCAAACTGAAAGCTCTTGTATTTCCCCAATCGGAACAGCAGATCTGCCAGCAATCCTGCCGCAATATATGTCAGCGCAGGGATCCAGGTATAGCCCATCAGATACCAGAATACGGCGAGAATGACTCCCATGATCGAAACCATCCCGAACTTCTCCACCTTGGTCAGGAAGAGCATAAACGGAATCCCGGTTAAGATGGGGGACAAGAGGTATTCCAGCGGGTACAGAAACGGTATCGCGTTCAGCATTCCAACCGCGAAGAATACAACGAGGTACATCGCGGTATAGATCCCGACATGAATCAGATCCTTCGCATTTAAGTTTTTGCTTTGCATTCCAGCTGCCTCCTTGAGTTGATATTGTTTGCCTGTGTCCATGCCATGGCTTACGCCCATACCATGGCTTATGCTCATGCCATAGCTTACGCCCATACCATAGTGCCATTCACAAAGGCACGCAAAAGATAACATTGATTGCACACTTTGTTATCAATGTCTCAAAAAATATGCCGCCCCAAGCGGCAAGATCAAATTCGAAGGATTTTCCTCCAGCCCGCGGAAAAAAATTCCGACAGACTTCGTGCCGAATCCAATGCCTCTTCCCGGCTAAAGTCATGTAAAACCGTTTCGAAAAGACAGGCATAGTATGCGTGCAGAATCATGTGCAGCTCCTGCCCGGCAATGCGATGATATGGAACGGACTTCTGATCCAGCAGATCAAACATACGATAAGTGCTTCTGAGCTCGCGCTCAACCAGCCAGTCGATATAATCGCTGTACTTCGTTCCGCCGGAACAGCAGAGAATCAGCTTGAATTCCTCGAAATGCGCATAAATATAGCGAATGAAGGCCGTAATGGTTTCGGAAGATACCCTCCAGACCTCCTCTGTATTTCCTGCGTCGATAAAATCAAAACATTCCTCCTCTGCCCTGTCGAATTTCGTAAGGAGACCGTTCGCCGCTTCTTCTACCAGCGCAGCAAAAATGGAGGCTTTATCCTCAAAATGCCGGTAAAAAGCGCCCGTAGTGACACCGGCAGCCTTGCAAAGATCCCGAAGATTCGTCCGTTCATAGCCATTTTTTAAAAACAGCTTCTTTCCGCTTTCCAGTATCCTCTTATCTGTGATTTCATAGCTTCCACTTGCCATTCGTCTGCCTTCCGCTCCATGATTACTTTGTTATCATTTTAGTATTCAAAAAGTTAGCTGTCAATAACTAATTTTCTTACATCCCCGCGGACGCACAGCATCCGCAGTCCGGCCTCAAGTCTCTTATGTTGCTGATGCAACACAAGCTTTCCGGAAGCTGTGCTATAGTTTTACCGTCCGAAATCCCGCGTCGGAAAACGCGGCGGAGCGGACAATATCCGTATTGTTATCAATTTCAGGAGGAAGGAGCCCGCATTTCGGAGCTCTTCCGGAATTAGGAATGGAGGAATCGCTATGGCTAAAGTTTCCAAGGACATGCTGGTGGGAGAGCTCGTCAATACGCACCCCGAGCTGATCGATACCCTTTTGGATGTGGGGATGCACTGCCTCGGCTGCCCGAGCTCTCAGATGGAGTCTCTCGAGGACGCCTGTCTCGTGCACGGTCTCAATCCGAATGAGGTTCTCTCTTCCCTTAACAATAAGCTCGCAGAGCTGGAGGCATAAAATGAGTGCTTTTCTGGGGCCAATTCACTACTGGCTTTACCGAAAGATTCAGCTTCAGGAGGAGCTGATCGAAGCGCTCGCGGAGCTTTCGGAGAAGGAACACTGGGAGGAGATCTCGAGGGATGGGCTCAGGGAGCGCACGGTGCGAAGGGAGCTCCGTCCCCTGAATGAGCTCATCGATATCACAAATATTCACGGCTGGCTTCAGGAGCGGATCCAGGATGTGGAGGGACGCTATGCCCTCCTTGTCACGGCGCTGCTCAAAGCGGATCCCTCCCGGATCACGGCTTTGGAGGAGGAGGCCTTTCGCTTCGGAAAGGCCCATCAGCTCCCGGAATCCTCGGACTTATCCGACGCCTACCGCACCCTGGAGGACAGTCTCTTAAACGGCATGCCCTGCGACAGGGTCAATGTTCTGACAGAGCAAAGCGATGCATGCTTTTCCTGGGAGCAGACAGAGGATATCCACGCGGAATACTGGAAAGCGGTCGGGGGGGAGCCGGAAAACTACTACCGCCTCCGCGAAAAGCTCATGGAAGGAATGCTGGACGGCTCCGGCATCCGCGTCCGGAGCGAGGATCAGATCCACTACAGCCTCACAAGAAGCGCATAAGGAGAGAGCATGTCCCACTACAGTATTGAACTCATGGTCAAGGAGCACAGCGAGATCGAGAGGATGCTCTTTGTCATCCGAAGGATCTGCCTGAAGCTCATGGACGGTGGGGAGGTCCCCGTCTCGGATCTCCGGGAAATCATCGACTTTGTCCGAAATTATGCGGATAAGCACCACCACGGCAAGGAGGAGAAGTTTCTCTTCCCTCTCATGGTGGAGAAGATGGGGAGGATCGCCGATAATCTCGTGACCCACGGCATGCTGGTCGAGCACGACCTCGGAAGGGGGGATATCCTCTGTCTGGAGAATGCCCTCCGGGAATACGAGGAAAAGCAAAGTCCGGAGCTGAAGCTGGACATCCTCTCCTATGCCATGGCCTATGCGCATCTCCTGCAGCTCCATGTCGAGAAGGAAAACAGCGTCGTCTACCCTTTTGCGGAGCGCCAGCTCTCGGAGGAGGATCTTTGCACAGTCGATGAGAAGAGCCGCGCCTTTGAGGAGGAGCAGGAAAAGCTCGGCGTGCAGGAACGCTTCCTCTCCCTTCTTGACCGCATGGAGGAGCGCTACGGTATCCTGAAAAAAGACTGATTCCTATCTCTTCAGCACAAAGGTATTCCGGTCGAAGTCGATGACGCCCTCCTTTCGCAGGGCGGAGAGCTCCCTCGTCATTGCGCTTCGATTGGTGCAGAGGAACTGCGCCATATCCGTGCGGCTCAGCTCCAGCGTGATATACTTTGATTTTTGCTTCTGCGCCTGCAGGGAGAGATAGGTCAGGATTTTCTCCCGAAGACTTCCCTGCGAGGTGACTTCGATCTTTTCCATGAGCTGCGTATTCTTTCTTCCGATCAGATCAAAGAGGTTTTCGATCAGTCGGTAGTGAAAGCTGCATTGATTCTTGCACACATGGATCGCCCTCTCATAGGCGAGAAAGAGCACCTCCGCATTGCTTCCCGCAAGGAAGCTCACATATTCCTCCTCATTTCCCGCCCGCACGCCGGTGGATTCCCCGAAGATGTCCCCCATGGACATATAGGTGAGCAGGGTCTCATTTCCCCAGACATCTGTCTTCAGCATATGGATATTTCCTTTAAGGACGACACCGACATAATGCGTCTCCCCCTGCCCGAGCCGGATTTGTTCCCCCTTTCGATAGGAGCGGACATAGCTTTTCATACAATAGAGGAGAGCATCCATATTTTCCGGCTCGATCCCCTCAAAGAGGGGAATGTCCCGATAGGGGATCCCCCTGTGTTCCTTCTTTTCTTCCATAACGCTAACTCTCCTTTCCGGCGAAGTGCGCCCCATGCGCTTCCCTCCGCAAAAGCTCTCTGCATAAAGCGATCCCCGGAATTCCTCCCTGTCCGGAGAAGTCGATAGCCTCCATGCCTTAATCCCTAAATTCCTTAATGCCTCGATGTCTCAATGTCTTAATGTTTCGATATCCAAGCAAGATTTTTTCAAAAAGTTTAACATGATTCTGTTGCTTCTGCAACGCATCCGCCGCTTTGGATCTTATATTATGGATAAGTCCCGTCAGGAGCCAAATGCGGAGCGAGGCGGCAGAATGCCCCTTTAGTCGTGAGCTTTTGTTCCCGCGAATGGGAGCTCCCCTTTGGCAGCGGATTATTTATTTCAGGAGAATCAGGAGGACAAGTATGGATCAGAAAATGTTTTGTTTCCAGTGTCAGGAGACAGCGGGCGGCAAGGGCTGTACCGTTCAGGGCGTCTGCGGCAAGAAATTCGATGTGGCCGCCATGCAGGATCTCCTCATCTATGCGACCAAGGGGCTCAGCGCTGTGACAACTGCCCTCCGCGCCGCGGGGGAGGAGATCCCCGCCGAGGTCAATCACATCGTGACGATGAATCTCTTCATCACGATCACCAACGCAAACTTCGATAAGGAGATGATCCGTTCCAGGGTCCGGGAGACGCTTTCCCAGAGGGACAGGCTCCGCGCAAAGCTCGCCGATCCCTCCCGTCTCCCCGCGGCCGCGAAAGAAGCGATCGGAGAGAACGAGTATGAGGAGAAGGCGAAGGAGGTCGGCGTCCTCTCCACAAAGGATGAGGACATCCGTTCTCTCCGCGAGCTCATCACCTATGGTCTGAAGGGGCTTTCCGCCTATACCAAGCACGCGAACGCGCTCCTCAAGGAGGACCCGGAGCTGGATGCCTTCCTGCAGAGCGCCCTCGCGAAGACTCTGGATGACAGCCTCTCTGTCGATGATCTCGTATCTCTCACTCTGGAGACCGGAAAGTACGGCGTGCAGGGCATGGCCGATCTCGACAGCGCAAATACCGGCGCCTACGGAAATCCCGAGATCACGGAGGTCAATATCGGAGTCAGAAAGAACCCGGGTATCCTGATCTCCGGCCACGATCTCCGGGACCTCGAGATGCTGCTCGAGCAGACGGAGGGGACGGGAATCGATGTCTATACCCATTCCGAGATGCTTCCGGCCCATTACTATCCCTTCTTCAAGAAGTATAAGCACTTCGCGGGCAACTACGGCAATGCCTGGTGGAAGCAGAAGGAGGAGTTCGAGAGCTTCAACGGCCCGATCCTCATGACCACAAACTGTCTCGTCCCGCCGAAGGACAGCTATAAGGACAGGGTATGGACGACCGGCTGCGTCGGCTTCCCCGGCTTAAAGCACATCGACGCCCCCTACGGCGAGAAGAAGGACTTCTCCCCGATCATCGAGCAGGCCAGACACTGCGCCGCTCCGACTGAGATCGAGCACGGCACGATCGTCGGCGGCTTCGCGCATGAGCAGGTCTTTGCCGTCGCGGACAAGGTTGTCGAGGCGGTGAAGAGCGGCGCGATCAAGAAGTTCGTCGTCATGGCGGGCTGCGACGGCCGCATGAAGTCGAGAGACTACTATACGGAGTTCGCAAAGGCACTTCCGAAGGACGCCGTGATCCTGACCGCCGGCTGCGCGAAGTATAAGTACAACAAGCTTCCCCTCGGGGATATCGGCGGGATTCCGAGGGTCCTGGATGCGGGCCAGTGCAACGATTCCTATTCTCTCGCCCTGATCGCTCTGAAGCTCAAGGAGGTCTTCGGCCTTAACAGCGTAAACGAGCTTCCGATCGCCTACAACATCGCCTGGTACGAGCAAAAGGCCGTCATCGTACTGCTCGCGCTCCTCTACCTCGGTGTGAAGAATATCCACCTCGGACCGACGCTCCCCGCCTTCCTCTCTCCGAATGTCGCGAAGGTGCTGGTCGAGAACTTCGGCATCGCGGGAATCGGATCGGTGGATGAGGACCTCCGCCTCTTCCTGGGAGAAAGCGCCTGAGAAGCTCTCATCCGATAGCTCCATCCTCCGGAAAGCGCCTAAAGGAAAGGCAGCATCCCCGCCGGGAAAAGGGCGGCTGCAGCCTCTGAGGGATCAAAGACAGCCATAGCCCGTGGGGGATGAGAGAAGAACAGCGATAAACAAAATTCAAAGGGGAGAGAGGCGGAATCCGCCCTCTCCCCTTGTGGAATTAAAAGCCCTTAATGATGGACGGAGCAAAAAGGCCTCGTGTCAGAGCTTTGAAACTGTGATTTTATTGTCCGGATGCCGCGCGGCGGGGAGGTATTTATGCTGTATGATCCAAAAAGCTGTCCCTGCCGGCGGAGGGGCTGCCCCAGATACCGGAACTGCGAGGCCTGCCTCGCCCATCACCGCGCGGATGCCCGCTTTCCCCTGACCGCCTGCGAGCGGCTTGAGAGAAAGAAAAAAGGGAAAGAAGAAAAGCAGAGATCCTTACCGGAAAGATCCTTACCGGAAAGCGGAATGAGAAGAAGAAAGAAGGGAGAACAGCGATGAAGCATAGCCTGAACATCAAGAGAATCTACGAAGAGGCCTCGCCCGAGGATGGCTTTCGGATTCTGACGGACCGGCTCTGGCCCCGGGGCATCAGCAAGGAGAGAGCGGAGATCGATCTCTGGGCAAAGGAGATCACGCCTTCTACCCCGCTCCGGAAGTGGTTCGGACACAAGGCGGAAAACTTCGAGGACTTCGGTAAGTCCTACCGGAGGGAGCTCGACGAAAATCCCTCCTCAGAGCCCTTTGTGAGGAGGGTCGCCGCGGAGCTCGAAAAGGGAAATGTGACGCTCCTCTATGCGGCAAAGGATCCAAGCTGTAATCACGCCCTGATCCTGCAATCCTGGCTGGAAGGAAGGCTCAACGTATAAGCCCCCGCTCTCTTCTCATCAGGCGCTGAGCTCCGCCGATCCGTCCCTTTCGGCGGAGAGCGGCTGAAATCCCAGCTCCCGGAAAAGCTCCGGCACGGTATACATCCGTTTTAACCTGCCGACATTGGAGCCCGTGAAAAAGAGCCCTTCCTCATAATTTCCCTTCACCGCTTCAATGAGCGCCTTTGTGATGCAGTAGGGCACGACCCCGGGATCACAGCTTTTGATGCAGCGGGAGCAGCGCTTCGGCGCGACCCTCCCCTCTCTTTCGATCCTTCGAAGGAGCGGCGAATCCACCGCTCTTCCGGGCATCCCCACCGGACTGTGGATGATGCGAAGATCCGAGGCCTCCGCCCGGAGCAAAACCTCCTTATAGGCCCGGCTCGCATCGCACTCCTCCGTCGCGATGAAACGGGTGGCCATCTGAACTCCGGCCGCACCCAGGGAGAGAAAGCGACGGATATCCTTCCCGTCCCAGATCCCTCCCGCGCAAAAGATCGGGATGCTCCGGCCCGCCCTCTCCTCGTAGGGACGGATCGCCTCTCTCACCTCCGGAAGGATTTCCTCCAGCTTCCTGCAGCTCCCGGAGAGGAGCTCTTTTTCTTTGAAACCGAGGTGCCCTCCCGCCTCCGATCCCTCGATCACGATAAAATCCGCTCTTCTTCCGTATTTTTGTTCCCAGACCTTCGAGATGAGAGCCGCTGCCCTGCCGCTCGACACGATCGGAGCGATGAGCGCTGATCCCTCCTCCACAAGCTCCGGGAGATTCAGGGGGAGTCCGGCGCCGGAGATCACCGCGTCGATGCCGGCCTCCACCGCACTTCGCACCGCCCGGTCGTACTGCTGCGTCGCAACCATCGCATTGACCGCGAGGAGTCCCCTTCCCCCGGATCTCTCTCTCGCTTCCCGGATCTCTTTTTGCAAAGCCCGGAGATTAGCTTCCTCCGGATGCCGGAAAAAGTCCGCCTCCCGATAGCCGCAGTCCGCTGTACTGATGCATCCCATCCCGCCGCAGGACGCCACTGCGCCGGAGAGGCGCTCCAGAGAAACGCCGACGCCCATCCCCCCCTGAATGAGAGGAATCGTAAGTTCTCTTCCGTGAATGGAAAGGAGTCCTGTCTCTGCCATTGTTCTGCCTCCTCGCTCTCTCCCCGATTTCATTCCTTAAAAATTTTTAAGTACTTTTCGAGAGCCATATTACTCCATCCCGGAATCTGTGTCAAGTAGTTTTAAAAACTATATACCGGTCCGCCCGGCCGCTTCTCCGTCTGAAGACAGTCCGACTGCCGCTCCGGTGCGCAGTGACTCAGTGATTTACAAAACCATGTCGCTAAGTGCCAAAGCCGCAGCCCCTATAGCAGCAGCATTCTATTTTGCATCAGACAGACAAATACAAGGACAGCAAAAATCAGTGGAACTCTCAGAAAGCCCTATGGCAAGAGCGGCAAAGCAGAAACGGAAAGGCAGAAACGAAAGGACAGAAACGAAAGGGCCGCGGAGACTTCCGTCCCCGCGGCCTAAGCTAAACCAAAAGCTTTTTTATTTTATCTCTTTTTCCCCTTTTATTTTTTATGCCTTTGCGAGTGCCTCTCCCAGAGCCTTGCAGCTTGCCAAAGCGGCATCGTCCGGCGAATCATTTGCGATGACGGGCTCCGAAACCAGGCTCGCTCCCGCGGCCTTCACGCGCTCCTCCCAGTTCCGCATCCACTCTCCGTCTCCCCAGCCGTAGGATCCGAAAAGTCCGACCTTCTTTCCGGAAAGAGAGCTCTCCAGCTCCGCGAAGAAGGGCTCCATCTCGCTCTCCTCCAGCACCTCGTCTCCCATCGCCGGACAGCCGAGGGCAAAGACCGCCTGATCCTTCAGATCCGCCGCAGAGATGTCGGAAATGGAAACGAGCTTCACCTCACCGCCCGCATTCTGCACTCCCTCGCTGACCGCATTTGCCATCGCCTCTGTGTTTCCGGTTCCGCTCCAGTAAGCTACATAGATCATATTTCCCTCCTGTCTTTCATCCTCTCCGCCGCTCCCCATTTCCGCGGCGGAAGCATCGTGATCCGGCTTTCTCCCTCCGAATCAGTCCTTTGTTCCTTCTGTATCCTAGTATAGGCCTCTCCCCTCCATCTTGTGTTGCAAAAGCAACAATCATAGAGAAGATCAGGCGACGGAGCTTTCTCTCCTGGGACAGAGCGAAAGCAGCTGCTCCAAAGGCACGCCATGTCCCGCCATTAAGAAGAAGCTCTGGACAGAGACATCATAGGCCTGGAAGGTCCGAAGCGCAGCGCGCACATCTCCATAGACCTTCCAGTAGCCGCAGAGCTTCGCCCCGGTTCCCGCGTGCAGGAGATAGCCCCGCACATCCGCCGCGGGATAGCCGAGGAAGAGGCCGAGCTCGTGCGGAAAGCCCTGCTCTCCCCGCTTATAGCGGAGATATCTCTCCCGGAAATGGCGGAGAAGCGCAGAAAGTGCAGGACCGAACTCCCCATAGGACGGGGCCAGCTCCAGAAGCTGCGCTCTGAGCTCCGGATCGGAAAGCTGCTCGGAGAGCCTCTCCTCCCGATAAAAGAGAAAGGTCACTCTCCGCCCGGAATACAGGGGAAGCAGAGAAATCGCACCGCCGGAAAAGAGCCGGGACAGAGCAAAATATTCTCTCTCCGAGACACTGATAATCCCGCAGGGCTTTAAACCCGTGATCACCGGAGCATTCAGACAGACCAGCTCCCGAAGCTTTTGCTCCAGGCAATCCCCCTCGTCCCCCATTTCCTCTCCTCTTCCTCTTCGCCGTGAACTCGCCGCAATCAGTTAGTTTTTTCTAACCTACCAGCCAATTATATTAGCTGTATCTAACTTTGTCCAGAGGGAAAAAGAGAAAGATGATATGCGCTGCACTTTTCAGTTTTCGGGCCGAACAAAGCTGAGCAGAGCGTCGCAGCTCCCCTCCAGTGTCCAGGAAGCGGAGGATGCGGGGAGGAAAAAGCTGTCTCCCTTTTGATAAGGCATAGCATCCTCTCCGCAGCTGATCCTTCCCTCCCCGTCCAGAATCAGGATATGCAGGAAGCTCGTGCTGTCCACCGTGCCGGAGATCTTTGCGCTGTGCTCTCCATCCAAAAACAGTCTGTCCACTGTAAAATACCCGCAGTCCGCCACATGGGGATAGTCCGTCTCTCTCCGGGACGGCGGGAGCCGCCTTGTCACATCCTTTGCCTGCCGGATGTGGAGCTCTCTCTGCCTCCCGTCCTTTCCGATGCGGCCGTAATCATAGACCCGGTAGGTCACATTGGAATTTTGCTGGATCTCCGCCAGGAGGATGCCCTTTCCGATGGCGTGCAGCGTCCCGGCCTCTATGAAGACGCTGTCTCCCCTCTTTACATAGAGCTTGTGCAGGACCTCCAGCAGGGTATTGTTCCGGATCCTCTCCTCAAGCTCCTCCGAAGAGAGCTCCCGCTGGAAGCCGTAATACAAAAAGGCCCCCGGCTCCGCGTCCAGGATATACCACATCTCCGTCTTTCCGTACTGCCCCTCATGCTTAAGAGCATAGGCATCATCGGGATGCACCTGGATCGACAGATTCTCCTTCGCATCAATGAGCTTCGTCAGGATAGGAAAATATTCAAATCTCCGGCAGCTGCTCCCGAGAAGCTCCTTCCCTTTCTCTTGGATATACTCCGGGAGCGTCCTGCCCTTATATTCCCCGTTTGCTATGACGGACGGCCCGTCCGGGTGGCAGCTCAGAACCCAGGCTTCGGCGCAGACCGGGCCGCTGTAATTCACATGATATTCCTCTACCAGCCGATGCCCTCCCCAAAGGTAATCCTTTACCGCAGGCTCCAACTTTAATATCGACATATCCTTCCTTTCCTCATCTTTTTAGGAATCCCGTCCTCCGTTTTCCGTAAGTTCCGGATCCTTTTGAATCCGCAGCCTCCCGCAGCGCTTATAATTCATGAATTCTCAGCTCTTCGATCAAAGCTGTGAGACGAATGGCCGCATGCCTTCTGATATCAGGCCCATCATTTCCATCTCTTCGTATTGCCATCAAAGGAGCGGGGACTTATACTTAAATCAAGTTTTATCATAGGAGGATGCAAATGGCAAAGATACAATACCGCCTGAAGGTCTATCCCGCTGGCCTTGGGCATAAGGTCTACCGAAATCTCGAGATCTGCGGAGAGGATACTCTGGATCAGCTCTGCGATGCTGTACTGGAGGCCTTCGCTTTCTCGAAGGAACACCTGTATGAGTTTTGCATGAATAATCAAATGTATCAAGACGACAACTATCAGTCCGATCCCGGGGACGGCGGACCCTCCACTGCGGAGGCGATCGGCAGTCTCGGCCTGCACAAGGGTCAGAATTTCTCGCTGCATTATGACTTCGGGGATGACTGGATGTTCACGATCCATGTGATGCAGATCTCTGAGACCGATGCCTATCACAGTCCCGTTATTATCAAGGCGAAGGGTGAGATCGAGCAGTATCCCGATTATGGGGAGGAATGGGACGAGGAGGAATGGGAGGAGGACTAGGCGGCAAAAAGGAGGCACCATGTCTGTCAAATACGCGCTTTTCCAAGGGCTGGTGAAGGCCTTCGGATTAAAGAAGCAATGGGAGGAAAAAAATGCGGAGAAGCTGCTCGAAAGGCAGCGAAGGAAAAATGCGAAAAACCACATCCCAAGACTCAGCGACCCCGATTTTGAGATCAGCCTCGTGAAGGTAATGGGCTTCCCCGTTCTCAGGCTGATCCATAAAAAAGCAAGCGGCAGGGCCAATCTATTCCTCATCGGAGGCGGGATGATCTCTCCTCCAAGGCCGGGCTCGATCAAAAAGGCTCTGCGCTTTGCGAAGGAGAGCGGCCTCGATGTCTTTGTCCCCTATTATCCGCTCTGCACGGAGTATCCTGTGACAAGGGCCTACCAGATGATCCATGAGAGCTATCAGATGATGCTGAAAAGCTATGCCCCTTCGCATATCTCCGTGCTCGGGAGCTCCTCCGGCGGCGCTCTGGCGCTCGGGATGGTTCCCTACATCAATGACGGCCGCCGCGATGTCCCCATGCCGGGATATATCATGGCGGTCTCCCCCGGAAGCTGCCCGGACAGCGAGGAGGAATGGAAGAGGATGCGGGAGCTCGATAGGCGGGATATCCTGATCCCCGCGCAGTACATGAGGACAGTGACTGAGATCATGCGCTGCGGCAGGGACGATGTCCCAGACTATATGATCTGGCTGCAAAGAGGGGATTTTACGAATGGCCCGAAGGTCTCCCTCCTCTACGGGGGCGATGAGACGCTCTCCGCCTGCGCGCCTTCTCTTACGGAAAGACTGAAGAGATGCGGCGTAAAATGCGATCTCCATATTGAGAAGGGGATGTTCCACTGCTATCCCTTCTTTCCGGTCTGCAGGGAGGCAAGAGCGGGCTGGAACTTAGTGCTCCGGCTTATGAAGGAGAACCTTTCCGGATCGCCTTCAGAACCCCCTCGATGTGCTCCATCGTCTTCTCCGTGCTCCAGCGCTCCCTCGGATCCCTCTGCCGGAAGTAAAGGAGAGGCTCCGGACCATTAGAAAGGCGAAGCTGTCCCTGGCAGAGCCGGATGAGCTCCGGGAGCTTCTCCACACGGATATCCGCGTTCCTCTGAAAGCGGAGCCGGTACTCTCCCCGTCCGGCATAGAGCTCTGTCACAAAGCAGGATGCGGCGAGGGCCTTCAGCTTTGCGATCGCGAGGAGATTCTCCGCCTGCGCCGGAAGCTCTCCGAAGCGGTCGATCATCTCGTCCCGGATATCAAGCTCATCCTCCTCTCCGCAGATCTGAGAGATCCGCTTATAGATGTCAAGCTTCTGCGTCTCATCCCGGATATAGCTGTCCGGAAGGTAGGCGTCGAGCTCACACTCGATCTGGGTCTTCGCCGCTTCCTCGGGCTCTTCCCCTCCCTTCTCCTTCTGTACGGCCTCGGAGAGGAGCTTACAGTAGAGCTCATAGCCCACGGCCTCCATGTGGCCGTGCTGCTCCGCACCAAGCACATTTCCGGCGCCCCGGATCTCCAGGTCCCGCATGGCGATCCGTATGCCGGAGCCGAGCTTCGTGAACTCCCGGATCGCCTTTAATCGCTTCTCCGATTCCTCGCTGAGGAGCTTTCCGCGGCGGTAGAGAAAGAAGGCATAGGCTGTCCGGCTGGATCTCCCGACTCTCCCCCGGATCTGATAGAGCTGGGAGAGCCCCATCCGGTCTGCATCATTGATGATGAGGGTATTCGCATTCGGGATATCCAGGCCGGTCTCTATGATCGTCGTCGAGACGAGGACGTCGATCTCCCCGTTGATAAAGCGAAGCATGATCTCCTCGAGCTGTCCCTCATTCATCTTACCGTGCGCAAATGCGACGCGGGCCTCCGGCACGAGGGCCTGCACCCTCCTCGTGACCTCCTCGATATTATTGACCCGGTTATGGACATAATAGACCTGTCCGGAGCGGGCGAGCTCCCGGCGGACCGCCTCCCGGATGAGCTCCTCATTGTACTCCATGACATAGGTCTGCACCGGACTTCTGTCGATCGGAGGCTCCTCCAGCACCGAGAGATCGCGGATTCCGGCGAGAGACATGTGGAGCGTCCTCGGGATCGGCGTCGCGGTCAGCGTGAGGACATCCACATTTTTCTTCAGGTTCTTGATCCTCTCCTTATGGGAGACCCCGAAGCGCTGCTCCTCATCCACCACCAGAAGGCCGAGATCCCGGAAGGCGACATCCCGGGAAAGGAGACGGTGTGTGCCGATCGCGATATCCGCTCTCCCGGCCTTGAGATCCGCGATCGACTTTTTGATCTGCGCCGGACTTCGGAAGCGGCAGAGCAGAGTCACATTGACGGGGAAGCCCTTCATCCTCTCCACAAAGGTATTGTAAATCTGCTGGGCCAGGATCGTCGTCGGCGCAAGGTATGCCACCTGGCGGGAATCCTGCACACATTTAAAGGCGGCCCGGAGCGCGACCTCCGTCTTTCCATAGCCCACATCTCCGCAGATCAGGCGGTCCATGATCTTCCGGCTCTCCATGTCCGCCTTTGTCTCCTCGATCGCAAGAAGCTGGTCCGCGGTCTCCTCGTAGGGAAAGAGCTCCTCAAACTCCCTCTGCCAGACGCTGTCCTCCGGGAAGCGGTGCCCCGAAGCGCTCTGGCGCGCGGAGTAGAGTGCGACGAGCTCCTTCGCCATCTCCTTCACGGCATGCCGGACCCGGCTCTTCGTCTTCTGCCAGTCGGAGCCGTTTAGCTTATTCAGCTTCGGCGCTGCCCCCTCCGAGCTCCCGTACTTCTGTATGCCCTCCAGCTTCGTCGCGGGGAGATAAAGCCTGCCTCCGTCCCCGTACTCGATCTGGATATAATCCTTCGTGACGCCGTCTGTGCTGATCCGCTCAATGCCGCGGTAGATCCCGATGCCGTGGCTCTCATGGACGACATAATCCCCGGGAGAAATCTCCGAGAGCTTCGCGATCCTCTGCCCCTCGTACTTTTTCTTCTTCCGGCGCTTCGTGAGCTCCCTGCTCTGCCCGAAAAGATCCGATTCCGTGAGGACGGCGAGCTTCTCCCGATCGGAGAGAAAGCCCGTGTGAAGGTAGGCGGAGAGCACGCGGACCGAGCCCCGGTTCTCCTCCTGCTCAAGCTCCCCCTCATCCGGACAATAGGCGCGGATGCCGTAGTCCCGAAGCTCCTGCGCAAGCCTCGACGCCCTTGTCCTTCCGGGCGAAAAAAGGATCAGGGCATATTTCTCCTCCTGCCACTTCCGGATATCGCGGATCAGATAATCGAAGCGGCTCCGGTAGCTCTCGATCTCGGCACTGGGAAAGGAGAGAGTCCGCGCCTCCTTCCCCCCGGAGAGCGCCTCCAGATTATTCCCAAGGGTCGAAAAGGAGAGACTTCTCCCGCTGTAGAGCCGCTCCATAACGGAATCTGCGCTGTAGATCAGCTCCGCGGGATCTGAATCCGCCCCCTCCTCTTCTCGAGGAAAAGGGCTGTCCGAATCCGCCCTCGCAAGGCAGCTCTCGCTAAACTCCGCCTCCACCATCCTTCCCCGCTCCCGGAGTCTTGCGGGCTCATCCAGGAAGATGCGGGCATGTTCCGGAAGATAATCCAAAAGACTCGCATCCCCTTTCCTCCCATAGCCCCTCTCCGCGGCCGGGCAGATCTCCGCCTCGTCGAGCTTCTCGACGGAGCGCTGGGAGAGGAGGTCAAAGGAACGGATATTGTCGATCTCGTCGCCCCAGAATTCAAGCCGGATCGGGTTCTCCGCCGTAAACGGATAGATATCCAGGATCCCTCCCCTGAGAGAATACTCTCCCATGGCCTCCACTGCGGGGAGGCGCTGATAGCCGAGGGAAGTGAGCTTTTTCGAGAGCGCACTGAGCTCATGGATCTGCCCCGGGGCGAGACGGAGCACCGCGCCCTGAAAGCTCTCCCGATCCCAGATCTTGTCCATCAGGGCATCGATCGTCGTGACCAGGATCCCGCTCTCATCCTCCGTGAGGTGGGAAAGGGCCTCCACCCTCTGCCTCGTGATGAGTGTCCCCTGTGTATCCGCCTGATAAAAGAGAAGGTCCTTCGCCGGATAATAAAAGCTCTGCTCCGTGAGGGAACGAAGCTCTCGGAGGAAGCTCTTCGCCCGCTGCTCCGAGGAGAGGACCAGCATCCCCCAGCCGGAGGCGGAAAGAGCCGCGCTGAGCATCGCCTTTACGGAATCCACGGCGCCGCTCAGAAAAAGCGGCCCCCCTCCCTCGGAGAGAAGCCCCTTCAGTTCCTTATACATCCCCGTGTTCAGGATGGGATTCAGCATCTCTTATTTCCTCTTATTTCCTCTTCGCATTGTGCAGATTCATCGACTTGTCCACGCCCTTCGATATAATATCCAGGCAGGCTTCCGCCGCTTCTTGATAGGCCTCCGCCATCGTTTTCTCCTCCTCCGGCGGGATTTTCCCGAGCACATAGTCTGCGAGGTCCATGTACTCCGGCTTCTCTCCGACTCCGATCCGAACCCGGGGGAAGTTCTCTGTCCCGAGGCAGGAAATGACTGATTTCAGGCCATTGTGCCCCCCCGCGGAGCCTCTCGCCCTGACCCGGATCTGCCCCGGGGGGAGCTCGATCTCATCGGAGATCACGATGATCCTCTCCGGCGGAATCCTGTAAAAATTCGAGAGCGGTGCGATACATCTCCCGGACTCATTCATATAGGTGAGGGGCTTTAAAAGAAGGAGACTCTCCTCGGAAAATCGCGTCTTGACACAGGCTCCCTGAAACTTCGTGTCGCAGAGCTTCAGGTCCCCGAGCTCATGGAGGAGGAGATCCAAAGCGGCAAAGCCCGCATTGTGTCTCGTCCCGATATATCTTCTCTCCGGATTTCCCAGTCCGCAAATCAGCCACATATTTTCCTCTTATCCTCCGGCTGCCCCGCCCTTTGTATGTCCTTTATATGCCTCCGACTTGCGGCTCCCTCTGCTCGAGGGCAGCGGCAAAGGGGAAAGCGGCGGAGCCAATCTGCATGTGCAGCGCTGCTTCTTCAAGTACGCTCCGAGTCTGCCCGATGGCAGTCTTCTGCGCTATGCCTGCAAAAAAGTCGCCGGATTCCCGCTGCGATCAGAAAATTCCCGGACAGGATCACAATGAACCAAAACAGCGTCTTTCCCGGCGTCTGCTCCCGGATCTTGAGAAAGGAGTAGGGACCGTCCACGAGTCCGATCCCGTTCAGGACGAGGATCGGAAGGCCGTAGAGCAGGGTGAGAAGCAGGGCAAAAAGCGGCATGCTTCCCGGGATCTCTCCTCCCCTCTCAAAGAGAAGGAGAGAAAAGAGGGAGAGAAGCGGCGCGATGAGATGGCTCAGGCTCTTCGTCCCCTCCGTGAACTCATAGAGATAGCCCTTCTCCGGGGCCAGAACGAAAAGCACTACGAAGAAGGTCAGCATCAGGCAGCAGCTTGCGAGATAGCGGAGGGAGAGGAGCCAGCCGGGGAAGCCGGGTCTTCCCCCCTTCCCGGACAGGGCCCTGGCGAGCACCCCCTTCCCGCTCTGATTCAATCTCCGGAGCGAGAAAAAGCAATAGAGAAGCGAGACCGCACCCGAGAACAGATTGGAATCCGTCGTATAAAAGCGGAGCGTCCTGAGCCCCTCTGAGTGAAAGGCGGAGTTTGCCACGATCAGCTCCGCCAAAAGCAAAAGCAGGTTGCAAAAAAGTGCCGCTCTCTCTCTTCTCTCCGGACTCATCCCTTCGACCGCCTCCCAAGCCCTATCCGGGCGCAGTGTACCATCTCCATCTCCCATAGAGCCTTCCCCCGGCATATAGGGATGACAAAAGCACGGATCCGATATCCTGCCTTCGATCCGCTCCTACAGCAGACAATCCCTTCACAGCAGGCAATCCGTTCGACCATTTTATACCGATCTCCAGAAAAAAATCAAGGCCATGCCTTTCGACACGGCCTTTCTCTGGAGCCTCTCGCCCCAAGCAGCGGGAATCAAAGCACCCTCTCTCCGTTGATTCTGTCCAGCTCCGCCCGGTATGTCCTTAAAATCGTGCTCTGAAGCAGCTCTCTCGTGGAGGAGCGGATCGGATGCGCGATGTCGCGGTACTCCCCATCTGTTGTCTTCCTGGAGGGCATGGCGATGAAGAGCCCCTTCTCGCCTTCGATCACCTTGATATCATGGATGACAAATTCCTCATCAAAGGTGATGGACGCGACCGCCTTCATCTTCCCCTCTTTCTCCACACGGCGAACCCGTACATCCGTAACCTGCATACTTATCCTCCTATCCTTTCCTACCACGCTTCGGATATCAAAGGTGATTTCGCATGCTCCCGCTGCTCCGCCATCCTCAGATCTCATCCCGTCACATGATATATCTTTCGTTTTTTTCAATTACTATTCTGATGTCATCCGGAGTCCCTATGTAAGTCGTATTTGCCCGGATGGTGTCCCGGCTCTCCACAATACAGTTTTCAATGACGCTGTTGTCTCCGATATAAACATCATTTAAAATGACGGAATTTCGGATAATGCAGTTGTTTCCGACATAAACCTTTCGGCAAAGGACAGAGTTCTCCACCATACCGTTGATGATGCACCCGCTCGCCACGATCGCATTATGGACACTGCACCCCGGATTATACTTCGCGGGCGGATTATCCGCAAGCCTTGTGTAGACTCCCGGGGCCTCCTTGAAGAAATGATCCCGGATCTCTCTTTTCAGGAAGTCCATATTGGTCCTGTAATAGGACGGAAGCGATGCGATATTGCTCCAGTAGTCGTTCATACGGTAGCCGTAGATGCGCTTCAGATTTTTGTAGCGCACCAGGATGTCCTTCACAAAATCATAGCGGTCCTCATCGTTGGACTTCTCCAAAAGCTCGATCAACTGCCGCCTTCGGATCACATAGACCCCGCAGGAGATCGTAGTCGCATCCGTCGCCACGGGCTTCTCCTCAAATTCCACGATGCGGCTTTCATCGTTCATTTTGATGCAGCCAAAGCGGGAGACATCGTCCGCAGGATTGAGCGCGGTGCACACCACCGTGATATCCGCCTTCTTCTCGATGTGGTACTCCAGGACCCTGTTGTAGTCGAGCTTGTAGACACCGTCCCCCGCGGCAATGATGACATAGGGCTCGTGGGAGGATTTCAAAAAAACAAGGTTTTGGTAGAGGGCGTCCGCCGTGCCGCGGAACCAGTCCCCGTGCTCCGCCGTGATGGTGGGCGTATAGACGTAGAGCCCACCCTGCTTCCGCCCGAAGTCCCACCACTTCGAGGAGGAGAGGTGCTGGTTCAGGGAACGCGAATTGTACTGCGTGAGCACCGCCACCTTCTGCACATGGGAATTCGACATGTTGGAGAGCGCGAAGTCGATGGCCCGGAAGGTGCCCGCCACCGGCATCGCGGAGATCGCCCGCTTGTTGGACAGTTCTCTCATCCGCTTGTTGTTGCCGCCCGCAAGGATAATTCCTATCGCTCTCATATTCTGTCGTCCTCCTTGATGATCGCGCCGCCGCTCCGAAGCACAGCGTCCGGGTAATCCTCCGGTGCAGTCTTCCCGTAGACCGCCGTGTTCCTCCCGATCGAGACCTGATCCGGAATCACGGAATTCTCTCCGATCAATGCAAGTTCCGAGCAATAGACTCTTTTGTCATAGACGGAATCCGCATACTCTCCGGTCCCGATCACGCAGCCTTTGCCGATGCTGACATTCTGGGCGATAATGGCCTTATTGACCCGGCTGCCCTCCCGGATCACCGAATTGTCCATGATGATGGAATCCGAGATGATCGCGCCGCCCTCCACGGTCACACCGGCCCCGATCACCGAATTGTAGACCTCCCCGTAGATCTCGCAGCCCTCGGAGATGATGGAGCGCTCCACATGGGAGTCTCCGGAAATGTACTGGGGGGCGGGATTGTCCGTCTGCGTATAAATCTTCCAGTACTCCTCGTAGAGATTGAACTCCGGGATGAGCGCGACCAGCTCCATATTGGATTCCCAGTAGGACTGCAGTGTGCCGACATCCTTCCAGTAGCCATTGAATTCATAGGCGTAGATCGGAGCATCCTTGTGGAAGAGGTAGGGAATGATATGCTTCCCGAAGTCGCAGCCCGGCACATCCCGGTTTTTCAAGAGCGCATCCCGGAGCAGCTTCCAACTGAAGATATAGATCCCCATGGACGCCAGATTGCTCCTCGGCTCCCGGGGCTTCTCCTGGAAGTCGATGATGCGGTTCTGCTCATCCGTCACCGTGATCCCGAAACGGCTCGCCTCCTCCATCGGCACCGGCATCGCCGCGATGGTGAGCCCCGCGTTCATCGCCTTGTGATACTCCAGCATGACCTCGTAGTCCATCTTGTAGATATGGTCCCCCGAGAGGATCAGCACATAGTCCGGATTATAGTTATCGATATAGGCGATATTCTGGAAGATCGCATTCGCCGTGCCGGAATAGAATCCGGTGTCATCCTGGGACTCATAGGGCTGCAGCACCGTCACTCCTCCCCGGTTCCGGTCCAGATCCCAGGGGATGCCGATGCCGATATGGGCATTCAGGCGGAGAGGCTGGTACTGCGTCAGTACTCCGACGGTATCCACGCCGGAATTGATACAATTACTGAGTGGGAAGTCGATAATAGAATACTTTCCGCCAAAGGAAACAGCGGGTTTTGCGACATTCTTCGTGAGAATACCAAGGCGGGAGCCCTGGCCGCCAGCCAAAAGCATGGCAATCATTTCCTTCTTAATCACATCATCACCCCTCTGGTCATCGAGTTTAGCGTCACAGCTGCTGCGGGGAGAACTCCCCTCCCTTCCTCCGGTTCAGAGATAATGCGAAGATCTCCGGCCCTTTGCTCCCGGGGCAATGGACCGATAAATGCGGACAAAGATGCCGCCCTTCCCCTGCGGGGAACAGCGCATCCTCTTGTGCAGTTCGCCCGAAGCCTTTCGATCTTCAGCGTCATGACTGCTCCGATTGCCCCTATTATAGCACTCAAAGGGAAATAATGAAATACAAATCGGCAGAATAATCCCCAATAACTGTATAAATTTCCATCTTTTCTGCCGTTTTGCCCGCCCGGAACAGGGCAGCTCTCTCAGGCCGCCCTGTCTCGCGGCGCGGGGAGCTATCTTTCATTGAAAAGCCTCTTTCCATCTAGTATAATAATCAGGTCATCAAAGGCTGATCTTGCATGGCAGAGTCCATGCAGCCTCTTTTTCGCATTTTCGCGGGACTTTCCCCGCCTTATGCTCATAAGGGGCGTATCACATATCCTGCCTCCTCTTTACGGCGGCAGGACTTCGAAGGCGGAAGCATATCGGGATCCCGCTTTCGGAGCTTTTCGGAAACGCAGGGGGAGGAAGCATGAATTTAAGCAGTTTGCGCGAGCTTTTCAGAGACAGCGCCGCCTACTATGACAGAGAAATCACGGTCGGAGGATGGGTCCGGAGCAACCGGGACAGTAAGTCCTTCGGCTTTCTCGTGATTTCCGATGGGAGCTTTTTCACACCGCTTCAGGTCGTCTATCACGAGGATCTGGAGAACTTCCCGGAGATCGCAAAGCTCGGCGTCGGCGCGGCTGTCATCGTGAAGGGAAAGCTTGTCGCGACGCCGGAGGCGAAGCAGCCCTTTGAGCTGCAGGCGGAAAGCGTCTCCATCGAGGGGCCGAGCAGTCCGGACTATCCTCTCCAGAAAAAGCGCCATACTCTGGAATACCTCCGGAGCATCCCGCACCTTCGCCCGAGGACCAATACCCTTCAGGCCGTCTTTCGCATCCGCTCCCTGATCGCCTTCGCGATCCATCGCTTCTTCCAGGAGCGCGGCTTCGTCTATGTCCACACACCGATCATCACCGCCTCCGACGCGGAGGGCGCCGGAGAGATGTTCCAGGTGACGACACTCGACCTCGATCAGCTTCCGAGGACGGCAGAGGGCGTCGACTACGGGGCGGACTTTTTCGGGAAGAAGACCTCTCTCACCGTCTCCGGTCAGCTGAACGGAGAGAGCTTCGCCCAGGCCTTTCGGAATATCTACACCTTCGGTCCGACCTTCCGCGCAGAGAATTCGAATACGCAGAGGCATGCGGCAGAGTTTTGGATGATCGAGCCGGAGATGGCCTTCGCGGAGCTTTCCGACATCATGGACACCGCGGAGGAGATGCTGAAATTTATCATCCGCCATGTCCTCACGGAGGCCCCGAAGGAGATGGAATTTTTGAACAGCTTTGTGGATAAGGGCCTTCTCGAGAGGATGCGCTGCATCCTCGACTCCGACTTCGGCCGGATCAGCTATACGGAGGCCGTCGAGATCCTCGAAAAGCACAATGCGGACTTCGAGTACAAGCTCTCCTGGGGGGCGGATCTCCAGACAGAGCACGAGCGCTATCTGACGGAGAAGATCTTTCAGCGCCCGGTCTTCGTCACGGACTATCCGAAGGAAATCAAGGCCTTCTACATGAAGCAGAATCCGGACGGAAAGACCGTCGCCGCTGTGGACTGTCTGGTGCCCGGCATCGGGGAAATCATCGGCGGCTCCCAGAGGGAGGAGGACTACGACAGGCTCCTCTCTCGGATGGAGGAGCTCGGCATGGACATCGAGTCCTACCGCTTCTATCTGGACCTTCGGAGATTCGGCACGACCCGGCACGGCGGCTTCGGTCTCGGCTTTGAGCGCGCCGTCATGTATCTCACCGGAATGCAGAATATCCGCGATGTTCTCCCCTTCCCGCGCACCGTAGGAAACTGCGAGATCTAGCCATGAAATTCATTCACACTGCCGATGTGCACTGGGGTATGACGCCGGATCCGGATATGCCCTGGGCCAAGGAGAGGGAGGAGGAGATCCGGGAGAGCTTCCGGCATATCGTATCTCTCTGCAGGGACTTCGGCGCGGACTGCCTCCTGATCGCCGGGAATCTCTTTCATCAGCAGCCCTTAAAGCGGGAGCTCTCCGAGCTGGACAGTCTCTTTCGGACGATACCGAAAACCCATGTCGTCCTCCTGCCCGGAGAGAGCGACCGCATTACGAAAAGCTCCGCCCTCTTAAGTTTTTCCTTTTCCGACAATGTGAGCTGTCTCCTGGAGCCCTCCGGGAGCTTTTTCTTCGATGAGATCCGAACGGAAATCTGCGCTCTCTCCTGCCCGGAGGGAAGCTGGGAGGAGGAGATCCGCGCCTTCCCCCTCTGCCGCGATGAGAGCTCCCGGATTTTACTCGCAAGCTGCTCTAAGAAAAATCCCTTCCCGGAGGACAGCTCCTTTCTCAGCTCTCTTCCCTTTTGCTACGCCGCGCTCGGCGGCTCGGAAAGGCGGAGAGAAATGGGGGAGCGGAGAATCGTCTTTCCCGCCTCTCCCGAACCGCTCTCACCGAGGGAAAGCGGAGAGCACGGCGTCTATCTCGGAGAGCTGGATCCCGGAACGGGAGATCTCATGAAGCTTCGCTTCCTCCCGATCGCCAGGCGGCGCTACGTTCCCCTCCAGGTCACTGTGAACCAAAGAACCCGCGAAGAAGCTCTGCTCCGTCTCCTCTCCGAGCGGATGGGGGAGCACGGAAAGGAGCGGATCTATCGGATCCGCATCCGCGGAAAGAGAAGGCCGGAGCAGAGCTTTTCCCTCGACTCCCTCCGGGAGCGCTTCCCCATCGCGGAGCTTCTCGATGAGTCGAAGCCGGACTACGACCTCGGGGCGCTCTGCCGGGAGCATTCCTCCGATCTCATCGGCTTTTATATTCGGAGCTTTCTCATGGAGGATAAGGAGGAGAGAAGCGAGGAGGAAGAGGAGGCGCTCCTCCTTGGGATCCGCGCACTCCTTTTTTCGGAAGAGGAGGAGGAAGGATGAAGCTCATCGAATTGAGGATCCACGGCTTTGGAAAGTTCCATGACTATACGCTTCCGCTCTCGGATGGCCTGAACCTGATCTATGGAAGGAATGAGGCCGGAAAGTCCACACTCCATCATTTTCTCCGCAGCATGTTCTACGGTCTCCCGAGCGGAGGAAGCCTCCCCGCCCGGGAATTCCGACTCCACATCCGCCCCTGGAAAAATCCGGAGCGCTTCGGCGGCGAGCTCCTCGTCTCCTATCTGGGGGAGCGCTACCTCATCCAAAGAGATTTTTCCGCTCCGGATGAGGGGCTTTCCATCCGCTCCGAGAAATCGGGAATCCCTCTGGATAAGCCCGGGCCCTTCCTCTCGGAGCTTCTCTGCCATCTCACGGAGAAGGGCTACCGAAATACCGTATCCATCGCTCAGCTTCACGCAAAAACCGACCGGGAAATGGCCGGAGAGCTCCGGCGCTACGTGAAAAATATGCAGGAGAGCAAGAGCTCCTCCATCTCCGGAGAGCGGGCTCTCCGTTTCCTGGACGAGGAGGAAGGAAGGCTTCGGGAGCTTCTCGACAGCGGCGCGGTAAAGGAGCTCTCCCTCCTTACCGGTGAGATCCGGAATCTGGAGAGGGAACTCGAAAACCCGCGCTATGAAAACCGGATCCGCCGCTTTGCCGCTCTCCGGGAGGAGGCCAGGGAAAATCTCGCAGAGCTGCAGAGAAGGAAGGAGGAGCTCCTCCGGAGAAACTCAGGGAAGGAGGAAGTCCTCCGTCTCTCCGGTCTGAGCGATCAGGAGGAGATCGAAAAAGAGGAGGGAAAGGCCGAGGGGCTCTACCGCGCGCTGCAAGAGGAAAAGAAAAGCTCTGTCCTAAGGCTCCTCCTCTATCCGCTTTCCCGAAGGAGAAAGAGGGAGGAAGCGGAGCGAAGAGAAGCGCTCAGCGCTGTCCTCTACACCCGGATCGGAGGAGGGGAGATCGGGGAGGAGAGCATGGAAAGGCTTCGCTCCCGCTACCGGGAGCTCCGAGGAATCCTTACGGAGCTTTGGGAGGGGAGAAGGGCGCTCAATGCCGTTCTCTCCGAACTGGAGGAGAAGGAGAACGCCGAAAAAGGCTATGACGAGGAGCTTCTACGGCAGCATGAGCTCCAGACTGAACTTGAGGGAAAGCTGGAGCGTCTCTCGCAGCTTCGAACGAGGGAGCTTCGTCTTCTCTCCTCCGTTCGGGAAAATGAGCGGATAGAGCGGCATCTCGATGCCCTCTCTCTGGCAAGAGAGCGCATTTCCGAGCTCTCCCTCCGGATTTCGGAGAGCTTCGGCCGGCATCTCAATGAGAAGGCGGGACGTATACTATCCGAGATTACCGGCGGACGCTACTGCTCCCTCTTCGTCGATGACAGCCTGGAGCTCTTCCTCGGAAGCGGGGAGCGCATGCTGAAGCTGAAGGAGCTCTCGCTCGGAACCATGGATCAGGTCTATCTCGCCCTCCGTCTCGCCGTATCCTCCCTCATGCAGGAGGAGGCGCCGGAGCGGCTGCCGCTTTTTCTCGACGAAAGCTTCGCGCTCTATGACGAGGAGCGGCTGAAGAGTTGTCTTCATTTTCTCTCTGATATGACAGGGGAGCAGATCCTCCTCTTCAGCTGTCATAAAAGGGAGGAGGAGCTTCTCACAGCGGAGCAGCTCCCCTTCCGAAAGATCGAGCTTCTCCCGGAGGAGGCGGAGGAAGGGGAGCCGCGATAATTTAGCCGCGCTCTTCCACCTCCTTCTCCGTCCTTCTCTCCGTCTGCTTCCTCAGGGCTTATCCCTTCCCCTCGAGCTTCGTCACGGCATCGATCAGCGAGGAGGCCTCCCCGCTTTGAATGAGCTCATAAAGACGGTCAATCTCCTCTTCCTTCATATGCGGCTTTCCGAGAAGCTGCTCATAGCGGAGGGAGAGCTCCTGCTCCCCGAGCTTTTCCTTCTTTTCCAGCTCCGACCTCCTCCGGCTCGACTCCGCGAGCTGGTCGGACAGCTGATCCAGCTCCGCCTGAGCGGCGCTGTCCATCTCTCCCGTGATGATATTCTTCGTCACCTTCTCAAAGGTGTCCTGCGCACTTTGCATCTCGCGGATCGTCTGCTCTCTCTCCTGCTCGGCCTTCCCGATCTCGGAATCATAGTCCTCCAGATGATAGGGCTCTTCGCTGGAGTCCGAGCGGATTCCTCGCGCGATGTTCCGGATCCTCTTCCGGTTTTTGCGCATCTCATTCAGAAATCCTCTGCCCTCCCGGATCGCTTCCCCGTGCTTTCCCTTCGTCTGATTGCTGATCAGGACATAGAGCCCTCCAAAGATCAGGATATCGAGGAGGTAGACCGCGATCAGATAGAGGGTCCTTCTCTCCGGAAGGAGGAGATAGACTGCGATCGGGATCAGCAGGAAGAAGAGCAAAAAGGCGAAAAAGAGTCCCAGGAACTCAGAAAAGCCGCTCGGCTGAAAGAGCATGTAATAAAGCTTCGTCCCGCAAAAAAACGGCGCCTTATCCTTCCGAAGCACTGCCTTGAAGCGGCGCCAAAGCTCCTGGTTCTCCTCGTTTACAGGCTCCGTCTCCGACGCAATCCGCCCCTTCACCCCTAGGTTCTTTGCCCTCTCCCTCTGGGAACGGGCCTTTTTCAAAGCGCCATCGATCTGTTCGATCTGCCTCTCATAGGTCTTTTTGATCTCCTCGCTCCTGTTCTTTAAGGTCCTTTCCTTCCTCTCCGAGAGCTCCTTTCGTGCGCTCTCCAGCGCTCTCGTCGCGCTCTCCTCCTGCTCCCTGGCCTCCCGTAAGGATTCCGACAGCGCTCTTTGATCCAGGAGCGCCTGCTTCGCCTGGTTCAAAAACTCCAAAGGATTCTCCGTTTCCAATCCCATATCTCTCCTCCATCTTCTGTATCGCTCTCACTTTGACTTCCTCCCCGGCGGAGGGTATAATGCATGCCCGGAGCACTCTGATCCCGGAGGGAAGAGCAGGCGGTAGAATCCGCCCTGATCCCAAAAAGCAGAGCGCTATAAGGGATCAGGGATCCGAATATGCAGAGGAAGAAAGGAGCCAAGCATGTTTCGAATGAGCGGAAGCATCCAAAGGGAGGGGAAAACTCTGAGAAGCTGCGTCTCCCGGCAGGAAGACGAGTCCTTATCCCGGACACGCCATGTGATGGAAGCGCTCCGGGAGATCAGCGAGTATCTGGATCTCCCGGTCCCGATCTGGCTCTCCAAAAATATCCGCGAGTTCCAGAGGAAAAGCCGGACTGACTTCCGACAGGACAGCTTTCTCGAGCACATCCCCTTCGATGCCCTCCATATCGAGGTTATCGAGGAATAGCGTCCCCCTTGAGTCTCTCCCCGAGCTCCCGGGAGAGCTCCTCATAGCCCGGCTTTCCGAGCAGGGCAAACATATTTTTCTTATAGCTCTCCACTCCCGGCTGGTTGAAGGGGTTCACCCCGTTTAAGTATCCGGAGACGCCGCAGGCGAACTCGAAAAAGTAGAACAGCTCCCCGAGGGAAAAGGCATCCTGGCGCGGGATCGTCAGCACGAAGTTCGGGACATTCCCGTCTGTATGCGCGAGAATCGTGCCGTTCATCGCGGACTTATTGACAAAGTCCACCGTCCTTCCCGCGAGGTAATTCATGCCGTCGATGTCCTCCTTCTCCTCCCTGAGAGAGAGTGTATCGGGGCATTCCTCCACATTCAGAACCGTCTCGAAGAGATTCCGCGAGCCATCCTGGATAAACTGTCCCATGGAATGAAGATCCGTCGTGAGATCGACAGAGGCCGGGAAAATCCCCCTCTGATCCTTGCCCTCGGATTCCCCCATGAGCTGCTTCCACCACTCCGAGATATAGTGGAGAGAGGGCTCATAATTCGCGACGATCTCGATCGCCTTTCCCTTCCGGAGCATAATATTCCTGGCCGCCGCATAGAGAAGGGCCGCATTCTTCTCATAGGGATCCTCGAGGCAGCGCTCCCGCATCGCGGCGGCTCCGCGCATGAGCGCCCCGATGTCCGCCCCGGAAGAGGCGATCGGGAGAAGTCCCACCGCGGTGAGGACGGAGAACCTCCCGCCGACGTCATCCGGGACGACGAAGCTCTCATAGCCCTCCTCGTCCGAGAGCTTCTTCAGCGCCCCCTTTGCGCGGTCCGTCGTCGCATAGATCCGCTTCGCCGCCCCCTCCTTCCCGTATTTTTGCTCGAGGAGCTCCTTAAAGATCCGAAATGCCACCGAGGGCTCCGTCGTCGTTCCGGACTTCGAGATGATATTCAGGGAGAAATCCCTTCCCTCCAGGAGCTCCCGGAGCCCGCAGAGGTACTTCGAGGAGAGATTGTTTCCGCAGTAGTAGATCTCCGGTCCTCCCCTCTTCTCTCTCGGGAGCTCATTATAGAAGCAGGGATTCAGAAACTCATTTGCCGCCCGCGCTCCCAGATAGGAGCCGCCGATCCCGATCACAAGAAGCAGCTCGGAATCCCCGCGGATCTTCTCCGCCGCCCTCTCAATCCGGGAAAACTCCTCCCTGTCATAATTCAGGGGGAGATCCAGCCAGCCCAGAAAATCATTGCCGGCTCCGCTCCCCGTGAGGAGCGTCTTCTCCGCGGAAAGCACCTGCTCCCTGAAATGGGAAAGCTCCTCATCGGAGATAAATCTCTTCGCCCTCGTGAGATCAAACCGTAATCCGCTCATTTCCTTTCCTTCCTTCCTCTCCGCCCCGAAAAACCGGGGCAGGACTCCTTCCTCCAAGCTCTATAAAGACACTGCTTCCAGCAGACCTCCAATTTTATCTCCTTGCTCACCCTACGGTATCGTCTGCCGCCCGACTGCTCCATAAGGAGGCCGTCTGCCGCCCCGCTTTTCCGCCCCTCCTTATATCCTTTGGATCAGCGCTCTCACGAGCCGGACCGAGTGCATGATCGCTTCCTTTTCAAAGGCCGGGTAATCCAAAATCGCGGACTGATCCGCCTTATCGGAGATCGCGCGGACGATCAGAAAGGGGCAGGAATTCTGCCAGGCGATCTGCGCGATCGCCGCGCCCTCCATCTCACAGCACTTTCCCTGAAACTGCTCCCGGATCCAGCGCTTTGTCTCCGGATCCGATACGAAGCGGTCCCCGCTGCACACCCTTCCCGCGATCCCGCGTATCTCCGGATTCGCCCGCCTATTTTCCTCCATCGCAATCTCCAGAAGTCTCCTGCTCGCGGGAAAGGAGAGCCTGCCGCTCCTGGGAATTTCACCGAGGCGGTAGCCGAAATGGGTCGCATCCACATCATACTGCACCGCGTCCTCGGAGAGAACGATGTCTCCGATATTGATCTCATTGTCCAGAGAACCCGCGATCCCCGTATTGATGATGCAGTCGGGATGACAGCGATCCAGAAGGAGCTGGGTGCAGGCCCCCGCATTGACCTTTCCGATCCCCGAGCGGACGACCGCAAGCTCTTTTCCGAAGATCCTTCCGTAGGAGAAAAGAAGGCCTCCTCTCTCCTCGTCTTTCCTCTCCGAAAGCTCCTTCCGGAGAAGCTTTACCTCCTCCTCCATCGCCCCGATAATCCCTATCATTCTCTCCTCCCTTTCGCCTTTCCGCTCTCCGCCGTCTCGATCAGCACCCTGAGCACGGCATCGAGCCCGCTCGTCTTCTCCGCCTTCTCCATGGAGGCGATATAGCGCGCCCGGTCCCTGTAGAGCTCCTGCACAGAGGAGAGGAGCTTTTTCTCATCCCTTTCGATCTCATGCTGATCCAAAACCATACTGAAGCCCTGTCTCTCAAAGGACTCGGCATTCAATATCTGATCTCCCCTCGAGGCGTCCTTTGGGAGGGGGACTAAAATATTCGGCTTTTTCAGGGCGAGAAGCTCACAGATCACATTGGCACCCGCCCGGGAGATCACGAGATCTGCGAGCGCATAGAGATCCCGAAGCCCGTCTGTGAGATACTCATACTGCCGGTATCCCTCTCTCCCCTCCAGAGCGGGATCCGCATTCCCCTTCCCGCAGATATGGACGAGATCAAAGCTCTCCGAAAGCTCCGGAAGAAGCTTCCGGAAGGCCCGGTTCAGCGCGAGCGAGCCGAGACTTCCGCCGATTGCCATAAGCACCGGCTTCTCCCCGGAAAAGCCCGTCATCGCAAGACCGGCCTCCCGACTCCCCTTGAGGAGCTTCTCCCGGATCGGAGACCCTGTGAGTACTGCCTTCCCCTGGGGAAGCTTCGCGACGGTCTCCGGAAAATTACAGCAGATCCTTCTCGCGCAGCGGAGCGTCAGACGGTTTGCGAGTCCCGGCGTCATATCGGACTCATGGCTCACCACGGGGATTCCCCGGAGATAGGCCGCCCAGACGATCGGCACTGCGACGAATCCCCCCTTTGAGAAGAGGATGTCCGGCTCTATCCTTTTCAGAATCCTCCCCGCTTCGAAGAAGCCCCGTATCACATGAAAGGGGTCCGTCAGGTTCCGGAGGTCCCGGTAGCGCCGGAGCTTCCCCGTATCCACACCATAGTAGGGGACTCCCTCCTTTTCCATGAGCCTCCGCTCGATGCCGTCATAGGAGCCGAGATAGCTGACCTCCGCTCCCATTTCACGAAGCCTCGGAAGGAGCGCGAGATTTGCCGTGACATGTCCGGCAGTGCCTCCCCCCGTCAGTACGATGCGGCCTATGCTCATTGAAGCTTCTCCCCGATCCTCCTGCAAAGCTCCGCTCTCTCCTCCTCCGTGCACTCCCCCGGTTTCCAGAGGAGGAGCTCCTCCTTCCCATACCTTGGGATGATATGCATGTGAAAATGCCGGACCGTCTGCCCCGCCGCCTCTCCGTTGTTCTGCACAAGGTGGAAGCCGGGGCAGGAGAGAGCCTCCTTCATCGCGCGGGCAATCCGGGCGGAAAGAGGAAGAAGCTTCGCGGCCACAGCCTCGTCCAGCTCCAAAAGATCAGCGAAATGCTCCTTCGGAAGGATCAGAAGATGCCCGGGGCTTGCGGGCGCAAGATCAAAAATCACGCGGAAGTCCCCATCCTCATAGAGGGTCGTAGAGGGAATCTCTCCGCTCGCAATCTTACAGAAAATACAATTCTCGTCTCTCATAGGAACTGCTCTCCTTTCCGATGCCGAAGCTCCGCGGAGAGCCCGGAAATGCGGGCCTCCGAACGCTTCCAGTATAAGGCCGATCCCGGCTTTAGACAAGGGAGAGATGCTGCCGCCTTTCCTCCAATACGGGGCACTCTCGCTCCGGCCTCCGGGACGGCGGGCAGCCTGCTTCTTTCGCAGGCAGGCGGCAGAGCTATGATTTTAAAGTCCGAATACTATGGACGCCCCGCCCGCTGAAATAGGAAGGTCCTCTCCTCAGTAAAGACGAGCCGATGATAAGACGACGGCGGGAAGCTGTGCCGGCCGCGCGGATAGAAGCAGCGGATCGATCGTTCAGTGCCGCGAGAGCTCCTCGGAGTCGTAGAGGATGGTGAAGGGGCCATCATTTGTGAGGCTGACCTTCATGTCGGCGCCAAAGCTCCCCTGCTCCACTCTCCGGACCTCCTTCCTGCATTGCTCTATGAAATATTCGTAGAGTCTCTCCGCCTTTTCCGGAGAGCCCGCGCGGATAAAGCTCGGACGGTTTCCCTTCCGGTAGTCCGCATAAAGCGTAAACTGGCTGATGATGAGAAGCTCCCCGGAGATATCGGAAAGGGAGAGATTGGTCTTTCCGTCCCCATCCTCAAAGATACGGGCGGAGAGAAGCTTTCTCACCATCTTCTCCGCTGTCGCCTCGTCATCCTCCTCCGAAACTCCGAGAAGGATCAAAAGCCCCCTTCCGATAGAGCCGATCAGCGCACCGTCCACACGCACGGAGGCCTCCGTCACCCTCTGCACAAGACATCTCATAAGTCCCCTTCCTTCCTGAACATCCTGAAAGCGGAAGAGCAGAGGCTCTCCCTCTGCTCTTTTGCACAAAACGGGCACGCTCCGCCTGCTCCATACACAGCGGCTTCCCCGCTTTTTCTAAGCCGTAGGGCCTCCGGATCAAAGGCCGCAGCGCCCCGGCTCATCCGCCGGCTTCGAAAGACAGGCTCTCGGCTCTCCTCCGTCCGCCGGCGAAAAATCAATGCAGCGGCTTGATATTCGTCGCCGAGCTGACTCTCGCCCGGAGCGAATCGGCAAAGTCGACCTCCACTTCCTTTCCGACATTCTCCTTCGCAAGCTTCTTCAGATTTTCGTCATCACTCACGGTAAACTTGAGCTCCGTGCCGTCAGAGGCCTTCAGATAGAGAATGGGGAGATCCGGATTGCTCTCCTCGAACTTCTCGAGCTTTCCCTTGACACCGATCACATTCGAAGCCTCGTCCTCCATCATGTCCTCGGTACAAACCCGATAGGCGACGGCCTTATCCTTCAGGTCCCCGGTATAGCTGACCAGAGCGAAGGCTCCGACCTTCACACCGTCCTTCGTGACCTCCGTCCCGTAGGCGGCTCTCTCGAGAGTATAGCTGTCCCCCATTCTGCTCTCCGGGCTCACCTGACTGCTTCCCTCGTCGACATCCGCTCTCTCGTCCGGCTGCTCCCGGATCGTGATGCTCTTGTCGTCCACCGCCGTGATCTCCCCGTAGATCGTCGGATCCTCGTTGTAGTCCTCGGAGGAGTACTCGAAGGGAACCGACATGACAACGGTATTTACCGCCATGCCGTCCGCGGGCTCTGCACCGTTATAGCCGATCTGAACCTCATCCCCGGGCATCAGCGTCCAGACCGGGTCCATCTTCACCTTTGAAATATCGAAGGTATAGGATTTTCCGTCGTCGGTCTGCACCATCATGCTTCCGTCCCCGATCTTCTGGATCGTCGCGCCCAGGCTGTTCTCCGACGGATCCTCAGAGGCCGACTCGGCAGCCGACGCCGCGCCCTTGTCCGACTTCTTTCCGCAGGACGCCATAGAAAGAGCGAGGAGTCCCAGCGCCGCCAAAAATACGATTTTTTTCATCTGATATCCCTCCAGTTATATTCTTAATGATCTATCATCCCGTTGTCCGGAGCGGTTTCGCATCGATCCGCTTCGCCCGTCCCGACCGCGTTCTCAAAATCCTAGCATGAAGGAGCGGAAAATGTCTTTCTGATTTTATGAACATTATCTTAAACCGGGGCTTTTCCGTCCCCCTCCTCCGGGAAATGATAGAATTTCCGCTCCCGGAGCGCATCCGGGAGATACTGCTGCTTCACATAGTGCCCGGGAAAATCATGAGGATAGAGATAGCCGACGCCGCGGGAGAGCTTCTCGTGGCCCCGGTAGTGAGCGTCCCGCAGATATCCGGGGATCGGGAGATTCCCGCTTCTCTTCACCTCCGCCTCCGCCTCCACGATCGCCTTGACGCAGGCATTGCTCTTCGGAGCAGAGGCCACATAGCTTGCCGCCTGGGAGAGAATGATCTTCGCCTCCGGAAGGCCCACCCTCTCGACCGCGAGAAAAGCGCTCGTCGCGACATTCAGGGCCTGCGGATCCGCATTCCCCACATCTTCCGAAGCGCAGATCACAATGCGCCTTGCGATGAACTTGATATCCTCCCCGGCATAGAGCATACGGGCCAGATAATAGACGGCGGCATCCGGATCGGAGCCCCGCATCGACTTAATGAAGGCGGAGATCGTGTCATAGTGCTCATCCCCGTCCCTGTCATAGCGTAAAACCCGCTTCTGGATGCACTCCGAGGCCACGGAGAGAGTGATGTCGATCCATCCGTCCTCTCCGCGCTCCGTCGTAAGCGCCGCAAGCTCCAGCGCATTCAGCGCCGCGCGCGCGTCTCCCCCCGCGGCCTCGGAGAGAAAGTCAAGGGCCTCCTCCTCTATCCTGAGCCGAAAAGTCCCAAGACCTCTCCTTTGATCTGAGACCGCCCTCTTTAAGAGAATCCGGATTTCCTCTTCGGTGAGCGGCTTCAGTTCAAAGATCCTTGAGCGGGAGAGGAGCGCGGAATTCACCTCGAAATAAGGATTTTCCGTAGTTGCCCCGATCAGGATGAGGCTTCCGTCCTCGACATAGGGGAGGAGATAATCCTGCTGCGCCTTGTTAAAGCGATGAATCTCATCGACGAAGAGGATCGTCCGCTTCCCGTACCCGCCGAGATTCTTCTTCGCCCTCTCTACGATCTCCTCCATCTCCTTCTTTCCCGCGGAGGTCGCGTTCAGCTGGCAGAATTCCGCCTTCGTCGTCCTCGCGATCAGTCTCGCAAGCGTAGTCTTCCCGGTACCGGGCGGGCCGTAGAAAATCAGCGAGCTGAGCTTATCCGCCGCGATCGCGCGGTAGAGGAGATGCCCCTTTCCGGCGATCTCCTGCTGCCCTACCAGCTCATCCAGATTCTCCGGGCGCATCCTCGCGGCAAGAGGGGCCTCCGCTCCCTTTTGCTTCTCCGCCATATATTCAAAAAGATCCATGCTCCTCCCCTGCCACGCCCCGCCGAAAAGCCCGGGATCCCGCCGCCCCGATGCGCTTTTTCGCCCCGGGATCGGCGCCGGACGGCGGGCTTTCCCTTCTCGAACGAAGCGCCGGATGCCGGCTTTCCCGCGCTCCGGCATCACCGCCAAATACCGAGCTTCCGCTCTCCCGATCGCAGCACCGGACGATATTTCCTGTGCACCGAAATCCCCCGCCGAATACCGGGCTTTCTCTTCCCGAAGGCAACACCGGATGATATTCCCTGTACACCGGGATCAGCACCGGATCATTCCCCGCTCTCCGGAATCACTGCCAGGTGATGGGCTTTGTGCGGTCCGGTATGATCTCAATCCAGTAGCCGTCCGGATCCTCGATGAAGTAGATCCCCATGCCGTGATTTTCGAAGCAGATGCAGCCCATTTTCTCGTGTCGCGCATGCGCCATACCGATGTCATCCGTCCGGAGCGCGAGATGGAACTCCTGCTCCCCCAGATCATAATGCTCCTTCCTGTCCTTTAAGTAGGTGAGCTCCAGCCGAAACTCGGTCCTTTTATCCCCGAGGTAGACGATCGTAAAGTCCGACTGATCGTTCGTCGTCAGGACATCCAGATCCAGGGCCTCCTTGTAGAACGCGATGCTTCTCTCCAGATCAAAGACATTGAAATTAAAATGGTTGAAACTGAACTCCATACTCTCCTCCTGTCATCATAAGCGCCGACTCCGACAGAGCGGGCCTTTCCTCCCGCTCCTCTTTTTGTTTTAATAGTAATGTACTTTTCCCCGCATTGCAAGGGATGAGCCAAAGACAGCAGAAAGCCCGGCGATTTCTCGTCGGGCTCCCCGCTGTATAGAGTAGTAAGGGTCGATTAAACCTGTTCGACATATTCATTTGCCTTATCGGCATGCTTCGATACTAATACTTTATGGGCAAAATGTCAAGTCATTCCGGGGAAATCTAAAAAATTTGCCATCTTTCCCTTGCGGAAGGCTATATTTATCTAAATATTCTATAATTTATCTCGATATGCTCTTTATTTTACCGTCGATTAGTAATACAATTTAAATGTCTGTATTATTACGGGAGGAGAGTAAGCATGAATTCTGTTTTACTGCATCAATATTCTGTACTGGTGGATTTTCTTGCCGGAACCCTGGGAACAGACTATGAGGTCACACTGGATGACCTCTCGCGCAAGAACCCCTGTACTGTCGCGATCGCCAATGGCTACATCAGCGGCCGATCCGTCGGCGCTCCTCTCACAAAGCTTGCCATGAAGCTGATCAAGGAGCGAAGCTATGAGGACGAGTCCTATCGCCTGAACTACCGGAGCATCTCTTCCAGCGGACGGGTTCTGCGCTGCTCCACCTTCTTTTTAAAAAATGAGAGAGGAGCGCTGCAGGGACTTCTGGGCATCAATTTCGACGACCACCGCTATATGGAGCTCTCGGGGAAGCTTTTCGCGCTTTGCCACCCGGACAACTATGTGAATGACAATATCTCCGTGCACGCGCTCCGGAAGACCGATGTCCCCTTCCTCTCCTCGGAGGAGGGCTCTCTCTACGAGAATGTCAATTCGGAGATCCGCTCGGCGCTCTATGCCGTGATCCGGAGCTCTGAGCTCCCGGCGAGCCGCCTGAAGAAGGCAGAGCGGGCGGAGATCATCCGGATCCTGAACAAAAAGGGGATCTTCATCCTAAAGGGCGCCATCCCCCTGGTCGCGGCCAAGCTCTCCTGCTCCTCCGCGAGCGTCTACCGCTATCTCTCCGAGCTCAAGAAGGAGGAGCAGCGGGAGTATCTGCAGCAGCATGAGGATGAGGAGCTGAATTCCATCCTGGACAGCATAAGCACCGGAGAGGCCGTGGAGAGCATCGGAACCTCGGAGACCTATCGCTCCACGGAATCCGCCTCTGAAGAAAGAGAGCGGGAGGCAGAAGAAAGGCGGAGAGAGGAAGACGGGGAAGAGGGCTTTTAGCCCCGAAGGGAAGACAGAAAAGGACATCGGAAAAGATCTCGAGACAAATAAATGCTCCGCCCATCTCTCAAAAGGATGGACGGAGCATTATTATGACGCGATTATGACGCAGACAAAATCTGCGCCGATACAGCGCGTGGAGGCTTATTTCAGAGTGACCTTTGCTCCCTCTGCCTCGATCTTCGCCTTGAGCTCCTCGGCCTCTGCCTTGGAGACACCCTCCTTCATGACCTTCGGAGCAGCCTCGACGAGGTCCTTCGCCTCCTTCAGGCCAAGGCCGGTCGCTTCGCGGACGACCTTGATGACCTTGATCTTGTTCGGGCCGATCTCGGTGAGCTCGACATCGAACTCCGTCTTCTCCTCCTCGGGAGCAGCGCCGGCGGCACCGGCCGCAGCCACCACGACACCGGCCGCGGCGGAGACTCCGAACTCCTCCTCACAGGCCTTGACCAGATCGTTGAGCTCCATTACGGAAAGCTCCTTGATCGCCGCAATAAACTCCTCAGTGCTCATCTTTGCCATTTTTGTTTTCCTCCATTTTTACAATTTTTACAATCTGTGATGCTCCGCCATATGGCGAATCCTGTACTTCAGCCTTTTGTCATGACGTCCCGTCAAGATAGCTACGCGGCCTCTCCCTCGCCCTTCTCCGCGATCTGCTTCAGAACGCGGGCGAAGTTTGTGACCGGAGACTGGATCGAACCCAGAAGTCTCCCGAGCAGCTCCTCCCTGGACGGGATCTCCGCCAGAGCCCGGACTTCCTTCTCGTCGTAGAGCTTCCCCTCCACGACAGCTCCCTTCAGCTCCAGCTTCGGAGCCGTCTTTGCGAACTTCGCGAGGATGCGGGCCGCAGCGGTCGCGTCATCCCTCGAGACTGCGATCGCCGTCGGTCCCTCCAGGAATCCGTCCAGCTGCGAAAAATCCGTGCCCTCCGCGGCTCTCTTGATGAGAGTGTTCTTAAAGACCTTGTACTGTACTCCGGCCTCTCTCAGCGTTTTGCGAAGCTGAGTATCCTCGGAGACGGTCAGGCCGCGGTAGTCAACCACTGTGGCCGATACCGCGCCGTCCAGAAGCGCCCGGATCTCATCGATGATCGGCTGCTTCAGTTCAACCTTTGCCATTTCGCTTTCTCCCTCCTTATGATACGAAAAACCCCATGCCAAAAGACATGGGGTCTACAAACAAAGCTTGTCTGTATCTTTCCTCGGCAGGCGCGGAATCGACTTTCAATGCCATGCATGACCTGCTGTCTTCGGCTCAATACCTTCGCTATGCTAGCATCCCGGGCTCAAAATGTCAAGCGCCGCCGGAATGCTCTGAAATTCTTCCTCCTCCGCGCCTCGATCAGGCACCAAAGGGCACTGTGTCAAGCCGCACGCCGGGCCCCATGGTGGAGGTGAGCGTCGCGGACTTCATGTACACGCCCTTCAGGGTCGCGGGTCTCGCCTTCGCGATCGCGTTCATCAGCGTGTCCAGATTGGACTTCAGCTGCTCCTCTGTGAAGGAGGCCTTCCCCACCGGCACGTGGATGATATTCGCCTTGTCCAGCCTGTACTCGATCTTACCGGCCTTCGTGTCCTCAATCGCCTTCGTGACATCCATCGTGACCGTCCCGGTCTTAGGGTTCGGCATGAGGCCCTTCGGTCCGAGGAGACGTCCGATCCGTCCGACGACGCCCATCATATCCGGAGTGGCGATCACGACATCATAGTCGAACCAGCCGCCCTGGATCTTCGGGAGAAGCTCCTCCGCTCCCACGAAATCCGCACCGGCTGCCTGAGCCTCATCAGCCTTGGCGCCCTTTGCGAATACAAGGATCCGGACCTTTTTTCCGGTCCCGGCGGGAAGCACGACGGAGCCGCGGACCTGCTGGTCAGCGTGACGGCTGTCGCAGCCGGTCCTGATGTGCAGCTCGATGGTCTCATCGAACTTCGCGGTGGCATTCTTCTTTACAAGCTGGATCGCGTCGAGCTCCGCATATTTTGTCTGTCTGTCGACAGCCTTCAAAAGCTCAGCATATCTCTTTCCGGTTTTCATTCGCTTTCTCCTCCCTCTCCTTACTTCTCTACTTCGACGCCCATGGACCGGCAGGTTCCTGCGATCATAGACATGGCAGCTTCCAAAGATGCGGCATTCAAATCCTTCATCTTGGTCTCGGCGATCTTCTGGAGATCCTCCCTGGAGATCGTCGCCACCTTGTTCTTATTGGGCTCGCCGGAGGCCTTCTGCAGCTTGCAGGCCTTTTTGATCAGGACCGCCGCGGGAGGAGTCTTCGTGATGAAGCTGAAGCTGCGATCCGCGTAGACCGTGATAATGACAGGGATGATGACATCGCCCTCATTGGCGGTTCTCGCATTGAACTCCTTTGTGAATGCAACGATATTTACGCCGTGCTGTCCAAGCGCCGGTCCCACGGGGGGAGCCGGGGTCGCTTTTCCAGCCGGAATCTGAAGCTTGATATAACCTTCTACTTTCTTTGCCATTTCAGGCACCTCCTTGTGGTGATTGCGGGTAAACCCTCCCACGAGCCCGGGATCTCCATCCCAGAAGCCGTCGGCTTTGATCGGACTTCTCCGGGCGGTGGCTATCTTGTGATCCGGGAGCACTGTCCCGGGGATTCCCATTTATCTTTATTTATCTCAGTTTCTGGATCTCGCCATAGGACAGCTCCACCGGAGTGTCCCGGCCGAACATCTCGACATTGATCGTGACGGTTCTCTTCTGCTCGTTGATCTCCGTGATGACGCCGATGGTGTCCTTCCAGGCGCCGGAGGTCACATTGACGGTATCTCCCAGCGCGAAATCCACGAGGATCTCCGATTCCCGGTAGCCCAGTATCCGGATCTCCTCCTCTGAGAGGGGCACCGGCTTGGACCCGGGCCCGACAAAGCCTGTGACGCCCCGGGTATTTCGGACGACATACCAGGTCTCATCGTTCATAACCATGTTGACGAGGACATAGCCCGGAAACATCTTCTTGTCGGTCTTCTTCTCAACGCCGTTCTTCATCTCGATGACGGGCTGCATCGGTACGCTGACCTCCAGGATCAGATCCTGAAGTCCGCGGTTCTCGATGGTCTTTTCCAGATCCATCTTGACCTTGTTCTCATACCCGGAATAGGTATGGGCCACATACCAGCGCGCTTCGGAATTCGTTTCTGACATTGTCCCCCACCTTTACTTAAGAATATGTCCGAGCCCCCACTTCATGATGATGTCCAGCCCCGCGATGATGGCACCGATTACGATGCTGACCGCGATCGTCGCCGCCGACTGCTTTGCAACATCCTGTCTGTCGGGGAATACGATCTTCTGGTACTCCGTCTTCAGGCCATTCGTAAACGACTTAAGAAAGGATGTCTTCTCTTCCTGCATTACTTTGTCTCCTTATGAAGCGTATGCTTCTTGCAAAAGCGGCAGTACTTGTTCACTTCCATGCGATCCGGGTGGAGCTTCTTCTCCTTCGTGAGGAAGTAATTCCTCTGCTTACACTCTGTGCATGCTAAAATAATCTTTGTGCGCACGGCTGTTCACCTCCAATGATTTTTAACTCCGCATGACTACGAAATTAGTGCATAAAAAATGGGGCCCTGCCCCTGGAACTGAGAGAAGTGTACCATGGCCGACCCCACAGGTCAAGTATTTCTTGCTGTATCAATCCCCGCCGGACGCCGGAATGTACGCTACAGGACATTCCGGCATCTAAGAGGCCAAAGGCGCAAAGCCGCAGCACTGCCTTCCTTTACAGCGCGGGAGCTTTATTCCCGGAGCGACAGACAAAAGAGCCGTTATCCTATCGCTCCTGTCTCGTCTTCTCCGGGGTGAAAGTCAGAGCTTTCCCCTGCCCTTAGGAGAGATTCGACGGTGTAGCCTGTCTGGAGCCGCCGCCTGAGCCGCTGCCGGATCCCGATCCGCCGCCGGAAGAGGAGCCGCCGCCGCCCCCTCTGGAGCCGCTGGAATTTCCTCTCTGCACCACATCATAGCCTCCGACCTTCACATCGGTCTTCTGCTTCGGAACCTCCTTCGTCTGGACCTTTCCGTCCACGACCCAGGCGCCGCCCTCATTTACGAGATAGCCGTCCGGCGTCTTCGTATTCGCGAGCATCCAGCCGTCCTTATCGAAATAGTAGCACTCCGCGATATTGTCCTTGTTTCCGTCGAGCCAGGCCCAGCCATCGTGCGGATAGGTCCCGTCCTCATTGTCAAACCACCAGTCATTCGGGCGGCTGACTCCCTTCTTCCAGCTTCCGGCAAACGCGGCAAAGCTTCCGATGAGCGTAAACGCCATGAGCGAAAGCGCAAGTCTCCTGATTTTCATCTCTTCCTTTCCTCCTTTGATGCCATACCTTTCCATCCCGGAGTTCCCGTCCATGAAACGGACCGGATTCCCACTGCGGAGAATCCGCCCGGGATAAAAGCCGCCTGCTTCGGGCCATGCCCTCCGCAGGAGCCGAAGCGATCCGCATTTCGGGCCTTCGCCCTCTCTGCTCCTCGCTGTCGGTCCATCCCCTGGCCATGTGTCGGTACTCGGTACTCACCCATATGGCCAATGCCCCAGATTATAGCACATAAAAGGAAGGCTGTCTTTTACAGTCTCCTGTCCTCTCCATTACAAAGCTTTATGCTTTCTTAAGGAAAGGAGTCCCTTCCTTCCCGCGGAAAGCCCTGCTCAGCGCTCTGCCCTCCCCGCGAGGCAGAGACTGTAGATTTTCGCCACGCCGGCCTCCCGGAGCGCGGACGAGCAGGCCTCGACCGTCGCGCCTGTAGTGAAGATGTCATCGACGAGGCAGACCGAGCGGAGGCTGTCCGGAATCCTCCCCGGGCGGATCGCTCTTTGCATATCTCTCGCCCTCTCCTCCGGATTCAGATTCTTCAGGGCCTTCGTATTCCGCACCCGGCGAAGGGCAGCGGGATAGACCGGAAGCTTCAGAAGCTCTCCGATCCGTTCCGCGAGAAGCTCCGCCTGATTGTAGCCTCTCCTTCGAAGTCTTTCCCTATGGAGCGGAACTGGAACCAGGGCGTCCAATGAGAGTGAGAGAAGCCTCTCTCCGATAAGCCCCGCGGAAAGCTCTCCATAGAAGGAGAGATACTCCTTCCTTCCATGATATTTGATCCTCGCGATGGACTCGGAAATCTCATCGCTGTATTCGAGCAGGATGAAGCCAAAGTCAAAACTGAAGCGCCTCCTCCTGCAGTTCTCACAAAGCTCCGCCTCCTCTGAAGCGATGCCTCTCCCGCATTTCAGACAGAGGGGCCTTTGCATCGGCCGGATACAGGGGACGCAGGAGGGACAGATCCTCTCCCCGGGGGAGAGAACCCGGTCACAGATCGGGCAGCGGGGCGGGAAAAGTGAGGAGAGAACTGTCTCGCGAAGCTCCCCCAAAAGCGCTCCGCTCCATAAAGAGATGGGCGGATCTCCCCCGGGAAATTTCATATCGACCTCCCAAAAGCAAAAAATATCCTTCAGTAAAACTATCTTTTCTCAGCCATTCATCCATTCATCACCGCAAAGACAACTCTCCCGCGCTGGAGGAAGCGGTCACCGCAAAGACAGCTCTCCTGCGCCGGGGGAAGCGGTCAGCGCGAAGGTGCCCCCTGCCTGGCGTCTGATATAAGTTGATGTGAGTTTGAGTTTACGAAAGAAAGCCCGCTGAAAACAGATATCGCGGTCCGGATGGAAATGCCTCTCTCGATGGATCTGAATTTACGAATTTACGAGAAGGATTCCGCCAAAAAGGGATGCTCTGCTCCGGATGCGAGCTCCCGGAGCTGCTCCGCCAAAGAGGAATAGCGCTTCGCCTCCGTCCCGTTCTCCAGCATGGCCCGAAACGCCCCGGGGTCCCCCACGAGGCAGACGCAGCGCTTTGCCCGGGTCACTGCTGTATAGAGAAGGTTCCGGTTCATGAGAAGCTGCGGCCCCTGATACATCGGGATGACGACCGCCGGATATTCCGAGCCCTGGGACTTATGGATCGTGATCGCATAGGCGAGATCCAGGTCCTCGCAATCCTTAAAGCGGTATTCCACGCTTCGCCCGTCGAAGTCCACCGTCAGCGTCTCACGGAGGGCATTGATCTCCCCGATAATTCCGATGTCTCCGTTGAATACTCCCTCTCCCGTCTCAATGGGGATACCGAAGCGTCCGCGAAGCTCCCAGACGAGATTATAATTGTTCCGGACCTGCATCACCTTATCGCCGAGCCGAAAGAGAGTGCCGTTCAACTCCTTCTCCGCCTTCTCTCTCCCCGGGGGATTCAGCTCCGCCTGAAGAAGCGGATTCAGCCGCTCTACGCCGAGCGCCCCCTTCCTCTGGGGCGTCATGACCTGGATGGAGAGCGGGTCCGTCTTCAGATAGGCGGGAAGCTTCTCCAGAAGAAGCCTCGTCACAGACTGCGTGATCTGCTCCGGACTCCCGCTCCGGATGAAGAGGAAATCCCGCGAGGGCTTCCCGAGATCCACTTCCCTGCCCTCATTGATCCGGTGGGCATTCACGACGATGTCGGACTCCATGGCCTGCCGGAAGATATGCCTTAAGGAGATCGTCCGGACGAGCTCGGAGGAGATGATATCCCGGAGGACATTTCCCGCCCCGACCGAGGGGAGCTGATCCGCATCTCCAACGAGAATCAGCCGGCAGCCCTGCGGCACGGCCCGGAGGAGTGCATGCATCAGGCGAAGATCCACCATGCTCATCTCATCGATGATGAGAATCTCGCAGTCGAGGGGATTGGACTCATCCCGCTCGAAATGCCCTCTCCCTCCTCTCTTTCCGCCCTCCTCATCCTCCGGTCTCCCCTGGTACTCGAGCAGGCGGTGAAGCGTCTTCGCCTCCCAGCCCGTGGACTCGCTCATCCGCTTCGCCGCTCTCCCGGTCGGCGCCGCGAGGGCGATCGTCTTTCTCTCCATTGAAAAAAGGCGGAGAAGCGTCCGGATCGTCGTCGTCTTTCCCGTGCCGGGGCCCCCGGTGATCACCAAAAGTCCGGACTCCGCCGCGATGGAGACCGCCTGTCTCTGCAGGGGATCCAGCTCGATCCCCTCCTCCCCCGTGATTTCAGCGATCCTCCTCTCCGTCTCCTCCTCTTCGCTCCCGCCGAGATTTCGATTCAGAGAGAGAAGCAGGGCCGCGGTCTCTCTCTCCGCATAATAAAGAGAGGAGCGGTAGACCCTCTCCCCCTTTACCTTGATCTTTCCCCGCATCTGAAGATCCGAGAGGCAGGCCGGAAAATCCGGAATCGAGAGGGACAGAAGCTCCTCCGCCGTAGTCTGGAGAAGCTTAAGCGGCAGATAGCAATGCCCCTGTATCTCCGACTGTGAGAGCGCGTAGAGGATGCCGGACTCCAGCCGGAACTCAGACTCCTCCGCTATCCCCGCACGGCGCGCGATCTCATCGCACTTTTGAAAGCCGATCCCTTCGATATCCTCCGAGAGCCGGTAGGGATTCTCCCGGATCAGATCATAGAGCTTGTTTTTATACTGCGCATAGATCTTTCCCGCGAGATTCACGGAGATCCCGTAGCCCTGGAGGAAAATCACCGCATCCTGCATATCCCTCCGGGCATTCAGAGAGGCGGCGATATCCATCGCCTTCTTCCGCGAGATCCCCCGGATCTCCGAAAGCCGCTCCGGCTCCTCCGAGATGATCCGCATGGTCTCCATGCCGAATTGCTTCACGATCCGGGAGGCCGTGGCAGGCCCGATCCCCTTCACCGCCCCGGAGCCAAGGTACCGCTCCAGCGCTTCCTTATCTCCGGGCGCCTCCGCCTCATAGCTCTCTATGACAAACTGAAGGCCGTAGATCGGGTGCTTCGTCTCATGCCCCTTCGCCCGGATCGTCTCTCCGGCCGCAAGGGATGAGACCGTTCCGACGAGTGTGAGCTCCTTTCCGTCCTGCACCGCGGAAAACACGGTGTAGCCGCTCTCCTCGCTCCGAAAGATGATGTGATCGATATAGCCCCGAAACTCCTCCATGGCTACAGATCTTCTTCGTCCCGCGCGGAGATATCGATGAAACGGCCTGTGCCGATCGCGACGGCCGTCAGCGGATCCTCCGCGAGCATGGTATTGATGCCGGTCTTCTCCTGCATGAGCTTATCCAGGCCGTAGAGGAGAGAGCCGCCTCCCGTCATGACAATCCCCCGCTCGTAGATATCCGCCGCAAGCTCCGGCGGAGTCCTCTCCAGGACATTGTGGACGGCATTGATGATCATCGCGATCGGATCGGCCAGCGCCTCCATGATCTCATCCGAGCTCACCACGACCGTCTTTGGAAGCGCTGTCACCAGATTCCTTCCGCGGACCTCCATCGTCACATTCTCCGGCCGCTTGCTCGCGCAGCCGATATTGATCTTGATATCCTCCGCGGTCCGCTCCCCGATCAGGAGATTGTGCTTCTTTCGCATATAGCGGAGGACGGATTCGTCGAAGTCATCCCCCGCGATCTTGATGGACTCCGATACCACAGGCCCATCCAGAGCGATCACCGCGATGTCCGAGGTCCCCCCTCCGATATCGATAATCATATTCCCCTGGGGCTTTGAGATGTCTATGCCGGCCCCGATCGCCGCCGCCACCGGCTCCTCGATGATCGTCACATCTCTCGCCCCGGCGTGATAGGCCGCGTCCTCCACCGCCTTCTTCTCCACCTCCGTCGCGCCGCTCGGGATACAGACAGAGAGGCGGGGCTTTCGGAGCGTCCGCTTCCCCACCGCCTTATTGATGAAATGCTTCAGCATCTGCTCCGTCCTCGTATAGTCGGAGATCACGCCCTTTCGGAGGGGCCGCACCGCCACGATATTCTCCGGCGTCCTGCCGAGCATCAGCCTCGCATCCTCCCCATAGGCCAGAATCTTATCATTGTCCCTGTTTACCGCCACAACAGACGGCTCCTTCAGAACCACACCGCGTCCCTTTATATAAACGAGAATGCTGGATGTCCCCAGATCTATCCCTATATCATTTGAAATAAGTGAAAACATGGCTTCCTCCGCTCAGTTCCAAAATCCTGATTTTTCCTATAAGTATAACGGAAAGCCCTGATTTTTGAAAGCCCCCTTATCCCGGAAGAAGGCGGAATTCTCGTTCGTATTTCCGTCAAGTTTTCTTTATAATTTTTAGAATCCTTTTAGAGCATAGACATACTTTAGACACAAAGAAACTTTATAGTATAAGACAGTTACAGAGATGTAACTGAAAAAGCTTTTCATACTCATACTCTGGAGCCCTCTCCTGAAACCGGGCTCCAGAGCCCCCTTCAAAACGGCATAACGGGTCTTGCTTTTTTCCCCCCTTCCAGCGAGGCCCTTCCTATATTCGATAAATCGAGCCCCGGCGGAGAAAACCACTCCATCGGGGCTCTTTGATTGACTCCGCCGCACAGAGCTTCCCCGGCGGATCCTCTCCGCCGGGGAAACCTCGGTCTCTCTTTCCGCTTTGCCGTTTATCTCGCCCCGGAGATTCCGAGTGCCGCTGCGAGCGCGGAAAATGCCGGCAGAGATCTCTCGATCACCTTTCCGGGAACGCAGTAGGCAATCCTGACATAGCCGGGAAGCCCGAAGCCGTCGGTCGGCACCACGATGATATGCTGCTCCTCCGCCGCCCTCGCAAAGGCCTGGGCATCCCCGCCCGGAGCCCTCACCAGGAGATAGAAGGCCCCTTCGGGCTTTGCGCAGTCAAAGCCCAGGGACAAAAGCTCCGCATAGAGAAGACGGCGGTTTTTGTCATAGAAGTCGAGCGTGGTCCGGACGTCGAGGCACTCCGCGATCGCCCTCTGAAAGAGGGAGGGAGCATTCACGAAGCCGAGACAGCGGTTTGCAATCACAAGGGCCGGCATGAGCTCCTCATAACCGTCTACCTCCTTTCGGAGAGCGAGGTAGCCGATCCTCTCCCCGGGGATCGACAGGGTCTTCGAAAAGGAATAGAGGTAGATGCTGTTTCGCAGAAAGCCCGGGACATAGGGAACCACCCCGCCGTCATAGACGAGCTCCCGGTACGGCTCATCGCAGATCAGGTAGATCGGGCGCTCATAGCGCTCCTCCGCCTCCTGCAAAAGCGCGCCGAGCCTCTCCAGCTGCTCCCTGGGATAAAGCGCCCCGGAGGGATTATTCGGATTATTGATGATGACGGCCCTCGTCCTCCGGCCAAGAAGCTTCGGAAGAGCGGAAAGATTCAGCTGGAAGCTCTCCGTGTCCGGCGGCACGACAGAGAGCCTCCCCCCGTAGTTCTCCGCATAGGCGCGGTACTCCGTGAAAAACGGGGCAAAGGCGATGACCTCATCTCCGGGATTTAAAAGAGTCCGGAGAACGACGTTGAGGCCTCCCGCCGCGCCGTTTGTCATAATGATGTCCTCCTTATCATAGGACATCAGAAAGCGCCGGTTCAGGTTCTCCGCCACCTTCTCCCTCACCTCATCGTAGCCCGCATTTTTCATATAGCCGTGCACATCCTGAGGCTCCTGGTTCTCCAGGATGCTGATGACGGCATTTTTCACCTCATAGGGTACCGGAGCCATGGGATTTCCCAGGCTGAAATCATAGACGTTCTCCCTCCCGAAGGAGGCGGCCAGCTCCTGCCCGCGCTCAAACATCTTCCGAATCGCCGAGTTTCCCTCCATCCGTCTTTCCATACAATCTGATATCAGCATATTCCTGTCCGGAAAGATTCTCTCCTCCCGCCTCCTTTCCCTTCCTATGCTTTCCTCTCATCGCGACCTCCTTCAGATCGGCAAAAGAGGACTTGCCGGACACCGCTTCCGGATTGTTCCGAAGCATGGTCTTCGACCACCAGCTCATCCTGCCGCTCTTATCGCTCCCCCCATCCTGGAGCAAAGAAAGCCTGGCCTTCATCTGTTCCAGCTGCAGCTTTAAGGAATGCTGCGACTCCTCCGGAGAAGTCCCGCGCCCGGTCTTCGCACCGATCGCGGAGAGTCCGGCGCGCACCGTGGAGACCGCCGCGCCCATGGTGTTTCCCGCCACGGCCTTCGCCGCCGCCATCTTCCCCTCGCTTTTCTGAATCTCCCGGAAATACTCCGCATTGGCGTTAAGCCCCGCCTTTGCCGTCTCAAGACGGCTGTAGACCTCCTGAATGGAAAGCTTCAGGCTCTGGATCTCCTCCGAGCTTTCCGCAAGCCTGCTGAGCCGATCCCGAAGGTCCAATGCCCCGAAGACCGATGCCACGGCGTCCTCGATAAAGAGCGTATAGAGCATCGTATTCACCACGAGAAAGGTAGAGTAGGACCAGTTTCTGGAAATCCTCTCTATATGGGGATGAATGAATTCCGTGATGAAAAGCGCAAGGACTCCCCAGCCGATGGCCGCGTAGAGACAGATATAGCCGTGAAAATTAAAGGGATTATGGGAATAATCCCACCACCTCATGTTAAACAGGTGCTCCATGAGAAGCCCCGTGAAAAGCTCCAGCGCCGTGCCGCCGAAAAAACCGGTCAAAAAGACCAAAATGTGCCGATCCCGATAGGGCCAGACCAGAAGAATCAAGAGCGTCGCGCCGCTCCCGTAGAGCGGCAGCCATGGGCCATGACAAAAGCCGCGGTTTCTGAGACGCCCGGACTTCAGAGAACAGTAGAATGACTCGAAAACCCAGCCCAGAATGCAGTAGCTCATAAAGAAGATGCTCCACTGCAAAATGCTGTAGCCTTCTATCGTCTCCATCAAAACCTCCTGCACCGGACATAACGCCGCATCCCTCTCCGGAAGGGCCTTAGGACTTATGATAGAACGGATATCGGTGCTTGTCCAGTCTTTTCGGGAGCCGAAGCCCTTTTTCTCAAACTTTCGTTCTGTATTTTCCCGCTTCTGTGCGCTGCTTTTCCGCCCGCCTCGGAGGAAGAAGGCCGAGCAGCAGCTCCGGAAAGCCCTGCAGCCTGGAAAAAAAACCGGTGAGCGAAGAGTGAGAGAGGAGGACGGAGAGAAGCAGGGAGAAAAAGAGCATGAAGATGGTCAAAAGCTTCGGGCAGACGGACATAAGCTTCGGATAGCCCGCTGCGAGAAGCAGATCCCGGATCGGGCGGTGAAGGATATAGATCTGGAGCGTCCTCTCCCCGATCTTCCTGAGAGCTCCCCAAAGAAGCTCCCGCCTCTGAAGGATCGGGATCAGCAGGAAGATGCTGAAGGCGATCGAAAGGGAAAAAGGATACCAGAGAAGCCGGAGGAGCCAGGGAAAGGCCCTGAGAGGCTCCGGCATGCCGGAGAAGCCGAGCTTCCGATACCAGCCCCCGTAAAAAAGCTGAAGATAGGGGGAGAGAAGAGAGCGGGCCTGAAGAGCCGAAAAAAGGGAGAGGGAAAGCCCGGTGAGGATGCAAAGCCCCTCCTTCAGACTCCCCCTCTCCGGGCAGAGCTCCTTAAGGCCCTGCACGCCGAGAAAATAGGCCAGGAAAAAGAAGGGCAGAAAGGCCGTCACCCTGTCCAGGCTCAGCAGGTCCTTTATCCCCTCCGCGTCATCCATGTATCCGAAAAGCAGCGAAAAAAGCAGCAGGAAAACCATGGCAAAGCATTTCTCCCCCCTCGTCCGATAGAGAGACAGGGGGAGGATGAGCAGGTACCAAAAGAAAAGGGCGAGCAGATACCAGGGCGCGCCGGACTCGTGCAGAAGGTCCGGAAGGCTCCCACTCGGACCATAGGCGAGCCGCTCCGGAAAAAAGACGATAAGCTTATAGCAAAAATAGAGCCAGAGGAGGGAGAGCGGACGCCCGAAGCGATAATGCCCGTCCTTTATGACGGAGGAGGAAAAAAGCCCGGAGAGGAAGACAAAGGCCGGCATATGAAAGCTGTAGATCCAATAAAAGATGCCGTTGACAAATCCCCCTCCCAGGTCCTTTAGCGGAAGCAGGAAATGTCCCGCCACGACGAGCACGATGAGGAGCCCCTTCATGACGTCAAGCCGCTCCTCTCTTTTTCTGCCTTCCATCCCCCCTCCTGAAATCCCCGGCCGCAGACAGAGCGCGGCAGCCTCTTCCCCCGCTCAGGTCTCAGGCCGCAGCGCTTTTCCGCCGCTCCCGCAGTGCCGGCGGCGCCTCTCCCAGAGCCTTTCCGACTGCCGGAGTAAGCGCATCTTCGCTTCCCCCGCAGTGCCGACAGCTATTCGCATCCCGGCCGAAAAGCCTCTCGCAGAAGCCTCTTCAAAATCCAAAGCTCCGCCGCCCCGTATACAGGCCGTCCTTTGCCCCATCATTTTGTATCGCCATAAAGATAAGCCATGCGCTGCTTTCCTGCTCCGCTGCTCTCGCAGTGCCGACAGGGCCCTACGCGAAGTACGGCTTTACGGCAGCGGCCAGCGCCTCCTTCTCCTTCTTTGCCTCCTCGAGATTCTTCCCGAGCGTCGTATAATAGGCCTTGATCTTCGGCTCTGTGCCGGACGGGCGGACGATGACGGTCGCGCCGTCCGAAAGCTCATAGATCAAAACATTCGCTCTCGGAAGTCCGGTCTCCTCCGTCTTCTCGTAGTCCTTCACCCGGACGACGGCCTTCCCTGCAAACTCCTTCGGAGGCTCGGTCCGAAGCTTCTCCATGATCGAGGCCATCTTATCCATCCCGGAGAGCCCCGGGAATTCAAAGCTGTCCACCGCGTTCAGATACCTTCCGTAATTGCGGTAGAGCTCCTCCAGTCTCTCCTTCAGAGAAGAGCCGACAGAGCGGTAATAGGCCGCCATCTCGCAGATCAGCATGGAGGCGACGACGGCATCCTTATCCCGCACATAATCCCCCGCGAGATAACCATAGCTCTCTTCGAAGCCAAAAATAAAGCGCTCCGCCTCTCCTGCCTTCTCAAGCTGGAGAATCTGATCCCCGATCCATTTAAAGCCCGTCAAGGTATGCCGGAGCTCTACGCCGTAGTGTTCCGCCACCTTGTCCGCAAGCGGCGTGGATACGATGGACTTCACAGCGACCGGCCGCTTCGGCATGCTCCCCTTCTCGATCCTCCCGGAGGCGATGTAATCGAGGAGCAGGACTCCCATCTCATTTCCCGTCACAAGCTCATACTCCCCGTCCGGACAGCGCACTGCGACCCCCACCCGATCCGCGTCCGGATCCGTCGCAAGCATGAGATCCGCGCCGATCTCCCGGGCGAGCATAAGGCCCTTTTCCAGCGCCGCATAGATCTCCGGATTCGGATAGGGGCAGCTCGTAAAATAGCCGTTTGGATACTCCTGCTCCGGGACGATCGTGATATCCGAAATCCCGATATCCTGGAGCACCCTCGTGACCGGCACAAGGCCCGTCCCGTTCAGCGGGGAGTAGACCAGCTTAAGTCCCGCCGTCCGGCAAAGCCCCGGCCTCACCTGACGGCTCTCGACCGCCTCATAGAAGGCCGACTTGCAGTCCTCCGAGACGAAGCGGATCAGCCCCTTCTCCACTCCCTCGGAGAAGCCCATATACTTCGCCCCGTTTAAGACATCTGTCTTCTGAATCGAGGCATACACCACTGCCGCGGCATCGTCCGTCATCTGGCAGCCGTCCGGTCCGTAAGCCTTATAGCCGTTATACTGCGCGGGATTGTGGGAAGCTGTCAGCATGATGCCCGCGTTGCAATGATAATAGCGGGTCGCAAAGGACAGCGCCGGGACCGGCATGAGCTCCTCATAGATCCAGACCTTGATGCCGTTCGCGGCGAGAACAGAGGCCGCATCCCTCGCAAAGCTCCAGCCCTTCAAACGGCTGTCATAGCTGATCGCAACGGTCTGACTCCCGCCCTGCGTCTTCACCCAGTCCGCGACCCCCTGCGTCGCCTGCCGGACCACCCAGATGTTCATCCGGTTTGTGCCAGCGCCGAGCGTCCCGCGAAGACCGGCCGTCCCGAATTCCAGAGACTTCGCAAATCTCTCCCGGATCGCCTCCTCATCCCCCGAAATCTCCCGAAGCTCCCTCTTCAGATCGAAATCGACAAGATCCGCCTCCAGCCATCGCCGATACTCTTCTGTAATCATAGCCCTCTCCCTTCACGAATTCACAGAAACGCTCACAAACGTTTTCTTCATGATACAAAACTCCGCCTTCTCCGTCAATATTCCGAAGGTCTGCACGCCTACCAGAAGCTCCTGTCTCGGTATTCAGCCCATTCCCTTCCGATTAGGCGAGCTGTGATCCCATTCCCATCGAAGCACCGCTGATTCCGCACAGCTTCTGCTCTTCATCAAGGCTTCTCTCAGCCGGAGCTCCGCTCCCCCCGAAAAAAGGACTGCACAGACGATCATTCTGAAAGTGAAAGCTCTCCCCTTTTTACTCAGAGGAGCTTCGCCCCGGGAAGGAGAAGCTTTCGGTAGCTCCCCTGCCGAAACAGAAGGCCATATCCCTTCGCGGTATATTCCCGGGACGATGCAGGCTGGAAGATCCCCACCGCGCCGGGATTTCCCAGCAAAAGCCCGTTGGACGAGCTCCTGAGCCAAGCGGTAAATTCATTCCTCGCTCGAAACTTTCCTGCATGGATGCTGATCACCACGCCAACTCCGCTCTCGGAGGCAAGCACAAGCATCTGGAAGAGCTCCAGCAGCTGCATCTTCCACTTCTCCATGAAATCATCGGCATCATCGATAAAAAGCCAGCAGCCTCTTTGATTCTCATAAAACTCCCGCGGCGTCTTCACCTCTCCTTTCGAGAGAGCCGCCTCCAGCGCGCTCTTCCGCCTCGTGCAAAGCTCTGTGACATCATCCACGAGATCCAGCGCCTCCTCCTCACTCTCGATATATCGGACCCGTCCGCGATAGGGAAGGAGGAGAAGGCTCTTCGAATCGAAGAGAGCGATATCGCTCTCCCTTTGAGATAAAAGGAGCTGATCGATCATAGAGAAGAGCACCGTCGTCTTTCCCCTCCCGGCTTCTCCAAGCACAAGGAAGGGGGAATCCATCCTTCCCATCCCCTCCGCCCTCACCGACTCAACATCGAGCCCGATCGGGATCTCGCAGGAGTCCTCCTCCCTTCTGTAATTTCGGAACTGCTCCAGAGAAAGCTCTTCCGGAAGGACGACGAGGCGAGGTGCTCTTTTCCCCGGATTCTTCCTCTCGATTTCTCGGATCCGCTCCCGGACTCCCGCATTGTATCCGATCTCATCAGAGAAAGGACAGATGAGATAAAGCTGCATGAGATGGACATCCGTAAGCTTTACATACGCTCTCCCTCTCGTCTCTGTCAGAGGATATCCACATCTTCCGACGATCCCCGCCGCCTCATGCTCATCGTGGAGAAAGCCTGCGATCTTCAGCTTGAAATTATTCAGGATCGCATACTTCACTGCCGCACTCCGGGTCGCGCTGAAGATAGGGAAGATTCCAAGCCCCTGCCCATCCCTTGTGATTCTCACAAAGAAATCCTCCAGCTCCGGCCCGAGCTCCCGGACAGCGTCAAAGGGATCCACTAAAATCACCACAGCGGGGAGTCTCTCCGAGGAGAGCTCCTGATAAACTCTGAAATTCTGCGCGGCGCTCTCCGCAAAGAGTCTCTTCCTCCGCCGAAGCTCCTCCATAAGCCGCTTTTGGAATTTCAAAAGCTTTTCTCCATCGTCATAGCGGATATAATCCGCTGTATGGGGCAAAGCATCCAACATCACAAGACCGCTGTTTCCAAAATCCAGGACATAGAGATGCAAAAGCTCCACTGGATTTTTCCACGCAAGAGACAGCGCCGCCGTCATCAGGAGGCTCGTCTTTCCAAATCCCGCCGATGCAAAATACAAGATTCCCCCATCCTTCTGAAGATCCGGCCGATAGACCTTCTGAAGCTGCTCCTCCGGGATATCCAAAAGGCCGAGCGGAAAGCAAAGATCGCTTATCTTCCTGTTCTCCCGACTCCCTGATCTGCTCCCGCTTTCCCCTTCGCAAAGCTCCTCTATGAGCGGAGAGACGAGCATCGCCGGAAGAGGAGGAAGCCATGGACGCCTCACAGGACGAATCGAAAGCGTGGAGGAAAGCTCCTTCAGACGCTCCACTGTCAGCTCCAGCTCCGTCCTATCCGATACCGCCTGTCCCTGCGAAGAAGAAAGGTCGCTTAGGTCCTGATTCAAAAGCTCCCCCTGCCCCAACGCATTCACCCGATAGACCCTCTCGTCTCCGTCCTTCTTCCCCAAAAAGCTCCGAACGGGGGCTCCACTCCACGCGGACTGAAAAAGCTCATAGCGCTCATTATTTCCGACCTTCAGATATGCCCTTCCCGCCCGGGTAATGCCGGCCGCATCCGCGGTTTTCAGGATCTCCCGGCTGTCGCTCTCATTTTGAAGCTTCAGGGCGATCTTGAAATTTGAATTCGTCCAGATCTGCTCATCCACAACTCCCGCGGGCTGCTGTGTCGCGAGGATCAGATGCACACCGAGGCTCCGGCCAATCCTGGCGGCGGAGACGAGCTCCTTCATAAATTCCGGCTGCTCCTTTTTGAGCTCCGCGAACTCATCGCTGATGAGGAAAAGCTCCGGTACAGGCTCTGCCGCCTCTCCGAGCTGAAAGATCCTGTGGTAATCGTGAATATGATTCACATGAAAATCTTGAAAAAGGCGCTGTCTCCTTGAGAGCTCACTCCGAATCGACGCGAGCGCTCGCATGCTCTCGCTGCCGTCCAGGTTTGTGATCACACCGAGAAGATGCGGAAGATCCCGGAATACCCCCGCCATTCCGCCTCCCTTATAGTCGATTAAAAGAAAAGAAATCTCATAAGGATGGAAGTGAACCGCCAGAGAGAGAATATATGTTTGAAGAAGCTCTGACTTCCCGGAACCAGTCGTCCCGGCGATCAGCCCGTGCGGCCCGTCCGCCTTCTCATGGAGGTTCAGATACTCGATATCCTGTTTTGTCTGCGCGCCAATGGGAACCGCCAGCGTCTTCCTCGCAAGATTCTTCCTCCAGTTCTCCTCGATCGGAAGCTCCGACGCTTCCCTCACATGGAAAAGCTCAAAGAAGCGGATGCTCTCCGGGATATGAGAGACCATCCTCTGCTCATGAGAGAGCACACTGAGATTCCGCGCGATCCAGGGAAGCTCTGTCTCCCCGACCCGCTCCAGCTCGAACGGAATTTTCTGCTCTCTCCCCTCCTTCAGAATCAGCTTTGCATGTCCGGAGTCCTCAATCTCATAGACCGTGTCGATATACTCGGGGAGTCTCCCCCCGGACCGTGCCGTATAAATCAAAGAAAAGCCGAGCTCCTCCCCGGGCCGAGAGAGGTATTCCATGATCGGATGATCCAGGATCAGCTTCGGCTCAGCGAGAAGAAAGAGATAATGCGGAAGAAAGCGAAAATCCCGGCGCTTCTCCTTCCGTTTCCCGGCGCGCTCCCTGAGGATCTCCGTCAGCCCGCCGAGAACCTGCTCCTTCCCCCTCCCACTCTCCACAAAGCTCAGTATATTCATCTCCGGGATCCGACAGTGAGGAAACCAGCGCATCCACGAAAAGTCCGCATCCTCCTCCTCGGAAAAGACCGGGACAAGCCGAAGCTCATGATAGCTGTGAAAAAAGCAAAGCTTCGCGGACAGGATCTTCAGCTGCTCGCTGATATATTTTCTCTCCCCGATCATACCAAGCCGAAGCTTTCCCAGATTCAGAGCCAGCGGCTTATGGAGGATCATGGAAAATTCTCTTTGGATCTCCTCCGCCTTTCTTTCAAGAGCTTCCGGATCCCCCCGGAGCGGATCGAGCTTCAATCGGATGGGAAAATCCGTCGGCGCCTCACAGCAGCCGATGCACACAGAGAGGAAATCCTCCTCCGTTATGCTTCTCTCATAAATCCTGCTGTTATATTCCCTCACCATCCGCTCTATCGCTTTGAGAGAAGGGTTATTCCAGCGAAGTACCTCAAGATTCTTTTGATACGCAAGGTAAATTCTCTTTCTGCAGTCGAGAAGATATCTCTCATAGAGTTCCCGGCTCTTCTCATTCTTTTCCCGGCATTCCCTTCTTCCGGAAAAATACCGGGAGACAGACAGTCCCGCTGTCACAAGCGTCATAGAAAGTGACATGAAAATGTAAGCGCCTCTCCGGAAAAGGACGCAGATCGCCGCACTCACAAGCAGCATGAGAAGGGGAGGAAGCAAAAGCGAAAACAAACCGCCTCTTGGCGGGGAGGCCCGCTCCGGCAGCTTCTGGATCTCAATCGGATCTCGAGGAAGCTCCTTGATAAGCCTCGGAGATCTTTTATAGTTCGGGAAATCCTCCCCCGTCTTTTCCCGCTTCGGTAACGGAAGCCGCTCCGTCTCTATCCTCTCCTCCGGGCAGCAGATCATTAGATCCGCTCCTTCAAAAAGAAAGAGAGTATCCTCGAGGAAGAGCTCATCTCCCTCATGAAGTGAAAAGAAGAGCTCTCCCCGCGCGCGCCCTTCCCGCTCCCAGTCGATGCCTCGGAGCTTCCTTCCATTCAGAAACAGCGCCTCCTCTTCCCTCTCAAGGAGCAGCCTGCCCCCTTTCAGCATGAAATTATTCGAAAGCTCGAGACGAATATCGCAGCAGCGCCCATTCCCGACCCAAAGCTCCTCTCCGATCGAATAGCGCTTCCCCTCCTTTTCCCCAAAGATGGCCTCCCTTCCATCCGGAAGAGAAAACCAGCGAAAGGGAATGTGCTCCTCCCTTCGAAAAGAGAAGAGCCGCGAAGCCTCCGAAAGAGGGTATTCTATGAGATAATCCGCTTCCCTAAGCCATAAATATTCCATTTTCCGCCTCTCTCCCTTCTCTTTCGAAAAGGCTGAGCCCTTCCCCGGGAATCATAGACGCCAGGACGTTCTCCCCGCTGTCTTTCTGATTTCAAAAGAAAATTACCTGCTCGGCCGATCTTACTTTTCCATCTGTCAGCGTCCCAGAAGCTGCGGACAAAGCAGAAGAAGTCCCGACCGTCCGGAAAACTCTCTGCCGTTATGGGTGAGTCTGCTCCGCCCCCTCTGCCAATGAGGACTCAGCGGATGACGGCAGCGTGCCCCGCTCCTCACTCTCTGCACGGTCATCTTGTTCCTCTCCGAGAATTCCCTCCGAGAGAGAGGAGATCCTGTCCGAAAGCTCCTTCAGCCGTTTTTCCTTCTCCTCCCCGGAAATCTTCTCGTTCAACTCCAAAAGATATCTTTCCTTCAGAAGGGCATAGAGCAGAAGCTGATCCTCCGACATCTGCATCGCGAGATTCTCCGCCTCCGACAGCTTCGATCTCCCGTAATTGATCCAGTATTCCAAGAGCTTCGGATTCCCCCTTATGTCAAGTGCGGAAAGAATATTCCCCTTCTGCTCCTCACTGAGATTCTCGCTCTTCACATAGGAAAGCGCCAGGATATACCTCTGATACGGTTTCAGCTGCCTGAGGGATATCCCGGACAGATCATCGATGACTCCCACATAATCCGTCTGGAGATAAGCATATACCGCCTTGTCCACAGCCTTCTCATAAGGCCGCAGATAAAAAAGCTGATATGCAAAAAACAAAAGGAGGAGGAAGGAAAGTATGCCGCTTCCGAGCATCCCGAGCCGCCTCCTTTTTTCGCTTCTCCGATCTACCAGAATCTTATATCTTCGGATCTCCTCCGTTCTTCGCCGGTATTCTGTCTCCAGGATATCCCGGATCTCCCCCGGCGATTCGGCCTGCTCCACTTCCCGGAGAAAACCATGCTCCCGGAGAAGATCTCCGCCGCCTTGAAGAAAGTCCTCGTAACTGTACTTCTCCTGCAGGCTGTATCCGATGAGTGCCTGATATTCTTTTAGAAAACGCTCTTCCGCGCTCTCCTCCTCTTCCTCCGGGAGATCCCGAAAGAGGACATAGGCCCTGTGCCGGATATCAAAGTAAAGATTGTCCGGGGAAAGCGAAAAAGAGAGTCGGGAAAGAGACGAATAAAGCTCCGCGATATCCGAAAGAGCCGAAAGCCTCTCCTCATATCTCTCCTCCCGGATCAGACAAAAAGACCTCTTTCCGGAGATTTCATAGGAAAGTTCCACCTCCTCCGCATCCTCTGTGAATTCTCCCGGCAGGAAGCCCGGCGCCCCGGACAGAATCCGGCGGTACTGAAAGCTGTCCCTTGCGCGAAGCTCCGCCTTTCGAAAGCTCAGCATTTTCTCCTTCAGCTCCATAGCTCTCCTCCAACCGGACTCCCATCTCGAAGCAGGATGATATCCCCATTATAAATCCCCGCCTCCCTCCAGCTTAAAAAGGGATTGATAAAACGCCTTCTCCTCAGGCTAAAGACCGGCCTCTCGAAGCTTCGGCATAATCCCTCCGCCTCTGACACCACCTCCAGAGTCCGTCGGATCTGCTGTGTGTCCTCCGCCTGGATATCAATCTCTCTCTCCCTCTCTCCCTGTAAGAAGCGAAGGCTTATGCTCTGTCTCATCTCCTCCTGTCCTTCCGTCCCCAAAATACCGATATTCCTATACAGAGAAAAAAGAAAAGAAGCAGCATTCCGGGCAGGATAATCGCATCCGTCCCGCCATCCGAGTGCTGCTTCATCTCCTCCTTTCGATAGGCCATCCCCTCCGATAAAAACAATCTCTCCCTCAGCTTCTGCTCCTTCTCATCCAGCTTTTTCCCGGGGAGAAAGCTAAGATCCTCCATCAATTCGCTCCTCCGGGCCGCCTCCTCTCTCTTTCTCTCCTCCTGAAGCTCGTGAATCCGATCGCTGAAAATCTCTATCCCATAGAGATCCGAAAGAGACGAATAGCTCTCTTTTCGCTCTTTTACGACAGAAGGATCCAAATGCAGCTCCGCCCCATAAAATTCTTCCGGCTCCGGATTCTCGCTCTTCCTTCCCATCTCTGCTCTCGTTTCCGTCACTTCTTTATCCCCTGCCCTTCCCCAAAGAATAACCTCCTTCAAGCCAAGACACCGAATATCTCTAAAATAATGATCCCCTCACATACTGCTGTCAGAAGAGTGATCACCGTTAGAGTGAAGGTCTGTAGTATCAAATCCTTATTGATGACCTTGGTTCTCTTCATGAAATAAATCAGCTCCCAGAGCCTCGCGATATCCAGACTCAGTACCAAGCCGACGGTCCAGAAGGAAGTTATCAGCGCAAAGTCCGCATTTTTTTTGCATATGAGATGCCGAATGATATAGGCATAGCAAAACAATGCCGCACAGATACTATAGACCATGAGGATCAGATCCATAGCTGTTATCTGAAAATCAGTACCCATGTAGAAGAGTCTTCGCAGACTTTCGCTCGGCCAGGATAGGTAAATCCCGGTATCTCCATTCCTTCCGAAGGGTTTCTGCCAGATATCCTGCCATCCCTTCTCCCATCTCCGTCTCCTCCAGTTCAGGAAGAGATAGAGACCTATAGTGAGACTAAGGATCAGACCATATTTGAGGAAAAAATTGAATATCTCCGTTAGATTATACTCCATATTCCACCCATTGATACCTATTGATCTTCAAAGTGTCGTTCCATCTGCTGTCTGTCGTTGATATTTCTATCCAATCTCATTCGTAGTGATAGCGGAACTCCGTATGCTTGGAAAGTATGATTTCCATAGAAAACTTGGATTCAAATGCAGCTATCAGCCCGGGAACTATTGTAAACAGCCATTGAAAATGAAGCAACCAATCCCTAATCTCGATCTCCTCTACACTGTAAAACTCCGAGGGATTGGACGGATTATATCTGACTGCTGTTCTCTCAAAACTTTCCGTTCTCTCGAATGAAAAGGACTTATGCCGATAGGTCTTTCCGTCCAGTTCCATCTCATAGATTGGAAAGTAAAAAAAACTTCCTTTCATGGAGATACAATCATATTCCACAACTACTGCCGTATTTTCGGCTGTCACATCCCCAAAATCAATCCGCATCAACCTGACCTGCATATTCAGACACCAGAGCATCCATCCTATCAATACAGCAGAATAAATACTCTTCTCAAAAAAACTACGCTTTCTTCCCATCTTATTCTCCTCAGCGAGTTATCGGACAGGACTTCTTCCATTCAGACCTCAGTTTATCGAGCAATGCCTTTAACCCCTTCCTTATGGCTTCACTGCCATTCAACGCCGTGGCTATCGCTGTTCCAACCGCTCCAAACCCTAATACACTTTTCCTAAGATCCTTCATCAATAAGCCCAATTCCTGCGCACATAGCCCAGGAAATTTTTCCAGCATTTCCATGCTCTCCGCTCGGGTCAGGCCTTCAAAGGCTTGTCTGCTCTCTAACTGAGACAAGGCTGCCAACTGCGATATATTGGCGACACTTCCAGCGACCCCGGCTGCTATGGCGCCGATCATCCCTGCCTCAATCATCCCCAGTACAAGCTTTTCTACTCCCTTTCCCCACTCCTTATTCAAGCTGGTTTTCAAGACGTAGTCTGCCTCACCCAATATCACTCCATATTTTATCAGTGATGAAGTCCCCATACTGCTTCCGGAAGCCGCTCCCAAAAACATTCCACTCACGGTATCCACGATGATATTCGTCGTATGCCATCCGTTCCCTTTCAAAAAAGAAATATATTCATTCACTGTCAAACCGATAAAGGCGAGTCCTCCCCCTATTCCCATGCCGAGTTTCACAGCATTCGTCGATCCGATAAGTCCCTTTGCCATTCCACTGACAGGCGCTGTATTTGCAAGGAAAGTGCAGACTCCGGCCCCGATTCCTGCAAAAACTCCCGCAGCCGCTCCGGTAAGCCCGTTGATCAGCGCCTTTTTCGCAGAAATCTTTCTTCCGCTTATCCAGTCATCGACAACGGTCGCTGTGGAACCGACGGCAAATCCCGTTCCCGCGCAGATCGCCACCGTCGCTGCCAGTCCCAGGGGCGCCGCGAAAACCGCTGCTGCCATTATGGCTACTCCGGTGATGATCTCCACCTTGTGGTCCCCCACCCACTTCCCCACCTTGGAAAGTCCCTGCGAAATTCCCTTTCCGAGCTTTCGGAGACTCGGAAGCTTGGGGAATGCCCCGTCGG
>ERZ772921.63-NODE-63-length-63970-cov-9.134914_pt1 | contig 63970 bp, 48 predicted proteins | sample MGYA00512117_ERZ772921 | MGnify/ENA primary metagenome ERZ772921 (study PRJEB29015, sample SAMEA2737944) | human oral metagenome | biome: human oral; feature: human-associated habitat; material: dental | place: China | collected 2150 ...
CCCTACGGAAAGCCCACCCACGCGTGGTTTTAATCTCCGTACCCCTACGGAAAGCTCTCCCACGCGTGGTTTTAATCTCCGTACCCCTACAGAAAGCCTACCCACACGTCTGTACCATCTGGGATAGCGCGCTGTAACGGCTAAAGTGCTTTTGGCCATCGCGTGACTTCCGTAGAAACTCTCTGCTGACATCGAAGCCACGTTGCTTTACGTTTACTTTTGCCAGCGAATCAAATCAGTAAAAGGTAGATGAATACAGTAATTTATGTGGCTATCGCTGTGGTTGCAGCGGTTGTGTTCGGCTATTTCTTGTACGCCAATTTCCGGATGAAGCGGGCACGTCGCAAGGAGCTGGAGGAGTTCAATTCGCGCTATTCGGGTAAGCCGCTGGGCGAAAATCATCAGCGGGCCATGGTCTATGGCGCTGTGTTGGCCCGATCGAGGGGCGAATCGGTGCTGTCGATGATTCCCAAGGAGCGCATTGAGACGTACCGAGAGGGGATGAAGAAAAGTCGGAACATCGTCGACGAACAGTCGGCTATAACGGCCTTGAATGCGCTTCTCCAGTTGCAGAACAGCATCAATTTCGACGAGTTTATCCGCACCCATGAGACGAATAAAGAGCTCAATCGCATCTACGCGCGGCTATCGCGAGAATTAGACCTTCCGGAGGAGGAGGTGAAGCAGGTGCGGTCGACGTACGCGTGGGACATTAGCCGTGCGGTGAACGTGGCCAAGTGGTGCTTCTGGATTGGATACCTGACGGAATCGCAATTCTATGGCTGCTTAGACCGTTGCCATGAGATGGTGTCCCGCTTGGGCAAAGACTGGACGGAATACACCTGCTCCTTCTTGCTGGGGCGCTGCATTCAGGGATTTAAGCCCGAAGAAGTGCTGCCCGCGGCCAAGGAGCTGCTCGCCGCAATCCGAGACGGGGCGGAGGTGAAAACGGACGATCCGGATCTGACGGTTTACCGGGATATTGCCTTTAGTTGAGGCTACGTTGCCCGCTGATCCAGCGCAAGGAGCATCTCGTCGTAAGCGGGGATATGATCCATCGGGAGGTATGCGTCCATCGATTGATTTTGACGGAAGCAGAAGTGGCGAAGCCCGTTGCTGACGAGCAGGAAGGGCACAGCAAGCACCATATTATAGCGCGCGATTTGCTCAAACACACGCTGCGTGATGGCTACCGAGGGGGCCTTGTATTCCGCGATGGCCAGCGGACGCAGCTGACGGTTGTAAACGACCGTGTCGCAACGTCGCGAGAGGGAGTTCAGCGTGATGGGCACCTCATTGGCCGTCAGTTCAGCGGGCACACCTTTCTCCGACAGGAGGTAATGCACGAAATGCTGGCGCACCCATTCTTCGGGCGTAAGCGCTACGTATTTGCGGCGTAGGGGGTCTAAAACCGTTTGGCGCCCTCGATCGGAGCCGAAGCGCAGCGAACAGGGTGGGAGATGGAGTGGGGGGTAAAGGCTCATTGCGTGATCATAAAAATGTAGGACAAACATAAATGCATGACAGATGAAGACAAAACAAGAAATCGTAGAGAATTGGCTTCCTCGCTACACGGATAGGAAGCTGGAGGACTTTTCAGACCACATCTTGCTGACCAACTTCACGAAGTATGTGGAGCTGTTCGCGGAACATTTCGATGCGCCCATTCTGGGGCTGCGCAACTCGATGCCGAACGCGTCGGGGGGTGGCATTACGATCATCAACTTTGGGATGGGCAGCTCGAACGCCGCCACCATCATGGATCTGCTTTCGGCCGTCATGCCCAAGGCGGTGCTTTTCTTGGGCAAGTGCGGCGGACTGAAGCGGGCCAATTCCTTAGGCGACTACGTGTTGCCGATCGCGGCGATCCGTGGGGAGGGCACGTCGAACGACTATCTGCCGCCCGAGGTGCCGTCGCTGCCAGCCTTCTCTATGTTGCGCGCCATTTCTTCAGCCATACGCGACAAAGGCCACGACTACTGGACGGGCACGATCTACACCACCAACCGACGGGTGTGGGAGTACGACACGTCGTTCAAGGAGTATCTCGTCCGCACCCATGCCACGGGCATCGACATGGAGACGGCCACCTTGCTGACGGCTGGCTTTGCCAATCAGATCCCGACCGGAGCGCTGCTGATGGTCTCCGACAAGCCGTTGGAGGAGAATGGCGTCAAGACGCAGGAGAGCGACAAGGGCGTGACGCAAAAGTTTGCCCCCGAACACGTGGAGCTGGGCATTGCCGCCTTGGAGATGATCATCGACGAGAAGAAGACGATCCAGCATATCAAGTTTAACTGGTAGCCGGTAGAGGCTTACGCATGGCAGCCGAAGGAGCACAGACGTTTGACAGCCTTTGCCGCGACATTCGAGCGGAGAAGTTCAGCCCGATCTATTTGCTGATCGGGGAGGAGCCGTATTTCATTGACTGCATCGCGGAGTTGCTTACGGAGCGCGTGGTCAAAGAGGCCGACCGCGATTTCAACCAGACGATCCTCTACGGCTCGGAGGCGAAGTCGGCCGATGTGATCAATGCGGCACGGCGCTTCCCGATGATGGCCGACAGGCAGTTGGTGCTTGTGCGTGAGGCGCAGGCGCTGACTGACCTGGAGCTGATCACGGCTTATGCGCGCAAGCCGCTGGCGTCGACCGTGCTTGTGCTCTGTTGCAAGCTGAAGAAGTTGGACGGCCGGCGGCGGTTTACCGCTCTATCTACCGCGGTGAAGAAGGTGGGCGTCGTGTTCGAGTCGGATAAGATCCCCGACTACCGCATGGAGGCCTACATCACGGCCGCGTTGAAGGGGCGTTCGATGACGGCTGACCGAAAGGTGTCGGCCATGCTGAATGAGTTCGTCGGCAACGACCCAGCGCGGCTGAACCAGATCTTAGACAAGTTGCAGATCCTCCTGGCCAGTCAGAAGGACAAGACGCTTACGCCGGAGCTGATCGAGCAAAACGTAGGGATCAGCAAGGATTACAACAACTTCGAACTGCTGCACGCTATTGCTGAGCGCGACACGCTGCGGGCGCACCGGATTGCGCAATACTTCGACAGCGATCCGACCAATCACCCGATACAGATGACGCTGCCCGTGCTCTTCAACTACTTCACCAACCTCCTGATCTGCTATTACGCCAAGGATCGTTCGGAGCGGGGACTGATGCAGACCTTAGGGTTCCGCTTTCCCGTGCAGGTGCGTGACTATGTGACGGGCATGAAGAACTATAAGGCGATGAAGGTCTTCCATGTGATTCATGACATCCGTCTGGCCGATGCGCAGTCGAAGGGCGTGGATGTGACTTCGTCCATGACCGATGGCGAGATCCTCAAGGAGCTGCTACATCGCATCATGCACTGACGCGAAGCCAATCGAGTACTTGTTTGAGGCCGCGCAGGCCTCTGCCGAGGCCGGGGAAGTTTGCCTGGTACCCGGACAAACTTCGCTGGCGGCCGCAGTCGCCCCGTCGATTAGAAATAAGAAGAGCCCCCGCAATTGGTGCGAGGGCTCTTTTTTCGTGTGTAGGAATCGCGTAAAGTGCGACGACGCTACTGCGTGCCGCCACCGAGCGCCTGGTAAAGCGTGATGACGGATGAGATCTCGTTGTAGCGGTTCGTCAGTCGGGTCAGTCGGGCGGCCAGGAGGCTTTGCTGCGCGGTGAGCACCTCGAGATAGGTGGCCGATCCGTGCTCCATGAGCAGCGTGGTAGCCTTGACGGCGCGCTCGAGTGAGGCGACTTGCTTGTCGTAATACTCCGCCTTGGCCTCGTAGGTCTGCACCTGCGTCAAGGCGTTATTCACCTCCATGCCGGCGTTGAGCAGCGTCTGGCGGAAGGTGAGCGCGGCCGACTCCTGTTCGGCGCGGGCGATCCGCAGCTGTGCGCGCAGGCGACCGTTTTGGAAGAGGGGTTGCGTGAGCGACGCGACGGCCGACCAGATGAAATTACTTGGGTTGGTGATGGCTGCCCCTGCGCTGCTCGTCCAGCCGGCCGTTCCGCTCAGCGTGATGGAGGGATAGAAGGCCGCACGGGCGGCATTAGTCGCATAGAAAGCGGCGGCCAGACTCTGCTCGGCGCGCATCACGTCCGGACGCTGCGCCAGGAGCGAGGCCGGCAGCCCGACGCTGAGCGAAGCGGGCATTTGCCAGGCGTCCATCTCGCCACGCTCCACGGCGTGAATGCTGTCGCCCAACAAGACGGCCAACCGATTCTCCGTCTCGCGGATTTGCTGGCGGAGGGAGAGCACAGAGGCGCTGACGCTGTACCAGTTGGCCTCGGACTGCGACACGGCGGCGTCGTTGTATCGCCCGGCGGCCATCAGCGCGCGTATGGTCTCGACGTTCTTCTGCCAGTTGGCGGCCGTCTCTTCGGAGATCTTCAGCTGCTCGTCGAGCATGGCCAACGTATAATAATAGGTAGCGATGCCGGAGACGACTTGCGCTTGCACCGCCTGTCGGTAGGCGTGACTGGCCAAGAGCAGCGTCCGGGCGCGCTGGCGAGCGTTGCGGAGGCTGCCGAAGACGTCGAGCTGCCACGAAGCCGTCAGCGGGAGGCGATACGTCTGCGAGGGCGCGCCGCCGTCTACGCCGCTGATCGTGGCCTGAGGCGCCAGCGCGAAGGCGGGCAGGAAGGCTAGGTTGGCCGCCGAGAGCGACGCCTCGGCCTGCTCCACTTGCAGGTGTGCCCGACCGAGATCCGTGTTGTTACGCAGCCCGCGCTCGATGAGCGCCTGGAGGCGGACGTCGGTGAAGACGTCGCGCCAAGGTAGGCTGCCCAGATTCGTGGTGTCGCCGTCGGGCTTCTCGGCGTTGCCATAGAGGCCGTCCGTGCGGACACTGTCGGGACGTTGATAGTTCGTATAGACGCCGCAGCTGGTCAGCATGGCCGCTGCGACGAGGGTGAGGAAGGTCCGTTTCATTACTGTCATGTTCATCATTCTGCTGTGTTATCCGTGTGTGATGCGTTGCGCTCATTCAGGCTCTGCTCATGTTCCAGCTTCACTTGTGCGTCCGCCTCTTTGTGCATAGCCGGGCGCACCTTCTCTTGCATAAACTCGAAAGCGATGTAGAGCACCGGCACGAGGAAGAGCAAGGCCAATGTGCCGACGATCATACCGCCCACCACGCCCGTTCCGAGCGAACTGTTTCCGTTGGCGCCAGCGCCAGACGAGAACATGAGCGGGAGCATACCGAAGATCATCGTCAGCACCGTCATCAAGATCGGGCGGAGGCGCACCTGCGCAGCCGAATAGGCGGACTCGATGATGCCCATCCCTTGGCGACGCCGCTCGATGGCATACTCGGTGATGAGGATAGCCGTCTTGGCCAGCAGCCCGATGAGCATGATGACACCCGTCTGGAGGTAGATATTGTTCTCCAGCCCGAAGAGCTGCGCAAAGAGGAAGCTGCCCATCAGTCCGCACGGCACGGAGAGGATGACGGCGAAGGGGATGAGGAAGCTCTCGTAGAGGCAGGAAAGGATGAGGTAGATAAGCACCACGCAGATGCCGTAGATGAGGAGCGTGGACGATCCGCCGCTCTCCGCTTCCTCACGCGAGATACCGCTGTACTCATAGCCATAGCCCTGCGGGAGCATTTGCTCGGCCACCTCTTCGATGGCTTTCATGGCCTCGCCGGTGGAGTAACCGTCGGCTACGCTGACGTTGGCCGTGATGGCGGAGTAGAGATTGAAGCGCGTGGCTACCTCGGGGCCCATCACCGGTTTGATGGTGACGAATTGGCCGATGGGCGCCATCTCTGTGCCGTTGCGGACGTAGAGACCGTTGAGCGACTGCTGGTCGAGGCGATACTTGGGGTCGGCCTGCATCATGACACGATAGACCTTACCGAACTCGTTGAAGTTGGAGACGTACGCACCGCCGCAATAGGCGCCGAGGACGCTCAGCACCGTGGCGGGCGAGATGCCCGCGCGCTTGCATTTGGCAGCGTCCACATCGATGCTGTATTGCGGGAAGTTCATCGCGTACGAGGTGTAAGCCATCGCCACTTCGGGGCGTTGGTTGAGGGCGCCGAGGTATTGCATCGTGGTTTGGTAGAACTTCGTCATGTCGCCGCCTGTCTTGTCCTGTAGGTTCAGGCTGACGGCGTTGCCCATACCGTAACCGGGGATCATACCCGGCTGGAAGGCGAAGATTTGCGCCTCCTTGATGGTTTGCAGTTGCGCCATCAGCTTGCCCAACACGGCGTCCGAGCTGTGCGCGCGGAATTTGCGTTCGCTCCAGTCCTTGAGACGGACGATGAACATGCCGTATGATACGCCTTGTCCAGATATCAGTCCGTAGCCCGCCACACGCGTATAATGCTCTACCTCGGGTGCCGTCTTGACGATGGCTTCAGCCTTTTCGAGCGCCTTCATCGTCATGCCCAGTGAGCTGCCGGGCGATACGCTGACGTTGATCATCACCACGCCTTGGTCTTCTTGCGGCACGAGGCCGGTCTTCGTCGTCTTCATAAAGTACACCAGCAGCCCCACAGCGCAGGCGAGTGCGGCCCACGTCATCCAGCGGTGGTGGATGAAGAACATGACGCCCTTCTTGTACTTACCCATCACGGCGTTGAACGAGGCGTTATAAGCCGCCTTCACCCGACCGTTGAAGCTCTTGGCGCTCTTCGTGCCGTCGGCCGGGCGCATAATCATGGCGCAGAGGGCGGGGCAGAGCGTGAGTGCGTTGATGCACGAGATGCCGACGGCCGTAGCCATCGTGATACCGAACTGGGTGTAGAAGATGCCCGACGTGCCGCCCATGAAGGTCACAGGGATGAACACGGCCATGAAGACGATCGTACACGTGATGACGGCCATCGTCACGTCGCCCATCGCATCCTTCGTGGCTTGGTAAGGCGACTTGTAGCCGATGTCGAACTTCGACTGCACGGCCTCGACGACGACGATCGAGTCGTCCACCACCGTACCGATGGCCAGCACGAGGGCAAACAGCGTCAGGATGTTGATGCTGAAGCCGAACATGGAGAGGCAGGCGAAGGTGCCGATCAGCGACACCATGATCGAGATCGAGGGGATGACGGTGCTCTTGAAGTCTTGCAGGAAGAAGTAAACCACCAGGATGACGAGCAGGATGGCGATGACGAGCGTCTCCACCACGTTATAGATCGAGGCGTAGAGGAAGTCGTTTGAGCTCATCATGTTCGTGAATTCGAGGCCGTCGGGTAGGTCTTTGCTCAGCTTTTGCAGCAGGGCCGTGATGCGCGCATTCGTCTCTGTGGCGTTGGCGCCGGACACCTGAAAGACCATGAACGAGACGGCCGGCTTGCCATCCATCGTGCCGTGGAAGCTGTACGATTGCGAACCGAGCTCCACCCGCGCCACGTCTTTCAGGCGGAGCACATTGCCGTTCTCGTCAGCGCGGATCACCATGTTGCCGAACTCCTCTTCGCTGACAAGGCGACCCTTATACTTCATCGTGTATTGGAACGTGTTGTCCGAGTTTTCACCGAGCGAGCCCGTGGGTGCTTCGATGTTTTGCTCGCCGAGCACAGCCGTGATGTCCGACGGCACAAGTCCGTACTGCGCCATCACGTCCGGCTTGAGCCAGATACGCATACTGTACGTGTCGCCCATCTCCATCACGTCGCCCACGCCCTCGATACGCTTGATCTGCGGGATGATGTTGATGTCAAGGTAATTCGAGAGGAAATGTTCGTCATACTTCCCGTTCGTACACGTCAGGGCGTTGATCTGTAGGAAGCTCGTCTGACGTTTCTGCGTGCTCACGCCGACGCGTGTCACCTCGGCCGGGAGCAACCCTTGGGCACGCGATACACGGTTCTGCACGTTCACCGCGGCCATGTCCGGGTCTGTCCCCTGCTTGAAATACACCGAGATCGAGGCCGATCCGCTGTTCGTAGCCGTGGACGACATGTAGATCATGTTCTCCACGCCATTGATGTTCTCTTCGAGCGGCATGATGACGCTCTTCTGTACCGCCTCGGCGTCCGCGCCGGTGTAGGCCGTGGAGACCATCACGGTGGGCGGGGCGATGTTCGGATACTGCTCCACGGGCAGCGTGAAGAGCGAGATAAGTCCTACGATGACGATCAGAATGGAGATCGACATGGCCAGCACGGGCCGCTTGATAAATACGTTTCCCTTCATCTCGTTTTACTGCACTTGCGTTCCTTCCCGAATCAGTCCGGCACCCTCGGCGATGATCACGTCGCCCGCCTCGAGGCCACTAAGCACCACGTATTCCTGCCCGTCGTTCAGGGGCGAGACGGTGATGAGCGTGGAGACCGCCTTGCCGTCGACCACTTTATAGACGAGCGTCTTGTCCTGCATTTGCACCGTAGCTGCCTGCGGGATGACGATGCAATCGCGATAAACCGACGGCATGACGATGTTGCCCGTGGCGCCGCTGTGCAGCAGCCTTCCGGCATTGGGGAACTCCGCCCGGAGGCTGGCCGTCCCCGTCGCGGGATCGATCACGCCGCTCACACTTTCCACGCGCCCCGAGTCAGGATACTCCGATCCGTCGCTCAGGATCAGGCGCACGGGCGGGAACTTCTTCAGCGCCTCAGCCGTCGAACCGTATTCGCGTCCCAGCGCTAAGAGTTCGTTCTCGTTGATGGAGAAATAGACATACATCTGCGAGTTGTCCGAGACGGTCGTCAGCGGCGTCTGCATCGACGGCCCCACGAGCGAGCCCTGCCGGTAAGGCAGCGTACCCACCACGCCGTCGGCCGGACTCTTGACCGTGGTGTATGAAAGATTGTTTCGTGCATTCACCTCAGCTGCCCGCGCCTGCGCTACAGCCGCCTCAGCCGTCTTCAGCGCATTCTTGGCCGTCTGCAACTCATAGTCCGAGATCACCTTTTGGTCATACAGCGTCTGCTTGCTTTCATAGGTCAGCCGCGCCGTAGCCAGCGATGCCTCAGCCGTGCCCACGGCCGCCCGGGCCTGATTGAGCGCCGCCTGATAGGGCACTTGATCGATCACGAATAGCGTCTGTCCGCGGCGTACCGTCTGTCCTTCTGTCACGCTGACCTGCGTCAATGTGCCCGACACCTAGGGCATGACCGACACGTCTTGCCGCCCGCGTATCGTAGCCGAATAAGTGCGGGTAAACTCCTTGTCCGAGCGCTCCACCGTCATCGTCTTGTACGCCCCCGCGGCAGTTTCTGCTCCAGCCTGCGCCCCGGATTGTTTCTTACCACATGAGACAACAAACCCCGGCAGACAAACGGCCAGGGCTAACCACATGAAACTTTTCATTTTCATTCTTCTGCTAATAATATAATGTATATGGATTGTTGATTTCAACACGTTGCTTGCCCTCCTAAAAGCGTTGGCAAAGATACCAACGCCTACTTTTTTGCATGAACGGTGCTAAGAGAGCATTCCCATTCCTCATACTGAATAAGTGCAAGTGTTTGCGGGACTCCCGCAAACACCAAAAAGTTTTCCGTGGGACTTGCAGGACTTCTGCAAGGGCGCTTTTCCTCATTTTGGCGTTTGCAGAACTTCTGCAAGGACGCTTTTCCTCATTTTGGCATTTGCCACACCCTCCCCCTCCATACTTCACAGATCAGCGGCGACCCAAGGGCGCATTGGTACAGGGGTGTCGACGAAATCCGTCTATTTTTGCCCATATTTTATAGATAGAAAGACAATGAGATTTGATGAATTAGACCTCGACGACGCCGTGTTGGACGGACTCGAGGCCATGAATTTCGTGGAGACGACGCCTATCCAAGAACTGGCCATCCCGCCCATCCTCGCGGGCAAGGACTTGATCGGGTGCGCACAGACGGGTACCGGCAAGACGGCCGCCTACGTGCTGCCCATCATCAGCCAGCTGAGCCGAGGCGGATATCCACAGGATGCGATCAACGCGGTCATTATGGCACCGACGCGCGAATTGGCGCAGCAGATCGATCAGCAGATCGACGGCTTTACCTATTTCGTTTCCGTCTCCGCCGTGGCTGTCTACGGTGGCACCGACGGCATCGCCTACGCCCGGCAGGAGCGCGGATTGCAGATGGGTGCCGACATCGTGATCGCCACGCCTGGCCGCCTGATCAGCCACTTGAACATGGGCAGTGTGGATCTCTCGCGCACCTCCTTCTTCGTCCTTGACGAGGCCGACCGCATGCTTGACATGGGCTTCCATGATGACATTATGCAGATCTATAAACACCTGCCCAAGGAGTGTCAGGTTGTGATGTTCTCGGCCACCATGCCGCCCAAGATCCGGACGCTGGCGCACAACATTCTGAAGGACCCGGAAGAGATTAAAATCGCTGTATCGCGTCCGCCGGACTCGATCATGCAGACGGCTTACATCTGCTATGAGGCACACAAGATGCCGCTCTTGAAGCAGCTTTTCGCCAAGAAAGCGCCCGAGCGCGTCATCATCTTCTCGTCCTCCAAGATGAAGGTGAAAGAGCTTGCGGCGACGCTCAAGCGGATGAATTTCAACGTGGCCGCCATGCACTCCGATTTGGAGCAGAGCGAGCGTGAGCAGGTGATGAAGGATTTTCGAAACGGTAATATTGGCATGCTCGTGGCAACGGACGTCGTAGCTCGTGGCATTGATATCAATGACATTTCGCTCGTTATCAACTATGACATTCCCAACGATCCCGAGGACTATGTGCACCGCATCGGGCGTACGGCGCGCGGCACGGAGGGCAGTGGACTGGCCATCACATTCGTTTCGCAGCAGGAACAAGCGCGGTTCAAAGAGATCGAGACGTTTATCGAAAAGGATATCTATAAGATCCCCATCGATCCCTCCATCGGTGAGTCGCCAACCTATGAGCCGGAGAAATACAGTCGCACGCGCGGCAAGGGCGGACGTGGGCGCCAAAGTGGTGGCGGCGGTGGACGTGCAAAGGCACAATCAGCCTCGTCAAAGCCTCGTGGAGGCGGCAACAGGCGGCGTAACAAGCCCTCTCAAAACCGTCCAGCGCACTCCTGACCCCATCCTGTTATGATCTGTTTCCCGAACGCCAAAATCAACCTCGGACTGCACGTCGTCAGCCGTCGCCCCGACGGCTACCACTGCATCGAGACGGTCTTTTACCCCGTCCCCCTCTGCGATGCCTTAGAGATCGTGCCGGCCGAGGCTTTTTCGTTTCACACCTACGGCCTTGCGATTGACGGGCCGGCGGACGACAACCTCGTCATGCGTGCCCTCGCGGCCATGCGCCAGCAGGCGGACATTCCGCCCGTGGCCATCCATCTCAAGAAGACGATCCCCTTCGGCGCCGGACTGGGCGGTGGCTCGGCCGACGCCGCTTTTATGTTGAAGCTGTTGCGCGACTATGCGTCGCTCTCCCTCACGGACGGCGCGCTGGAGCGTATCGCCGCACGCCTCGGCGCAGACTGTCCCTTCTTCGTCCGCAATCGCCCTGTCATGGCCACGGGCATCGGCGATGTGTTCAGCTCGGCGAATGTCTCGCTGGCGGATTACCATATCGCTATCGTTAAGCCGGCCGTCTCAGTCTCCACACGCGAGGCCTACGCAGCGATTCGTCCGTCCGCGCCCGCGGTACCCCTCGATGAAATCATCTGCCGACCCGTCACGGAGTGGCGCGACGCACTCAAGAACGATTTCGAGGCGCCCGTCTTCGCCCTTCACCCTGCGATCGGCGCTATCAAAGCACAGCTCTACGCCGCTGGCGCCGTCTACGCCGCCATGTCTGGATCCGGATCGGCCGTTTTCGGCCTGTTCGATGGTGAGCCGTCGTTGTCCGCCTTTACAGACTGCTTCGTCTGGCAGGGAAAGCTGCAATAATCCTATCCTTACATTCGTTTCATTGGGTGTAAATTTTTAACGGACGATAAGATGAAACGAATGATGATTCTTTTGATTTGTGCGGCCCTTGGTTTGCCGCACGCCTATGCACAGTTTACGGTCGGCGCAAAGGCCGGCCTGAACGTGGCAAGCATTGGCAATGTGACGGTTTATCCCAGCAATCCCCTGCCCGGCGATCTCAAGTCGTGGACGCTGGAGTACGGCTACCTGCCCGGCGCGCATGTCGGCGGTTATGCGCGGTACGCCTTTTCGCCGCTTTTCAGCGTGCAGACCGAGCTGCTCTATTCGCAGATGGGGTATAAGATTAGCATTCCAACGGTGGATCTCCGCGGACACGTCTATGGTAACGTAACGGGCCGCATGCGGCTGCATTACCTCAACCTGCCGGTCTTGCTTCGGCTTACGGTGCCTGGCTCCGGACTCTTTGCCGAGGCGGGGCCGCAACCGGGATTATTACTGGGCAGCCATGGATCGGTGATCGCCGAATCCGGTGAACGCGTCGGAGAGGTGGCCGGCACAGGTGGACCCGCTACCACCTTCGATCTTTGCGGTGTGGCCGGGCTTGGTTATCGCTGGAAGAACGGGCTGGCCTTCTCGGCGCACTATGTGCACGAATTCAAGACGTCGGAGAAGGAGTTCATCCCACGCATGACGCGGAAATATGCCGTCCAGCTGTCGGTGGCGTACGACATCAAGACGTTCTGAACGTCTGCAATCCCATCGCATGATTTAGGGCCCGGAGCATGGTTGCTTCGGGCTATTTTTTTGTGGAGCCAGAAGTGTTCAGCAAGATCGTAGGGCATCTGTTGTGCCTTTCTTCTTCCCTTGAGGTTTTTGCAGAGTAATGCAGATGCAAGGCATCTGAGCCGGAGTGTCGAAGGCAACGCAGCAGATGTGCAGCTCTATGAAGCCAAAAAAGCCCGAGGATACGGCTCTCCCCGGGCTTTCAAAACCATTATACAAGTATGTAGACTGAAGGAACTATCTCTTTGTCTGTCAGCGGACGGCGGCCTTGTAAGCGCGGCCGTTGTCGAGCTTGACGATGTAGACGCCGGCAGGCATGGAGAGGCGGCGTGTCTCGCCAGCTGACAGCGTGAGGCTGTTCACGAAGTGACCGAGCGCATTGTAGATGTTAGCGCGGCCGGCGGCGGCTGACGTGATGCAGAGTGTGCCGTCCTCGCCCCAGACGCGTGTGCCGTCCACCTCGGCGTTGCTGACGGTGTACTTGAGCGTCACGGTGAGGTTCTCCTGCACCTTGCGGATGGTGAAGCGATAGGCGCCGTCAGGCAACACTTCCGTCTTGACACCGATTTCATCGGACAGACGGCCGTTACGGCTCGTGGTGAGCGTCGGCACGTTGTTACCCGTGGGGCGAACCGTGAGGGTGAAATCTTTGCCCGTGGGCACGTCGTAGATTTGCTTGAGGGGTTCGAGGAGTGTGGAGGAGGCGTCGCCGGTCTCGTTGTTGAGCGTGATTTGGCGGGTGATGGAGAAGGGCACGTCCGGCCGTCTGCCACGGCTCGGGTCGTTGGGGTCGTATTCGGCTCCGACGGGGAAGAACGAGCCGCAACCGCCGGGCAGTCTCATCTTCACGTTGACCACCTCCGGCAGGCTTTCGACTTGCGACTGGGTGAGGTTGACGGTCTTGTCCGTGGCTTCGAACCATGTGGCGCCATCGTCCAAGCTGTAGTAAGCGCCGGCGGTGTACTCCCTGAAATTGGTTAGGTCTTTGGCTTCTGCTGCAGTAGTGATAAGTACTTTCGGATCATACCCTACGCGGTTTTCCGGTTGAACGAGTTCGCCTTGAAACGTCATGGTGAACTGTCCCGCGAATCCGGGGCCCGGACGTTGGTAACTGAAGCCGGTGACCGTCGGCTTTTGGAAGTACTGATACCTAAGTATACCATTGAAGGACTGTTCAACACCGTCTATCTTTTCTATAAAGGAGATTTCCACGCCATACCCGTCTTTGTACACCGGATCGCCTTCCGTCAACGGATGGTGCACGAATGAAATGGGGAAATAGGTGTCGTCATCCGAGGCGGGGAGCTCGATTTCATCGAACTCCGAGAAGGGCTTCCCGGTCTCGGTGTTGGTCAGGTAGTGGCGTCCTAAATGATCTTTGGGCAGGCCAGGGATGAGCGGACCATCCGGCTGAAGATCCTCACCGAGGAACTTGTGCCCCTTGACCTTCAGCGTGCGCTTTGTTCCCGCGGGGATACGAAACGTGGAGTCTACGTGTACAGGGCAGTCCTCATAGATACGCATAGGCATTTCGTCGACATAGCCATACGGGCTTGCGGGCCAGTTGGGACGAAAATGTCCATCCCCAATGTCTAAAATACACGAGTCCCACTTTGCGATCCAGGGGCTACGATGTCCTTGGGCCTTCACTGTGCCAGCCAACCCAAGGAGGAAGAGGCTGGCGGCAAATAATACGGTAATCGATTTCTGCTTCATAATTCGATGATGTTTATGGGTTTTTAAAATGTGAGTGCGAATGTATGCGTGCCAGATTAGATATGCAAGCGTTTGAGAGGCGTCTAAATGCTGATTAATCAGCTGTTTTGGTCTTAGATTGCAAATTCGTCCCGTACGAAAGTTGCGATGAAGCATTTGGCGGATAAACAGAATTTTATGTTGGAAAAGCAGTATAAAGGGGGGCGAGAGGGAGCTTTGGCTCATGGAAAGGCCTGTGTGCAATGAGAGGTCGTCGCTTGTTTTTCGGGGAAAAGTCCCATCATTGGGGCGCCGATGGCACACTTCTTTGAAAAGAAAAGCACCCCTTGGCGAAGGGATTCAAAGTGCTTTGACAGCGGATAAGACTGAGAAGCTGTTTTGAATTTATCGGATGATTGTTTTATGGAGCTCCCCCGATAGCCTCCGAAATAAATTCAAAACAGCTTCTGAAATTGGGGCAGGAAAGCGCATTGTGGCGTAACAATGCAGATTTCTGGGGCAGGAAAATGCTTTGTTGGCCAACAAGGCGGAATTCTGGCACAGGAAAGTGCTTTGTTGATGAACAATGCCGTTTTTTGGGGCAGGAAAGTGCTTTGTGGCGCAACAATGCCAATTTCTGGGTGCCAGAAAGCGTTTCCCCTTCAAGAAGTACACCTACATCGGATCGTTGGAGAGACAGTGATTTTTATACCGAATATCTATCCACTCAATTTTAAAAGTATACACTATGAAGATTGATGCATTCTACGTAAATGCGATGAAAGTCGAAGAAGACTTTGCTTATCACCAAGTAGTTCAGGCTAAAGTGACCCACTTGCCGCTCACCGAATCGGCCACCGGTTACTCTGTCGGCCTCAAAACGGCGGCCGATGCCTACAACAAAGCCGTCGAGGAATTGGACAAGGTGCTGGAAGGCTCCAAATCCGTCCCCGCGGCGCTCGATGCGGCCAAGAAGGATGCGGCGCGCGACAAGTCATGGTACCTCATGCGCAACTTCGTCAAGGCGTCGGTCGGACATCCGGACGCAGAAGTGAACGAAATCATGGTCGAGGCGCTGCGGCATTTCGACAAGTACGGCGACTTGATGCGGGCTACCCAGATGGAGGAATCGGGACGCCTGCATAACCTGCTCGAAGACCTGCGCGGCATCGGCACAGCCAAGTTGGCTAAGGCCGGACTTACTCCATATTTCAATGATTTGGAGCAGAAGAACAAGGCTTTTGTCGATGCCCTCAACGTCCGTGTTGATGAGAAGGGGGAGCGCCTGAATCTGGGCCTTATCCAAAAGAGACGCAAGGAGACGGATGAGGCCTATCGGCGCTTGGTGGAGGTCACCAATGCGCTCGTTGTGATCAACGGCGAGGCGCCTTATCTGGCCTTTGTGAAGCCGGTGAACGCGCTCATTAATGAATTGCGCGCCACGTTGGCTAATCGTCGCACGACGGCCGCTACGAGGAAAAAGAAAAACCCGAAGGATCCCAAGACGCCGAAGGACCCGAAGGATCCTAAGGATCCCAAGACCCCGAAGGATCCGAAGGATCCGAAGCCGAAGAAGCCGGGGAAGGACGACGGTAGTCCGGACATTCACCTCCCAGAGGAGGAGGGTCCGAAAAAGCCCGGCGGTGGCGAAGGGGAGAGCGGCAAGAAACCCGAAGGCGGTGGAACGGGCGGTACTGGTGGCGGCGATAGCGGCGACCCCGACATCCATCTGCCGGAGAATTGAGAAGCTGTTTGGATTTTATTTTCGGAGGATATTCGGAGCGAAATAGGCCTCAAATAGCCCCGAAATAGAAATTGTCAATGTTTAATGGTTATGCCGGGTGCCCAGAGCTATGGGGCCCGGCATTTTTTGTGCCCGCTCGCCTCTACCTTTGCGTCATCATCATACCGATATAATATGACACTCATCAAATCCATATCCGGCATCCGCGGCACCATCGGTGGCGGGCCGGACGAGGGGCTGAACCCCCTCTCTATCGTGAAGTTTACGGCGGCTTACGCCACATGGATCCGCAACCGCTCGACGGAAGGCAAGAAGCACCGCGTTGTCGTCGGACGCGACGCCCGCATGTCTGGACCGATGGTCAAATCGATCGTCGTGGGCACGCTGATGAGCATGGGCTTCGATGTGATCGACATCGATCTGGCCACGACGCCCACCACCGAGCTGGCCGTCACAAACGAGCTGGCTTGTGGAGGCATCATTCTCACTGCGAGTCACAACCCGAAGCAGTGGAATGCGCTGAAGTTGCTCAACGAGCGCGGCGAGTTCCTCAGCGATGAAGATGGGCGCGAGGTGCTCAGACTGGCCGAGGGGGAGGCGTTCCGCTTCGCGTCGGTCGATTCGCTGGGCAAGGTGATCGTTGACAACCGTTACAAGGAGCGTCACATCGGGCGCGTGCTGGCCCTCGACCTGGTGGATGTGGACGCCATCCGCGCGGCCAACTTCCGCGTGGCGATCGACTGTGTGAACTCCGTCGGCGGCCTGGTCATCCCCGATCTGCTTTACGCCCTTGGTGTGCGCGAGATCTTCAAGCTGCACTGCAATCCGCACGGCAATTTCTCTCATAACCCCGAACCGCTGCCGGAACACTTGAACGAGATCTCGGCCCTGATGCCCCATGCGCGGGCCGATGTCGGGTTCGTGGTCGACCCAGACGTCGATCGGCTGGCCATCGTCTGTGAGAACGGGGAGATGTTTGGCGAAGAATACACGTTAGTGGCGGTGAGCGACTATGTGTTGTCGCACACGCCGGGTAACACGGTGAGCAACCTCAGCTCTACGCGTGCCCTGCGCGACGTCACGGAGCGACACGGCGGACAGTATGCCGCCTCGGCCGTGGGCGAGGTGAACGTGGTGGAGAAAATGAAGGAGACCGGCGCCGTGATCGGCGGCGAGGGCAACGGCGGCGTCATCTATCCGGCCCTGCATTACGGTCGCGACGCCCTCGTGGGCATTGCGCTCTTCCTGACTTTCCTGGCCAAAAAGAAGATGAAGGTGAGCGAGCTTCGGGCCACGTATCCGAATTATTTCATCTCCAAGCAGCGCGTAGAGCTGACGCCGGGCATTGACGTGGACGCGATTTTGGACAGCGTCAAGCAGCGCTTCGCCGGTGAGCGCGTGACGGACATCGACGGCGTGAAGATCGATTTTGCCGACCGCTGGGTGCACCTGCGCCGCAGCAATACCGAGCCTATCATCCGCGTCTATGCCGAGGCGCACACCAAGGCCGAAGCCGACGCGCTCGGGCGGGAGTTGATCGACATCATCCAGTCAAGCCACGACTAACGATGCGCAAGCTAAAGGTTACGGAGCTGGGCCGACTGACGCCGGAGGAGTATCGCGCCAGCGAGAAGTTGCCCGTCGTGGTGGTACTCGACGAGGTGCGCAGCCTGAACAACGTCGGGTCTGTGTTTCGCACGGCCGACGCGTTCCGTTTGGAAGGCGTGTGGCTGTGCGGCATCACGGCCACGCCGCCGCATGCCGAGATCCACAAGACGGCGCTCGGAGCCGAGGAGACCGTCGAGTGGCGGTATGAGAAGGATACGTTGGAGGCCGTCGAGGAGTTACGGCGCGAGGGGTACGTCATCTGCGCCTTGGAGCAGGCCGAAGGCAGCCTCTCGCTCGATCGGTTTCGGCCCGAGCGCGGCCGGAAATACGCCGTCGTGATAGGTCATGAGGTGAAAGGCGTCAGCCAGCGCGTCGTCGATCGTTCGGACGTATGCATAGAAATCCCGCAGCGCGGCACGAAGCATTCGCTCAATGTGTCCGTCGCTGCGGGAATCGTTTTGTGGGAATTTTTCAAGGGGTTGCCCCCGTCTGAATCACTCCTCGGTTCTCAAGAAAACTTGGCTGGAAGCCCCTGACCTTGGTTTCATCAAGGGGAGAGAGGAAAACAGCTCCTCAAATAGCTCCGCATTGCACCAACAGCACGACTCGTTCGGTAAGGGCATCCTTGCCGTTCGGGTCGTACTTCATTTTAAGGCTGGCGCCAAACATGCCGGCGAAGATGTTCCAGAAGCCCGCGCGGAAACTGCCCAAGTAAGCCTTGGCCAGGTTGTAGCTCGACTGATGGCATTCGCGGTCGACGAGCTTAATGAGCAGCTTGCCCTGCGACAGGGTGAGCTTCTTCAGCTCCGGCTTGTATTGCGCGTAGAGCTCCTTTTCCATACGTTTGAGATGCGCCTGCTTCGACTTCTCGTCCGGGAGCGTTTCGATGTATTCGTACGTCTCGATCAGCGTCTCGTAGATCAGGCGAGCGTAGGGCAGGGTGCGCTTGACGTCGCGCACGAGCTTGTTGTACTGCTGCCGCTCTTTATCGTTCTTGAACGTGAGTTCGGGGAAAACGTAAACCGTCGGCAGGTACACATGTGGGATGGTGTCGCCGTTCTCCACCGAGCCCAGCGCATAGCCGTCGGGGATGACGATGCGTATGCGTTTCGAACCCGCGTCGATCGTGAGCCGCTGCTTTTGTGCGGCCGCACTTCCCGCGAAACAGAACAGGGCGAGCAGGGTGAGGATTGCGTATCTGCAACGTTTCATCATCGTGATCCTTTGCTTATCCGTTTATTCCTCAACGATCTTCATCGACCGGATGACCACATCCTCCAGCGGCCGATCTTCCTTGCCCGTAGGCACAACTTGGATGCTGTCCACCACGTCCATGCCGTCTACCACCTCGCCGAAAACGGTGTAGGCATTGTCAAGATGTGGCGTGCCACCTTCGGTCATGTAGACCTCACGCTGCTCGGGTGTGAACTTGATGTGCTTCTCCTGCTCCATCTTGTCCAGCCCTTCGGCGGTGAATTTCTTACCCTCGACGATGTAGAAGTTCGTGGACGACGACGCCCGCTCGGGGTTGATATCATCGCCCCAACGCGCTGCGCCTACTTGTCCGCGCTTATGATACATTTTGGGGAAAAGGATCTCGGCCGGCACGGTATAGTCCGGTTCCCCTTCTTTTACTTTCATCCCTTTCGGAGCCTCCTTCATGTCGATATGTCCCGCTTGGATCATGAAATCCTTGATCACGCGGTGAAACAAGACGCCGTCGTAGAGGTGACTCTTGACCAGCTTGACGAAGTTGTCGCGATGGTGCGGCGTCTCGTTATACAGTTTGATGGTGATCACGCCTTTGTTGGTGTCGATCGCCACCTTCGTCTCTTTCTCTTGCGCCGATGTTCCGAGCGCACACATGCCGCACAGCAAGGCGGCTAATAGCATTCTTTTCATCATGACTTTGTTGGGGTTAGTGGTTGTCTTTATCGGAATACGCATGAAAAACGGTTCCGTATAGGCTTATCGTATGCTTTGGAAGAGTCCCGTGGCGGGATATTCTCCCGCGTCGGTCAGGGTGCGCAGCCGGCCGACCACTTCGGCGCGATCCTCAGCGTAGGTGACGCCGAACCACGAGGACGTGGTGTCGAGTACGCGGACGCGCGCCGTGCCATTCGTGATCAGCTCGTTCACCGCCCAAGGGATGTAATACTCCGCACGTTCGTCCGTGGCGTGCTCCGCAAGGAAGCGGCGGAAATACGTTTCTGTATGTGCGAAATAGTCCGGCGTGAAGCCCCACATGTTCATCGAAACGGGCGTATCGTCGGGGAGCACCTGCGGTGTGCCGTGTTCGTCGGTGAAGCGGACTTGGCCGTCCACACGGGCGATGGCGGTTCGCTCCACGACGCCGGTCAGGTAGCCCTTTGCATCCGTTGTACAGACGCCGCGCGAGACGGTTCCGCTCGGGCTGAGCGTGTTGCCGACGCGAAAGCCGACCATGCAATAATCGCCCTCTCGACCCGCCGTTTCGGCCAGCGCACGGGCGAGCGTGGCGAAGCTGTCACGACCGTAAAAGTCGTCCGCATTGATCACGGCAAAGGGTTCGCGGATGGCGTGGCGGGCCATCCACACGGCGTGGTTCGTGCCCCAAGGTTTGGTACGCCCCGGCGGACAGGTGAAGCCGTCGGGCAGATCGTCCATCGATTGAAAGACCACCTCCGTGGGGATGTGATCGGCGTAGCGCGACAGTACACGGGCGCGGAAGTCGGCCTCAAAATCGCGTCGGATAACGAACACGACGCGGCCGAAGCCAGCGCGTGCAGCGTCGAAGACGGAGTAGTCCATGATCGTCTCGCCGTCCGGACCGACGCCGTCCAGCTGCTTCAGACCTCCGTAGCGGCTGCCCATGCCGGCAGCCAGTATGCACAAAGTGGGTGTCATATTTAATAGGTGGTTTATGTAGGGCAGGCCCCTCTCTGGGTCACCCGAAAATTTTGGCGGCAAATGTAGGGGCGTATGCGATACGTTCCCTCCGGCCTCTGGGCGCACCGATGTGACCGCTCGTTTTCCGTCACGCAGTTGGGAGTCCGACGTAAGCAATCATCCTCGTCAAGCGACTTTCTGGCTCACTTTCGACCCAGCGGCCCCGCCCGAGCGACTTTTTGGCGTCGCTGTGAGCCAGCGGCTCCGTCAAGCGACTTTTTGGCGTCGCTGCGTGCCAGCGGCCTCTTCAAGCGACTTTTTGGCGTCGCTGTGAGCCAGCGGCCTCGTCAAGCGACTTTTTGGCGTCGCTGCGTGCCAGCGGACCCGTCAAGCGACTTTTTGGCGTCGCTGCGTGCCAGCGGCTCCGTCAAGCGACTTTTTAGCGTCGCTGTGAGCCAGCGGCTCCGCCCGAGCGACTTTTTGGCGTCGCTGTGAGCCAGCGGCCCGCCCGATCGACTTACGTTGAACTGGTATTAGGCACCATGCATGGCTGCATTTCGTTTTTCAATTTCTTCGCGGCCCTTATGTGCACTTCATCATCCAATCCCCATCCTCTGGCCGACTTCCGATACTGCCCGCGCTGTGGCTCGGATACGTTTGCGCCACACGACGAAAAGTCGAACCGTTGCCCGGCATGCGGCTTCACGTATTATTATAATCCGGCGGCAGCTACGGCTGCCCTCATCCTCAACGACCGCAACGAGCTGCTCGTCTGCCGTCGTGCCAACGATCCCGCGCGCGGCACGCTCGACTTGCCTGGCGGATTTTGCGACGTCGGCGAGACGGCCGAGGAGGGCGTAGTTCGTGAGGTGGCCGAAGAGACGGGGCTGCGTGTTCTTCGCGCCGATTTTCTCTTCTCGCTACCGAACAGTTACCTCTTTTCGGATTTTGTGGTGGCTACGGTCGACATGTTTTTCCGTTGCCGTGTGGCTGAGGACGAGGCTCAGCCGGAAGCGCACGATGATGCGTCGGAATTACTGTGGATACCGCTCGATGCACTTCGCCCCGAAGCCTTCGGACTGGCCTCCATCCAGCGAGGCATTCGCCGCTTCTTGGACGGCGCCACGTCATCTCCCGCTCGATAGTCGTGCGGTATGAGACGCTTTCTCCCGGCTGAGAAGCTGACGCTGCTCGCATAAAAACAAATCGGGCAGGGTGATCTTTTCGATCGCTCTGCCCGATTTTTATTTCAACGTATGCGCTTACTGGGCATACCTGTTCAGACCTTGATACCCCGTTTTTTTAGGTTACGAATGGCTGTCTCGTCGCCGCGTTCAGCAGCTCGGCGATACCACTTGATGGCCTCGGCTTCGTTGCGACGGACTCCACGGCCTGAGGCGTAGATCACGCCGAGGTTATTCATCGCCGGCAACACGTCACGGTCGGCTGCGAGGCGGTACCACTTGATGGCCTCTTCGGTGTCCTGCGGTACGCCGCGGCCGGAGAGGTAGTGATTGGCCAGATTGTAGAGTGCCATCGCATGATTCTGGGCAGCCGCTCGGCGGTACCAGCGCACGGCCTCGGCGTCGTTTTGCGGCAGTTCGCGCCCCGTGTCGTAGAGGTAACCGAGCTTGTTTTGCGCCTTGGCGTCGCCGCTCTCAGCCGCGTTGCGCAGTTGGCGAATGTGTTCCGGTTCCTCCGGTTCGTTGAGTGAAGTAAGAATTTCATCGATCCGGCGCTCCGTATCCACGACTTGCCGGGCTGGCTCTTTTTCGATGGGTACGGTGGATTTCGGAGGAGGGGCATGCACGGCGGTCGGGGTAGGCGCAACCGGGTCGGCAGGAGGGGGCGGGGCAGGATCGGTGGGCGGTGCCGGAGGTGTGGGAGAGGGCGGCGGCGTAGGATCACTCGGTGGCGGAGGAGGTGTGTCGTGGCTGCCCTCTTTGGTGAAGACACGCAGGGCTGCTGTCCAACGTTGGCCGGGTACGAAGCGGCGGGCCGAGAGATTCTCCACCGTCACGCGCCCTTCGTCCGGGTCCATCAGCTCTACGAAGAGATCGGCGGGAGGTGTACCTCGGAGGGCACGCTCGCAAAAGGGAGTCACGCAGGCAAAGTAATTGGGGCCGCGCAGTCCCGCACAGATCGTGTCTGCCAGATGCGCGATGGATGGGACCTCCATGTCCGCGATCTGGGAAAAGATATGTAGCGTGTGGAGCTTCGCGTCAGACGTGGTGTCTGCGGTCTGAAGCTCATCGGTGTACTTACAGATGGTGCGCAGTTCGGCGCCGGGGAAGCAGACGCGGGCGTGTAGCGCGGCGCGTTCGAGGCAGCGTGGAGTGGGGTCGATCAGGGTGATACGCCGAACGGACGTGAGGGGCAGGCCGCGCTCAAGGAGCAAGTCGTGATAGACCAAGGCGCCGAGGCCCACACCGCAGCCGTAGTCGATCAGCTCCACATCGCGCTGGGCAAAGATGTTGGAGAGGTGCGAAAAAGCGCGTCGGAGGCGGGCTTCACGCACAGCCCCGAAGGCATAAGTGTAAGCGCAGAGGCGCGGCTCGGTGGTCAATTGATTGCCGTCTCGTTTGAGTTCGGCGAAGAGGTGGTCCCGATCGGCTTCGGCCAGGTCGGTGATAAAGCGATCGGAGAGGGCCCGCACAGATGCACACGTGAGGTGGGGCATCGACCCGATCAGGAACGAATAATTCGTATCACTTTCGATCATGCGTATAGGGATAGTAAAACGGAGTTTGAGGTAGGGCAGGCGCCTAAGGGGCTGCCCTGCGTCGCACCCTTCATTGATGATGTATTTGTAGTGGTTGGTCCAGAGTTAGTCTAATTTCAGGACCGCTAAGAAGGCCTTCTGGGGAACTTCCACGGTTCCGATCTGCTTCATCCGTTTCTTGCCCTCTTTTTGCTTCTCGAGGAGCTTTCGCTTGCGTGAGACATCGCCTCCGTAGCATTTGGCGGTAACATCCTTGCGGACGGCCTTGATCGTTTCCCGAGCGATAATCTTCGCACCGATGGCTGCCTGTATCGCGATGTCGAACTGTTGGCGGGGAATGAGCTCCTTGAGCTTCTCGCACATGCGTCTGCCGAATGACACACTGTTATCGATGTGCGTGAGCGTAGAAAGGGCATCTACCGGCTCGCCATTGAGCAGAATATCGAGTTTGACGAGCCTCCCCGGGCGGTAATCATGCAAGTGGTAGTCGAAAGAGGCATATCCCTTGGAGATGCTCTTCAGTTTGTCGTAGAAGTCGATTACGATCTCGCCAAGAGGGAGGTCGTAGAAGAGTTCGATACGGTTTCCCGTGATGTAATCCTGCTTAATGAGCACGCCACGCTTACCCAGACAGAGGGTCATGATAGGCCCGATGAAAGTGGTTTGGGTGATGATCGAGGCGCGGATGAAAGGCTCGTCGATGTGATCGATAAGCGTAGGGTCGGGGAGGCCTCCAGGGTTGTGCACTTCGGTGCACACGCCTTTGCGATCATACACTTTGTAAGATACGTTAGGCACCGTGGTGATCACATCCATTCCGAACTCGCGTTCGAGACGTTCCTGCACGATCTCCATGTGTAAGAGCCCGAGGAAGCCACATCGGAAGCCGAACCCGAGGGCCACGGAGCTTTCGGGCTGGAAGGTCAGGGAGGCGTCGTTGAGCTGGAGCTTCTCGAGCGAGGCGCGCAGGTTTTCAAAGTCCTCCGATGCGATGGGGTAGACACCGGCAAAGACCATCGGCTTGACTTCTTGGAAGCCTTCGATACGTTCGCTGGCGGGGCGGGCCACATGGGTGATGGTGTCGCCGACCCGCACCTCTTTCGAGGTCTTAATGCCCGAGATGATATAGCCTACATCGCCGGTACGGACCTCCTCGCGCGGGCTCATTTCGAGCTTCAGGGCGCCCACCTCGTCGGCGTCGTACTCGCGACCGGTGGCCATGAACTTGACCATGTCGCCGCGCCGAATCACCCCGTTTACCACCTTGAAATAGGCGATAATTCCCCGGAAGGGGTTGAAGACCGAGTCGAAGATGAGGCATTGCAACGGCGCGTCGGGATCACCCTTGGGGGCCGGGATCCGATCGACCACGGCGTTCAGCACTTCCGCCACGCCCAGACCCGTCTTTCCGCTGGCACGAAGGATGGACTCGCGGGGACAGCCGATGAGTTCAATGATTTGGTCTTCAATCTCCTCAGGCTTGGCGCTTGGGAGGTCGACTTTGTTGATCACCGGGATGATCTCGAGGTCATTTTCGATGGCCATATAGAGGTTTGAGATCGTCTGGGCCTGAATGCCTTGTGCGGCGTCGACCACCAGCAGTGCGCCCTCACAGGCGGCAATGGAACGCGATACTTCATACGAGAAATCAACATGCCCGGGCGTGTCGATCAGGTTCAGCACCCATTTTTCGCCCCGATATGCATAGTCCATTTGGATCGCATGGCTCTTGATGGTGATTCCGCGCTCGCGTTCGAGGTCCATATTGTCGAGCACCTGAGCTTGCATGTCTTTGGGGGAGACCGTCTTGGTGTACTCGAGCAATCTGTCGGCGAGGGTACTTTTCCCGTGGTCGATGTGGGCGATGATGCAGAAGTTGCGTATGTGGTTCATATTGTGAAATGTTCGCTTGAGGGGATGATTTCGGCCCGCAAAAGTAAGATAGGATACGGATTGTTGCATTTCCGGCGTCCCCTTCCGTCGCATGCCCCGAAAAGCGCCGCTGAACGCAGGTCGTCCCTCTGTAAGGCCCTCGAAAGTCCGACGGACGCCGTCGCTCTATTATAAAGGTACGTGCGCGTACGTTCATATACTTCTCTCCGCTATGCATGCGCCCCCAAACAGCAAAAACGCAGGGCTTCAAAACGTGTTACCCGAAGAATGCGCGGAAATTCATCTCCCTCGATTTATGCGACTGAAGAATACAGTGTAGTTCGTGGCTTTACACCTGTGCGGTACTATTTACCCCGAGAAATGAAGTGTATAAATGAGTGGAACGAGAAAAACAGCCGCGAAAGGGTAGTGCAGGGGTTAGCGGGGACGATATTTTGAGGCGATGAGGACGGCTTGCGCGTCGGTGGTGCGGAGGAGGCTGTCGAGTGGGGCGTGCGTGTGATCCATATAGCGACTGACGATGCGGAGACCAATCCACGCACCGAGTCGGCCGGGCAATTTGTCGGAGAGGAAGTCCGACGGGCGGTCGAGGAAGTAACGCGCCGTGGCGGTACGATCCGGCGTGTAGAGGGCATGGCGCTCGACGATGGCACGCCAGATGCCCGCTTCGTTGCGCTCGACTTCTTTCAGCTCGTCGGGGGTCCAGCCCATGAGCGTGGTCATGCTGAGATCGGGTAAGGCACGAAGCACAGCATAGCGGAGGGCGCCTTCGTAGATCATCCGGTCGAGCAGCACGGCCTCATTGCCTCGGAAGGGAAATTCGGACATCAGATAGGCCGCCACGGCGTCCGGAGCCACGTATTCGGGAGCCATCCTGCGGCGCACATAGGGCGCGAAGAAGTCGGCGTAGAGCGGATAGTCGGCGCCGAGGTATTTGTCGATAGAAATGGAGAGTAGGCTGTCGCCCACGAGTACATTTTGGTAGAGACCGGAGACATGCAGGCAGAGCGCGGGCCTACGGAGCGCAGGCAGATCGGCCTCTAAACGGGTGAAGGCTGCGCCGAGTGTATGACTGAGAGTGTCGACGGCCGAGTCGGTGTATCGCTCGAGGGCGTCGGCATAGAGCCGGTGTAGGGTGGGCTCATTGTAGTAGTCGGAGAGGCGCCCGAAGTAGTCCACGGTCGGCGTGTCCGGGCGCTCGAAGAGGGCGAGGGAGAGGATGCGGAGCATTTCGGGGTAGGCGCGGAGTAGACCGTCGCGTAGGGTGGTCGCGTGTGCGCTGTCGGCATCCACATAGGAGAAGAGATCGCGATCGAAGCGAGCGATGGGAGCCGGATCGGCAGTCGAATCCACGTCGGCCGAAGTGGAGTGGCAGGCCGAGGTGAGGAGCAGGATGAGCGTGAGAAAAAGGAGGGGTTTACGGGTCATTTCTTTAATAGGACTGTGATTCGGAGGGTGAGGTCGAAGAAGATCATTTTCGCATTGCCGTTTTGGGTGATGTGACGCTCTGCGTCGGCCAGTTCGGCGGCGAAATCGAAGACATTCCGCTCGTTGACATAGGGCGAGAAGCGGGCAGAAAAGGCGGCCTCGTCCGGGCGGAGATAATTGAGGTCGTCGGACTGGAATCGGCGGACGAAATTCTCCCTTACGAGGTGTTGGCAGTAGGTCAAAAAGGCGCGCTGCTGCTCGCGGGAGAGCGCGGCGAGCTCGTCGGCGGTCTGCTTCATGGCGCGGACGTCGCGTTTCCAAGCGTTGCGCATGATACGGATGAAAAAGTCGAGGAAAAGACGCTCCCGCTCGTCCTGCCCCATGATGCGTTCCGCGGCGAGCAGATCGCCATGGGCCAGGTGGGCCGTGTGGCGAGCGGCGTCGGGGGATAGCCCGTTGCGCTGCTCCAATGCGCGGGCGAGGGCGTCGGCCTCGATGGGTCGGACGTCGAGCCTTTGGGTGCGCGAAAGGATCGTGCCGAGGATCAAGTCTGGCGCGTCGGAGACCATGAGGATCACGGTGCGTGCCGGGGGCTCTTCGATGAGCTTGAGCAGCTTGTTGGCGCATGCGGCGTGCATGCGCTCAGGCATCCAGACGATCAGCACGCGGTATTGGGCCTCGTAGATCCGGAGGCTCGTCTTGCGGATCATCTGGTCGCTCTCCTCGGCGTAGATTAGAGCCTGCTTGCCGGCGGTCTCCATCCTGTCGAGCCACTCGTCGAGGTCAAAATAGGTGTGCTCGGTGAGCATCGCGCGCCATTCACCGAGGTAATCGTCGCAGACGGTCCGCTTCCTCTTTTTGTCAGCGACAATGGGGAAGACGAAATGCAAATCGGGGTGTGCGAGCGCATCATACTGGCGACAGGAATGGCATTTCCCGCAGGCGTCCGTGTCCGTACGGTCGGAGCAATTCAGATAGCGGGCGTAAGCGAGGGCCAGCGGGAAGGTGCCGCTGCCTGTGCGTCCGCAAAAGAGGCGGGCATGGGGGATGATGCCTCGGCGTGCTGTGTCCGTAAGGCGCGCCTTGAGGTCATCCTGCCCGATAACGTTGTGGAAATACATAGAGAGAACTAAAATCTACATGCTAAAAACGAAAACGAGGGCGTAGAGTTGTGTGTGCCCCGATTTTCTGAGCGAGAAACCGATAGAGCGTGGTGGGTAAAAACGAAAAATGGGGGCGTCCCTGGATGAGCGTCCCCATTTTCACCGTTCATTTTATCATCAGTAGATCTCCTTGGCCACGCGGCGGATGCTGTCCGAAGCCATGAGGGTGTAGAAATGGATGCTGGGCACGCCGTGTGCCACCAGATCGCGACACTGGGCTGTGCACCACTCTACGCCGACTTCCTTCGCCTCCTCGTCGGTCCGGCAACGGCCGAGCGCGGCGGCAAACTCGGGCGGGAAGGTGCAGTGGAAGATGCGCGGAATGACCTCCAACTGGTCCCGCAGCACGATCGGCTTGATGCCCGGGATGATGGGCACCGTGACGCCCTCCGCACGCATGCGATCGACGAAGGCGTAATACTTCGCATTGTCGAAGAACATCTGCGTAACGAGATACTCCGCGCCCTGCTCCACCTTCAGCTTGGCGTATCGGACGTCGTCGTCCATCGACCGGGCGTCCTCGTGCATCTCGGGGTAGCAGGCCATGCCGTATGAGAAGGGCGTCTCGATGTCCGTGATCGGCGAGCCGTCCAGGGCGATGCCGCGGTTGAAATTGTTGACCTGCACCTGTAGATCGGTGGCGTGATCGTGATAAAGCTCGGCGTTGTCCGGCTCGTGGAGCCGCTTGACGTCGCCGCGGAGCAGGAGCAGGTTGTTTACGCCCAAGAAGTTCAGGTCGATCAGGCCATACTCCGTCTCATCCTTGGTGAAGCCCTTGCAGACGAGGTGTGGCACGGCTGCGATGCCGTAGCGGTTCTGTATGGCCGAAGCGATGGCGACTGATCCGGGGCGTTTGCGCAGGTTGACGGTGCGCACCATGCCGTCCGTGCCGCGCACCTCGATGGCTTCGCTGTGGTGCGAGGTGATGTTGATGTACTTGGGGTCGAAGTCGCGCAGCTTGTCGATGACGCGATAGACGCTCTGGATGCTGTTGCCCTTCAGCGGCGGCAGGATCTCGAACGAGAAGGCCGTGCCTCGGCTCTTGTTGATTAAATCGATGACTCTTTCCATATATAGGGTAGTTATAGGGTGGGTTGATCGGGGGGGACATACATATAATAAGAGGTGTACATTCACCCGCGGCCCTTTTCGGCGGACAAAAGTAGCACGAGACTTGTCAAGCGGCGGGCGGGGCCGCCTTCCTCTCGCCTTTCTGTTAAAATATTTAAGAGATCGACCATTGACAGCAGTCAGAGGCATGCAAAACGCGTTTTTCTATCCATTGACAATAGTCAGAGGGGTCTAAAACGTGTTTTGGGACCCATTGACAACAGTCAGAGGTGTCCCAAACGCATTTCTTAGCCCATTGACGGTAGTCAGAGGCATCTAAAACGCATTTTGCATACCTCTGACTGCTGTCAACGTCTTTTTTTCATCCGCAAAGAGGAGGACACTAAGGCGAAGTGAAAAGTCGATGCCAACATATATATCCGACTTATTTGTACTCGGTTGTAAGGGCGCAAAAGCAGATGCCCCATAGGTGCCCGGCCAAATTCGCAGACGCCCCGGGTACCAATAATCAACGATAGCACCCCGCTTCAGTCCTCCAGCGTCACGGTGGCGTCACGGACTTCGCCACCGAGAGGCGGGTGATGTTTGGTGACCGTGACGCGTAGGTCGGTCAGGTCAGATCGATAGGCGTGCAGGGCGCGGTAGATGCGTCCGGCCACATGCTCGATCAGGCGCGAGGGACGGGCCATCTCGGCCTGCACTCGGTCGTAGATTTCGGCATAGTTGACCGTGTCCGACAGCTCGTCCGTCTCCGTGGAAGCAAGGGTGGGCAAGGCAAAGGCCACGTCGACGGTGTAGTATCCGCCGATCACAGTTTCCTGTTCAAAGACGCCGTGATGGGCGTAGAATTTCATGCCGCGTAGGGCGATTTTTCCGTTCATAATCAGAGATTGTTAGGGCCATAGGGCCGACTGGTTTTAAGGGCTTCACCCTCGATAATCGTTGGTAGTTACGGCCTTTAGCCGGGTTGCTGCCATGTAGGAATAGATCTCGTCTCTGTTCGTTCTGTCTTTCGCCGCCGGAAAAACTGTCTATATTTGCGAAAACCAAACATAAAAAATCATGGTACGAACAAAGAACGAAGAGATACCGCTGAGTAGCGGTGGGATGCACAATGTGCTGGCCGCGGGAACGGTCGTAACGGGTAGCGTGGCCTCGGAATCGGACTTCCGGTTGGATGGACGTATCGAGGGCGACATCAATTGCAAGGGCAAGATCGTTATCGGCCCTAAGGGTAGCATAGTCGGTAACATCATCTCCGACAATGCTGAGATCTTGGGCGATGTAGAAGGCTCGATCCGTATCAAGGAGAAGCTGGTCTTCAAGTCGACCGCCATCATCAAGGGCGACATCTTCACGCAAACGCTGGAGATCGAGCCGGGTGCTCACTTCAACGGTACGTGTACGATGTCAGGCAAGGTGGACGATCCGCGTACACAGGGCAACAACAAGTCGAACGTCACGCCGCTCAATAAGAAGTAGCCCTCCCACATCTTTCATTCGTTTCACACACAATCGCCTTCAATCGGTGCGGTTGCTCTCTCGGAGCATCGCACCGATTTTTTTGTTGAATGCCTCAGCTCCGAGTAGCTCTTCAAGTGTGAGGTGCATGTGGTAACGCCAGTAATGATCCGGGTCGGCGGGGATGTTGATCCGCTCGCGAGTCGGGTCTGGTGCACGCAGACTACCATCTATTGCCAGCCAGTCCTGGAGAGGGAGGACGGTGAGGATGGAGGCCGCCTGAAGGTGGTCGCGAACGATACACTCAGCAGCTTCGGGCGTAGCTTCTTCATTATTGTGGGTAGGGTAGGAGAGGGCGTGCATATAACGGTGGGTGCGTTCGGCATCCTCTTGCCACCAGAGGCGCAGCGGCGCCATATCGTGCGTGGAGGTGGTGCAGACAGAGAGGTAGGGCGCGCGGCGGAGATCGGTGAACTCTACGCCGTAGATCTTGGAGATGCGTCCCAGCTCAAGACTGAGGATGCGCAGGCGGTCCATGACCTCGTGCACCGAATCGGGGATCATGCCGAGATCTTCGCCACAGACAAGCATGTCGGTCGAGGCCGTCAGGGGACGGAGGCGGCGGAGGGCCGTGTCGCGCCAGAAGTCGTGGTGACGGACGAAGAAAAAGTCGGCATAGAGTTGGTCGAAAGCGATACGATGGGCCTCGGTCAGTGTGTGGTAACGTAGTGAGCGATCGGCCGAAATACGCGGATGGTAATGGCCAGGCGTGTAGGGATCTTCCACGAAGAGCACCTCCTCGGTGAGACGGTAGAGGGCATCGCGCAGACCGATGTCGTTGGTGTTCTGAAACAGTGCGGCGATCTTTTGTTGGGTGTCACAAAGGGCGCTCGGAACCAGATACGCATCATCGATAGAAGTAAGAAAACGTGTCAACACTTCGTCCGACTTATCACCGAATACTTCTGCGAGGCATTCACGTCGGATCATGGGGCGGGTGTACCGCACATCGAAGGGCAACCCAAAGGCCTCGATCTCGTCCGGAGTAAGGGGAAGAGCCGGACGGAAGTGCCCACAGAGGCCACGCACGTAGTCGATCGGTACTTCCCAAATACGGAAGAAACCGAGGATATGGTCGATGCGGAAGCAGTCGAAGTATTCGCTGAGCTTACCGAGTCGAGCCTTCCACCATGCGAAGCCGTCGCGCTCCATCACCTCCCAGTTGTAGGTCGGGAAGCCCCAATTCTGCCCCACGGCGGAAAAGTCGTCGGGCGGAGCGCCTGCCTGCTGCTGCGGGTTGAAATACGGCGTGTCGGCCCACGCGTCGACGCTGGCTCGGTTGACACCGATGGGTAGATCGCCCTTGAGGATCACACCTCGGCGGCGCGCATAGTCGGATACGTCGCTGAACTGTGTGTGCAGGATGTATTGCAGGAAGCAGTGGTAACCCACCTCGCCAGACGTCTCCCACTGGGCATCGAAGAGTGTCCGCACCCGGTCGGCATCGTACGTTGCATCGTCGCCCCAGCGGGTGAAGTCGACCGTGCCGTGTAGGTCGCGGTAGTAACAGAAGAGGGCGTACGGCATGAGCCATGCGCGGTTCTCCCTGACAAAACGGCGATAGCCCGCACGCTGCTGCACTTCCGCTCCCATTTCACGGAAGTAAGTGCGACAATAGTCCAGCTTGCCCTTTAGTACCGCCTCATAATCCATCTCCGGCAACGCGTTGAGTTGGCGTTGCATACGTTGAAAGACGGCCGATTGATGCGCGTCTTTTAGCGGCTCGAGGTCGGTCAGTGAGAGATAGATGGGGTGGAGGGCGTAGACAGAGATGGCGCTATAGGGGTAGGAGTCGCGGTAGGTGTAGGTGGCGGTCGTGTCATTCATCGGCAGCACTTGCACGACGGACTGTCCTGTCTCAGCGGCCCAGTCGATGAGGAGTCGCAGGTCGTGCAAGTCGCCTACGCCGAAGCTCGTTTCCGATCGCAGGGAGAAGACAGGAATCACCGTGCCAGCGCCCTTCCATGACGGACGTGCGTCGCGGAAGGGTGTTTCTGACACGATCACGACCTCGGACGCTCGTGGCGTACTCCCCGTCCACGTACGATTAAAATCGGCCTCCCATTGGTGGTGTTGGCCGTCGGTATTGCGGAGGATGAACTTGTATTCGAACGGAAGGGTGAGCGTATCCAAGTCTAAGCAGACCTCCCAATCGGGGAAGTGGGCGTCGCTCATTCGTACGGCTCGCGTGGGATCCCAGTTGCCGAGGCTGTCGCAGCTACCGACGATGGCCACGTGCTCATCCTTTCCGACGCGTGGGGCCGGTACACGTAGGATAAGGCTGCGCGGGTGAGTCGCCTTGGTCGGAGATTGTGGTTTGTGCCTGATAAAGTGTGCGTGGGTGAAGGCCGCGGTGTAGAGTGGGCTGTCGCCGGGGATAGTCTGCCAACGGTCATGCAGGGTGTAGACAGCGTGAGTCGGGTCGAGCGATACGTGGCGCATCGGTCGCCAAGGCTCGGCGGACGGTTGCCCGTCAGCGTCTACGGATTGGTAGGCATAGTCGGCCTCCAGCAACGACGTGGGCACATCGAGCGAGAGCGACCAATGCGCCCCGTCGGTGGAGGTCATCGGTAGACCCACGGCGGGGTCAGCACCGGCAGCTGTCGCGATGTCTCGGCTGACAAGCTGCACGGTGTGGCCCGTCGGTGCGGGGTAGAAGAGGTGGAAAGTGAGGGTCATAGGGGAAAGATTATCCGCACTCCGTGGCGCCGCAGTTGGCGCAGAGCAGGCAGCCTTCTTGGTAAACCAGCGTCTCGCTGCCGCAGTTGGGGCACTCTTGACCCTTCACCTCCGTGCCGTTCGGGAGGTACTTCTTCAGCGCACGCGCCACGCCGTTCTTCCACGTGTTGATCGATTCGTTGTTCAGCTCCATCTCCTGCACCAGCTTGATGACCTGCGTGATGGGCATGCCGTAGCGTAGGACACCGGAGATCAGCTTCGCGTAGTTCCAGTACTCCGGCTCGAACTTGCTATCGAGGCCCTCGAGCGTCATCTTGAAGCCGCGCTTGTTCTTGAACTGGAAGTCGTAATGCTTGCGACCATCGGAGTCGTAACTCTTGATGATGGAGCCTTTCTCGACCGTCTTGGGCAACATGATGCCCTCTTCGTCGTCGGCCAGACCGGTGAAGATCTCATAGGGGCGACCGTTGAGCAGGCCCACGAAGGCGATCCATTTCTCGCGGTTGTTCTGGAACTTCACCACGTCAGCGTCCAGTTCCTGCGGGCGGGTGGAGACGATCTGCGGGGGAGCCATCTTGGTCTCTCCTTTCTTCTTCTTGTCCTCGGCGGAGATGAGTACGCCGGCACGCGATCCGTCGCGATAGACGGTGCAGCCCTTGCAACCCGAGCGCCAAGCCTCGACGTAGAGCTGATCTACGAGGTCCTCAGAGACGTCGTTCGGCAGGTTGATCGTCACGCTGATCGAGTGGTCGACCCAGCGCTGGATGCGGCCTTGCATCTTCACTTTCTGCACCCAGTCGACGTCGTTCGATGTGGCCTTATAATAAGGTGAGTGCGCGATCATGTCGTCGATCTCGGCCGAGGTGTACTTCTTGGCCGCCGGGTAGCCGTTGGCCAGCATCCAGGTGACAAACTTGTGGTGGAAGACGACGTACTCCTCGAAGGCGTCGCCCGTCTCGTCCACATAATCTATATGTACGTCCGTGTCGTTCGGGTTCACCTTGCGGCGGCGTTTGTAGACGGGCAGGAAGACGGGCTCGATGCCGGACGTGGTCTGCGTCATGAGGCTCGTGGTACCGGTGGGGGCGATGGTGAGGCAGGCAATGTTGCGTCGGCCGAACTTCGTCATGCGTTCGTAGAGGGCCGGGTCGGCTTCGCGCAGGCGGGCGATGAAGGGGTTGTTCTTCTCGCGTTCGGCGTCGTAGATCTCGAAGGCGCCACGGTCGCGGGCCAGCTCGACAGACGAGGAGTAGGCGGCCAGGGCGAGTGTCTTCTGTATCTCTTCGGCCACGTCGGTAGCCTCTTCCGTACCGTAACGGAGGTTGAGGGCTGCCAACATGTCACCCTCCGCAGTGATGCCTACGCCGGTGCGTCGGCCCATGAGTGTCTTGCGACGGATGCGCTGCCAGAGTTCGCGTTCGGCACGCTTGATCTCGTCGGCCTCGGGGTCGGAATCGATCTTCTCGAGGATCTTGTCGATCTTCTCAGACTCCAGGTCGATAATGTCGTCCATGATGCGTTGAGCCAGTCCGACGTGCTTCTTGAACAGGTCGAAGTCGAAATGGGCATCGGGTGTGAAGGGGTTGACAACATAGGAGTAGAGGTTGATAGCCAGCAGTCTGCAGCTGTCATAGGGACAGAGGGGGATCTCGCCGCAGGGGTTGGTGGAGACGGTGCGGAAGCCCAGATCGGCGTAGGTGTCGGGCACGGATTCGCGCAGGATGGTGTCCCAGAAGAGCACGCCTGGCTCGGCTGATTTCCATGCGTTGTGGATGATCTTCTTCCACAGTGAGCGGGCGCTGATGTCCTTTTTTACCATCGGATCGGAGCCTGCGATGGGGTATTGCTGGCGGTAGGGGGTGTCGTTGATGACGGCTTGCATGAACTCGTCGTCGATCTTGACTGACACGTTGGCACCCGTCACTTTGCCCTCCGTCATCTTTGCGTCGATGAATGATTCGGCGTCGGGGTGCTTGATGGAGACGGTGAGCATGAGGGCGCCGCGTCGGCCGTCCTGCGCCACCTCGCGGGTGGAGTTCGAATAGCGCTCCATGAAGGGCACGAGGCCGGTGGAGGTGAGCGCGGAGTTTTTCACGGGCGAGCCTTTGGGGCGGATGTGCGAGAGGTCGTGACCAACGCCGCCGCGTCGCTTCATGAGCTGCACCTGCTCCTCGTCGATGCGGATCACGGCGCCGTAGGAGTCGGCGTTGCCCTCGACGCCAATCACGAAGCAGTTCGAGAGCGAGGCGATCTGATGGTCGTTGCCGATGCCCGTCATGGGGCTGCCCTGGGGCACGATGTAGCGGAAGTGGTCGAAGAGTTCGAAGAGCTGGTCTTCGGTGAGCGGGTTGGGATACTTGCGCTCCACGCGGGCGATCTCGCGTGCCAGGCGGCGGTGCATGTCGGCGGGCGACTGTTCATAGATGTTCCCGTAAGCATCTTTCAATGCGTACTTGTTGACCCAGACTTTGGCGGCCAGTTCGTCGCCAGTGAAGTAGTCGAGCGATGCGGCGTAGGCCTCGTCAAAGGTGTACGTTTCCGTCTCTGCGCCCATGAAGTGAATCTTTTTCATTGAGGTGTATATGTATGCGTTTGTAGATTCGTTTTGTGCCGCAAAGGTAGACTTTTCTCTATGCCTCGTTTGTGGAAAGAAGGTACCTAAAAGATGGTGCAAGTGAAGAAGTTTCCCGAAACGATTCTCTAATCTGCTATAAACAAGCGTATAATGATTTTGAGTAGGCCGAAATGTTGTCCAAAAAGAATCACCCTGGAAAAGAACAATCGACATTCCCAAGCATCTTGCGAATTACTTTTCAACAAGTTATTATCTGGCTTGAGGCACTTGGTAGAGGGGCAGGTGGGATGAAACAAGCCTATCTGAGGGGCAGCGAAGACATGAAATCGTGTTCCTCACTTTTGGATATGATCTATGTGGGCCTACTTTTGCCGCCGATGAAAACATCATCATAACCCATAACGATCACATACACATTAAAAAGAAAGGAACATCACCCCATGGCATTAGACAATTTGATTTCGGTTTCATTCACCGACGAGGAGCTGACGAAGATCTCCACCGCCATTGAGCAGATCAACACGATACTCAAGGGCAAGGCTATCAACCTTACGCCCGAGGATCGCCGACAGTATGGCAGCATTGCCGACCGCAATAAGTTGCTGGTAGACAAGGCTAAGTTTTACATGGAGAAGGCACCGCACACCGTGCCGAAGACGATCGACAAGGCCGAGTTCGACCGCGACTATGCGGCGCGTGGACAGGTGGAGACACCACTCCGCGAGCTGACCATGGTGGCTGAAAAGCTGCGCGACACGAAGACGTTGCTCGACTACGACAACCTGCAAGTGGCACAGGCCTATTATCGTTATGTGAAATTCTTGGCCGATCAGAATGAGCCGGGTACGACGACTATTTATCAGGATCTGAGGCAGCACTATCCCGGAAGAAAGGCTGCGGATAAGGGTAAGCAGCCGGATGGAAAGAAGCCGGGAGACAAGAAACCGGAGGACAAAAAGCCAGACGACAAGAAAAAGCCCGATAACGGCGGCCCCGATATCCACCTGCCGGAGGAATAAATAGGGAGAGCTATACACGTGATCCGTATGACATTCGGAATCTATCCCACTGGGGGTAGGTTCCGAACGTGTTTTTACCCCCTTCGGAACGTATTGCAATAGGTTCCGAGGTGGTCGGAATACGTTGGTGAGGTGGTCGGAATACGTTCCGAACGTATTGGAATACGTTGGTGAGGTGGTCGTAATACGTTCCGAACGTATTGGAATACGTTAGGGAGGTGGTCGGAATACGTTCCGAACGTATTGGAATACGTTGGTGAGGTGGTTGTAATAGGTTCGGAACGTATTAGAATAGGTTGGCGAGGTGGTTCTAATAGGTTCGGAACGTATTACAACCACCTCAGAACCTATTACGCCCACTTCGGGACGTATCCCCGCCCCCCAAGGGATAAGTCGTTGACGATGGGGAGGCCCGTCAATCGTCGGTGTCGGCCGTGATGACGCCGATCTCGCGAAACCAGTCCTCGGCGCGGTCGGGCCAACTGTTGACCATCGCGCCCGTGTCGCGCAGCCCGTAGCCGTGGCCGCCGCGGCTGTAGAGGAATAGCCAGGCGCGCACGCCGGCCGACTTCAGGGCACGATAGTAAGAGAGGCTGCCGTCGATGAAGGACTTGTCGTCCTCGGTTTGCACGATCATCGTCGGGGGGGTGCGCTTGGTGACGCGCAGCTCGGGCGCCGTCTGCAAACAACTGTCGGTGGCGCGGGCCCCGAGGTGGGAGGGGTAGACGAGGAGGCAGAAGTTGGGGCGGCAGGAGGCTTTGTCGACGGCCCGCAGCGGGTAGGTGCGGCGGTCGAACTGTGTAGCGGCCAGCGCGGCCAGTTGTCCGCCGGTCGAGAATCCGAGCACGCCGATGCGCTCCGGGTCGATGTTGAGCGAGGAGCGATGGGCGCGCACGTAGCTGATGGCGCGCTGGAGGTCTTCGAGGGGCGCCTCGTAGGGCGGTCGGCCCTCACGTTGGGGCACGCGATACTTGAGCAGCACGGCCGTGATGCCCAGATCGTTGAGCCAGAGGCAGGCCTCGTCGCCCTCCAGATCGTAGGCCAAGAGGTCGTACCCGCCGCCCGGGCAGACGATGACGGCCGATCCGGCGGCAAACTCTTGCGGGGGTTGATAGATGGTGATGGTGGGTTGGCTGACGTTCGTGATGCGCAGCACGTTTCCACCGGCCACGCGGTTGCCATCCGTATTTCTTTTTTCGGCCACGGTGTCGGCGCCGCCGGGCACGCCTTCGGGAAAGAGTTTGATGGGTTTGTCCTGCGCCGCGGCCGTCTGCATATAGCCCACGCAGACGCATAAGAGGATAAAGTGCTTCATCGCTCAATCGTTTGTTTTAGGGGAGAAGGGGGGGAATCGTGTAGAAAAAGGAGGGGGGGGGTGGGATACATTATATATATGTGGGAACGTGGGGGAGCATCGGCCGCTCCGCCCCACGCTTCACTTCTTGACGATTTCTTTTTCTTCCTGCATGTCCAGCTCGTTCTTGTCCTGGTCGTAGAATTTGTATTCCAAGAAGGCGAGGCTCTGGTCGGGCACGACCTTGAGTTGGTGCGTGTATTTCATCTTCCACTTCATGGCCAGCGAGAATATGCCCTTGTTGATGTAGGCCGCCACGTAGGGGTGGACGTTGAGGGTGAGTCGCTTCACGTTGTGGCGGTTGACGAGGCAGTCAATCTTTCCCTCGAGGTTGTCGGTGAAGAGGATGGACGACTTGACCACGCCTGTGCCGAAGCATGAGGGGCAGCTTTCGGTGGTCTGCACGTCGAGGATGGGACGCACGCGTTGGCGTGTGATCTGCATGAGGCAGAATTTGCTCAAGGGGAGGATGTTGTGCTTGGCGCGATCATTGGCCATCGCCTTGGTCATGTGCTCGAAGAGTTGCTGGCGATTGGAGGCCTCGGTGAGGTCGATGAAGTCGATGACGATGATGCCGCCCATATCGCGCAGTCGGAGCTGTCGGGCTATCTCTTCGGCGGCGGCGATGTTGACGTTGAAGGCCGTCTTTTCCTGCTCGGTGTTCCCCTTGACGCGGTTGCCACTGTTGACGTCGATGACGTGCATGGCCTCGGTGTGCTCGATGATGAGGTAGGCGCCGCCTTTGTAGGTGACGGTGCGGCCGAAGAGCGACTTGATCTGTTTCGTGACGCCGAAGTTGTCGAAGATGGGGAGCTCGCCGGTGTAGAGCTTGACGATTTCTTTCTGTTCCGGAGCGATGAGGCTGACGTAGTCGTAGACGCTCTCGAAGACGTGTTGGTCGTTGACGTAGATGTTTTGGAACGAGGCGTTGAAGATGTCGCGCAGTAGGGCGACGGTGCGGGCCGTTTCCTCGTAGATGACGAGTGGGGCTTTCGTTTTGGCGGCCACTTTGAGGATGTTGTCCTCCCAGCGTTTCTGTAGGATGCGCAGCTCGCCGTCCAGTTCGGCCACGCGTTTGCCCTCGGCGGAGGTGCGGACGATGACGCTGAAGTTTTTCGGCTTTACGCTTTGGATGAGTTGGCGAAGGCGGGCTCGCTCTTCGCTCGATTTGATTTTGGTGGAGACGGATATTTTGTCCGCAAAGGGGATCAGGACGAGGAATCGTCCGGCGAAGGATATTTCGGCCGTCAGTCGTGGGCCCTTTGTCGAGATGGGTTCTTTGGCTATTTGCACCAGTATCTCGTCGCCCACGGTTAGGGCGTCGCCGATGGTGCCGTCCTTATCGATGTCGGGCTGTAGGCTGACTTTCTGCACGGGCTGTCGGCGTTTGGGGTCGCCCCGCCACTGCTTGAGGAACTTCTGTTGCGTCTTGAACGTGGGGCCCAGGTCTTGATAGTGCAGGAAGGCTTCCTTTTTATATCCCACGTCGACGAAGGCGGCGTTCAGCCCCGGCAGTAGCTTCTTGATGCGTGCCAGATAGATGTTGCCCACGGCGAAGGAGTCGCTCTGCTGTTCCTTTTGCAGTTCCACCAGGCTCCTGTCCTCGAGTACGGCGATCGAGATCTCGTCACGCTTGACGTCTACAATTAATTCGCTTACCACAATTTGATCTTGTTGCTTATTCGTGTATATATGAAATGGAAGAACAAACGTAAAAGCTGAGCGCTCAGAGTTTGTTCTTCCAAAAGTTCCCGGGTTGAGACTTACTTCTTCTTATGCCGATTCTTTTTCAGTCTCTTCTTACGCTTGTGCGTGGACATCTTGTGTCTCTTTCTTTTCTTTCCGCTTGGCATGACTTTGAATAATTAAATGGGTTATATAAGTGTTCCTGTTTTATTTGTTCGCTACTTGATTCATGAAGATTCGAGCTGGCTTGAATGACGGGATGTCGTGCTCGGGAATGATCATCGTGGTGTTCTGTGAGATGTTTCTGGCGGTCTTTTGTGCGCGTCTCTTGACGATAAAGCTGCCAAATCCACGGAGGTACACGTTCTCGCCTGCTGCGAGTGATTTCTTTACCTCTTCCATGAACGATTCCACGCTTGTCAAGACCGTATTTTTATCTATCCCCGTGCTCCTTGCGATCTCGCTTACAATGTCTGCTTTGGTCATATCTCTATTATAGTTATATATAATGTATCCGTCTAATATTTTGGACTGCAAATATATAGCCATTTGAATAATCTGGAAGGGGGGCGCCAAAAAACAGTCCGCGGGGAGGGATGAGCCGTTCGTTCCGGTGGGGGAGGGGTCAGAGCTTGCCGCCGTATTCGTAACCGAGGTCGTCGAGGGCGGTACGGAGGCGGTCTTCGGTCACGTCGCCCACGACGGTGGCGGTGCCGGTCGGGAGATCGACGCGAACGGACGTCACGCCGTCCAGTTCAGAGAGCCCTTTTTCTACGCGAGCCTGGCAATGGCTGCAACTCATTCCGTTTACTCTAATTCTCATTTCCATATTGTCTTATTCCTTTCTTATTCTATTGGCTGTCGGCCTGTTCCGGCAGTGCGGCGCAAAAATAGACCGAAAACGCGGAGTGAAAAGCCGCGGATAAGCCAAACTGTGGTCGCTTACCGCCCGGGAACGCTCCAGAAACCGTGTATCTAAGCCGATACCGTCCGGAAATGCCCCGGAAACAGTGATTCTAAGCTGAAACCGACCGGGAATGCTCCAGAAACAGTGATTCTAAGCCGAAACCGCCCGGGAATGCTCCAGAAACAGTGATTCTAAGCCGAAACCGCCCGGGAACGCTCCAGAAACAGTGTATCTAAGCTGAAACCGGTCGGGAACGCTTCGGAAACAGTGATTCTAAGCCGAAACCGCCCGGGAGGGGCTTGACGGAAGCGATCAGCGGAGTGGAATTTGGAAGGACGCGCCTGATGCTACCTTTGCGGCCGTCAGCCCGACACCCGGGGTGACGCAAATCGGACTACATATATTATAGGTATACATTCAGATGAATCATTTAGAATGCGTGACTGCGCAGCGAAACCAGTGGTATTGGTATCTGCTGATCCTTTTCCTGAGTTTCCTCATTTCAAACACCCTCGGCACCATCCCCTATATGGCCGTCCTTGTGTGGAACATCTTGCGGTCGGGGGGGCTGCAAAACATGTCGGAGACGCTCTCCGGTGGCAACCTCTCGTTTTTGACCGAAGGGATTGACTCGAACCTGATGCTTTTCGTGATGCTTTTCGCCTTCGTGATCCTGTTGGTGGCGGGCGCTTACCTGATCCAGCAGCTGCAGGGGCGCACGTGGCGGATGGTGGTCAACGGGACGCAGCGGGTGCGCTGGAGTCATTTCTTCGGTGGCTTTGCCGTGTGGGGCGTCATCAACGTGATCTCGATGGCTGTGGGCTACGTGACGGATCCGGGCAATTTTGAGTTCCGCTTCGATGCCGCGCGGTTCATCCCGCTGGTGTTGGTGGCGGTGACGATGATCCCGATCCAGTCCGCCTCGGAGGAGTTCTTCTTTCGTGGCTATCTGGCTCAGGGCGTGGCCTCGTGGACGGGCAGTCGGTGGTGGGCGCTGGTGGTGCCCTCCGTGTTGTTTGGGCTCATGCACGCGGCCAACCCGGAGGTCGCCCAGTATGGTTTCTGGGTGATGATGCCGCAATACATCTTCATGGGGGTAGCCTTCGGATTGGCGGCGTTGCTCGACGACGGCATCGAGGTGGCGATGGGGGCACACGCGGCCAACAACCTCTGCGGCGCCCTGCTGACCACGTATGAGGGGGCGGCGATCCAGACGGACGCCCTCTTCATGGTGCGTGAGCTCAACCCCATGGCGGATCTGCCGGAGCTGATCCTTTCGGGGGCGCTATTCGTGGGCATTTTGGCATACCTATATAAATGGCAGTTCGGGGTGCTCCGCCAGCCCGTGCCGCCTCCCTTCAAATACGCCTGAAGCTCACCCCGAACAACGACACTCCCCCTCTCTTGAAATAAGAAGCGATGGCTTACAGCTTACGTACCTACCTGCCGTTCTACCGGCGCAACCTCAAGGTGGCACTCCCGATTGTGTTCTCACAGCTGGGCGGTGCGCTCGTGCAATTGGTTGACACGCTGATGGTCGGCCGGCTGGGCACCGTGCAACTGGCATCGGTCTCGTTCGCCACGTCCGTCTTCATCATCGGCTTCGTTTTCTCGATCGGCATACTGATGGGCCTCACGCCACTGGTGGGCATGGCCTACGTGCGCGGCGACCGTGCCCGTGTGACGGACCTCTTCCAGAACTCGCTCACCCTGGCCACCCTCTCGGCCGTCGTCATGTGCAGCCTGCTCTTCGGCGTCATCCATCTGATGCCCTATATGGGGCAGGACGCGGCTGTGGTCGAGACGGCCATCCCTTATTTCAAGACCCTTGTTTTTAGCCTGATCCCCTTCCTTTATTTCACCGCCATCAAGCAGTTCTTTGAAGGCATGGGCAACACCATGATTGCGATGGTGATCACCATCATCTCGAATCTCATCAACGTGCTTTTCAACTATCTGCTCATCTATGGCAAGTTCGGATTTCCCGAGCTGGGCGTGCTGGGTGCGGGCGTCTCCACGCTCATTTCACGCCTGACGATGCCCCTCATGTTCCTCCTTGCCATCCGTCTGCGCAGCGAGTGGTGGGCCTATTTCCGTGCCTTCCGCATGTACCTCTTCAGTTGGCGCCGCCTCATCGAACTCGTGAAAGTCGGTGCTCCCATTGCGGCTCACATGCTCCTTGAGGTGTTAGCCTTCGCGCTCTCGGCCATCATGGTCGGTTGGCTCGGTGCCACACCGCAAGCCGGCCATCAGATCGCGCAAAACATGTCGCACCTCACCTACATGATCGTGCTCGGCATTGGCGCCGCCACCACCGTCCGCGTCAGCCATCAGCTCGGCGCCCTCGACCTCGACGCCGCACGTAAGGCCGGCAACGCCTCCGTCCATCTCTGCCTCGTCTACAACACTCTGGCCGGCACCCTCCTCATCACCTTCCGCCATGCCATTGCCTCCGCCTTCACCTCCGATCCAGCCGTGATCGACATCGGTGGACGCCTCATCATCATGGCCGGCATCTTCCAAGTTTCCGACGGCCTACAGACCATTGGTGCAGGCATCCTTCGTGGCCTGACGGACGTGAAAATTGTCATGCTCTACGCCTTCATTGCCTATATCTGCATCAACCTACCGTTCGGATACCTTTTAGGCTTTGTCTTCCAATTCGGAGCCATAGGCGTATGGGCTGGCTTCATTTTCGGACTCAGTGTAGCCGCCGTACTCTTCCGCCTACGTTGCCGCAAAATGTTCCGTCAGCTCTCAGCATCGGGCAAATACGCCGTGAAAACCGCTTAGATAGGCGCACCTCCCTCCTCATATTTGCGCACCTCTCCCTGATACGTCCGGGATGTGGTGTTAGTACGTTTCGAACGTAGTGTAATACGTTCCGAGGCGGCCGTCAATACGCCCCGAACCATCCCCTGGATAGGTTCTTGACGTGGTCTCAACAAGTTCCGAAGCGGTCATTGATATGTTCTGGACGTAGTCTCAATGCCGTTCCGAGGTAGTCATTGATAGGTTCCGAACGTGGTGTAGATACGTTCCGAACGTAGTCTTGATACGCTCGAAACCTATTATCGGGTACTTCGAAATGTATCAATGACCACTTCGGAATCTATTGGCGAATGGTTCAGAGAAACTCGCTGGGTATTTCCGTAAGGGGTGAAACACATTTCTAATCCGCCGTTTGATACATTTCTAACACGCCCTCATTCATCTTCTCATCGATACACAACAATATCACAAATACCAGCGTATACATGTGTATCCGTATACAATACTGCGTGAATTTACAGATGTTTACCCCCATCGTATTTTACGATTCTCATTAGGATGTATGAATGTATACTATTGTTCTCCTATTGTTACGCCTTCTTGCTACGGTTATACATGCAGACAACGTCCAACATATATGCTGATAAACACCAATCTATACCTTATATAATACATAATAATATCTATATATCAGCGTTTTATGCATGATGAATCAAGTGATCATTCAAATATAAATCAGGCCGGAGTCTGTACCAAAGTATGTATAGCTGGATGGATAGGAATATGAGGAGTAATAATACGCTTGTCATCAATCAAATATGGCTGATATGAGAAAGTGATTTATACGGATCATATCATTACATTATGGACTAGCCATATATACAGTCGACACAATCGTATATCCACAGCATACGAGCGTATATTACTTGAAGTATACAATTATATCCTTTCAAAAATCGAATTACCATATATCTTTGTATACCCATTTTGCAAGGCAAATGGTAGATGTGTAAATCAACAATTGTGTATTATGAGTGAGAGAGAGAGAATTATGCAAGTGATGGCCCAAAAAGGGGTTACAGCATCACAGTTTGCTGAGGCGATAGGCATTCAGCGTGCGGCTATGTCGCATATCACGTCCGGGCGTAACAATCCGAGTTTAGACGTGATGAAAAAGATCTTGGAGCGTTTCCCTGATATCAGTCCGGATTGGCTACTGATGGAAAAAGGACCCATGAAGCGCGGTTCACAGCCGGTAGCTACGCCGCCGGAATCGACGCCACCACCTCCGGCCCCCAGCCTCTTTGTGGGTCTTCCCCCTGCAGCGACACCTCCCGAATCGTCGGCGGACTTTACGCCTGAGCTGCCCGAGCAACCGAAAACCATCGCCCGAGGAGTCGAGCGAATCCTACTCTTCTACTCCGATGGCACGTTCGAATCGTTCGTTCCGGAGAGAAAGGAGCAGGGGGAGGTGTAGTCGTCCCTCTGCTTTGGTGGGGATTGGGCGAAAGGCTTTCTACACAATAACCCAACGCGATGCAACGTTTCGTACACAAACGCATCATCAGGGCAAAAAGTAGAAAAACATGAAGGCATTACTGTTATCATTCTTTGTGGTCGTCTTGTGCTACTCCCTCTTTCTTGACGAGGAGCAACAAGCCGCTCCTTCAGATAGAACCAACAAAACGACCATGCAAACGGAGGCGTACGACTATGTTCAAGGGCACGATACGACCGCTTTTTATGCTATCACCTCCCTCCCTTGGTCCTGACAGTCGGGAGAGTCGCCATCAGGTCACGAAAAGTTGCAAGCGGAAACTCACTCGGTTTCTACTTGCAACTTTTTTTGCTCTGCAACGAATTGTGTGAGGTAAGGTTTACGGGGGGCGCGTAGGGTGATTCGGCGGCGGAAAGCGTTTTTCGGCGAAAAAGCCCCATTTCCCGTGGCGGGAAACCGATCTCCAGAAAATTTTACCGCCTTCCCGCCGCGGGAAACCGTTTTTCGAGCGTTTTTTCCCTTTTCCCGCCGCGGGAAACCGTTTTTCGAGCGTTTTTTTCCATTTCCCGCGGCGGGAAGGCGTTTTTCGGAGATTTTTCCCCATTTCCCGCGGCGGGAAGGCGTTTTTCGAACGTTTTGATCGGTTTCGTGCGGCGGGAAGGCGTTTTGCGAAGTCCAAGATCGGTTTCGCGTTTCAGTTTGGCGTTTCGTGAAACTGGAGATCGACTTCGTGTTTCAGTTTGGTGTTTCGCTAAGTCCGAGATCAGTTTTGTGTTTCAGGAGGCGGAATAACGAGAAGCTAAGCCCTCACTCCGACCTTTGTTTTTATGGTGCCAGAAGGAAATGACTCCACGAATAATCACCCACGAGGTGCCTAAACCGTAGAGAGCATTCACACACCCATACCATCCGTTATAAGGCCCTTATAGCCCATGAACCACACGGATATGAAAAAGGGGGCTACGGCGCTCTTGTCCGTGCCCCCTTTGGGTGTGGTCTTGATGAAGCCTTGAAAGCTACTTACGGGCCGCCTCTAACTCCTTTTTCAGGCGAGTGATCTCGTCACCCTGATTCTGAATTGTAGTCAGGAGGGAGTTCAGCTCCTCGTTTTCAATCGAGGAGGGGAACTGCGCTTCTACGCGCAGGATGAAGTCGGAGAGCACGTTCATGTAGTTGTTGAAGGCGTCGTACGGGTTGTCGTACGGGCTGAAAAGGTTGTAGTGCTTCGTGCTCATATAATAGAGGTGGTCGCTGCTTTGCAGGTAGATCCAGTCCTGCTTGATACGGCGATTCTCACAGAGGCGCACGCGCTCGCTGATCTCGTTGAGCTTCCGGAAGGCCTCCTGTTGCAGGACGTTGCCGAGCCATGAGCTACAATCCTTCTCTTCGTCAACCCACGACATGGGGTAGGGTACGGAGATGGAGTCCACGGGGCGCGTCTGGGCAAAGATCTCCGAGGGCAGGGAGAAGGTGATGTCGTTTCGTTCGGCATACTGCGGAAGGGCCTTGAAGAAGTCGAAGATGCCGGTGTCGGCGGCGTGCATGGAGCCGAGCACCTCGTAGTTCATAAAGGCGTTGATGATCTTCTCGCCTTCGGCTGTGGCGGAGATGGCGGAGATGTACTTATCGGCCGTCAGCGGATACTCCTTCCACGAGTGGTCGTCGAAGCGGATAGAGAGGTCCTCACTGAAGCGATCGTTCTTGAGCAGCAACTTGAGCTGTGGACGGATGGCGGAGGCGTAGACGTAGTTCGGGCTTTTCCAACCCAGGACATGCTTAGCGCCTTCGGTCAGCATACCTTCGAAGCCAAGCTCATAGACCAGTTCGGAGATGTCGTCGGAATAGATCAGCTCAGTGTTACGGAACACCTTCGGCTCGACGCCAAAGAGGGCCTTGACCTTCTCGGTGTGCATCCGAACTTGCGCCTTGAACTCTTCCGGGTCGCCGATTGAGGCGAGTGAGTGGGCGTACGTCTCGGTCAGGAACTCCACGCAGCCCAGGCCGGCCAATTCGCGGAAGCTGTCGATCACCTCCGGGGCATAGATCTCCATCTGCTCGAGGGCAGTACCGGAGATGGAGAAGGCAACCTTGAATTTCCCGCCGCTCTTGCGGATCATTTCCATGATGGCACGGTTAGCCGGCAGGTAGCACTTTTCGGAGATGCGGTGAAAGATCTCTTCGTTCTGGAAATCGTCGTAGTAATAATGGTTGTTGCCGATGTCGAAGAAACGGTAGCGCCTCAGGCGAAAAGGCTGGTGTATCTGGAAGTAAAAGCAAATGGTCTTCATATATCTCTCTTCATTTTATTGTTTACCAAACAGAACTTGATCATAGATTTTGCGGACTTTCTGTCCGGCGTATTCCCATTTAATGTTGTTGACCTCCTTGAGACCTTCGTCGCGGAGGAAAGTGTGCAGCGTGGGGTAGGTGATGAGGCCATACATGGCGTCGGCCAGGGCTTCGATGTCCCAATAGTCCACCTTGATGGCGTAATCCAGGATCTCAGCGCAGCCAGACTGCTTCGAGATGATGGAGGGCACGCCGCATTGCATAGCCTCGAGCGGCGAGATGCCGAAGGGCTCGGAGACGGAGGGCATAACATAGACATCACTGGCCCGGAGGATCTCATAGACCTGCTTACCCTTCATGAATCCGGTGAAGTGGAAACGATCGGAGATGTTGCGTGAGGCGGCCAGGCGGATCATCTTGTCCATCATGTCGCCATTACCGGCCATGACGAAGCGCACGTTGTCGGCCTTCATCAGCACGCGTGAGGCGGCCTCGACAAAATATTCCGGACCCTTTTGCATGGTAATGCGGCCGAGGAAGGTGATGATCTTGTCCTTTACGCCGCGCTTGTCAGGGATGGCGAGAATCTCGGGGCTGAGCGGCTCCACGGCATTGTGGACGGTGGTCACCTTGGCCGGGTCTTGGTGATACTTCTCGATCACCGTGCGGCGGGTTAGCTCGCTTACGGTCATGATGTGGTCGGCGTAGTCCATGCCGTTTTTCTCGATGCCGTAGACGTCCGGATTGACGTTGCCACGGCTGCGGTCGTAGTCGGTGGCGTGTACATGGATGACGAGTGGCTTACCGCTCACCGTCTTGGCGTGGATACCGGCGGGGTAGGTCAGCCAGTCGTGTGCGTGGATGATGTCATACTCCTCGGTGCGGGCGATAACGCCGGCCACGATGGAGTAGTTGTTGATCTCCTCGAGCAGGTTGTCCGGATAGCGACCCGAGAACTCGAAGCACCCCAGGTCGTTCACGTAACGATAGCTGAAGTCGGCGTAGATATGGTCGCGTAGGCGGAAGTAGTACTGCGGGTTCATGAACTTCGAGAGGCGTTCGGCGACGTAATTATAGTCGACGTCCTTCCACACAACCGGCGTGTTGCATGCCCCGATGATCTTCAAAAAACTCTGGTCTTCGTCCCCCCACGGCTTGGGGATCACCAGCGAAATATGCATATCCGGCTGCAGAGACATGCCCTTGATCAGGCCGTAGCTGGCTGTCCCCAGACCTCCCAGGATATGCGGAGGGAATTCCCATCCAAACATCAATGCTTTCATATCTGTATATCGTGTGCAGAGTGTGTAATTAATCTTCAACGTTGTAGGCCTTGAGGCGTTCGATGACGGTCAATATCGAGGCTACACTCATCAGGAACGAGATGGCGCCGCGACCGGTAAAGGGCGGGTTGCCGTCGAAGAGTTCGGAGATGGTGCTGACGCAGTGCATGGACATCTCTTCCTCCATATTGATCAGGGTGCGCTCGGCAAAGGATACGCCTCCACGGCCGAAAAGGCTCAAGTATGCCGTCAGGTACATGCCCGTCAGCCAGGGCCAGACGGGGCCTTGATGATAGGCCAGATCGCGCTCGTATTGCGGACCGATGTAGTCCGGCCGGTAGCCCTCGCTTTTGGGGCTGAGGGAGCGGAGGCCTTTGGGGGTGAGCAGCTCCTTGGTGACGATGTCGAGGGCGCCACGCTTCTGTACGCGGGTCAGTGGTGAGTAAGGGCAGGCCAAGGCGATGACCATGTTCGGCCGCACGCTCCAGTCTTGATTGGCGCTGTTGTCCACGTAGTCAAAGAGGTAGTTGTACGGGTTGACGAAGGTGGCGGGGAAGGAGAGGTCGAGGGCGGCGATGAGTTGGTGCACCCGCTCCGGTGTTGCGTCGCCTTGCAGCTCGCGATAGAAGCAGAGGGCGTTGTACCAAAGGGCGTTGAACTCCACGATGTAGCCCGTGCGGGGGACGACGGGCCGGCCGTTGATGACGGAGTTCATCCACGTCACAGGCCGTTCGCGACCGTTGGTGTAGAGCAGGCCGTTGTCGCGTAGGATCAGGTTGGGATGCTTCTGGGCAAGGAGGTACTCGATGATCTCGTGAATCAGGTCGCCATAGAGTCGGCGTGCCTCTTCGACGCCCAACTTGAGGGCGAACTGCTGCACGTTCCATACGACCCAGAGCAGCACGTCGGGTTCGTCGATCTCGCGAATCACGGTGTCGGGCAGACCGTAACGCATAAAGGTCTGGAGGGCTGGGATGGCCGTCCGCATGAGGCGTTCGTAGCGTTCGCGCTCGCCCAGGTAGAGGGTGCAGGCCGTCATGGAGACAAACATGTCGCGGGCGCGGACTTTGAACCAAGGGTAGCCCGCCAAGAGGTAGACGTCGTCGCGGTCACTACGAGGGATGTAGAACATCTGGTGGGCCGAATTCTTCAGGCAATTGTAGAAGCTCGATCGGGGGGTGCGCTCGGCCACTTCGGCGTCGAAGAAGGCGGGCAGTGCGGCCAGCCCCTCGACCGGTTTATCGCCGCCGCAGAAGACGATCGACTCGCCTTTAGCGATCGGCAGCTCGAAGTATCCCGGCACGAAGAGGTCTTCCTTGTAAGGGTAGCCACGCTCCTGTTCCTTGGGGTACTCGATGCCGTTGTACCAATAGGGTTCGTAGACGAACTTCGGCGCCTTGTTGAACTGCATGTAGAGGTCTGCATAACCGGGATACATGCGGGCTTTGATGCCGTTGGGCACCTCTTCGTACGATCGATCGGCCATGCCGTTGACCTGCGTCAGCTCCTTCACGCTGCGGAAGGCCATGAAGGGTCGAAAGCGTAGCGTAGTGGGCGAGTGCGCGTCCATCAGCGTGTACTTGATCATGATTTGATTGTCCGTGCGGGAGAAGATCATCTCCTTCGACAGGATCACTCCGCCGACGCGATAGACGGTCCGTGGGACGGTGTCCATCGTGTATTCGCGGATGTACTTGTGACCGTTGGGGCTGAAACTTCCGCCTTCATACTTGTGAAGGCCCAGGTTGAATTCGGCGCCGTGTTGGATCACGGTCTCATCGAGCGACGAGAGGATCACGTGGTTGTCATCGTCCAGATTTGGCTCCGGCATGACCAGCAAACCGTGGTATTTCCGCGTGTTGCAATCCACGATGGTGGAGCAGTGATAGGCGCCCTTACGGTTTGTGCGGAGCACTTCGCGCGAGAGGGATTCTTCCAGGTTGATCAGCAGCGTTTTGTCAAATTTCAGGTAGCTCATTGTATTCCTTCCTCCTAACTTGTTGTATTTGATGCCCCAAAAGTAGGATTTGGGGGCGATTTTGCAAGTGGGTGGAAGGTCTGAGGCGTATGCGCAGCCAGCGCCTATCGGATTTGGTCGCTCTCCCTCCCGTTCGAATGCCGTGGCCGGTGAGCAATAGGCTCCAAAATGTATAAATCCGAGCTTTGTCTGCGGACAAACAGATCATATAGATCTATAGACCTCTATCGTCTATGGACAAATAGCCTATTTATGCGTAAACCCATAGTTTGTCTGCGGACAAACGAGATATATAGATTTATAGGATATTAATGTCTATGGACAGAGACACTGTCTATACGTAAACCTCCAGTTTGTCTGTGGACAAATAGAGGTATATCGATCTATGAATCTCTATTGTCTATAGACGAAGAGCGTTTATGTATAAATCCATAGTTTGTCTGTAGACAAAGAGGATGTATGGATCTGTATGGATCTATTGTCTATGGACAAAGATGCTATTTATACGTAGACCTATATTTGTCTACAGACAAAAAGAGCCATATACATCTATGCATCTCTATTGTCTATGGACGAAAATTCAATTCATGCGTAGATTGAAGTTTTGTCTGTAGACAAAAAGTCTGCATATATCTATCACTTCTGTTTGTCTGTAGACAATGAAGGTCTATACGTGGGATTCACCCCCTTGTCCGCCGTCGCTAAGTGTTTCCACAAAGAAAAGACCCCATCCACGGGAGTGAACGGGGTCAAAGTCTAATTTCGGAGCGGGTGCGCTGCGGTTTATGTGAAGAGAAGGATCATCAGCTGGGCCGTGAGCACGCGCAGGAACATGGTGAGGGGGTAGACGGTGGCGTAGCTGACGGCTGGGGCGTCGTTGCCAGCGGTGGTGTTGGCGTAGGCTAGGGCGGGGGGATCGGTGGTGCTGCCGGCCAGAAGGCCCATGAGGGTGAAGTAGTTCAGGCGGAAGAAGCGACGGGCCACGACGCCAACGGCCATGAGGGGCAGGAAGGTGATGAGGAAGCCGTAGCCGACCCACGAGGCGCCACCGCCGCGGACGAGGGTGTCGACAAAGCCGTCGCCAGCGCCGATGCCGACGCAGGCTAGGAAGATGGTGATGCCCACTTCGCGCAGCATCAGGTTGGCGCTGGCCGTGGTGTAGGTCACCAGACCATAGCTCGCGCCGAAGCGGCTGACGAGGATGGCGACGATGAGCGGGCCGCCAGCCAGACCGAGCTTGACGGGCCGCGGTATGCCGGGCAGTAGCAGCGGAATGCTGCCGAGGAAGACTCCGAGCGCAATGCCGAGGAAGAGGGGGATGAGGTTGGGCTCGTTGAGCCGCTTCATGGAGTTACCGAGCACCTTCTCGACGGCTTCGATGGCCGAGGAGGTGCCGACCACGTTGACACGGTCGCCTACTTGCAGGCTGAGCCGTGGCGTGGCCACGAGGTCGATGCCGGCACGGCTGATACGGGTGATGTTGATCCCGCCACACGATTGGCGCAGGCGGAGTTCACCGAGGCGCTTACCGTTGATCTCGGGCTTGGTGACGAGGATGCGGCGGTTGAGGAGTTCGCTCTCTCGGCGCAGCCACTCCTCTTGCTTGAGGGGCGCCTCTTCGCCGACGAAGGTGCGGACGGTGGGGGCGTCGTGCTCGGTGGTGATGACCAGGACGCGGTCGTCTTCGTGAAGGACGGTTTGGCCGGAGACGATCTCGGTGCGGCCGTCGCTACAGTAACGGATGCGGGAGAGGACAAAGTCGTAATGCGGCATGAGGGCGGATAGCTCGCTGACGGTGCGGCCGAAGAGGGCGGGGTTCTTGACCACGAGCAGCAGCTGGTGCGCCTCGCGGTCGTGGCGGTCGTCCTCGGATTCGAGGTGGACTGTCTCCTGGTCGTGATTGATGCGGAAGAGGAAGCGCAGGCAGATGATGGCGAGGATGATGCCGACCACGCCCAAGGGGTAGGCTACGGCGTAACCGAGGGCGATGGTGGGGGCGGCCTCGCCGTGGACATCGTTGTAGGCCTCCTGCGCAGCGCCCAGTCCGGGGGTGTTGGTGACGGCGCCAGAGAGGATGCCAACCATCGTCTCCACCGGGATACCCGTTATGTAATGTATGGCGAGCGCAAGGGTGACGCCCAGAAGGACGATGGAGGCGGCGAGCAGGTTGAGCGTGATGCCGCCGCGTTTGAAGGAGGAGAAGAAGCCGGGGCCGACTTGCATACCGATGGAGTAGACGAAGAGGATGAGGCCGAACTCCTTGAAGAAGTGCATGACGACGGGGTCGATGGTGAGGCCGAAGTGGCCCATGACAATGCCGACGAAAAGGACGAAGGTGATGCCGAGCGAGATGCCTGCCACGCGGACTTTGCCGAGCAGGATGCCGAAGACGATGACGAGGGAAAGCAGGATGACGGAGTGTGCCACGCCGCTGCCCCATAGGAGATCATTGAACCATTCCATAGGACTGAGAGGGGTAAAGCTGAATGTGAAACGTGTAGTGTGTAAGTGTTTATGATGGCGGCAAAGGTAGACCCGTCTCTCTGGAACGAAACACTACAAACGAAAAACGCGGACCGGGTACATGCGCTGTATCCGGTCCGCGTCGTGGGTGCAGGTCAGAGTCGGTCGTTGAACGTCTCTGCGCCGGTGCGTCGCTGGCGGGAGCGTTTCACCTTGTCCGACCCGAAGCGGTAGCTGAAGTCGAGGCGGAGGTATCGCGTGTCGGACTGGGCCCAGCCGTCGTTATCGATGTTGCCGTAACGGAGCGTGTAACGCGAAGTTTCCCAGCGGAAGGGATCGTTCAGTGTGGCCGATAGCGTGCCGCGGCCACTCCAGAGTGACTTCTCGACGCTGAGTTCCATCGAGCCGTACGCTCGGGAGCGCCTCGCCAGATACCAGCGGGGCGTGACGACGTAGCCGTTCAGCTGCATCTGCCATCCGCGGCCCCAGTCGAAGCGGTTGTTGAAGTCTACGTAACCGTGGAGGGCTGTTTTGCGGAAGTCGCTGCCCATGAAACGCGAATGGTAGTTGCGGTATATCCCGTTGGCGTTGACATTCATCGTCCAGCGGGAGGCGACGGTGATGGGGATGTTCAAAGAGAGCGTGGCGTTGTCCACTCGGCCGAAGTTCATATAGGTATAGTGCTGCATGCGGGTCGCATCGTCCTGCGAAGGCTCCTGAGTGATCATGTCGTCGGTGCGGGTGTAGGAGAGCGTGAGGCTATAGCTGCGGAGGCGGTAGACCATTTGCAGGCTGTGGCGATAGCTCGGCTGTAGGTTGGGGTTGCCCTCTTGGTAGGCGGTTGGCGATTCGTAGAACCGGAAGGGGTTCAGGCTGCTGAACGACGGCCGATCCACCTTGCGCGCATAGGAGAGGGAGAGCGATTGCCCGCGGCCGAGGGTGTATTGCACCGAAGCGGAGGGGAAAAGCTCCCAGCGACGGCGCGTGAAGCCGGTGTCGCCCACCTCTTGATAGCCGTCCTGAAGCGTGTGTTCGGCCCGCAGACCGGCTGAGCAGCTGAAGCGTTCGCCCCAGGCACGGCTGAGGTTGAGGTACAGCCCCGCGATCTGCTCTTTATAGATGAAGTGGTTCGACTGGCGCGGGTTCTCCACCCATGCGTCGGCCGTGGCGAGCGTGAGGCCCCGCAAATTGTTGTCGCGTCGGATACCGCTCAGCTGAGCACCCGTCTCGAGGCGTACGCCGGCGGGCAGGGGCGCTTCGAGGTCTGTCTTCACCAGCCACACGTTCGTCTTTTGGAACACGCTGTGGCCCTTGCCCTCCCGCGGGCGCAGCTCTCGGCCGTCGGGAGCGACGTAATGGAGCACCATCTGCTGCTCTTGGTTGTGGTCGGCGTAGGCATAGATGACGTCCGTGGAGAGGCGCGTCTGCTTGGTGGGCGTCCAGACGTGGTTCAGGTCTAAGGTGAGGTTGTTGCTGTAGATATCCATCGTCAGCGGGGCGTGGATGGCGGAGTCCACCTCGGTGCGGCCGAGGCGTCGGATGTCGGTCGTGGTGCGGTTGGTGTTGCCGCCGTCGTAACGGCCGCCGCGGGCCAGAAAGCCGAAGGTGTGACTGTCCGAGACGTACCAATCGACGCCGAAGGAGCCGTTGTGGAATGTTCCGCTGGGGCGGAACACGCCGTGGTCGGTGTACTCCAGCGGCACGTTGAGGGCGTGGTAGCGGTTCACGTTGTGGTATTGGTGCTCGTAGCGCCCCATGTTGCCGCCGTAACTGCCGTAGACGTTCCATCGGCCGGAGCGATAGTTGGCGCTGAGGCTCGGCTCCACGGCGGGGCCAGTCGTCTTGAGGTAGTAACTGGCGGAGGCCGTTCCGTTGAAGCCCATCGATTCGTCGCGGTGCAAGCGGATATCGATGATGGCGCCCGAGTGGGCGGCTTCATAGCGCGCCGACGGATTGGTGATCAGCTCCACGCGCTCGATGCGCTCGGCCTGCATGGTCTTGAGGAGTTGCTCGACGGTCGTTCCGGTCAGGTCGGCCGGCTTACCATTGATGTACACGATGGCGGGCTTACCGACGATGGAGATTCCGCCGTTGGCATCGACGATGACGCCCGGCAACTGGCGGAGTACGTCGGATGCGTTCTTGCCCGCGGTCAGCATGTAGACTTCGGGGCGGACAATCATTCGGTCAGCCTTCTGCAAGACGGCTGGGGCTGCGGCCGTGACCGTCACTTCGCTCAGCCCGACGCCCGTTTCGGCGAGGGTGATCGTGCCGAGGTCCGGTTCGGAGGCGCGGAGGTCGACGGGTTTGCGCACCGTTTGAAAGCCGATTAAACGGACCTCAAGCGTATAGCGCCCGGGGGATACGCGGTCGAATTGGTAGGCGCCCGTGGCGTCGGTGACGCTGCCTTTGAAGAAGGCGGAGTCCGTGTCGTAGAGCGCTGCGGTGGCAAACTCGAGCGGCTTACCGGCCGCATCCGTCACGCGGCCAGTGAACGCAAGCTGGGCGTGAGCCACCGAGAGCGAGAGGCTCAGCCATGCAATAAGGAAAAGGAAGTAGTGCTTCATTGTGGTGATGTTTTTAGTGTAGACGATGGGGGGCTTCGCCCCGTTTAGGTGTTAGGGGCTGCGCCCCGTTTAGACGTTTAGGTGTTTAGGTGTTGAACTGCTTGTCAAACCAACGAATAAACAGATAAACAAACCAACAACTAAACGGGGCTTCAGCCCCCAGGGCAACCACCTCTATTCCTCCGGCAGATGAATGTCGGGGTTGCCGTCGTCCGGTTTCTTCGGATCCTTCGGCTTCTCGGGCTGCTTAGGCTGTTCGCCACCGGGCTTCTCCGGCTGCTTCGGATCCTTCGGATCCTTCGGCGTGTCGGGCTGTTTGGGCTCTTTCGGATCCTTGGGAGTCTTAGGCTCTTTCGGATCCTTGGGAGTCTTCGGTTCCTTCGGATCCTTGGGCTCCTTCTTCTTCGTCTCCGGACGCTCGGCCAGGAGGGCCTGCTGTATGTCCGCATTGATGCTGCTCATCAGACGTTTATAGGGCGCTTCGCCGCCGAGTGTGGCCAGTGCGTTGATCGTGTGGGCCAGGTGGCGATACTCATCGTCGAGGGCGATACGCTTCTCTTTGGTTTGGCCCACGAGATCCATGTTGCGCTGCGTACGGGCGTTGTAGGCGGCTTCAAATTTCTTGTTCGCGTCCTTGAGCTCGTCCAGCCATTTTTCGGCACCGATAAGCGTCAGTTTGGCCTTTGCGTCGGCCACCTCCAAGTCGCTGACGACGTTAGAGACGATGGCCGTTTCTTCGCGTAAGGGCTTCGTTTGCGGCGCCTTGTCGTACTTCAGCAGGATGGCCTGTAGCTGTTGCGCGGCCGTCGCCTTGGCCTCCTCGGGGAAGCCGGTGAAGACGCGCACGTGTCCGTAAAGCCCTATCAGGGCCTTGTCGCGTCGCTCGTCGAGCTTGTTCAGCTCTTTCGTGTCCACATCGCCACGCATGGGTTGCACGGCCGCGTCGAAAGCCTTGTACTTCTCATCGAAGACCTTAGCCGCGTCTTTCAGCTTCAGCGTCTCCAGATCTTCCTGAGAGAGGAACAGTTGCACATTCGTCATCACCTGATAGAAATTCATCAGGCGGAGCTTGGTGAGATTGAAGTAAAGTATCATTTCTGTAAAATTTAGAGTGTAATCCTATAATTGTAGTAAGCAACACGCCCAACTGACATCTATTGAAGGCATTTCCTTGAGTAATTTTCACCGACGGACTTCTTTTGGAGGAATTTCCTTGAGTAATTTTCACCGACGACTCTCTTTTGGAGGAATTTCTCCGAGTAAATTCGTCCAAAAGCATTCGGTTGGAGGAATTTCTCCGAGTAAATTCGTTCAAAAGCATTTGGTCGGAGGAATTTCCCCGAAGAAATTCGTTCAAAAGCATTCGGTTGGAGGAATTTCTCCGAAGAGAGGCCTTCGCCAGCCTTCAGCCGGGGCGTATGGCCAAAAGCGCCGGCGAAGAAAAGGAAAAAGATCGTTTGGCGGCCGGGGGAAAACGGTGAACGAAAAACGAAGGCCGGATATCCGCATTCGGGGTACCCGGCCAACGATTCAGAGCCTGTTTTTCTCTTTCGCAGCGGCAGAGCGGCCGCCGTATTTCAGTTGCTGCTGATTGAAACGATAGATGAGGCTGAGCGAGACGTCCCACTGGGCGTAATATTCGTTCTGATAGAAGCTGAAGCGGTTGATGCGTGCCCGTTCGTAGTAATCGAGCGTGTGGAAAAGGTCGCTGGCGGAGAGTTTGACGTCGAGTCGGTTGCTGAGGAAGCTCTTGCGAAGCCCTGCGCCGAGCGACCAATAGGGGTCGAAGCGATAGATGCCTTGGTTGCCGCCGCTGTTGTAGTAGAAGTCGAGGTTGAAGGTCATGCCGAGCGGCAGCCGGAGGTAGTGGTTCGTCTGGACGTAATAGCCCGGCTCGTTGTAATCGACGGCCTCGCCCAGATAAACGCCCTGGAGTCGAGGCTTGATGACGCCCGCGGAGAGCGATGGCGACCAGGGTCCGAAGGCGCGGCGGAGGTCGATGCTTGCTTGCCAGAATTCGGCCTTGGGGAAGTTCTGCCAGGTGCTGATGATGGCGTCCGGGAGGGCCGGATCGTCCACAAAGAGGCTGGAGATATAGTTGTTGGTGCGGGTGTATCCGGCCCGGAGGTTCAGCCACTGCCACCCGAAGGACCACTCGAGGTTGTACGAGGTCGAAGGTTTGAGCAGCGGGTTGCCCTTTTGGTAGACGAAGCGGCTCTGATAATACGTCCGGCTGCCGAGGTAGGAGAGCGCGGGCCGATCCGTTTTGGTGGAGAGGGTGAGGGAGGTGTTGAAGTGGTCGTCGGCGTAGGAGGCGGAGGCGGAGGGGAAGAGCTGAACGTCCGTGTCGCTGAGGCTTTCGGAGGCGTCCAGGAGGTCGGTGTGGCGGCGGGCGACACGCTCGTAGCGCAGTCCGGCGCTGAAGGCCCATCGCCCAAGGTTCAGCGCCAGCTCGGCGTATCCCGCGGCCTTGTCCTCAGTGCTCCGATAGTGCGACTCGGGCAATCGGCCGGCATAGATGAAGTGCTGTCCGCTGCCATTGATGCGGCTGTATTCGGCGCCGAGAGAGAGCGAGAGGGCGTCGGAGAGGTTCCAATCGGCGGTGAGTTCGGTGGCATAGATGTCGTAGTTGGCCAGCAGTTTCGAGTCGGTCAGGGCCGTATCCCGGGCCATGAGCTCGCGCACGGTCTGGAACTTTTTGTCGCGCGAGGAGACATAGTCGGCGTTGAGCGACGTGGAAAATCGCTTGCTCCAGTCGGCATTATAGAAGACGTTCAGCTGGAGGTCCGTTCCGCCATGATTCATGCTGCTGGGACTGTCAAACTCCTCCGTGATCACGCCTCCGCGGCTCACGATGTTGTGATCGTCGGAGGTCACGCTCGCGTCGGTGCGCGATCCGATCAGCTGTGCGCCGACGGTATGCCCGGAGCGGATCTCCCAGTCGGCGCTGAGGTTGTAGTCGTGCTCTCGGCTGTAGGGGAGTTGGTGGCTGTCGGTGGTGTATTGGCGTGCGGTGTCGGCTTCGATTCCTTGGATGGAGAATTGGTGCGAGCGGTTGCGATAGTCGCTATATCCATAGTAGGCCGAGAGGTTGAGGCGCTTCGTTTTGTAGCCGATCGAGGCGTGCTCGCCGTGGCTGAAGCGCTCGCTGAGGCTACCGTTGGCGCCCGCCTCGACGGAGAGGCCCGTGGCGCGATGCAAGGTGTAGATCTTGATCACCGCCGTCACGTCCGCGCCATACTTAGCGCCGGCGTTGGTCAGCAGTTCGACCTTGCGAATGTTCTTCACGTCGAGCATGCTCAGCTCCTTACCACTGCGCACACGTCGGTTGTCGATGTAGTAGATCGGCGAGCCTCCGCCAAAAACGGAGATGCCGCCCTGGTCGCTGATGATGCCCGGGATCTTCCCCAGCAGGTCGGTAAGCGTGTGTTCATTGGCCAGCACGGAGCCTACGACGGTCGTCGTCAGCACGCCGTTGCGATTGGTGATGTTCGGTCGGGCGGCCGTGACCGTCACTTCGCTCAGCCCGACGCCCGTTTCGGCGAGGGTGATCGTGCCGAGGTCCGGTTCGGAGGCGCGGAGGTCGACGGGTTTGCGCACCGTTTGAAAGCCGATTAAACGGACCTCAAGCGTATAGCGCCCGGGGGATACGCGGTCGAATTGGTAGGCGCCCGTGGCGTCGGTGACGCTGCCTTTGAAGAAGGCGGAGTCCGTGTCGTAGAGCGCTGCGGTGGCAAACTCGAGCGGCTTACCGGCCGCATCCGTCACGCGGCCAGTGAACGCAAGCTGGGCGTGAGCCACCGAGAGCGAGAGGCTCAGCCATGCAATAAGGAAAAGGAAGTAGTGCTTCATTGTGGTGATGTTTTTAGTGTAGACGATGGGGGGCTTCGCCCCGTTTAGGTGTTAGGGGCTGCGCCCCGTTTAGACGTTTAGGTGTTTAGGTGTTGAACTGCTTGTCAAACCAACGAATAAACAGATAAACAAACCAACAACTAAACGGGGCTTCAGCCCCCAGGGCAACCACCTCTATTCCTCCGGCAGATGAATGTCGGGGTTGCCGTCGTCCGGTTTCTTCGGATCCTTCGGCTTCTCGGGCTGCTTAGGCTGCTCACCCGAGCCACCACCGGGCTTCTCGGGCTGCTTCGGATCCTTGGGCTCCTTCGGTTGCTTGGGCTCTTTCGGTTCCTTGGGTTCCTTAGGCTTGCTGGGGTCGTCGGATCCCTTCTTTTTGCCGGAGGTGTTGAAGACGGTCTTCGTCTTGTGGATAGCGGCGTTGATGCGGTCGATCAGTTCGCTGATGAGCTTCCGGTCGTCATCCGTAGCGGCCATCATGTAAGCCGTTTCGATGTGGCGGAAGATGACGCCCATCATCTTGTCGTTTTTCAGACGCACGGCTTTGCTGTCGGGCAGATTCTTAATGCTGGCATCGAAGTCGAGGCGTTTGATGTACATAGCGTTAAACTCCTCGTTGGCCGTGCGGAGCATTTGCACGAGTTTGGTTTGCCCGATGGTGGCCAAATCGGCCGCGGCTGCGGGCTTATCCAAGTCGTTGAGCATGGCCTTGATATGGGCCGTTTCGGAGGCGAAATTCTCGCGTGTGATGCCTTTGTAGGTATCCACGATGATCTGCAAGCGATGGCCCGGGGCACGATTCTCTGCGATGGGCGACTTGGCTGCCAGGCGGATCTCCTGAATCAGCGCCGAGGCGATTTCGTCGCGTGCATCGTCTTTCTTCTGGAGCGCTGCGGTCTCTTCAGCCTTTTTGGCCTCGCGATCAATCTCCATCTCTTCGAGGATACCGCCGTTCCAAGTGTCGATGTCCGACGCCTCGAGCAAGAGTTTGGCCGGGGCTATCGGCTTAACCAAGGTGTAAACAGTGGACTGCAAGTTGGCATGCAGCCCGAGGGGGAAGCGTCCGCTCCACGTCCCATCAATGGTTTTTATGGGTTTCATTTCGTTTGGGGTTTATGAAATCATCATTGTCAAGTGAATATATCGTATCGGTCGCACTGTGTCTATCGGAGCGATACCAGTCTGCTTGGGAGCTGGCGAACACTTCGACAGGGCCCTGCAAGCATGCTTGGAGCTGGCGAACACTTCGACAGGGCCCTGCAAGCCTGCTTGACGCTGGCGAACACTTCGACGGGGCCCTGCAAGCCTGCTTGACGCTGGTGAACACTTCGACAGGGTCCTGCAAGCCTGCTTGGAGCTGGCGAACACTTCGACGAGGCTCTGCAAGCCTGCTTGGAGCTGATTTACGGTAAATCGAGGCCAAACTTCCCTGCTCCGACAGAGACCGGCGGCGAAAGTAGAAAGATTCGGCAGCCCGGGTACAAACATTCGGCCCCTTCCGGGATCGTATGGGGGGCGAATGCAATTCGCCCCTACCCCGGGTACCAGGAAAAACTTCGCTGCCCCCGCAGGGGCCGAATGCAATTCGCCCCTACATATTATACCCGGCAAATTTGGCAGGCATTCCTGATGCCCCCGGCAAACTTCGCCGGCGTCCGCAGACGTCTCACACATCGGCCGGCAGATTGTCGATCTCTTGCCCAGCAGCGCGGAGGCGGATGAGGGGGACGAGGTCGGCACGGAGGGCGTTCTTCTTGGCGACGCGATCTCGCCAGCCAAGCCCCTCGTCGGTGAAGAGGTCGGAGAGGTGGCTATCGTCGTAACGCATGACATCGAGGGTGGACTCGATGAAATCCGAAAGGCGCCCCTGGTCTACGCCGTGCCGCTGGGCCATCTGGTGGACAAGTCGGTGCCACTTGGCTTCGCGAAAGCGGCGGAACTCGTCCGAGATCTCGTCCGCCGTGCGTCCGTTGATGGCCTCGGGGTGGCCGACAAATTCGAGGATGTCCTCTCGGTCTTCGGGCAGGTTGCTGTGCGACCTGAGGAGGGCGACGATCTCCTCGCGGGTCACCTCGCGGCGCTCGGGTTCCTTCTCGTTGACCATGCGCGCGATGAGGGAGATGATGTAGTCGTAATCGATGATGGCGGAGGCGAAGAGGACGAGCTCGAAGTCGATGTCCTGCATCACGTCCGTAGGCTCGGAGCCATCGTCGGGCGATTCTGCGGCTCGCTTTTGGCGCATTTCGCGGCCTAGCTCGAGGTAGGCCGTGCGGAAGGCCAGACGCTTCTCGGGGGGCATGATGGCATCGATGCGGGCTTGTAGCTCGGGCGGGATGTCGATGTATTGGTCAAGTTGGAGTATGGGGCGCTGCACATCCTTGAATATCTCCACAAAGTCGGCCCGGGCCGCGTCACCCTTCAGGTTGGGCACCTCCTCGGGCTCGGGCTCGAGGCCGTGGCTCTTCATCATGGTATAAAGTCTCTGCACGGCTACATCTAACAGCTCGACCACTTCTTCGGCCGACTTCGTGAGCCAGATCTTAGCGGCATCCTTCGACTTGTCTCGTTCGCCCGAGAAGAGCTTCACGGCGGTGTTCAGGGCGTCGGCACTCTGGGCGCGGAAGTCGAGGATCTTGCCGAACGGCTTGCGCTCGTTGAGCACCCGATTGGTGCGCGAGAAGGCTTGGATCAGGCCGTGGTATTGCAGGCCTTTGTCTACGTAGAGGGTGTTGAGGTATTTGGAGTCGAAGCCGGTCAGGAGCATGTCGACGACGATGGTGATGTCGATCTTCTGCTCCCGGGGCACATCCTCTCGGCCCTGCCGCTTGATGCGCTGCTGCACGTCGCTGTTGTAGCGGTCAAACTCCTCGATACAGAAGTTCCCGCCGTAGGTCTTTCGGTAAATACTGATGATACGCCTGAGGGCTTCCTTCTTGCCCAGCGGGTCAACTTGGTTGTCCTGCCGCTCTTGGTCAAGCTCTTCTTGTATCTGCATGATGTCACGGTTGCCCTCGGCCGGGGGCGAGAAGAGGCAGGCGATGCGGAGGGGCTTGTAGTTGGAGTCCGCCTCTTCACGCTCGAACTGGATCTCATCAAAGGCCTGGCAGTATTCGATGGCGTCGTTGATGCTGGCGGTGGCAAAGAGGGCATTGAAGCGGCGGTTGTCGGACACTTTATCGTGCACCTCGAGGATCTTCTCCACGATGATCTTTTTGGGCACATTCCCCGTGTCGAAGCTGCCATCCCGCTGGAGGCGATAGAAGGAGACATCGAAGGGCAGCACGCTTTTGTCCTCAATGGCGTGGGTGATGGCGTACGTGTGTAGGGGCTTTTGGAAGATGTCCTCCGTGGTCAGGGCCGATGCTTCGCGGCCTTCGATCTTGGTCCGGGTGGCGTTCTCGGCGAAGATGGGCGTGCCGGTGAAGCCGAAGAGTTGCGCCCGGGGGAAGAAGTCACGAATGGCCCGGTGATACTCCCCGAACTGCGAGCGGTGGCACTCGTCGAAGATGAAAACCACGCGCTGCCCTGCGAAGCGCTCCCGCAGCTTGTCGAGTCGTTGGTTCTTCTTGTCCAAGGCCAGGCCGAGCTTCTGGATGGTGGTGACGATGATCTTGTCCTTGTATTCGTCCGAGAGCATGCGCCGCACCAGCTCGCCGGTGTTCGTGTTCTCCTCCACGCAGTCCTTCTGAAACTTGTTGAATTCCTCGCGCGTCTGCTTATCCAAGTCCTTACGATCGACTACGAAGAGGCATTTCGCAATGTTCGAGTTATCCTTCAGCAGCGTGGCCGCCTTGAACGAGGTGAGCGTCTTGCCGCTGCCCGTGGTGTGCCAGATGTAGCCGTTGCCGGAGTTATTCTTGATGCACTCCACCATCTTCTTCACCGCATAGATCTGATACGGCCGCATGATGAGCAGCTTCCGCTCCGTCTCCACCAACACCATGTAGCGGCTGATCAGCTCGCCCAGAGCGCACTTGTAGAGCACTTCACGGGCAAACTCATGTAGGTTAGCCACCTTCTTGTTCTGCTCATCGGCCCACCGACAGACGGGCAGGAACTGCTCCTTCTCGTCGAACGTGAGCGCCTTCTCGGGGTTGTTGGCGAAGTAGAACGTATCGGCCTCGTTGCTGACAATGAAGAGCTGCATGAAGGCCAGCAACGTATGCTTGTAGCCGTTCTCTTGATCGTTCTTGTAGTCCACGATCTGCTTGATGGCCACACGTGGCGACACCCCATGCGCTTTCAGCTCCACCTGCACCAGCGGCAGACCGTTGACGAGGATGATCACGTCGTATCGGTGATAGCTGCTGTGTGTGTTGATGCGCAGCTGATTGATGACTTCGTAGTCGTTCTTGCACCAGTTCTGTAGGTTGACTAAGGGGTAGAACCGCGTCGTACCGTCATCGTGAATGACCTCGACCTTATCTCGGAGCGTCTTGGACGCTTCGTAGACGTCGGCTCTGACGATTTTTTCCATCAGTCTCTCAAACTCGCCGTCGGTCAGTCGGACGTTATTGAGCGCTTCAAACTTGCTTCGGAAATTCTGCTCGAGGCTCGCCCGGTCCTTGATGTCCTTGCGATACACGTAGCCCAGGCCCTCGAGGTGCCGAATGAAATGCTGCTCTATCTGACTTTCTTTTTGGGGATGATACTTCTCCATAGGGGTGTTCGTTCTGTTTCTTTAATCTGTATAGGCGCGCAAAGCTATGCGACCGGCCCCTATCTGCCCAGCCGCATATAAGAAAAGGAAGGCGCCTCCCCTCTGTTCGTTCCGAGGGTGAAGCGCCTTCCTTCTTT
>ERZ772921.64-NODE-64-length-63932-cov-10.472361_pt1 | contig 63932 bp, 52 predicted proteins | sample MGYA00512117_ERZ772921 | MGnify/ENA primary metagenome ERZ772921 (study PRJEB29015, sample SAMEA2737944) | human oral metagenome | biome: human oral; feature: human-associated habitat; material: dental | place: China | collected 2150 ...
TGTGAGGATTAATGATGGAACAAAAGGGCAGAAACAGGCCCCGATAGACCCGAAACAAAAAAGGAGAAAGATCTGCCTAAACAGCTCCTTAAATAATCACTCAATAAATTCAAAACAGCTTCTCATCCACACGGCTTTTTGTAACCACTTTTATAACATTTGACTTCGGCGGGACGCACCTGAGATAGGTCCGTTCCGCCTTTTTTTGTATCCCGACCTATCCCGAGGCGATGCGCCTGCTTCTACACAAAAAGCACCCATCGAAAGCACACCGTTTCGCCCTCCTTTTTCTCTCAGAACAAGCTCTACACCTCGAGCCGGTACTTCTTTTTCTCCAGCAATAGGCGCACGGCCTCGAGACGGCTTTCCTTCTTCTCAAGCATTAGGCGCACCGCCTCAGGACAACTCTCCTTTTTTCCAAGCAATAGGCGCACCACCTCGCGACAGCATTCCTTTTTTTCAAGTAGGGCTGGCACCCCGTTCGGATCGTATGATATTTCTGGATATGATGGAAAACGAAGCCTCAGCAAATACTATATCTCAAAATGAGATCTCAAAGCATACGCCTACACATCTGTATTCCGAAATACATAGCTAATCCGTATTCCTCTAATATCTCATCTTGAAATACGCTATAAAACGAGATAGAGATTCTATATCATCTCAAAATGCATATACAAAATAAGGCTTATATGGTACCATATTTCCAGATAGGATAGAATAAGAACATAGGATAAGAGTGTATTTCAAAATGAGCTATGATATACATATCGTTCATATATGCATTTCAAAATACATAGATCAATGAAGCCATATACATCAGCATATTCGGAAATAAGCTATCAACAGAACCACATATAGCCACGAATTTCAAGATACGGTATAAAATGAAGCCATGATCTATATCCTATCAGGAAATGAGAAGACAAATGAGACACCGTATCATAGCATATTTCAAAATATAGTCCGATCTGAACCCTATATCAGCTCTTCTTGGAAAAAAGGAGGGCTGTCGCGAGGCGGTGCACCTAATGCTTGAAAAGAAGGAGAGTCGTCGCGAGGCGGTGCACCTAATGCTGGAGAAGAAGGAGAGTCGTCGCGAGGCGGTGCGCCTACTGCTGGAGGAAAAGGAAGGCTGACCCAAGGCGGTGTGCCTACTGCTGGAGGGAAAGGAGGGCTGAACCGAGGCGGTGAGGGGGCTGCTGCTGAACGGCGTGGGCTGGCGAGCCATCGAGACAAGACCGCTTTCTGCATTCGTCGCCCGGCTTACCTTTGCCGCCCCTCATTATCACCCTATACCTCTTTATATGGACGAACCCAAGATGATCCTCCGCACCGAGGATCTGGTGAAGAAATACAAGGCACGCACGGTGGTGAACCACGTCTCCATCAACGTGCAACAAGGCGAGATCGTCGGGCTGCTCGGGCCCAACGGCGCGGGCAAGACAACGACCTTCTACATGACCGTCGGGCTGGTCACCCCCAACCAAGGTCGCATCTTCCTCGACGAGACCGAGATCACCGACTACCCCGTCTACAAACGCGCCCGCCTCGGTATCGGCTACCTGGCGCAGGAGGCCTCCATCTTTCGCAAGATGACCGTCGAGGACAACATCCGCGCTGTGCTCGAGATGACCGACCGCCCCAAGGATTATCAGCAAGCCAAGACCGAAAGCCTCATCGAGGAGTTCGGCCTACAGAAGGTGCGCAAGAACCTCGGCGACCGACTCTCGGGCGGTGAACGGCGGCGCGCCGAGATCGCCCGCTGTCTGGCCATCGACCCGAAGTTCATCATGCTCGACGAGCCCTTCGCCGGCGTCGACCCCATCGCCGTGCAAGACATTCAGACCATCGTGGCCCGCCTCAAGCATAAGAACATCGGCATCCTCATCACCGATCACAACGTGCACGAGACGCTCAGCATCACCGATCGCGCCTATCTGCTCTTCGAGGGCAAGGTGCTCTTCCAAGGCACCGCCGAGGAGTTGGCCGCCAACGAGATCGTCCGCGAGAAGTACCTCGGCCGCGACTTTGAGCTGCGTAAGAAGAACCTGTAGGGCAGCACGGCAACTTTCCTACTTTTGCCCGCGTTTCTACAACGCTACACATCTCCACTACACTATTCACACACACATGCAACGCATCTTCCTCATCGGCTACATGGGCGTCGGTAAAACGACCTTGGGCAAAGCCCTGGCCGACCGCACTGGATTATCCTTCATCGACTTGGATCTCTTTATTGAAGGGCGTTACCGCAAGACCATCCGACAGATTTTTGAGGCAGAGGGCGAGGATGCCTTCCGCGAAATAGAACGTAAGGCGCTCCACGAGGTGGCCGAGTTTGAAGACATCATCCTCTCCACCGGTGGCGGCACGCCCTGCTTCTTCGACAACATGACGTACATGAACCGTGTCGGCACGACGGTCTATCTCAAGGCCTCACCCGAGGCTCTGACCGAACGCATCTCGCTCTGCAAGCATAGCCGGCCCACGGTGCGCCACCTCGATGACAAGGCCCTCCACGCCTTCGTCCGCAAGGCCCTCACGCACCGCACCCCCTACTACGAACGCGCCCATCATGTCTTCGATGTGGAGCGACTCGTCAACGACAACGACACCGACAATGCGGCTCATCGACTACAACAACTCCTATACGGCCACGGGGAGCGCCGCTAAACCATCCCCACACACGCTTATTTGATTTAGGTATTACAGTATAGTTTTTTTATCTCATGACAGAGCAAACCAAAGTAACGACTCTGGATCACGTCGTGATCCGTTTTTCGGGAGATAGCGGCGACGGTATGCAGCTTACCGGCACCATCTTCTCCAATCTGTCAGCCGTTTTCGGGAACGACATCTCCACCTTTCCCGACTACCCGGCCGAAATTCGCGCGCCGCAAGGAACACTCTTCGGCGTCTCTGGCTTCCAACTCCATTTGGGCACGAAGAAGGTCTATACCCCCGGTGACAAGGCCGATGTGCTCGTGGCCATGAACCCAGCCGCGCTCAAGGTCAACGTCAAGAATCTGCGCAAGGGCTCCATCGTCATCATCGACACGGACTCCTTCACCAAGCGTGACCTCGAGAAGGCTGAGTTCAAGACTGACGACCCGATCGAGGAGCTTGGCCTCACGGAAAAGGTGCAACTCGTGGCCGCCCCCATCTCTACGATGGTGCGTGACGGACTGGCCGAGTATGGCCTCGACAACAAGTCCGCCGTGCGGTGTAAGAACATGTTCACCCTCGGCCTCGTCTGCTGGCTCTTCGACCGTCCGCTCGACCACGCCATGACGATGCTCCAGACCAAGTTTTCCAAGAAGCCCGACATCGCCAAGGCCAACATTAAAGCCCTGACCGACGGCTACAACTATGGGCACAACATCCACGCCTCCGTCTCCACCTACCGCATTGAAGGCTCGAAGAAGGAGCCGGGCATCTACAAGGACGTGAGCGGAAACAACGCCACCTCCTACGGTCTCATCGCCGCCGCCGAGAAGTCTGGCTTGCAACTCTTCCTTGGTAGCTACCCCATCACACCCGCTACCGACATCCTGCACGAGCTCTCGAAGTACAAGAACCTCGGTGTGATCACCGTGCAGGCCGAAGACGAGATCGCCGGTATCTGTACCTCCATCGGTGCCTCTTTCGCCGGTTGCCTGAGTGCCACGTCGACCTCCGGCCCCGGTCTGGCATTGAAGAGTGAAGCCATCGGCTTGGCCGTTATCGCAGAGCTTCCGCTCGTCATCATCGACGTACAGCGTGGCGGTCCCTCGACGGGTATGCCGACAAAGAGCGAGCAGACCGACCTCATGCAGGCTCTCTACGGACGTAACGGCGAGAGCCCGCTCGTGGTCGTAGCCGCCACCACCCCGACGGACTGCTTCGACATGGCTTTCTGGGCGGCTAAGCTGGCCGTGGAGCACATGACGCCCGTCATCCTCCTCACCGACTCCTTCATCGCCAACGGTTCGGCCGCATGGCGCATCCCAGATTACATAAACGACTTCCCCGACATTAAGCCGAACTACGTCTCGAACTATCACGGTGAGGCTGTTTGGAAACCTTATCGCCGGAACAAAGAGACCCTCGTCCGCTACTGGGCTACGCCCGGCATGGAGGGCTTCGCGCACCGCATCGGCGGACTCGAGAAGGACTACGACACCAGCTCCATCTCCACCGACCCGAAGAACCACCAGAAGATGGTGGAGACACGTCAGGCCAAGATTGACAAGATCGCCGACTTCATCCCTGAGGTGGAGGTAAAGGGCGACAAGGACGACGCCGACCTGCTGATCGTAGGTTGGGGCGGCACCTCCGGCCATCTGCACGAAGTGATGGACACCATGCGCCGCAATGGCCAGAAGGTGGCCTTGGCACACTTCCGCTTCATCAACCCCCTACCCAAGAACACGGCCGAGGTACTGAAGCGTTACCCGAAGGTGGTCGTGGCTGAGCAAAACAAGGGCCAGTTTGCCAACTACCTGCGCAGCAAGATCGACGACTTCACGCCCTATCGCTTCAACCGCGTCAAAGGGCAGCCCTTCATCGTTTCGCGACTCGTCGAAGAATTTACCCACATCATTGAGGAGAAGAACTAATTATGAACGCAACAACAGATATAACCTACAGCCCCAAAGACTACAAGAGCGATCAATACGTTCGCTGGTGTCCCGGATGCGGCGATCACGCCGTGCTCAGCTGCCTGCATAAAGCGATGGCCGAAGTCGGCACCTCGCCCGATAATATGGCCGTCATCTCTGGTATCGGCTGCTCCTCGCGTCTGCCGTACTACATGAACACTTACGGCTTCCACACCATTCACGGCCGTGGCGCCGCCATCGCTACCGGCGTCAAGACGGCACGCCCCGACATCAGCGTATGGCTCGTCACCGGCGACGGCGACTGCCTCGCCATCGGTGGTAACCACTTCATCCACGCCGTACGCCGCAACGTAGACCTGAACGTCGTGTTGATGAACAACAAGATCTACGGCCTCACCAAGGGACAGTACTCTCCGACGTCCGACCGCGGCTTCGTCTCCAAGAGCTCGCCCTACGGCACGGTGGAAGATCCCTTCGTCCCGGCCGAGCTGACCCTCGGCGCACGCGGCAACTTCTTCGCCCGTGGCATCGATACGGATGCGGCCAACCTGACGGCCATCTTCGCTGCATCGGCTCGCCACCGTGGCGCTGCCGTGACGGAGGTGCTCGTGAACTGCGTCATCTTCAACAACGGCACCCACACGGGCATCACGGATCGCGAGGTGCGTGCCGAACGTTCCATCTTCCTCCGCCACGGCGAGAAGATGATCTTCGGTAAGAACCGCGACAAGGGGCTCGTGCTCGACGGACTGAAGCTGAAGGCTGTCACCATCGGCGAAGACGGCTACACGATGGACGACATCTTGGTGCACGACGCCCACGAGCGCGACAACACGCTTCACCTCATGCTGGCCATGATGAGTGGCGACCTGCCCGTGGCCCTCGGTATCATTCGCGACGTGGACGCCCCGACCTACGACGAGTCTGTGCACCAGCAGATCGCCGAAGTGAAGGCTAAGAAGAAAGCCCACTCCCTGCGCGACATGTTGCTCTCTGGCGACACTTGGGAGGTGAAGTAACCCCCACGCACGCGGTCGCACGATAGCTCGTGTGTACACGAAAAAGAAAGCCCCGCCGATCGGATCTGTTCGGTGGGGCTTTCGGTGTTTGGGGGGCGGGAGAAATTTTATTCGAAAGCCTTTACGCTCTGTTGATGTTGTGGATTTTCCTGAAGCCGACGAATCTCTCGTATAAGTCTTTGAGTGTTCATCTGTACTCCTGCGTCATTCAAGTGGTACTGTGTATCGAAAAAGGTACTATCGGGAAATATGCTTTGTTCGATCGATGAAGCATACGAGAGCCCATGTCGCTCAAAGAAAGCATTGACCGCTCTTATTTTTCCTTTCCGATAAGCCAGTCCTGCTTCGACCATCGCGGGAGGGAAAATGTAGACTGTGGCTTTCCGCTCAATGAGCTTGTTGTATGATTCAATGAACCAAGCTTCTTCTTTATCGTTGACTGGAACGATCTCGTTTGAGACATCATTTCCTTCATTGGTCGGACATTTTTCACTTAGATAGCTCCTATGAGCAGCTTCATCTCCGTATGAATTGAATCCGGAATAGGAATACGTAAAAGAATTCGTATTCTTATCACTCGAGACAAAATGACTTTCTACGAATCCTGTAATTCGTCCTTTTAGAGAAGCAAAAGGCGTCCATAAAAAGCCATGTAGCGCATTGATCCATTCATAAAAGCTCATATCTATCCAACCATGCATATGGTTGTAATAAAGCAGTTGGGAGAATACAGCACCTTCTCCTCCCCCTTTATTATAAAAAGATTCATATTCAGACATCAGGAGGATAAGGTCATTAGGACGAGTGTACCTGATAACATCCCGCATAATATATCGAAGACTTAATCCTGCATTCAATCCAAAATTGATGGGGTTCATTTTAAGTGAATCAGCAAGTGTTTGGCTGTCTATATCAAAGGCGACATTGCTACCTCCTACCAAGATCAGACGAGGCGATTCAGTTGTCTGCAAACGGTTCAACTTAAGTGTATACGCCTTCATGTAATAATCATTATTTCGGTGTATACAAAACACTAGGCCTGCAGTGCATACGACTAACACGGCGAAGAAAAGGATGACTCGAAGAAGGAAGCGCTTCATTAGAATTGGAAGTAGATAAATTCAGTTTGTGTACGTACACAATAGAAAATCGTATAAATCAAGAACAAGTAAAGGCTCCATCGAACGGCGGTCCATCGCATGAGCCTTGAGGTTTTGAGATCCAACCCATGCGCTTTCTTACGCTGCACCCACTCGACAAGTAGCATAATTTCACTCCCAAAAAGTGCATCCGTCAGAACGGCCAGATCAATGAACATCTTTGCCGAAAAGTCCGTCCAAGGCGTGGTGAACATGCGGACGATATAGTGGTAGGCCATGGACATATTCTCCGATCGGAAGATGATCCAGCCGATGACCACCAAGAAAAATGTGACAGCCATTTGAGCGCATTCTTTCGCGGAGGGCAGCACGGAGTTCGCGGCTACGACCTTTGGTTGCCGTCTGACGCCTAACAGGAAAAACACGATGATGAGCAGGGCGTGATAAAGCCCCCAACAGACGAACGTCCAATTGGCGCCATGCCAAATGCCCGACACAAGGAATACGATCAGCGTATTGCGTAAGGTCCGAAGACGGCCTTCACGATTTCCTCCCAAGGGGATGTAGATGTAGTCACGAAACCAAGTGGTGAGCGAGATGTGCCACCGCGACCAAAACTCAGAAATGTTGCGTGAGAAGTAGGGGATGTTGAAGTTGCGCATCAGGTTAATACCGAAGAGACGAGCAGTACCAATGGCGATGTCTGAATAGCCAGAGAAGTCGCCGTAGATCTGAAACGCAAACAGTACACCGCCCAAGAACAGCAGGCCGCCACTCATTGACGGATAATTACTGAAGATGTTTTCCACCCCTACAGCACAGCTATCCGCCACGACGATCTTTTTGAAGAATCCCCACAGCATCTGCTTCAGTCCATCGGTAGCCTTGTCGTAATCGAACGTGCGTGGGCGTTGGAACTGGGGCAGCAGGTTCGTAGCACGTTCGATTGGGCCTGCCACTAACTGGGGAAAGAAACTGATGAAGGCGAAAAACTCGACCGGATCAGTGGTCGCTCGGAGCTGTCTCCGGTAGACATCAATCGTGTAGCTCAATGCTTGAAAGGTGTAGAAGCTGATTCCTACCGGTAAGATGATGTTAAGCGTGGGAAGATCCGTCTTGAGGCCGACCGTATGCAGCAGGAGGCTAAAGTTCTCGGCGAAGAAGTTGTAATACTTGAATACGCCGAGGATGCCCAGATTGAATAGCAGGTTAAGCACCATCAGCTGCCGCCCGTGCTGTGGGCGCCGATCGATATATATCCCACTCAGGTAACTGCAAACGGAGGTCAGGGCGATGAGCAACAGGAAGCGCCAGTCCCACCAGCCGTAAAACACATAACTGGCAACGACGATCAATAAGTTTTGGGCCTTCCGCTCTTTGATGCCCCAATAGAGGAAAAAGACGAGGGGCAGGAAGAATAAGAACTGTAGTGAATTGAATAACATGTGGTAGGACGGTTATGAGACAACGCGTCGCTGCAGGCCATTCCTCGTTATGTGAGGACGGTCTGATACAAACGCAAAAAGCGATCGCCCGGCGTGCTTTGTAACATCACCAGACGATCGCTTCAATAAAGAGGACAGCCTCTTATTTTCAAATGTTAAATGGGGGGGGGGGAATTTTGTTATTCAAGATAAATACTCCGCAGCCCAGCACCTTAATCTTGGAATAAGGCGCCTTGTTCAATGAGATAAAGCCGTTATATTGTAGAGTAACCGAGAATAACATGGCCGCAAAAATATACCAAGCCCATAAACTGAAGAGTCTCCCTGCGCGACATGTTACTCTCTGGCGACACTTGGGAGGTGAAGTAACCCCCGCTTGTCGCACGATAGTTTGTGCGTACACAAAAAAGAAAGCCCCGCCGATCAGATGTGTTCGGTGGGGCTTTTTGCGTTTCAAGATAGAGAGACCTCTCTCGCCGGACGGATAGGCACGCGTTTGACTATTCCTTTCCCTCCAGCAGCGCTCTGGATCGGGTGAGGGCTTCTTGGATGTTGCTGCAGATGTTGTCGGCTCCGAGCTGAGTGTCCATGCCGCTGCGGAGGAGCATGGCGCGGACGTTGTCGTTGACGCCGGAGAGGACGACGGTGATGCCTTCGCGGCGAGAGAGTCGGCAGAGGCTCTCCAGGTTGTGCAGGCCGGTGGAGTCCATGAAGGGCACCTTACGCATACGGATGATGCGAATGGCGGGCTTGCCGCCGGCGACTTGCTTCATACACTCGTCGAACTTGTTGGCGATGCCGAAGAAGAAGGGGCCGTCGATCTCGTAGACCTCTACGCCACGAGGCACGTCGAGGTGCTCGTCGTCGTGGTGGATTTCGCCCTCGTCAGAGAGGTCGATGTGGTCCGTGGTGACGGAGACGCGCGTAGTCTCGGAGATGCGTCGCATGAAGAGCACCATAGCCAGCAGCAGGCCGATCTCGATGGCGATGGTGAGGTCGAAGATGACGGTCAGGAAGAAGGTGGAGAGCAGCACGGCGACGTCGCTCCGAGGGTTCTTCAGCAACGAGCGGAAGGTGCGCCACTCGCTCATGTTGTAGGCCACGACGACGAGCACGCCGGCCAGACAGGCCATCGGGATGTGGCGCGTCAGGGGGCCGAGGAAGAGCAGGATGAGCAGTAGCACGATGGCATGGACGAGGCCCGCCACGGGCGTGCGACCGCCATTGTTGATGTTCGTCATCGTGCGGGCGATGGCGCCGGTGACGGGGATGCCGCCGAAAAGGGGCACGATGATGTTGGCCGCGCCCTGAGCCATCAGCTCCGTGTTCGAGTCGTGCCTGTCGCCCGTCACACCGTCGGCCACGGTGGCCGAGAGGAGCGACTCAATGGCTCCGAGCATGGCAATGGTGAAGGCCGAGGGCAGGAGCAGATTGATCGTCTCCGGATTGATGGCGATGCGCGTCGGGGTGGGTAGGGAGGCGTTGATCTGGAAGCGGTCGCCGATGGTCTCGAGGCCCGTCAGGCCGAAGTGTTCGCGCAGGATGTAAGCCACAATGGTCATCACCACGATGGCCGCCAGCGAACCCGGCACACGCTTCGAGACGCGCGGCGTAAGCACGATCAGGGCGATGCTCACGAGGCCCACCACGACGGCCGGCCACGAGATGGTCGTGATGCTTTCGGCGTACACCACCCATTTGGAGAGGAAGTCGCCCGGCATGTGATCGATCGTCAGCCCGAGCAGGTCCTTGATCTGCGTGGTGAAGATGGTCAGGGCGATGCCGCTTGTGAAGCCGACGATGATGGGGTAAGGGATGAACTTGATGACCGTCCCGAGGCGCATCAGGCCCATGAGCAGCAGTAGGACGCCGGCCAGCAGCGTGGCGATGGTGAGGCCTTCGATACCGAAGTTTTGGATGATGCCGTAGACGATGACGATGAAGGCGCCCGTGGGCCCGCCGATCTGCACCGAGCTGCCGCCAAGCATGGAGACGATGAAGCCGCCGATGATGGCCGTGATAAGTCCTTTCTCCGGGCTGACTCCGGAGGCGATACCGAAGGCGATCGCCAGCGGTAGGGCCACGATGCCGACGATGATGCCGGCCATGAGGTCGCCGGCGAAGCGCTCCTTCGAGTAGGTCCGGAGCGCGGCGAAGAGTTTGGGCCGGAACTCCGGCCGGAGTTTGCTTTTCTCTTTCATATAAATAGGGGTTAGATGGGATAAAGTCTCTGCCGGGGGGCCTGCGGGCCTCGGAAAGTGTCAAAACGCGCCGCTGGAGGTTTCCGAGCCCTCGGAAAGCGTCAAAACGCGCCGCTGGAGGTTTCCGAGCCCTCGGAAAGCGTCAAAACACGCCGCTGAAGGTTTCCGAGCCCTCGGAAAGCGCCAAAACGCGCCGCTGAAGATTTCCGACGCCTCGGAAGGGTCAAAACACGCCGCTGAAGGTTTCCGAGCCCTCGGGGCGTCAGGGACGCCGGCCAAGTTTGCCGGGTACGGGCTTTTGAGGTATCCGGCCAACTTCCCAGCCTCGGAAGAGGCCGTCAGGGACACCGGCCAAGTTTGCCGGGTACGGGCTTTTGAGGTATCCGGCAAAGCCTCTGCCGAGGCTGGGAAGAATGAAAAGAGCCCCATCGGTGCGGGGTTGTTCCGATGAGGCTTCTTAAGAGGGATCGACCACCCCGAGGCGGCGCAGATCAGCGCAACCCCGTGCCGTGTTGGCTGGAGAGGAGGACGAGCTTCATGCTGGCCGGATCGACACGCAGGCGGACGCCACCGGGGTAGAGATAGGGGATGATGGCCGTGGTCTGTCGCGTCGGTTGGTTGTTGCGGTCGGTTGTCACGGAGTATCGGCGATCGATGGGGATGGCCAGCAGGCGGAGATCCGTGCCGGGGTTACGGCGGATGTGCGCCTGGATGATCGGGGCGATGTTGGCGAATCGATAGTTGCGCGTGATGGCGTCAAAGCCGATGTCGGGACTATTGCTCTCGTTGGTGGAACGCAGGTAAAGGAGGCCGTTGTCGATCGTACGGTTATCGAAGAAGGCACGTGCCGAATCCTCTGGCAAGAGCAGCAGGAAGGGCGGCGGCACGAGGGCGTCGTTCCATGCGTCCTGCGGCATGAAGCGCAGCGAGAGGCTGGCGGCGTTGAGCACACGGCCGGCGGTCGTGCGGGCGATCTCAGCGGCGGGGATGACGATGCGCGGACAGATGCCCGACGGGGTCTTGACGTAGGCAAAGCTATCGGCCGAGGGACGGAGGAGGCTGTTGTCGTCCGAGGTGCGGATATGGTTGTACTGGATCACCTCGCGGGTGAAGCGGAAGGTGACGGAGTCGCGCACCAAGGTGTCGTTCTTGGCGCTCTTGGGTCGACTATAATAGATGAGCAAGCGCGTTTCTCCCACCTCGATCATAGACCCGGTACCATAGTCGGTGGTGATGTAAAGACCGGGGAAGAAACGGTTGAAGGCGTCTTGCGTGGCGAAGCTGGCGGGCCGGGCCACGGTCTCGTCGTAGAAGGACTGCCCAAGCGACTTAGACAAGGTGATCCGCAGGTCGCGTCCGTGAATCGAGACCGGTTGATAGCTGCGCGTAGAGGCGTTGTAGAGATCGCGGATCGTGGAGTCGTTACGGAGGCTTGGGAAGTCGGTGAGGCGATAGACGCGTGTACCGAGGACGGTCTGCATGTCGGCGTAATCCTCCGGGTTGAGGCGTCCGTAGGGCGACCGCACAGGCTGACGGTTGAGGGCATAGACACGGGCACGCATGGAGACGCGGGCGTCGCCCGTCCAGTTGTAGAAGCGGAGGCGGAGGACGACGGAGTCGATGCGGCCGTTGTGCGGTGTGTGAGGGAATCGGAAGCCCTGCACGCAATAGAATTGGCAGAGGTAGTCGTACTTGATCTGCCCGAAGGCGGGGTCGTCCAGGTTGCCGAGCATGCCGTCGCTGGATCGCAGATAGAGCGAATCGACGCGGACGGTGGCAGCCGTCATTTGGAAGGTGTCGCTGTAGACCGTGTTACGGTCGCCGTCGGGCAGCGTGGAGGAGCCCACCTGGGTCAGGTCGTCGCTGCAGGCAGGGCAAAAGGAAAGCCACCCCACAAAGAGCAGGGCGGCCAAGATCCGGAGGTTGCTTCTCATTTCTTTTTCAGGATTGTCTGGTAAAACTCGTCGTAGGCTTCGATGTATTGCTCGGGGCCTTGGAAGGGGAGGAGTTTCTTTTTGCTCTGGGTGATGAACTCCTCAAGTTCACCGTTAATGGTGGGGCTACCTTGGATGATACCGTCGGCATGCTTGATGGCGAGCTTGGAAAGCCCCATATAGTCGTGGTCTTCGAAGAGCTTGAGGTCGCGCTCGGTGGCACCGTCCTGCTTGAGTCTCCGTGCGATGCGGCTGTCGAGTGTAGGCTGGAAGGACTGGTCGTAGAGGGAGTAAACGACTTTCGACCGTGCGAAACAGGGGTCGTCGAAGTATTTGCGCTTGAGATAGAGGGGAGCCAGGGCGGAGAACCAACCGTGGCAGTGGATGATGTCGGGCATCCAGCGGAGCTTGCGGACGGTTTCATAGACGCCACGAACGAAGAAGATGGTGCGTTCGTCATTGTCGGGAAATCCGTTGCCCGATTCGTCGGTGAGTGTGGCTTTTCGGTGGAAGAAGTCTTCGTTATCTATGAAGTAGACCTGCATACGGGCCATTTGTATGGAGGCTACTTTGATGATAAGTGGGTGATCGGTGTCGTCGATGATGAGATTCATGCCCGAGAGTCGGATCACTTCGTGGAGCTGGTTCCGACGTTCGTTGATGCATCCGTATTTGGGCATAAAAGTTCGGATCTCATAGCCTCGCTCCTGCACTCCCTGCGGTAGGTTTCGGCTGATGTCGCCGATCAGTGTGTCGGGAATGTATGGCGTTACTTCCTGCGTGATAAACAAAATTCTTTTTGCGTCCATATTTTTCTTCGATAACGTGAAACTGAGCACAAAGGTAGTAAAAAACAGGCAGTCAGCCGACTGCCTCTGTGGCCCGGGGCCGCTACGCCAGCCGGGAGTGTATGTGTGGTAGATTTTGTTGCTTTGCGGCCGTTTCAGACGAACCGTTTTATCCATATAATTCGCATAAGTCAGACGAACCGTTTTATCCATATAATCCGCATAAGAATGAATACAATAACCACCGTCCGGGAGCTACGCCAACTCCTGGACGAGGAGCGAAAGGCCGGCCGACGCATCGGGCTGGTGCCCACGATGGGCGCACTGCATGCGGGGCATCTGAGCCTTGTCCGTCGCTGTGTGAGCGAGAACGACGTGTGCGTGGCCAGTGTCTTTGTCAACCCGACACAGTTTAACGATCCGCACGACTTGGAGACTTACCCGCGCACACCGGAGCGTGACGCCGCTATGCTGGCCGAGGCGGGCTGTCGGTATGTCTTCATGCCGTCGGTCGATGAGATGTACCCCGAGACGGATACGCGTGTGTTCAACCTCGGGACCGTAGCCACCGTCATGGAGGGCGCCTTCCGACCGGGCCACTTCAATGGCGTGGCGCAGATTGTCAGTAAGCTCTTCGAGGCTGTGGAGCCTGACAGGGCGTACTTCGGAGAGAAGGACTTTCAGCAGATTGCCATCATCCGTGCGATGGTGCGCGAGCTGGGGCTACGGGTCGAGATCGTGCCCTGCCCCATCGTACGCGAGGCCGACGGGCTGGCGCTGAGCAGTCGGAATGCACGCCTTACGCCCGAAGGCCGACAGGTGGCGCCCACGATCTATCGCACACTCACGAAGAGTCGCACTCTCGTGGACACCAAGACGCCGGACGAGGTCAAGGCGTGGGTCACGGAGCGACTGAACGCTGTCGGAGGACTCCGCGTGGAGTATTACGAGATCGTCGACAGCACCACTCTACAGCCTATCCACGCTTGGGCCAACTCGCCCGAGCCTCGCGGCTGCATCGCTGTCTACTGCGGCGAGGTGCGACTGATCGACAACATCAGCTACAAGTAATTTCCAGCTTCTAACTACTGGGCATACGCCCCTACACCAACCCCTATGTTTATTGAAGTATTAAAATCGAAGATTCACCGCGTGACGGTGACGGACGCCGATCTGAACTATATCGGCAGCATTACGATCGACCGTACCCTGATGGAGGCCGCGGGATTGATCGAGTATGAGAAGGTCCAGATCTTGGACAACAACAACGGCGAACGCTTCGAGACGTACGTCATCGCTGGCGAAGCGAACTCGGGCACGATCTGCCTCAACGGCGCGGCGGCCAGACGGGTACAGCGTGGCGACATCATCCTCATCCTCTCATACGCCTCGATGGACTTTGAGGAGGCGAAGCGATTCAAGCCCACCGTCATCTTCCCCGACACGGCTACCAACCGCCTGGTGAAGTAAGACACCCTCCTATCAGAGAGTACAAGACACAGGTCTGTCGGCGCAATAGACGGCAGGCCTGTTTCATGTTCCCCCCACCCCACTCCGCACGAAACGCATGTACACCAACCGACAGATCTGGGACATCTCCCTGCCCATCTTCCTCAGCCTACTGGCGCAGAACGTGATCAACATCACCGACACGGCCTTCCTCGGACGCGTCGGCGAGGTGGCGCTCGGAGCCTCGGCCATGGGCGGACTGTACTACATCTGCATCTTCACCGTAGCCTTCGGCTTCAGCGCCGGATCGCAGATCATCATCGGCCGACGCAACGGGGAGCAACGCTACGAAGCCGTCGGGCCCGTCGTCCTTCAGGGCACCCTCTTCCTGCTCGTGCTGGCGGCGGTGTGCTTCGTCGCCTCGAGGCTCTGGGGCGAGCGAATGATGGGCGTCATGGTCTCGTCCGACGGGCTGCGCAGGGCCACGATGGAGTATCTCGATTGGCGCATCTACGGCTTCTTCTTCGCCTTCACCAGCGTCATGTTTCGCGCCCTCTTTGTGGGCATCACCCGGACGAGGGTTCTGACGCTGGCCTCGGTCGTCATGTCCGTCGTCAACGTGGTGCTGGACTACCTGCTCATCTTCGGCCATGCCGGCCTGCCCCGACTTGGGATCGCCGGTGCCGCCATCGCTTCCGTGGTGGCCGAAGCCGCCTCAGTGCTCTTCCTGGCGGTCTACACCCGCCTCACGGTCGACCGTCGGCGCTACGGCCTGGACCGCCTCCGACGGTTCGACTTCCGGCTCATCCGCCAGGTGCTCAGCATCTCCGGCTTCACCATGCTGCAATACTTCATCTCGATGAGCACCTACTTCATCTTCTTCCTGGCCGTCGAGCGCCTCGGGCAACGCGATCTGGCCGTGGCCAACATCGCCCGCAGCCTCTACATCGCCCTCTTCATCCCCGTCAGCGCCCTCTCGACGGCCGCCAACACGATGGTCAGCAACCTGCTGGGTGCCGGTCGCACGCAGGAGGTCATCCCCCTTATTCGCCACCTGACGCTCATCTCCGTGGGCATTACGGCCCTCTTTGCCGCCCTGCTTGTGCTCCTGCCGCGCCTCTTCCTATCCGTTTACACGAATGAGGCCGAGCTGATCACCGCCTCCATCCCCTCGGTCGTCGTCATCGCCCTGGCCTCGCTCAGCTCCGCGGCCTCGAGCATCGCCTTCAGCGCCATCTCCGGCACGGGCAACACGCGGCACGCCTTCCTCTTGGAGATGCTCGCCCTGGCGGTCTATACCTTATATATCTACGTCGCCGTCGTCCGCCTCCGCCTGCCGGTACACCTGAGTTTCGTTTCGGACATCGTCTACTACGTCGCCATCACAATCGGCAGCATCGTCTATTTCCGCCGCGCCGCGTGGTACCAGAAGGACGTTTGATAGTGCCTCGATTTCAAAAGCACTCCTATCTTTGCGCCCACGTTAAACATACATTTTCAAGGGAATATGATTAAGCTGATCGGAACAAACGCAGGCCTTGTATGGAGAGCTTTGAGCAAGGCCGGACGCATGAGTGTAAAAGAGCTCAAGAAGGAAACAAAGCTGAGAACAGACAAAGAACTGTTTGCCGCCATCGGATGGCTGGCCAAAGAAGGGAAAATAGAATCCGGCGAAAAAGACTCCGAGATCTACTTCTGGCTGCTGCAATAAGCCCCCCCGACCATCCCAATGGAAGAGACGAAAAGAAAGAGCCGCTCGATCAAATCAAGTGATCGGGTGGCTCTTCTGTTTTTGGGGTGAAGGGACCGGTCGTCTCGACACGTTCCGAACGTATTGGAATACGTTCCGAGGTGGTTCTAATACGTTCCGAGGTGGTTGGAATACGTTAGGGAGGTGGTTCTAATACGTTCCGAACGTGGTTACGATACGTTCCGAACGTGGTTACGATACGTTCCGAACGTGGTTGTGATACGTCCGGAACGTGGTTGTGATACGTTCCGAACGTGGTTACGATACGTTCCGAACGTGGTCGTGATACGTTCCGAACGTGGTTGTGATACGTCCGGAACGTGGTTACGATACGTTCCGAACGTGGTTAGCGGGCTGGGGGATGCGCTTCATGGGGGAATCGGACGACGGGCTGCGGGTAGACCGAGGGGGCGATCCTCGGCCCCTTTGGCGACTGCGCGCCAATGGTCTCCCGAACTTTTTTATACTTCTTTCTACTTTTGCCCAGCGATTTGGCAGAAGATGAACGAAAAAGATCAGAAAATATGGGCCGTGCTGGAGGTCAGACTGCAAGACTTGATGTCCCTCTGCGACGAACGAAAACAAACAATCGAAAGCCTGACCCAAACCATCCAACGGATGGAGGCCGATTATCGCACCCTCGAAGCCAAATACACCGACCTGCTGGCGGCGGGCTACATCGCCTCAGCCGACGAGAACGAACGAAAGGTGGCCCGGAAACGCCTCTCGGATATGGTGCGGGAGGTCGATAAGTGTTTGGCCCTGCTGAACGGATAGCGCAAAAGGACAAGAGTGTGAAAGCAAACGAGTTCATTATCCATTTGGAAATAGCCGGAAAGAAGTATCCGGTCACCCTCCGACGGGGCGACGTGCAGACGGAGCGACGCGCACGCCTGGCCGCCCGACGTGTGCAGCAGATGTATCTGGAGCGCAAAAACATATTCTCCAAAGCCGTAGACGACAAGGACCTTCTGGCCATGGTGGCCATACAGTTGGCCACGGACATGATCCCCCTGGAGGAGCGTAACGACACGAAACCCCTCATCGAGCGTATCCAACGACTCACAGCCGACCTGGAGCGCTACCTGAAGGAGAATCGCTGACGCCCGCCCCGAACGGATCAGGAAACAGAAGGGAAAACAAGGGAATGTAGACGCACGCAAGCTCTTTTTGTAAGCCGGGGGGTACGGGCCCCCTCGCCCCCCCCTCCGGAACAGAAAGAGGATGAGTGCTTTTTTATAACACATCAAACAGAACAGAAGAAATGAGTTGGATATGGATGATTGTAGCCTTCGTGGCCGGCGGAGTGATCGCCGCGCTGGTGGTGGCTGCAATGAACAAAGCCACCCAAGCCAAGCGCAGGGAGGAAATGCAACGCGAAATGGAACGCGAAACGGACGTGATGAAGAAGAACAAGATGCTGGAGGTGAAGGAGAAGTTCATCCAGCTCAAGGCCGAACTGGAGAAGCAGGTGGCCGCACGAAACTCCAAGATCCAGTCCGTAGAGACCAAGCTCAAGCAACACGAGCTGAGCCTCAGCCAACGCCAAGAGGAGCTGCAACGTAAGCTCACCGAGGCCGACATCCTGAAGGAGAACCTGAACAATCAGGCCCAGCTGATCGAGAAGCGCAAGCTGGACTTGGAAAAGATGCACCAGCAAGAGGTCGTACACCTGGAGACCATCTCCGGACTCTCCGCTGGCGAAGCCAAAGAGCGCCTCATCGAGTCGCTCAAGGACGAAGCCAAAACCGACGCCGCATCGTACATCAACGAGATCATGGAGGAGGCCAAAATGACGGCCAACATGGAGGCCAAAAAGGTGGTCATCAAGACCATCCAGCGCGTGGCCACAGAGACCGCCATCGAGAACTCCGTCACCGTCTTTCACATCGATTCGGACGAGATCAAGGGCCGCATCATCGGCCGCGAAGGGCGCAACATCCGCGCGCTGGAGGCCGCTACGGGCATCGAGATCATCGTCGACGACACGCCCGAGGCCATCGTCCTTTCGGGCTTCGACCCCGTGCGGCGTGAGGTGGCACGACTGGCACTCCATCAGCTCGTCCTCGACGGACGCATCCACCCGGCACGCATCGAAGAGGTGGTCAACAAGGTGCGCAAACAGGTCGAGGAGGAGATCATCGAAACCGGCAAACGCACCACGATCGACCTCGGCATCCACGGCCTACACCCAGAACTGGTGCGACTGATCGGGAAGATGAAATACCGTTCGTCGTACGGCCAGAACCTCCTCCAGCATGCCCGCGAGACAGCCAACCTCTGCGCCGTCATGGCTGCAGAGCTGGGCCTGAACCCGAAGAAGGCACGCCGAGCCGGACTGTTGCACGACATCGGCAAGGTGCCCGACGACGAGCCCGAATTGCCGCACGCCATCCTCGGAATGAAGATCTGCGAGAAGTACAAAGAGAAGCCCGACATCTGCAACGCCATCGGTGCGCACCACGATGAGGTCGAAATGCAGACCCTGCTGGCACCCATCGTGCAAGTGTGCGACGCCATCTCCGGCGCCCGCCCCGGTGCCCGCCGCGAGGTGGTGGAGGCCTACATCAAGCGCCTCAACGACCTGGAGCAGCTGGCCATGTCGTACCCCGGCGTCGTCAAGACGTACGCCATACAAGCCGGCCGTGAGCTGCGCGTCATTGTCGGTGCTGACAAGATCGACGACAAGGACACGGAGAACCTCTCCAACGAAATAGCCAAGAAGATTCAGGACGAGATGACCTACCCGGGACAAGTCAAGATCACCGTCATCCGCGAAACCCGCGCCGTGAGCTACGCCAAGTGACACGGCCAGACTACTATATACTTACCCCTAACTACTTATTACTACCCATACAATGAAGTTCTTTTTAGATACGGCCAACCTGGATCAGATCCGGGAGGCCAACGACCTAGGCGTCCTCGACGGCGTCACCACCAACCCCTCACTGATGGCCAAGGAAGGCATCCGCGGTGAGGAGAACATCCGCAACCATTACGTGGAGATCTGCCGCATTGTTGGTGGCGACGTGAGCGCCGAAGTGATCTCGACCGACTTCGAGGGCATGGTCCGCGAAGGTCAGGTACTGGCCGACCTCGACCCGCACATCGTTGTCAAAGTGCCCTGCATCGCGGACGGCATCAAGGCCATCCGCCACTTCACCACGAAGGGCATCCGCACCAACTGCACCCTCGTCTTCTCGCCCGGGCAGGCACTGCTGGCCGCCAAGGCTGGCGCCACGTACGTCTCGCCCTTCGTCGGCCGACTCGACGACATCTCCAGCGACGGCATCGCCCTGGTGGCGCAGATCGTGAAGATGTACAGCTACTACGGCTACTCGACCGAGGTGCTCGCCGCCTCGATCCGCACCACGCAGCACATCATCCAGTGCCTCGAGGTTGGCGCCGACGTGGCCACCTGTCCGCTCTCAGCCATCAAGGGCTTGCTCCGCCACCCGCTCACCGACAGTGGTCTGGCCACCTTCCTGGCCGATTACCACAAACTGAACGGATGAGAGAGCGCTAAAAACAAGAAGTGAACAACGAAGAAGTCCTGCCGGCCCTGATTGGAAGCAATCACTCGGCAGGACTTCTCATTCTCATCCCCACCCTCCCCCCCTACGATGATCGAACAAGACTATCTCCTGAAGATCATGCAGGAGTTCATTGACGCCATCGGCAAGATCATGCGCCGGCCAGACGAGGACGACCAGGCAGCCGAACAACGCATGCAGGCACACTTTGACGCCGTCAGCCGTCAGTTCTTCCAGCAGCCCACGAGCCACTTCCTCCGCCTCGAGAAGGAGGATATCCTGGACGACCTCCTCGCCCAGTCCGACCCCCGACGCACCGAGGGCCGTGCCCAAATGCTGGCCGAGCTCTTCTATCGCAACGCACTCATCAAATCCTCGCTGGTGGAGCGCCTCGACCTACTCGAGAAATCGCTCTACCTCTTCGCCTACATCGGTCGCACAAGCCGCACCTACTCCTGGGATCGCGAGCGCAAGATGGCCGACATCCGCCGCCGCCTCGATGAGTTCAAAACGGAAGGGTAAAAACGTGCTTCTAAAATTTGGCACATGAGGAGCTTCTCATTTCATCAGTTGTTCCATCAGGTCATCAACATCCTTGGCCTTATGCACACGGCCAGCCTTGATGTCATCAATAGCCTCGTCTAAGCCGGTACGCTTCTCGCGTTCAATAACCCATCCCATGCGAGCAGCAAGCTCCTTCAATAAATGGAGGTCGGACGCCTCCGGAAGCATCATTTTAATAGTGATACCATCATGTGTCGTTGTTTCCATATCTATAACGTGTTGTATAGTCATTGTGAGCCTGACAAAATTACACCCTCCTACGAATGGCGCTGATCCCCCCGAACGCTCCGCGCAGGCCTCTGCCGAGGCCGGGGAAGTGTGCGCGGTACAAGCCGCCCCCGCGCAGAACCGGCCTCCAAACAGGCGCCTCGCAGAATCTCCCTACCTTTACCCCCGTCAAAAAGGAAGCATTCCCACACACGGCGGATCCCCCACGGGGCCTATTCCCCCAGAAGAAACATTGAAGCGGAACGCCTCCCCCAAAGAGAAAACCGATGCCTACCGAAGAGAAGACGGGGTTTCGGTTTTCATTTTATAGGTACGACAGAAAACAAAACCACAATAGATAATGACACACAGATGGAACATCCGACCCCAAACGAAAGAGGAGATACACCTCCGAGACGCATTGGCCGCCGCTCTGGGGCTTAACCCGATCATCAGCCTGCTGCTCGTGCAGCGAGGCATCACCACCGCCGACGAGGCCCTCCACTACTTCAACCCCGACCTCCGCGACCTGCACGACCCCTTCCTCATGCCCGACATGCACAAGGCCGTCAAGCGCCTCAACAAGGCCCTGGGCAACAAGGAGCGGATCATGATTTATGGCGATTACGACGTCGACGGCACAACGGCCGTGGCGCTGGTCTACAAATTCCTCCGCGCCTACTCCTCGTCGATCGAATACTACATCCCCGACCGCTACGATGAGGGCTACGGCATCTCGTTCAAAAGCATCGACTACGCCGTTGAGCAGGGCATCACGCTCGTCATCTCGCTCGACTGCGGCATCAAAGCCATCGACAAGGTGGCCTACGCCAACGAGCGCGGCGTGGACTTCATCATCTGCGACCACCACATGCCCGACGACGAGCTGCCCGCCGCCGTGGCCGTGCTCGACGCCAAACGCACCGACTCCCAGTATCCCTACTCCCACCTCAGCGGCTGCGGCGTAGGCTTCAAGTTCATGCAAGCCTTTGCGCAGAGCAACGACATCCCCTTCAGCACCCTCGAAGGGCTGCTCGAGCTGACGGCCGTCAGCATCGCCTCCGACATCGTACCCATCACGGGCGAAAACCGCATCCTGGCCTTCCACGGCCTCCGCCAGCTCAACAACAACCCCAGCTTCGGCCTCAAGGGCATCATCAACGTCTGCGGACTCTCCGGCAAGGACATCCTCGTCAGCGACATCGTCTTCAAGATCGGCCCGCGCATCAACGCCTCCGGACGCATGATGAACGGTAAGGAAGCCGTCGACCTGCTCCTCTCGCGCGACATGGAGGCAGCCGAGGAGCTCAGCGAAAACATCGACCGCTACAACGAAGATCGCCGCGAGCTGGACAAGAAAATCACCGACGAGGCGAACGCCATCATCGAGCAGTTTCACGACATGGAAGCGCAGAAAGGCATCGTCGTCTACGACCCCACGTGGCATAAAGGCGTCATCGGCATCGTAGCCTCGCGGCTGACGGAGAAATACTGTCGGCCGACGGTCGTCCTCACCAAGTCGTCCGAGCTGATCACCGGCTCCGCACGCTCCATCGCCGGCTTCGACATCTACCGCGCCATCGAGTCCTGTCGCGACATCCTCGAAAACTTCGGCGGACACATGTACGCCGCCGGACTCTCCCTCCGCGAGGAGAACCTCCAAGCCTTCATAGACCGCTTCATGGAGCAAGCCGCACGCGACATCGGCCCGGAGCAGATGACGCCACAGATAGACATCGACACCGTCATCTCCCTCCGCGACATCAACACCAAGCTCATGGCCGACCTCAAGCGCATGGAGCCACTCGGCCCAGAGAACGAGCGGCCCGTCTTCGCCACCATGCATGTGCGTGACCACGGCACCAGTCGGCGTGTCGGTCGTGAGCTGGAGCACCTCAAGCTCGAGCTTACCGACCGTCACGGTGGCGGCCCCGTGCACGGCATTGCCTTCGGCATGAGCGAGCACAGCTACTACGTCAAGCAGCAAAACGCCTTCGACCTCTGCTACACTCTCGAAGAGAACACCTACAACGACAACACCACGCTGCAACTCATGGTCAAGGACATCCGTCCCTCATCGATCGCTGAGGGGTAAGGCTCAGACCAAGTACCCGGCCCCAAGTTGGGCTGGGTGCTCGATGATCATTCACTGACGACTAATCGATTAAACCGGGTGGATCGCTATCACGAAATCCTCAAGAAGTACTGGGGCTACGATGCCTTCCGACCGTTGCAAGAAGACATCATCCGCTCCGTCGGCGCCGGACGAGACACCCTCGCCCTCATGCCCACCGGCGGCGGCAAATCGCTCACCTTCCAAGTTCCCACGCTGGCCATGGACGGGCTCTGCCTCGTCGTCACGCCGCTCATCGCCCTGATGAAAGACCAGGTGGACAACCTGCGCCGACGCGGCATCAAGGCCGCAGCCGTCTACATGGGCATGACCTCGACCGAGATCGACACCCAGCTCGACAACTGCATCTTCGGCGACTACAAGTTCCTCTACCTCTCTCCCGAACGCCTCACCACGGAGCGCTTCCTGGCGAAGCTCCGCGCCATGCACGTCTGCCTGCTGGCCGTCGACGAGTGTCACTGCATCTCGCAGTGGGGCTACGATTTCCGGCCCTCCTACCTCCGCATTGCCGACATCCGCGAGGCGCTCCCGAAAGACGTCCCCGTGCTGGCCCTCACCGCCACGGCCACCCCTCGCACCGTCGACGACATTCAGGAGAAGCTCCATTTCCGCGCCCCCAACGTCCTCCGCAAGAGCTTCGCCCGCCCCAACCTGACCTACACCGTCCAGCGCTGCGACAACAAACAGACCGAGCTCGTCCACATCCTCCAGCGCACCCAAGGATCAGCCGTCGTCTACGTCCGCAGCCGCCAACGCACCGCCGAGATCGCCTCTGCGCTGCATGCTGAAGGCATCACGGCCACCTTCTTTCACGCCGGACTCAGCCGCGAGAAGAAGTCTGAACGGCAGCACACCTGGATGGACGGCCAACTACGCGTCATGGTGGCCACGAACGCCTTTGGCATGGGCATCGATAAGCCCGACGTCCGGCTGGTGGTGCACATCGACATCCCCAGCTCGCTCGAGGAGTACTTCCAAGAGGCCGGACGTGCCGGACGCGACGGGGAGCCGGCCTACGCCATCGCCCTCTGCGACCCACGCGATGCCCAGCGTCTGCGCCGACGAATCAGCAACGAATATCCCGACCGCGAGCTCATCCTCCGCGTTTACGACGCCCTCGGCAGCCACCTCGGCGTCGCCTCTGGCTACGGCCTCTTCACCCGCCACAGCTTCTCGCTCGAGGCCTTCTGCACCATCTATCGCTTCTCCTTCATCCACGCCTACTACGCCCTCAAAATCCTCGAACTATCGGGCTACTTGCTCTACGAGGAGGAGCCCGAAAACGCCTCCCGCGTGCGCATCCTCGTCACCCGCGAGGACCTCTACGACCTGGCTCACAACACGCCCCACACGGACATCGTCCTGCGGGAGCTGCTCCGCTCCTACAGCGGACTCTTTGCCGATTACGTTTTCATCGACGAGGAGCTACTGGCCACCCGCGGCCAACTCACGCGCGCCGAGGTCTGCGAGGCGCTCATCCAGCTCTCCCGCGCGCACATCATCAGCTACATCCCCCGCCGCGACACGCCTCGCATCACCTTCACCCGCTCCCGCGAAGAGCCGCGACACGTGCGCATCCCACGCTCGGCCTACGAGGAGCGTCTCGAACGCAGCCAAGACCGCATCAAACATGTCATCGAGTACATCACCGACGATCGACACTGCCGATCGCGCCTCCTGCTGCGTTACTTCGGCGAGCTCCACACCGCCGACTGTCGCCGCTGCGACGTCTGCAACCATCATACCCGCTCAGGCCTCGTGCAATGGGAACTGAATGCCGTCCGCGACACACTCGCCACACTGCTCCGCGACCGCGCCCCGCAATCCATCCACGCCATCGTCAGCCGCCTCCCCCTCAGCTCCGAAAAGAACCACCACGCCCTGCGCTATCTCTTCGACAACGACGCCCGCTTCCACCTCACCGACGGCCTCGTCAGCTTCCATGAGGAGGGCTGAACCGTGAGCCACCATTAGTCGAACAAGCGGTGCTCCCCATTCAAAACAGGCTTCAAAACACACAGCGACGGGCCGTCGCAGATTTTACAACGCCCAAAACACACAGCGACGAGCCGTCGCAGATTTGCAACAGCTCAAAACACACAGCGACGGACTGTCGCAGATTTGCAACAGCTCAAAACACACAGCGACCGGCTATTTGAGGCGCTTGACGGGCGCAACCTCGCTGAGGTCGACGGTGACGGTGACGCCGATCTGCTCAATGAACAGTCGGAGGCGGTTGCGACCGATCTTTTGGATGACACCGGAGACCTGTTTCAGGGCGCCACTGAGGATCTCGACCTCCTCGCCCACCGTGAGCGGATGGTTGGCGGCCTGCTCCAGGAAGACACGGATGGCCTCGATCTCGGACGGCTGCACGATGGCGGGCCGACCGTTATAAAAGACGACCCGAGCCACGCCGTAGATCTGGCGCACGAAATTCAGGGCCTCCGTTTCGGTCGAACGAACGAAGACGTAGGAGATAAAGAGGGGCTTGTCGACCATCTTGACGCGGTCGGACCAGACCTGGGGCGAGCGGTGCAGAGGCAAGTAGCACTCCACACCGCGCTCGCGCAGACGCTCCTCGACCTTCTTTTCGGCCCGAGGAGCGGTGTAGAGCACATACCAGTTTTGAGTGCGGGCAGCGCGGATGCGCCTGAGTTCTTCTTCAGTCATTTGTCGTAGCGTGAGAAATAGTAATAGGTGGAGCGCGAGGGGCGGCTCTCGATGCGGTAGCGATTGGAGGCGGTGACGCAGAAGGTGTACTCCCGTTCGGCGTCGGCGTTGATGGGCAGGAACCACTCGTTGGTGCGGATACCGGTGGCCAGGATGGAGCGCGCCGAAGCGAGGTCGATGGAGTCGGCCTGGGCGTAGTAAAGCGTGTAGAGGCAGTCGGGCGAGCCCTCCCAACGTAGGCGCAGACCGCCGCGCTCACGGGTGACGTGCACCTCTTGCGGCTCGCAGGGGGCGGCGTGCGTGGAGCTCATCCAAGTCAGGGGTGGCAGCTGGGCGGGATACTTGAAGAAGCGGTTCTTGAGCTCGTTGTACAGCCCCTTCTCGTTGCCGATGACGAAGCCCGCGCGGAAGAAGGCGCAGCCCTTGCCGCCCTGTTTGCGGACGTAGGTGATCTGATCCGAGATGTCGGAGAGGTTCCAGTCGCCCTCGCTGCGGCTCAGGCGATAGGCACCGAGGCCAGCCACCATGTTGCGCTGCCCGGACTGCTCGAGCCAGGTGCTGACAAAGGGATAGAAGTCGCTGCGGCGATAGTACATCATGGGCACGATCATGTCCTGCTTGCCGGCCTGTAGCCAGGCTTTGGGGTCTTGGAAGACGTCCTCGTAGGCCGTCCATTTGGCGTTCGGTGTGCGACCCGACTTGCTGTATTTACCCAGGGGCGAGCTGCTGACCTGCACCCAGGGCTTGAGCTGCTTCACACGGTCGTGGATGCGGCTCATGAGGCGGTTGATGTTCCCGCGGCGCCAATCATTGAGCCGTTGGCCGCGACCGTAGCGACGGTAGGATTCGTTGTCGGGGAAGGTGGCGGCATTCTCGGGGTAACGGATGTAGTCGAACTGGATGCCGTCGATGTCATAGTTACGGACCACCTCATCGACGAGCGAGAGGAGATAGTCGGTCGTGCCGGGCTGTCCGGGGTCGAGGTACCAGCTGCCGCGATGTTGGAGGCAGAGCTCAGGGTGGCGACGCACCACGGACGCTCCGCCCTGCTCGCGCACCATCCGCTCCGTTCCGACGGGGAAAGTGACGAAGAAGGCATGACACTCCATGCCCCGCTTGTGACACTCCTCGACGACGAAGGCCAGCGGATCGTAGCCCGGCCACTGCCCGTACGACCCAGCAAAGACGGCCGAGAGCGGCTCGATCTTGGAGCGATAAATGACGTCGCCACGTAGGCGGGCTTGCACGAAGACGGTGTTGAAGTTCGCCTCATGCAGTCGGTCGAGGATGTTGCGCAGCTCCTGCTTCTGTCGTTCGCGCCCGTCCCAGTCGGAGGCCGTACGCGTAGGCCAGTCGAGGCCGTAGATCGTGGTCAGCCAGACAGCGCGAATCTCCTGTTTCGGATACTCGTCCTCCGCTCCCATGGCCATCCCTATGCATAGACACCACAGCATCATCCACCATGCGATCCTTTTCATTCTTATCGGTAGTCAGTTGTAGGGAAGCAAAAGCCTACGCCCCGTTGAAAACAAAGAGGGGGCGTATGGTTATACGTCCCGATGAAATACAAGTAGGGGCGTATGCCATACCATACACCCCCACAAGTACACTGGTTATACATCAATGGTTCGACAGATAGCGTTCCACCTCGATGGCCGCACGGCAGCCAGCTCCGGCTGCGGTCACAGCCTGACGGTAATGCGGATCAGCTACATCGCCGGCGGCAAAGACTCCCGGCACATTCGTGCGCGGCGTGCCCGCTTCGGTGAGGATATAGCCCGTTTCGTCCGTCTTGATCCACGGCTTGAAGATGTCCGAGTTCGGCTTGTGGCCAATGGCCAGGAAGAAGCCATCGATGGCAATGTCCACCTGCTCCTCATCCGGTTCGCCCTTACGCTTCACTAAGTGCGCACCCTCCACGCCGCCTTCGCCAAACAGCCCGAGGGTGTTGTGCTCAAACAGCACGGTGATGTTGGGCGCGTTCATCACACGATCCTGCATCACTTTCGAGGCGCGCAGATAGGGCTTGCGAACGATCAGGTAAACGTGCGACGCGAGACCAGCCAAATAGAGCGCTTCCTCACACGCCGTATCGCCACCACCGACTACGGCCACCTTCTTCTTGCGATAGAAGAAGCCGTCGCAGGTAGCGCAAGCCGAGACGCCCATGCCCGCATACTTCTGTTCGTCGGACAGGCCCAGATACTTGGCCGAGGCGCCCGTAGCGATGATCAGCGCTTCGGCCTCGATGACCTTCTCACCGTCGATGGTGATCTTGTACGGAGCCGCCGAGAGGTCGGCCGCCGTGGCGATGCCCGCGCGGATGTCGGCGCCAAAGCGTTCGGCCTGACGGCGCATATCGGCCATCATCTCCGTGCCCGTAATACCGTCGGGATAGCCGGGAAAGTTCTCCACTTCCGTCGTCGTTGTCAGCTGTCCACCCGGCTGAATGCCTTCGTACAGCACCGGTTGCAGGTTGGCTCGCGACGCATAGATGGCAGCCGTGTATCCGGCCGGCCCGGAGCCTATGATCAGGCAACGCACTTTCTCATTTTCCATTTTCTCTTTCAAATCTTTCTCGTTTTGGGTTATTGTTAATTTATCTCGAAAACTCCTCGAGGAACTTCATGTATCGCGGAACACTCCGTTCGATCCATTCCTCAGACGAGTTCAATTCAATGCCATAAAAGACAAACGGCGGACGATAGTCAGCCTTCACGTATTCAAAAGTCAGCTCGAACGGGCGTGTCAGCTCCTCCACCGTGTACCGGTATTTGCCCGAGGCCGCATATTCATGCTCGTCGATACCGGCGGTGATGGCCAGGGTGACCTTCTTGCCACCCATCTTGTATCCACTCTGGCTTCCATACGCCCAGCCATAGGTCAAGACCTCGTCGAGCCACGTCTTGAACAACGGCGGACAATTGAACCAATACAAGGGATACTGAAAAACGATACGCTCATATCGCTCCATCAATTGTTGCTCCGCAGCCACGTCAATCTTCCCATCTGGATAAGCCTCGTACAGCGGATGTACCTCATACTTATCCGAATGCTTTTGCAGCTCCTCTACCCATCGCTTGTTGATGAGCGATTCATTGAGGTGAGGGTGCACAACAAGAATCAGCGTCTTCATCTCACCGTAGATCTATCTCTGTCACGCCCGGGTAATCGGCCCGGTTGAAGGTGAAGGTCTTGTCAGGCGGATTGACGCCCGTCTGCATGCGACTGATGCGAATCACGCTGCGCATGCCATTCTTCATCGTCACCGTCAGGCGCGCTGGTAGCGACGTGCTACGTTCGAGCTGTACCTCCACACGAGCGATGTCGCTACGGCCACGCGGTGTGAGCGCCACGTCGTCCGCCATGCGACCGTTGCCGGCTGTGCTCGCACCGATGTACGAGGCCGTGAACTTCTTCTTATAGGTGCGCAAGAGTGTGAGCGGGTTGGTCGATTCCAGCTCGTCGCCCGTCGGCGTGGAGAGGTTGACCTCCTTCGATCGCACCATGTAGGTCCACTGCGTCGATCCGTTGTACCACGTGCGTATGTCGGGCGTCACCAACGCGAACTTGTTGCCCTTCATGCGGATCGTGCCCTCGAAACTCTCTGCCACACCCGTCTTCTCGTGACGCACGTTAGCGGCGAAAGTGGCTTGTATGCCGTTCGATTTCTCGTACGCTGCTGCGGCTTTGTCGAGCAACGCTTCGGCCTTCTGTGCCGAAAGGCTTCCGGCGACGCAGAGCGTTGCCAAAAGCATGCCAATCATTCGTCTCATCATTTGATCGTGTTTAGTTTCTGTTCCAATGAATAAATGTCTTGTATCAACACCTGACGCGCCTTGCTACCCTCGTAGGGCCCGACGATGCCCGCGCCTTGCAGCTGATCCATAAGCCGACCCGCGCGATTGTAACCGATAGAGAACTTGCGCTGGATAAGCGACGTGGAGCCTTGCTGCTGGCTGACTACGAGTCGGGCGGCCTCGTCGAAGAGCGGATCGCGGTCGGAGAGATCGCTGGCGACCGACTTGCCGTCGTCTTCGCCTTCGGGATCGTACTCCGGCAACTCATGCGCCTTGGGATAGCCCGGCTGTGCGCCGATGAACTCGGAGATAGCCTCCACCTCGGGCGTGTCGACAAAGGCGCACTGTACGCGCGTCATGTCGCTGCCCTGCGAGAAGAGCAGGTCGCCACGGCCGATCAGCTGATTGGCACCGGGCGAGTCGAGGATGGTGCGCGAGTCGATCATCGACGATACGCGGAAGGCCACCCGCACGGGGAAGTTGGCCTTGATCGTACCCGTGATAATGTTTGTCGACGGACGCTGGGTGGCGATGACCATGTGAATACCCACGGCGCGCGCCTTCTGTGCGATGCGGGCGATGGGCATTTCGATCTCACGCCCGGCGGTCATGATCAGGTCGCCGAACTCGTCGATAATAACAACGATGTAAGGCATGTATTCGTGTCCCTTGTCTGGACTGAGGCGACGATTGATGAACTTTTCGTTGTAGTCCTTGATGTTGCGCACATGGGCCCGCGTGAGCAGTTCGTAACGGTTATCCATCTCTTTGCAGAGTGAGTTGAGCGTGTGCACCACCTTAGTAAAGTCCGTGATGATCGGCTTTTCCTCGTCCGGGAGTTTGGCTAAGTAGTGGCGCTCGATCTCGGCGTAGATGCTGAACTCGACCATCTTCGGGTCGACCAAGACGAGCTTCAGTTCGGCCGGATGCTTCTTGTAAAGTAGCGACGTGATGATGGCGTTCAGCCCGACCGACTTTCCCTGGCCCGTCGCACCGGCCATAAGCAGGTGGGGCGCCTTGCAGAGGTCGAACATGAAGACTTCGTTCGTGATCGTCCGGCCCAAGGCCACAGGCAGGTCGTATTTGCTTTCGATAAACTTCCGCGAGCTGATGACCGACTGCATAGAGACGATCTGCGGATCCTTGTTGGGCACCTCGATGCCGATCGTCCCCTTGCCCGGCATGGGCGCGATGATGCGGATACCGAGCGCCGAAAGGTTCAGCGCAATGTCGTCCTCGAGGTTGCGGATCTTGGAGATGCGCACGCCCTGCGCCGGCACGACCTCGTAGAGCGTAATGGTCGGCCCCACTGTCGCCTTGATCGACGAGATACTGATGCCGAAGTTTTCGAGTGTCTGCTTGATGCGCTTTTGGTTTTCGCTCTGCTCCTCCATGTCGATCGGCTTGTCGTTGCGGTCGTACTTCTTGAGCAAGTCGAGCGACGGGAAGTGATAGTTCGACAAGTCGAGCCGCGGATCGTATTCGCCCAGCTCGGCCACCACCTCGGCGGGCGTGGCGGGCTCTTCCTCACGCGGCACTTCGACGGTGAAGATGGTCGGTGCTTCGACCGCCTCCGCCTCCCGACGGCCATTCGGCACGATCGGCGTCGCCGCTATCTCGTCCTCGTCGTCCTCGCCCAGCGCATAGCCCTCATCTTCCACCGAGGGCCCCTCGCGCCGCGGCGCCGCGGCCGGCTTCGTATCTGCTTCCTTATTATAGGTAGGGGGCGTAGGCTCCGCGGGCTTCGTCTCGCGCGTCGTTTTCGCCTCAGCCTCCGCCTCGCGACGGGTGCGCCGAGCCTCGCGACTGCGTTGCCACCGCTCACCCATCAGGCTCCATCCGCCCACCAATTGTCGTTGCATGAAGGGTATCACCAAACTGCTCGTAAAGACAGCGATAAGGATGGCCGTGATGAGGAGCAGCAACACCGTGCCGGGCATCCCCAGGTTGCGCGTAAGCATCTCTGCCAGATACCACCCATGCCGCCCGCCGGGGTAGAGAAACGACGTCCCCACGGTCGATGCGAAGGCCAGCGAAAGGAAGACGGACGACCAGATCATCATCGAGCTGCACAGCAGGAACCGCTTCAGCAGCGACATCCGGCAGACGCGCATCAGCCACAGCCCCGCCGAACCCAGGAAGAAGAGCATGAAGAACGACGGCACGCCGAACCAGCGATTCATCACCGTCTCAGCCACGTACGCCCCGCGCACGCCCGCCCAGTTTTCCACCCGGGCATGATCCGCCGGCAGTTCGCTCAGCGGCATGCTCTCCACCACGCTCTGATCCGCCCCGCCCGTGAAGAGGAACGACGTCATGGCGATACCCAGATACATCACCACGAAGCAGACGATAAGCCCCGTGAGAAACCACACCCGCTCGCTCGAAAAAAACGAACGCAGCGCGTCCTCCCACGAGCCGTTCGACCCGCTTCGTTGTCTCTTTTTACCTGTCTTTTTAGTCATATAATCCGTGTAATGCCGGCTCCGGGGCCTGTTTGATTGTGGTTGTTCAACGTGAAAATAGAGGCGCCCCGCGCACTTGAGCGGCCAAAGATACGTCTGCCTTCCAATTCGCCGAAAGTTTCGCCGCGCCCCCTCCCTCCGCTCCGGCGGCCCGAAAAAGCCCCTCCGCGGCGCATCGACGCCCGTCCACGCCCCGTCGTTTCGCTCGGGAGGTCATCGGCGGCCGCCGGAGTCTCCCAAAGTCACATGGCCGGCCATCGACGCGCGCCGAAGCCCCCTCATGTCACCCGAAATGGTATTCATCCCTGTATAGCTTCCCATTGTCTAAGCATAATCTCTTATACACACTATATGATCCTACCCATTTATAGCACATCAACATAGACCTACTGTATAATCGTTCTATCCAATAGATTATTCGCTTATACATACTGTTGAGGCATTCAATCCGATGGAAAAATGACTCATACAGTATGTATAAGTCATATATCCAGCTTCATTTTTACCTATATACTATGTATAAGCCATTTATCTGATAGATTTTATATTCGCACATAGTGTATGAGTATAAAATCCAGCGTATTTTATAGCAATACACTATGTCTAAGTCATATTTCTATCAGAAATAAAAGCCATACACCAGTCGATGCCTCCTAATGTGACATGAGGAGGCTTCGGCGCACGTCGATGGCTGGCCATGTGACTTTGGAAGATTCTGACGGCCGTTGATGCCCTTCCGAGCGAAACGAGGGGGCATAGACGGGCGTCAATGGGCCCTCCAAAAACGTTTTGGGGGCTCGACGGGTGTCCGAGGGCGAAAATGGCGGGTTTGTGCGTTTGGATTTAAGATCTACATTTGCCGCGGTTTCGATCGGGGCATGACACCTCGGCAGCGAAACGGTCCCATAGCTCAGTTGGTTAGAGCACCTGACTCATAATCAGGGAGTCCTTGGTTCAAGCCCAAGTGGGACCACATGAGACAAAATGGCATTTGAACAAAATGCCTTTTTTATTGATAGGCAATGGACAGAAAAACAATCGTTACGTATCACGAAGAAAAGGGTCTGTCGATCGGCGATGTAGAAGCGCTCGTGTTTGGCCGCGGACGGCTCAACATCACGGCGGAATCGCTTCAAAAGGTGGATCGCTCGTACGATTTCCTCCGAGAATTTTCCAAAGACAAAGTCATTTACGGCATCAATACGGGCTTTGGCCCGATGGCGCAGTATCGCGTGGACGACGCGGCGCTCGAACAACTCCAATACAACATCATTCGTAGTCACTCCACGGGCGCCGGGCGTCCGCTGGAATTGCGCTGCGTGCGCGCGGCCCTGCTGGCCCGACTCGTGACCTTTTTGCAGGGCCATTCGGGCGTGCACCGCGACCTACCCCTGTTGCTCCACGAATTTTTCGAGCGTGACATCTGCCCGATGATCCCCGAGCACGGCAGCGTGGGTGCGAGCGGCGACCTCGTGCAGTTGGCACACATGGCGCTGGCGCTGATCGGCGAGGGCGAAGTTTTTCACCGTGGACTGCTCCGGCCGACACGTGACGTGATGGAGGAAGAAGGTCTCCGTCCGCTGCGACTCAGGCTTCGCGAGGGGCTGGCAGCTACGAACGGGACGTCGGTCATGACCGGCATCGGGCTCGTGAATCTCATCGAGGCGCGGCGCCTGACGGGCTGGGCCGTGGCGGCGTCGGTGGTGATGAACGAGGTGGCGGCATCGTACGACGACCTGATGTCGCCCGTGCTCAACGAGGCGAAGCGACACGCAGGACAGCGCCGCGTGGCCGCCGAAATGCGCCGCTGGGCCGAGGGCAGCCAGTCGCTGAGGCAACGCGAGGCGGAGATGTTTCACCGACACACGGAGGAGGTGTTCGAACGGAAGGTGCAGGCCTACTATTCGCTGCGGTGCGTACCGCAGGTGCTCGGGCCGGTGTGGGACACGATCGAGCGGGCCACCGAGGTGCTGATCGACGAGCTGAATTCGGCGTGCGACAACCCGATCGTGGACGCAGAGACGCGTAACGTCTACCACGGCGGCAACTTCCACGGCGACTACGTCTCGCTCGAGATGGATAAGCTCAAGATCGCCGTCACGAAGCTGGCCATGCTGGCCGAACGGCAACTGAACTACCTCTGTCACGACCGCATCAACGACGGCATCCTACCGCCCTTCGTCAACCTCGGCATCCCGGGGCTGAACTACGGCATGCAGGCGGCACAATTCACGGCCACGTCGACGACGGCCGAGTGCCAGACGCTGTCGAACCCGATGTATGTACACAGCATCCCGAACAACAACGACAACCAGGACATCGTCAGCATGGGCACCAACGCAGCGCTCTTGGCGCGGCGGGTGGTGGAGAATGCCTATCAGGTGACGGCCATCCTCTTCATGGCCTTGGCTCAGGCGGTGGACTACCTCAAGCTCCAGCCGCAGATGGCGCCTCGCACACGGACGGTCTACGAGGCCATTCGTGGCGTTTTCCCCGCCTTCACGGACGACCAGCCGAAGTATCGCGAAATCGAGGCGATGGTGGAATTCCTCAAGACAACAGATAGTGAACAACTAAAAACGAACAACTAAAAACGCCGGGTGGGCACCTTAGCCCAAGGCGGTGAATCGTTTTTCCCTTCTTCATTTTTAGATTTTAGTTCAAATGAGAGTACCCGAAAAATATTACGACGAAGTGTTCGACTTCTCCGGCCAGTGGGACGTGCCCTCGAAGTGCGGCCTCAAGCTGATCAGCCGCCCGGGCCAACCCGTGACCGTGATCGTCACCGAGCTATATCAAGACAATCCCGGCACGTCGGTCACGGCGGCTGGCTACGCGCTGGCGCGGCAAATCTTCGAACGCAAACAGTTGGCGCCGGCCGAGGTACGCTACCTGGAGTGCAACCCCGACACGCAATCGAAACTCTCGTTCTACGACGAGGAATATTTTGAAGTGACCTTCCCCGAAACGACGGGCGGGAGCGGACGCCCCACGTACCGCCAACTCTCGCGCGAGGAAGTGGCCGCACTCTTCGATCAGCCCAAAGAATGACAATCGTCCCAGACATAGAGCGGCAGCCGGCCGATGTGATCAAGCGCTTTCAGGAGGTGAAGCTCCGGGAAGCGCTTCGTTATGTAGCTGCCCATTCGACCTTCTACCGTCGACTCTTCCGCGAGCACGGCGTCGACCCAGAACGAGTGTGCCGAATCGAGGATCTGACCGCGATCCCCTTCACCGAAAAGAGCGACTTGCAGCTCCACAACGAGGAGTTCGTCTGCGTACCGCGCGCCCGTATCATTGATTACATCACCACCTCTGGCACCTTAGGCGACCCGGTGACGTTTGCCATGACCGACGCCGATCTGGATCGGTTGGCCTACAACGAGCAGATCTCCTTCGCGTGCACCGGTGCGGGCCCGGGCAGCGTCTTCCAGCTGATGACGACGATCGACAAGCGCTTCATGGCCGGGCTGGCCTACTTCCTCGGCATCCGTCGCCTGGGCGCAGGCATCGTGCGTGTGGGGAACGGCATCCCGGAACTCCAATGGGATACCATCCGGCGTGTACGGCCAGACACGATCATCGTCGTGCCCTCCTTCATACCCCGCATCATCGACTATGCCGAGGCGCACGGCATCGATTACCGCGCCAGCAGTGTGCGCCGTGCCGTCTGCATCGGCGAGAACCTCCGCGAACAAGACTTCTCGCTCAACCTGCTCGGCGAGAGCATCCGCCGCCGGTGGGACATCGAGCTCTTTTCCACCTACGCCTCTACGGAGATGGCCACCACCTTCACCGAATGCCCCTGTGGCTGCGGCGGTCACCATCACCCGGAGCTAATCATCTGCGAGCTGATCGGCGACGATGGATTGCCCGTAGCCGACGATGAGGCGGGAGAGCTTGTCGTCACTACGCTCGGTGTGGAGGGCATGCCGCTCGTGCGCTTCAAGACGGGCGACTTGGCGCGATTCCACCGTGAGCCATGCCGTTGCGGACGCACCACAATGCGCATCAGCCCGATCATCGGCCGGCGGAACCACATGGTTAAATACAAGGGCACAACGCTCTATCCGCCCGCCGTCTTCGACGTCTTGGACAATACGCCCTACGTGGAGAATTACGTGATGGAAGTCAGCGCCAACGAATACGGCAACGACCGAATCGTGATCCGTGTCGGGCTGCGTGAAAGGCCAGCGTTTGACGTGGTTAAGGAGCTGAAGGACCGCTTCCGTGCACGTATCCGCGTAGCCCCCGAGATCGCCGTCTCGTCGCCCGAGGAGGTGCGCCGCATCAACCACCCGGACATCAGCCGCAAGCCGGTGAAGTTTATCGACAAACGCAATCGCCCCCAATGAATGCCACGGATCAGTTTGAGGACTTGCGTCCCTTCGTTGCGGACGAGATCCCCGCTGCCATGCAGCGCATTGCCGACAGTGAAGCCTTCGACGCGCTGGCGCGTTACGTCTTTCCTCACCGCGATGTAGAGGAGGTGCGCCGCATGGTGCGCGCCATCCGTACCACGGATGAGTTCCAGATGAGCGTCATGTATCACGTCAATCTGCGGATCATCCGCCGCTCCATCACACGCCTGACGGTCGATGGGCTGGACGCTCTCGACCCGGCGGAGCGATACCTCTTCATCTCCAACCACCGCGACATTATGCTCGACTCCTCGCTGCTGCAAAACCTGCTGCACGAGGCGGGCCATCGCACGACGGAGATCACCTTCGGCAGCAACCTCATGCAGGGCGAACTGGCCACGGCCATCGGTCGGGCCAACAAGATGTTCAAGGTGGTACGTGATAGCAACATGCACGACTTCTTGGCCGATTCTCTCCAACTCTCCGCGTATATCCGCCACACGCTGCTCGAGAAGCGGGAGTCAATCTGGATCGCCCAGCGCAACGGTCGCACGAAGGATGGCGACGACCGCACGGACCGCGGCATCGTCAAGATGTTTGCCCTCAGCGACCGCACCAACGCGGCACGTGCCATCCGCAGCCTGCACATCGTCCCCGTGGCCGTATCCTACCAATGGGAGCCGTGCGACATCCTCAAGACGCGCGAGCTCTACCTCAGTCGCGGCGGACGCAAGTACGTCAAGCAGCCGGGCGAGGATCTGCACAGCATCCTCACGGGCATCCTACAGCCAAAGGGATGCGTACACTTCGCCATCGGTCAACCGCTCGACCGCTCGCTGCCCGACACCGTCGAGGCCCGACACGCCAATGCGTTCTATCGCACGGTGGCCGACGAGATCGACCAACAGATCCACCGCAACTACCGCCTCTTCGACAACAATTTCATCGCCCACGACCTCCGCAGCGGCACGTCGACCTACGCCGACCGTTACACGCCCGAAGCTCGCACGGCCTTCGAGGCGCGTATGCAACAGATGCTGCAAGAGATCGACGGCGATCCGGCCATCCTAAAGGCGATCTTCCTCGGCATCTACGCCAATCCGGTAGCGCATGGAGCTGCGCTCAAGTAGTTACGGCCTTCGGCCGGGTAGTCATGCGCTCTTCGAGCGCAGTAGTTACGCGCCGTTGGCGCGCGTAGTCAAAAGAAAGCTGCTACCCCTGACTACTTCTGACTACCGGGGCGAAGCCCCCGACTACCGCGCCTGCAAAGGGGCGCATAACTACCGTGCCCCTTGGGGCACATAACTACCGCGGCTCAAGGCCGCATAAATCATCGATAGAACTATGACCCTCCGCTTCATGAGTTTGGCCAGCGGCAGCAGTGGCAACTGCTACTATGTGGGCACGGCTGACTACGGCGTCCTCGTCGACGCCGGCATCGGACTGCGCACCATCCGCAAGGCGCTCCGCCAGGCCGACATCGATTTCGACCGCATCCTGGCTGTGCTCGTCACCCACGACCACGGCGACCACATCAAGACCGTCGGCTGCCTCGGCGAGCGCTGCCACATCCCCGTCTACGCCACCGAACGCGTGCACACCGGCATCAACCGCAGTCGATACGTCGACGAGCCTCTCCGCACCGCCGGGCGCGTGATCGAAAAGGGCGTGCCCTTCACCATCCGCGATCTCACCGTCGAGGCCTTCGAGATCCCGCACGACAGCAGCGACTGCGTCGGATACTTCATCACCTGCGGCCCGCACCGCCTGGTGATCGCCTCCGACATCGGCCAGCCGACGGACACGATCGCGCGCTACGTGGCCCGCGCCCGACACCTCGTCCTCGAGGCCAACTACGACGAAGACATGCTCCGCCACGGCCGCTACCCCTACTTCCTCAAGGAGCGCGTCGCCGGCCCCGGCGGCCACCTCAGCAACCGCGAGGCGGCTGACCTCCTGGCCGCTCACCGCGCGCCCGACTTGCGCCACGTCTGGCTCTGCCACCTCAGCCGCGAGAACAACCGCCCCGAGCTGGCCTACGAGACCGTCAGCCGGCGACTCACGGAGGCTGGCGTCCGCATCGCGCCCGACACGCTCCGCCTCGATGTCCTCCAACGCAACGCCCCCTCCGACCTCTTCATTTTGGACTGAAGTCTGGTCGGAGGGGGCGCCTCTTCGTGCGGTCCGCGGGCCACACGTTACACCTGCGGCTGCTCTTTTTCCTGTTCCTGCTCCTCTTTGGTTTCCATCAAGTCGTGGATCTTAGCGTCGACTCTCATCTCGATCTCGGGCGTGATGTTGTCCTTGAGATACTTGATCAGGAGCGTGATCACGGCCAAGTCGTCCGTGTAGCCCAGCCCGGCCAGGAAGTCGGGCACGATGTCGATCGGCAGCACAAAGTAGCCCAGCGCGCCGACGATGTAGGCCTTGTCCTTGAGCGAAACCGAATCGCTCTTCATCATGTAAAACAGCAGCAGCACAGGTTTCAACACGCTGCCGCCCACCTTCTGTGCTATGCGCCGCACCTTGCGCCAGAAACGTTTGTCGTCGTAATACTTGCTGTACGATGTAGCCTCCTCAAGCTGCCGAAGGGGCAGATTCCTTTCTTCGTTTGATTCGTTCCTATCCATGTCGTTTCGGTTCTGTTTCGTCGTTTAATATCACTGGCAAAGGTACGCAGCGCATTGCAATCCCTTGGGGCGAACTGCTCCGAGGCGGACATGCAAGCCTCAAGAATCGTGTATTTCCGAAGCCATACGGCTCTGCGACGCCCCCGTCGCTGCGTGTGGCATTAAAAAACGTGCGCGTAACTAATCGTCGCTGTATGCGACATTAAGAAACCGTCCGGGAATCGATCATCGCTGTGTGCGGTATTCAATTACCGTACGGTAATCGAATATTGTTGTATGTAGCATTAAGATACCGTACGGTAATCGAATATAATCGCTTGTAGCATTAAGATACCGTACGGGAATCGAATATCATCGCTTGCATCATTAAAACACCGAACGGGAACTGATCATCGCTGTGCGCGGCATTAAAAAACATACACGCTACTTATTATCGCTGCGTATTTCGAGGCTATTTCCGGCCGGAATGGGGGGCAAATCGACCTGTTGGGGTAAGAAACGCTGCTCCTTCTGATGGCTGAGGCTAATCAGAGCCTCCGTTTCCATCGTCCGGTGCGGTAATAGATGAGCGTGGCGAAGAAAGCGAGCGTGATGCTGGCGGCAATGGCCCACCAGATGCCCACGCGACCCCACGCTCGACTGAAGAGGGTGGCCAGTGGGATGCGTATGAGCCAGAAGGAGACGATGCCCGTGACCATCGCAAAGAAGGTGTCGCCCGCGCCACGCATGGCGCCGTTGAGGATGCTGAGCGCACCGTGGAAGACGAGCACGGCGCCAAGGATGGTCTGGTATTCCTGCCCGATGGCCATCACGTCCGCGTCCTCGGTGAAGGCGCCCATCATCTGCCGGCCAAAGGTGAGGATGGCGGCCAGCACGACGAGGCACAGGCAGACGTTGAAGAGCATGGCGAAGCGTACGCCGGCATGCACGCGGTCGAAGCGACCGGCGCCGATGTTCTGTCCGCAGAAGGCCGACAGGGCGCCGGAGAGCGTGAGGATGATCTGCACGATGATGGAGTCGATCTTGCCCGCCGCGCCATAGGCCGTGAGCGTGTCGGCGCCGAAGCCGTTGACGATGCCTAAGAGGGCGACCAGCCCGATGGCGATGGCGCATTGCTGCACGCCGGTGGGAATGCCAATGCGGACGCCTTGGAGGAAAAGTTGGCGGTCGAAAACGAGGTCTTGGCGGCGAAGCGAGAGCAGGTCGTGGCGGCGAATATGCCGGATGGCCAACGCCACGCCACAGGCTTGCGCCAGGACGGTGGCTGCGGCGGCGCCCTCGATGTCCCAACGAAAAACGAGGATGAAAAGCAGATCGAACGCGATGTTAAGCACGGCCGTAGCCAGCACGAAACGCATGGGCCGCACCGAGTCGCCGATGCCGCGCAGGATGGAGAGGGCGCTGTAGAAAAGGATGAAGAAGAGTGTGCCGGCGGCATAGACGCGGAAGTACCGCAAGGCGTAGGGCATCACCTCGGGCGGCGTGCGGGTGAGCCGAAAGAAGCCGTCGGCGCCGACGACGCCAACGACGGAGAGCACCGCGCCGGCCACCGACGCGAAGAGCAGAAACGACGAGAAGGCACGCCGCACTGCCGCGTGATCGCGGGCGCCGAAGCGCTGCGAGACGACGACGGTGATGCCGCTCCCCACGCCGATGGCCAGCGAGATGATGAAGTAATAGATGAAGAAAGAGGCCGAGACGGCGGCTAACGCCTCCTTGCCCAGGAAGCGCCCCACGATGACGCTGTCCGTCAGGTTGTATACCTGTTGCGTCAGGTTGCCCACCAGCAGCGGCAGCGCAAAGGCGGGGATCACCCGCCATACCGCTCCGCGTGTCAAGTCAAGAGCCATGCTGATCTTATCGAATTACTAAACGAGGGTTGAGGAGGCGCTTCGGGGTTTCTTCTTTTCTTCCCTTGACATACCTCCTTTTCTTGTCTTGACACAAGAAAAGGAGCAAAAGAAAGTCAAGGCCGGTGCGCCGGCCGGCGAAGTTTGGCCGGGTACAAGATGGCAGCCGCCCTTAGTTCGTCGTTTTCAGTTCCTCTGCGAATTCTACCTCGACCACAAAGTCCGGGTCGGCCTTGGCGGTGGTGGGGAGCTTGAGGACGATGCCGTCGGCGTCTTGGACGAAGCGTACCGGCACACGCGTGCGATAGTCCACCGCCTGACGTACGCGATTGCCGGCGTAGGGCAGGCAGATGAGGCGATCGGCGTCGCTCAACACGTGCACGAAGAGCGTGCGGCCGCGCTGCGTCGTCACGCCCCACTCATGCGGCCGCACCACGCCGCCGCGTGTGCCCTGCACCGTCTTCCCATACGTCTTCATCCAGGCGCCCACCTCACGCAGCCGCGCCAGTGCCGTGTCGGGCAACTGCCCGTCGGGCTGCGGGCCGACGTTGAGCAACAGGTTGGCGTCGTTGCCGGCGGCGCGGACAAGCAGGCGGATGAGGTCGGCGGTCGATTTGTAGGCCTGATCCGTCATGCGGTAACCCCAGGAACGGTTCATCGTCTCGCACGTCTCGAGCGGCAACCGACTGATGGCCTGGCCGGAAAGCCCTGCCTTGTTCTCGCCCGGCAGATCGCGCTCGAAGATCTGAATGTCCTCGCCGGCGAAGGGTGTCGTGTGGTGGTTGTTGGCGATGAGGCACGCGGGCTGCAGGCGGTGAATGAGCGCGTACTGCTGCGTGAGGCGCCAGGTGGAGTCGGTCACGCCGTCGGGGTAGATGTCCTTGTCCCACATGCCGTCGAACCAGATGGCGCCGATGGGGCCGTAGCCGGTGAGCAGCTCCGTCAATTGGCGGTTCATGAAGGCGCAATAGTCGTCCCAGCGACCTTCACGCGTGCGGCCGGTGCCGAGACCGGTGCGGCCACGGGGGAAGTAGTCGTCGCGGCGCCAGTCGAGGTGCGAATAGTAGAGATGCAGCCTGACGCCGTGTCGGGCGCAGGCGTCGGCCAGCTCACGGATCACGTCGCGGCGGAAGGGCGTGGCCTCGATGATGTTGAAGTCCGACTCGCGGGTGGCGAACATCGAGAAGCCGTCGTGGTGGCGCGTGGTGACGCAGATGTACTTCGCGCCGGCGTCGGCCACGGCCTTCACCCAGCGGTCGGCATCGAAGGCGGCGGGATAGAAGCCGCCGGCCAGCCGCGCGTACTCGTCGCGGTTCACGTTGCGGTTGTGCATCATCCATTCGCCATCGCCGGCCATCGTGTAGAGCCCCCAGTGAATGAAGATGCCGAAGCGATCGCTGCGGAACGTCTCGCGCGCCTGGAGATTCTCTTTCGTCGGCGTGTAGTCCGCCGTCTGTGCGCCCGCCCGAAGCAGGCACAGGGCTGCCATCGCCGCAGCCCAAAACCAAGTTTTTGTTGTCATGTGGTGTAAAAGTAGTTAGGGGTTATAGGGGCGGCCTTGCGGTCGCCGGGGTTGTAAGAAATAGTCAGAGGGAGGGGCCACCTTGAGGGTCTGCCCCCAAGGGGAATCGGCCAGTCCTCCAGCCGTTGGCGAGCCTCGTCGAGGGCGATGCCGCGGGCGTGGTAAGCGACGAAGTCGAGGCCGAAGGAACGCCAGCGATAGACGGCCATCAGGTAGCGCTCGGGCGTGGTGTCACGCTCGATGGTGAGCACGCGCGGCTGGCCGTCGATATGCACGAAACGGAAGTCGACGAGCGGACGGCTGAGCCGCGAACCCATCCACAGGGGGCGGATGTAGCGGTCTTTGTAGACCTTGAAAATGAAGAGCCGGCGCGCCACCTGCGGGTCGTAGCGGGTGGACTTGATGACGCCCACAAGCACATCGGTGCGGCCATCGCCGTTGATGTCGCCCGTCTGGAAACGGTAGACGGGATAAGGCAAGGGCCAACGTTCGCCGCGACCGTCGTAGTCGGCCACCTGCACGTAGTGAAGCGTGTCCGAGACGGTGACGAGGCGGAGCGTGTCTTCCGTGTGGCCGCCGTCGGGCAGACGAAACAAGACGAGAAGCAGGACGAGGAGAGGCATCGTTAATGGTTGATTTTTCATTTGCGGGAATCCCGCAAGCATGATTGAAAACACCGGGAGCCCCCGTGCAAGACGCATCGCAACGGCTACAGAGAGGCTCCCACTGAATCATCGGACGATGACGCACGGCGCTCGTCAGACGGTCGCTTCCACATTCCAGACGAAGGCGCGGAGGCCGAGCTGGTCGGACCGCTCATCGAGGGCGCGAAGGGCCTCCAGCAGACGGGGGACGAGGTCGGCGTCAACGACGGTCAGGATGGCCTCGTTCATCGCCGGCCAGGCGTGCGACCCGAGATGTGGATCGCCCGTTTGGGAGCCGCGTCCGGTGACTTGTCCAAAAGCCGTGTAGCCGCGGCAGTTGAAGTGGGTCAGCAGCGTGAGAACGTCTTCGTGATGGGCCTGATCGCAGGCTATAAATACAGCTTTCATAAGGGGGTCAATCTTTGGGCTTCGTGATGAGGTGCTTGTGGGCTTGATAGAAGTCGTCCATCTCACGCGAACGGCGCAGCTTGCGACGCTGGCGCTTGATGCCCACGCCGGCAAACGAGCAGTAGAGCACGGGCACGAGCAGCAGCGTGAGGATGGTGGAGACGGTGAGGCCACCGATGACGGAGACGCCCATCGGGCGCCACAGCTCGGAGCCTTGTCCACCACCGATGGCCATGGGCACCATACCGAGGATCGTCGTCATGGTGGTCATCAGCACGGGGCGCAGACGGCTCTTTCCGGCCGTCACGACGGAGTTCTTCACCGCCCGACCGCGCTCGCGGCAGAGGGTGATGTAGTCGATAAGCACGATACCGTTCTTCACCACGATACCGATCAACATGATCGCCCCCAGGAGGCTCATCACGTTCAGCGTGGTGCGCGAGAGGAAGAGCGCCATCAGCACACCGCTCACGGCGAAGGGCACGGAAAACATGATGATGAAGGGGTACGTCAGCGACTCGAACTGCGCGGCCATGACGATAAAGACGAGCACGATGATGAGCAGCGCCAAGACACCAAGGTCGGAGAAGGAGTCTTGCTGATCTTCGAAGGAACCGGAGACTTGGATCTTGACGTTGCTCGGCGTCTGCATGCGGTCGATCACCTTCTGGCCCTCGGCCACGACGGTGCCTAACGGCGCACCCGGCTTCGGCACAGCAGAGACGGTCACGATGCGTTCGCGGTCCTTGCGCTCGATGGCCGGCGGCGCGAAACGCTCCACCACAGTGCCCACGTCGCGCACCCGCACGGCGCGTCCCTGATTATTGTAGATGAGTATGTTCTCGATGTCGTCTATGCCCGTGCGAAACTCGGGCGCATAACGCACGACGATGTCCGACTCCGCGCCGTCCTCGCGATACTGCGACGCGGTGTAGCCGTTGATGCGGTTGCGCAGGTAGGAGCCGGCGGTGGAGAGGTTGAGGCCTTGCACGGACAGCTTCTCGCGGTCAAAGTCCACCTGATATTCCGGCAGGTAGTCGCCGCGGCTGATGTTCACCTCCGATACGCCGTCCTGCTTCAGCAGCTCCGTGCGCAGCTCCTGCGCCAGGCGGTCGGTGGTGGCCATGTCGTAACCGTAGATCTCGAAATCGGCCGTAGCCTGTCCGCCCATGCCGCCGTTGTCGCCGCCGGGCACGACTTTCGTCTTCGTGAACTCGGGGTACGCCTTGAGATCCTCACGCATCATGTCGCCGATCATCGCCTGCGAGCGTTTGCGTTCGCTAGATTTCGTAAGGCTAAGGTTGAAGGAGATGATGTGCGACCCGTTGTCGCGTATCGCGGCGAAGGTGTTCGTGGCGTCGGCCTGCCCCACGGTATAGCTGCAGACGGTGATCTCGGGATACTTCTGTCGCCATTCGTTCGTCAGCCGCGCGGCCAACTCCTGGGCCACCTCCTTACGCGTACCCACAGGCAGCTCCAGCTTGGCGGTGATGTAGCCGTTGTCTTGCTGGGGGAAGAACTCCGTGCCGATGTAACCCGCGCAAAGGAGACTGAGCACGAAAAAGGCGATGCACGAAAGCACCATCGTCCGTCGGTGGCTCACGGCCCAGCGGAGCAGTCGTGCGTAGCCCGTATCGAGGGCGTCGAGGGCGCGTTGGATGGGGTGATAAAACGTGCGGAAGGCCTTGGACGGTTTGCGTTGTAAGCGCAACAGGCGCGAGCAAAGCATCGGCGTCAGCGTGAGGGCGGCCACGGTAGAAACGACCATGATGACGCACATCATCCAGCCCAATTGTTTGAAGAGCACGCCGGTCATGCCCGTGACCATCGTCAGGGGGAAGAACACGGCAATCATCGTCAGCGTGGAGGCGACGACAGAGATGGCCACCTCGTTTGTGCCATGTATAGCCGCCTGCGACGGCGCCGAGCCGCGCTCGATGTGGGTCGTAACGTTCTCCAAGACCACGATGGCGTCGTCCACCACCATACCGATGGCGATAGAAAGCGACGAGAGCGAGACGATGTTGATCGTGTTGCCCGTGATGGCCAGGTAGACGAACGAGGCGATGAGCGAGAGTGGGATGGTGATCGAAATGATCAGCGTGGCCCGCCAGCGACCGAGGAAGAGGAAGACGACAAGCACAACGAAGAGCAGGGCGTAGAGCACCGTCTCCGTGAGACTGTCGATGGTCTCGAGGATGTTCTCCGACGAGTCCCAGATGATGCCCAGCTTCACGTCGGGCGGCAAGTTCTTTTGCAGCTCGGGCAGCTTGGCGAGTACTTGCTTGGCGATGTTGACGGAGTTGGCGCCGGATTGCTTCTGTACGATGATCGTACCGCCGCGGATGGCGTTCGTGTAAGCCTCCTGCGTGCGTTCCTCCACGGTGTCGACCACCCGCGCCACGTCGCGCAGGTAGACGTTCGCGCCACCGACCGTTCCGACTACGATGCTCTCCATCTCGCGGGCGTCCTTGAACTCACCCTCCACACGCAGCGCGTACGTCTCGTTACCGATGTCGAGGCTACCGCCGGGGATGTTGCGATTCTCTGCGCCGATGATGGCGCCGATGGCTTCGACGGTCAAGTTGTAGGCCTCCAGTTTGGCGGGGTCGCAATAGACCTGGATCTCGCGCTTGGGTGCACCGTTGATCGACACGGTACCCACGCCGGGGATGCGCGCCAAGGGGTTGGCCACGTTGTCATCGAGGATCTTGTAGAGCGCCTGCTGACTCTCTCCCGCCTCGACCGACAGGATCAAGATCGGGATCATGTCTGACGAGAACTTGAAGATGATCGGCGTCTCGGCGTTATCAGGCAGCTGCGACTTGACCATGTCGAGCTTATCGCGCACGTCGTTCGTCAGCTCGTTGATGTCGTTGCCATACTCGAACTCGAGCTGGATGAGCGACAAGTTCTCGGACGAGCGCGAGGTGATATGCTTCAGGTTGCTGACCGTGTTGAGGCTGTTCTCGAGCGGTCGGGAGACGTTCGTCTCGATGTCCGACGCGCTGGCCCCAGGATAGGCGGTGAGCACCATGATGGTGTTCGTTTCAATGTCCGGATAGAGGTCTACCGGCAGACGGGATAGGGAGAAGAGTCCGAAGATGACGATCGCCAGAAAGCTTAGGCTCGTCATAATGGGCTTCTTTACGGCTCCTTCGTATAAGCTCATGGGGTGCTTGATTAATTCTTTACCACTTCCACTTGTGCGCTGTCCTTGACAGCTGACTGATACTGCCCGTCGACAACGACGTCGGCTTCGCCATCGAGGCCGGAGAGCAGTTCGTAGCGATCGCCCAAGCGGCGACCCAGCTCCACCGTGCGACGCAACACGCGCCCGTCGCGGCAGACGTACACGTAACGCTCGCCCGATCCGGCTTGCTTGATGATAGCCTTATCGGGCACGACGATGCGCTCCGTCTTGCCGAGATTCAGCTTCACACGACCAAACATACCCGGACGCACGCGCTGATCGGCGTTAGGCAAGCGCACCTCGGCTGCAAACGTGCGTGTGGTGGCGTTCACCGTCGGGTGGATCAGGTTGATGGTGCCCTCGAACGTCTCGCCGGGGTAAACATCCAGCTCCACCTCGGCCTTGGTGCCTTTGGAGATGCGCGTGAACTGACTTTCGGACACGTTGATCACCAGCTTCACCGGCTGAATCTGCGCCACGGTGAGGACGGGTTGCGCGCCGTTATACATGTCGCCATTATCATAGTTGCGGGCCGTGACGACGCCGCTGATGGGGCTCGTCAGCGTGGTGTTACGTTGCAGGTTGCGATAGGCCGTTTCGCTCACGTCGAGGCTCGTCTTCGAAGCCTCCCATTGCGAACGCGACACACCGCCCACCTTATACAGTTCGTCGATGCGGCGGAAGTCAGCGCGCAAGTTCTCCATCTGCAATTGCTGCTGGCGGAGGCTGGCGGCATCCATCTGCACGAGTGCCTGCCCGCGGCTGACGCGGTCGCCCACCTCGACGTTGATACGCTCGATACGCACGGGCATGGAGGGCGCGATGTTGTTCGTGACCTGCGCTTCGACGGTGGCGGTGTATGTCTCCACCTGCTCCACCTCTTCTCGCACGGCAGCGCCCAGCTTCACCTTCGGCAGGGCTTCCTGCTCCGTCTCTTCTGCCTGTTTACCTCCGCCCGAGCAGGCTGCGATAGCCGCCGCAAGCAGCAGGGCGACTGCCGATCGTATGATTGTTTCTCTCTTCATTGTTGTTCTATTATTTCTGATTTATCGTGTGTTCGAGGTCGTTATTCCCCAGCGTCTTCTCCAGATCGGCGCGGGCGGTGAGGTAGTCATAGATGGCTTGGCGATAGGCCAGCTCGGCCTGTGTGAGTGCCACCTCGGCGTCGTTGAGTTCGAGGATAGTGCCCATGCCCACCTCGTAGCGTTTGCGGGCGATCAGCCGCCCTTTCTCCGCCTGGGCCACGCCCTCGCGGTTGCTGGCCTGCTGCTCATAAGCCGCTGCCATCTTGTCTCGAGCGTTTTGCACGAGCATACCGAGCTGACGTTCGGCGTTGAGGCGTGTCTCGCGGAGCTGCTGCATTTGCAGGCGCACCTTGCGCAGCTTCGGATAGTTCGAGGCCTTGAAGAGTGGAATGTTGACGCTCAGTGCAACGAACGAATAGGGATACCAGGAGTAATTGCGGATGCGAAAGTCGTTGTTCATCGAGCTATACGAGTAGCTGTAGGAAGCACCAATAGTGGGCAAGAAGTTGGCCTTCGTCAGGCGTTCATTGCGGCTGAGCAACTTCAGGTTGAGATCCAACTGGCGTAGGTCGCTGTTGTTTTCGAGCGTTTCGGCGATGGGCGTATCGGGCTTCATAGCCGATTCATAATCCGCCAGACTGCCACGAGCAGCGATGATGGGTTCGCCAGCCACTCCGAGCAACACGCGCAGTTGCAGACCCGCCAGCGCCACACCGTTGCCTGCCGAGACGAGCCCCGGCTTGAGACTGCGCACCTGCACATCGGCGCGGATACGGTCGTACTCGCTGACGCTCCCCAGCGTGAAGCGCTCGTTGACGATGCGGAGGTTGGCCTCGGCCTGCGCATAGGCTTCTTGCAGCACAAGGTAGCTGTCCTGTGCCAAGAGCAGCTGATAGAAGGCCTTCGTGACCTCGTTAACCATGCCGATGCGTGATGCACGCGCCTTCTCCACGGCCAACTCGATGTCCGCCTCGGTAAGCCGGATGCTGCGGTAGAGCGCGGGTGCGAAAAGGGGCAGGTTAATGGATAAGCCGGCCGAGTAGGAGTTGTCCGTACCCATTTGAATCTTGGTGGACTGTCCGCCGAACTCCATGACCATCGTTTGCTTCTTGAGCGTGCGCGAGTAAGAGGCGCTGAGCGCGGCCTCAGGCAGCAGTCCAGCACGCGCTTCGCGTCGGGCTTCTTTTTTGATTTCGACGTCGTAATCCGCCACGCGGACGGTGGGATTTTCAGTGAGGGCGATTTGAATCGCTTCGTCTAATCGGAGGCGCAGCGTGTCAGGCGCCTGCGTCGTCTCCACGTCTTGTGCCGAGAGGCCAGACAGCCCCGGAAGGAGGCTGATAAAGAGAAGAGTTTTGTGGAATGACATATAATATATAATATAATGTGTTTGTAACGGGGAGAGGGGAGAGTCGGCCGGGCATCCCGACGACTTGAGCTTGCAAAGAAAGACAGAACTCAGATCAAATTACATCTTTCACCAAAATGCAATGCCTTTTGCTCCCTGCGTTGCGCAGGGCTCCGAAAGAGACCCTTTTTTGCTCCCTGCGTAACGCAGGGCCCGAAAGAGACCCTTTTTTGCTCCCTGCGCAACGCAGGGTTCCAAAAGACGATGCTTTTCAGGCCGGCGCAAACAAAAAAAAGCGTGCAGACCGTCGCGGCCCGCACGCTTTCAAGCATGTTATCGTTGAAATCAAAAATCCTTATGCCGGTTGCTTCTTGGTCAGGACATACTTGTCAGCGTTCTCAGCAGCCTTGGCGCCATCGTCGCCTACGACTACCACGTTGTCGCCCTCAATCAGCAGCTTGCGGAAGCTCAGTGCATCGGCATTCTCCAGCGTGATAATGCCGCTTGCAGGATCCCAAGTGAAGCTACCTGCAGCCTCGCTGTGGCCACCGTCCTTCTTACCCTTGGCGTCTTGCGTCACCTTGTAGGTCATGTCGCCCATCAGTTCTACGGTCGTCTCCAGACCGCTGCAATCTGCGCAGGGCAGTGTGCCGGCGTATGCGCCTACCTTATCAAATGCAGGTGCCGGAGCCTCAGCGGGCTGCTCAGCTACCATTGCGCTGTCCGCATTTTCTGCGTTCTCAGCGTTCTTCGCGTTTTGGTTACACGATACGAATCCCAGCGTCAAAGCTGCGATTCCACAATAAAGCAATTTCTTTTTCATACCTGTAGCAATTAAAAAAACATAGAATCAAAATTCGCTATATGAAACAGCCCCACCGTTGGATTGTTTTGTGCACTCCTCAAGAAAGGCTGCTTTTTACATTTAATTCACGATTTACGCTCCTGCAAGGCTTCGTCCATTGCGGCAGCAGCGCGCCGCCCGTCACCCATAGCAAGGATCACCGTAGCGCCGCCGCGCACGATGTCGCCGCCGGCGTAGACATCCGCAAGCGACGAACGCATGTCTGCCTCACCTACAATGATCGTGCCCCGTTTCGAGATCTCCAATCCTGCGAAGGCCTGCGGGATGAGTGGGTTGGGCGAGACACCCACGCTGACGATCACTTCGTCCACGTCGATTGTTTCCACCGCGCCCTCCACTGGTACCGGTCGGCGCCGCCCCGAAGCGTCGGGCTCACCCAGCTCCATGCGTTGGAGGCGCATGTGCTTCACACGTCCGTTCTCGTCGCCAAGGTATTCGATCGGGTTATGGAGCGTCAAGAACTCCACGCCCTCTTCCTTGGCGTGCTTCACCTCCTCGATGCGTGCAGGCATCTCCTCTTCGCTGCGGCGATAGACGATCATGGCGCGGGCAGCACCGAGGCGACGCGCCGTGCGGACGGAGTCCATCGCCGTGTTGCCGCCACCAATCACGGCCACATGTTTACCACGGAAGACGGGCGTATCGGCGTCCGTCGAAGCGGCGTGCATGAGGTTCACGCGGGTGAGGTATTCGTTGGACGACATGACGCCGATCAAGTTCTCGCCCGGGATGTTCATAAAGTTCGGCAGACCGGCGCCACTGGCTACGAAAATGCCGCGGAAGCCGTCGGCGTGCAGATCGTCGTAGCTGATCGTCTTACCTACGATGCAGTTCGTGATGAATTGCACGCCCATCTTCCGCAGCCCGTCGATCTCCACCTCCACGATGCGATTCGGCAGACGGAACTCGGGGATACCGTACTTCAACACACCGCCGATCTCGTGGAGTGCCTCAAAGACGGTCACGTCATAGCCGCGCTTGGCCATGTCGCCAGCAAAAGACAGCCCCGCTGGGCCCGATCCGACGACGGCGATCTTAATGCCCTTCGATGGCGCACACTCAGGGACGGCTATCTGTCCACTCTCGCGCTCATAGTCGGCAGCGAAGCGCTCCAAGTAACCGATGGCCACGGGCGCCTTCTTCATCTTCACATGCACGCAGCGACTTTCGCACTGCTTCTCCTGCGGACAGACGCGGCCACAGACGGCTGGCAGTGCGCTTGTTTCTTTCAGCACGCGGGCAGCCTCGAGAAAGTTGCCGCGCTCGATATTCTTAATGAATGAGGGGATCTGTATGCTCACCGGGCACCCCTCCATGCAGGTCGGCGTCACGCAGTCGAGGCAACGCTGCGCCTCGCGAAGCGCTTGCTCCTCGGTCAGACCTTGGTTCACCTCTTCGTTGTTATGGCTGCGATAATCGGGGTCGAGCTCGTTCATCTCCACCCGATGGATGGCGGTGCGTTCCTTGGCTTTCATGCCCTGTCGAAGTTCCTCGCGCCACGATTCGGCGCGACGCTCGGCGACGGTCGGTATGGTTTCCATGCTGTCTATCGTTTCTGGCGTTCTACTTCTGTTCCTCCTCCTTGTAAGAGCGAAGGCGCATCATCATCTCGTCAAAGTCCACCTGATGGGCGTCGAACTCGGGGCCGTCGACGCAGACGAACTTCGTCCGTCCGCCGACCGTCACACGACAGGCGCCACACATACCCGTGCCGTCCACCATGATGGTGTTGAGTGAGGCCACGGTCGGGATCTCGTATTTCTTCGTTAGGGCTGCGACGAACTTCATCATCACGGCTGGCCCGATGGTTACGCAGAGGTTAACGGGCTCGCGTTGGATCACAGACTCAACGCCCTGCGTGACGAGTCCTTTGGTGCCATACGACCCATCATCCGTCATAATGATCACCTCGTCTGAACAGGCGCGCATGCGGTCTTCAAGGATGATCAAGTCCTTCGTGCGAGCGGCCAGCACCACAATCACGCGGTTACCAGCCTTATGGAAGGCCTCCACGATAGGTAGCAAGGGCGCCACGCCGACGCCTCCACCGGCGCAAACAACAGTGCCCACGCGCTCAATGTGGGTAGCCTGCCCGAGCGGCCCGACAACGTCCGTCACCGCGTCGCCCTCACCGAGGGCGCAGAGCTTCTTCGACGATCGCCCGACGGCCTGCACCACTAGCGTGATCGTGCCCCGCGATGTATCCGCGGAAGCGATGGTCAGCGGGATGCGCTCGCCTTGCTCCCCTACGCGTACGATGACGAAATGTCCCGCCTTGCGCGACCGTGCGATCAGCGGAGCCTCGACTTCGAGCTTCACCACATGGGGTGAGAAATGTTCCTTGCTTACGATTCTATTCATATCACGTAGTCCTATTCATTCAAACAAATCCTTGTCGCGCACCAACATGAGGATGGCGGAGTGAGGCAGGATGAGAAACTTCTCCTGATTGATGCTCACCTCATAAGCGGCGCTCTGCATGTAGACGGCCAAGTCGCCCTCATGGGCTTGCAGGGGGATGTAGGTGCTGCGGTTGTCCTTCTTCTTCCACGCCTCGTCCTCGTCCACGTGCGAGGGCTGCGGATAACCCGGTCCGGTGCGGATCACATAGCCCGTCTGTAGCTTTTCACCTTCCTGCACCAAGGGCGGAAGGAGCAGCCCGGACTTCGTCTTCACCTGCGGATTCGTCGGCTTGACCAGCACCTTGTCGCCTACCATCAAAAACTTGTCAAACTCTTTACTGTCTATCGACAACTGCATTTCTTTTCTCTCTTACATAAATACGTATAGGCCCTGTGGCCCTTGGGCGCGCAAAAGTAGAAGAAAGGACTTACGGGCGCTGGTCGCCCTTGAAATCCGGAGTTCTAACTGAACGTGTGCTCGACGAAAGAATGAGGTTCCTTATTTCTGGAGAATGTCTTGGATAGCGCACTGTGACAGTCAAAGTGTTTTTGGAAACGCTTGCAACACTGTTGCAAGTCCCACGAAAAACTTTCTGGCGTTTGCAACACTGTTGCAAGTCTCTCGAAAAACTTTCTGGCGTTTGCAACACTGTTGCAAGTCCCACGAAAAACTTTTTGGCGTTTGCAACACTGTTGCAAGTCTCACGAAGAACTTTCTGGCGTTTGCAACACCGTTGCAAGTCTCACGAAAAACTTTCTGGAGTTTGCAACACTGTTGCAAGTCCCTCGAAAAACTTTCTGGAGTTTGCAGGAACGCTGCAAAGGCCTCGAAAAACTTTTTGGCGTTTGCAGGAATGCTGCAAAGGCCTCGAAAAACTTTTTGGAGTTTGCAGGAATGCTGCAAAGGCCTCGAAAAACTTTCTGGAGTTTGCAGGAACGCTGCAAGCATTTCCAAAAACGTTTTGGCCCTCGCGTGACTTCCGTGGAAGCTCTCTGCTTACATCGGACTCACGTTAACCGTAAGCGGGTACCCACTCTGGGGCACGTTCGTCTGTCTAATCGTCAGCTGGAGTCCTAAACGCATCGCAGAGTGGGCCTCGACTGACAATTAGGCGCAACTCCTCAGCAATCTTGTCACCTCAAAACTGACATTTAGGCGTAAAACACACCGCATGGGGTGCCTAAACGACTTCTTACTCGCGATCGCGCACTTGGGCGGAAAAGACGGTGGGAATGGGCGTATCGAAACGCATCTCGCGACCCGTCTCGGGGTGAATGAACCACAGCCGACGGGCGTGCAGCATGAGGCGCTCCGCGGGATCGGTCTGGGCGCCATACTTCGGGTCGCCAGCAATGGGGTGACCGAAGGCTTCCATCTGCGCACGGATCTGATTCTTGCGGCCAGTCTCGAGCGTGAACTCCACCAAGGCACAGTCGCTCGCGGCCTTGAGGACGCGATAGTGCGTGACGGCCTCCTTGCCATGCAGAGCGTCGGTGCAATAGACCTTCATGCGACTGTTTTCAGCGAGGAAGTTCCGCAGCGTGTCCTCCGCAGGCTCTGGCACACCCTCGACAACGGCCACGTACGAGCGCCGTGTGACGATGTCGGCCCATCCCTCCCGCATCTTCTCCTGCACGCCTTTGTTGCGGGCAAACATCATCAGGCCGGATGTGCCGCGGTCGAGGCGGTGGAGGACAAAGATTCGGTTCCTCGGGTCTTGCTCGCGGACGTAGGCCGAGAGGATGGCCCAGGCGGTGCGCTCCTGCGCCACGGAGTCGGAGACGGAGAGCAAGCCGTCTCGCTTGTCGATAACGATGAGCGATTCGTCCTCCCAGACGATTCTGAGGTAGGGGCTATTGAAGGCAGGGCGGCCGCGCTCGTGGCTAATGAGGACCGTATCGCCGGGACGGAGCGGCATGTCGAAATGGGTCGTGACCCGTCCGTTGACCCAGATCTGCCCGTGGCGCAGAAGGCTCTTGACGGCGCTCCGGCTACGGTCTGTGATATGGGTAAAAAGGAAGGGTAAGAGGGGCGAAGCCTCGCGTACGGTGACGCGTTGGCCACGCGGCTGGCGGTCGTCGGGCTGGGCACCCCGGTAGGGGCGGAAGGTTCGGTTCGATTTCATGTGAAGAGGGGGCGTTTGAGGATGTTATGGGTGTAGTTATGCGCGGAGACCATCAGGTGTTCGCCACGGGATGCTTCTTGACCAGCACTTTGTCGATGCGGGCGCGATCCATGTCGACGATCTCGAAGTCGAAGCACTGCCAGCTGAACGTGTCGCCCGTTTTGGGCACGCGCTCAAGCAGCTCGAGGATCAGGCCGCTGAGGGTGTTGTAGTCGTAGTCGGCATAGAGATCCTCCATGTCGAAATACTCGAGGAAGTTGTAGAAGGAGTATTGTCCGTCGACGAGCCAACTGCCATCAGCGCGCTGCACGATCTCTAACTCCTCGTCTACATCGGGCAATTGACCAATGAGCGCCTCCACAATATCGGCCAGTGTGACGAGCCCCTGCACGCCACCAAATTCATCGGTGACGATGCCGTACTTCACTCGCGCCTGTTTGAACTGTTCGAGGGCGTTGTAGACGCTCTGGCTCTCGGGGACGAACTGTGCCGGACGGAGCACCTGCTGCAGCGTGAAGTCGGGCTGATCAATGCGCCCGAATAAATCCTTGAGGAAGACCACGCCGACAATGTTGTCGAAGCGTTCCGAGGCTACGGGGTAGACGTTGTAAAGATTCTCCTTGACCTTCCGACGGATGGCGTCCATGCCGTCCTGCATGTTGAGCCAAATGAGGTCGCTGCGATGGGTCATGATCGAGCCGACGTCGCGGTCGCCGAGGGTGAAGACGCGCTCGACGATGTCCTGCTCCACGTCTTGCACCTCGCCGCTGTCGAAGCCTTCTTGCACGACGGCCCGAATCTCCTCCTCGGTCACCTTATTCTCTCCCGTGCGGTTGAGCCCGAGCAGGAGGATCACGCCCTGCGTACTCTTCGAAAGCACCCATACGATCGGCGAAGCCACCTTGGAGAGGATGTCCATCGGCCGAGCCACAAGTTCGGCCACCTGCTCAGCGAAATTCATCCCGATACGCTTCGGCACAAGCTCACCGAGCACAAGCGTGAGGTAGGTGACAATGACAACGATCGTCAGCTTAGATATCCCGACCGCATAAGGCTCAAGCCCCGGCACACGGGCGAGCACACCGGCCAGATCTCGGGCGAAAGCCTCGCCAGAGAAGAGACCCGTGAGGATGCCGATGAGCGTAATGCCGATCTGGGTGGTGGAGAGGAACTGATCGGGCTTCTGGGCTAGGTCGAGGGCCTTCTGCGCCGCGCGCTTGCCCTTCTTGACCTGCGATTCGAGTCTGGCTTTGCGGGCCGATACGAGCGAGATCTCGGCCATCGAAAGCAGTCCGTTGAGGAGGATGAGTCCGAGGATGAGAATGATTTCCATAAGGCAGGGTTAGAGGATTGCGTTCTTGGCCAGCCCACCCTCGGAGGTCTCTTTATAGAGGCTGGGGATGTCGTGGCCCGTCTCTTTCATGACTTCCACCACGCGGTCGTAGCTGACGCGGTGTTTGCCGTCGGAGTAGACCGCATAGACGTTCGCGTCGAGGGCTCGAGCGGCGGCCACGGCGTTGCGCTCGATGCAGGGCACTTGCACGAGGCCGCAGACGGGGTCGCAGGTGAGGCCGAGGTGATGTTCGAGGGCCATCTCGGCCGCATACTCGATCTGTCCCGGGGTACCGCCGAAGAGCTGACAGGCGGCTGCGGCAGCCATGGCGCAGGCCACGCCGACCTCCCCCTGGCAACCCACCTCTGCGCCGGAGATCGAGGCGTTCTCCTTGGCGATGTTACCAAACAGGCCGGCCGTCGCTAAGGCCCGCAGGATGCGGACTTCCCGGAATTCGTGTGCCTTAGCGACGTGATAGAGCACGGCGGGCAGCACGCCGCTGGAGCCACACGTGGGTGCTGTGACGATGCGCCCGCCCGCGGCGTTCTCTTCGGACGTGGCCAGGGCGTAAGCATAGATGTGGCCGCGCGAATTGAGGCTGCCGATGTAGCCCTTAGCCTTGACGTAGTACGTGGCGGCTTTGCGGCGCACACCGATGCCGCCGGGCAGGACGCCCTCGTTGTTCAGGCCCCGTTCGATGCCCTCGCACATGACCTGCCAGACCTCCCGGAGGTAGTCCCAGATGCCCGCGCCCTCGCATTCCTCGACGTACTCCCAATAGGTGCTGCCCTCGCGTTCGCAGCGGGCGAGGATGTCGGCGATGGTGGTCAGGGGGTAGATGTCGGGCGTCGTTTCGGCGCGCGAATGGCCGTCGGAGAGGGCTCCGCCGCCAATGCTGTAGACGGTGCGGCTGAGCGCAACGGTCTCTCCGTCGGCCTCGAGGGCCTCGAAGCGCATGCCGTTCGGATGGAAGGGGAGTACGACGTCTGGGCGCCAGACGATCTCGGTCGGCGCGAGGGGTTGAAGCACTTGGAGGATGGCTTGGTCGGTCAAGTGACCGCGTCCGGTGGCAGCCAGGCTGCCGTAGAGGGTGACACGAAAGGCGTGTGCGCCGGGCGAGTCCGCAGCGAAGGCTCGGGCGGCCCGTTGGGGGCCCATCGTATGGCTGCTGGAGGGCCCGTTACCAATCTTGTAAAGTTCTCTGAGCGATTTCATAAAGGGCGGCAAAGATAGGAGGAGGGCTTTGTCGGGCAACTGTCCGTCGCCACGAGCAAAGCCCCCCATGCAGCCTCCGAAGGGCCACCCTATCGTCTGCTTCTTCAGCGCCGACGCTTGACACTGGACGAGACGTCGTCCGACGTCGTCGCCTGGCAGTCCCCCGAGTAGCGCACGTCGGAGCCGCCCGAGGCTGAGGCGGTCAGATGGCCCGTGCAGAGCACCGTGGCGTCGCTCCCGCCGCTGGCTGAGAGCTCATAGTCGCCGACCTCGAAGCGCTTGGCGTCCATGTCTGATCCGCCGGAGAGGTCCACTTGACACTCCTTGGCGCTGCCGGAGAGCGCGAGGTCGGAGCCGCCCGAAGCCTCGAAGCGGCAGGTCGTAGCGGTCACTTCGCCCTTGAAGTCCGAGCCGCCGCTGCAAGCCACATCAAGCTCATCGACCGTGACCTTGCCCTTAAAATCCGATCCGCCGGAGCATCCGATCTCCAGCGAGCGGCCGCGCAGCATGACCTGATCGGCCCAAATGTCGCTGCCACCCGACGCCCGGAGCCGCGTGAGGGTGCCCGTGTTGGGCACGATGACCTTCATCGGTCCCGGACCGAACCACCCGAGGAGTGAGGGCCGCAGACGGATATTCAGTTCGCCGCCCTCCACCTCCGTGAGGATCTGATCTTGCATCTTTTCACTGGCCACGACCACGATTTGGCCCGCCTTCAGTTCGTCGGAGAGTACCACATCGATACCGCCGCCCGTTTGGATGGCCGTGTAGGCAGCCACCTCACGCGTTTGTTCCACGGACGGGCCCTTTTCGCGTCGCAATCCGCGGGCGATGCATCCCGTTGTCACAAGTAAGGCAGCCGCAGCCACCAAGCTGATCTTCACTGTTCTTGATTCCATATTCGTTATACGTTAGGTTGTTTCTACTCATTGAGACGCACTTGCGCGTCGTTTGTTACAGTTTTCTCTGAAAAAAATCATAGGGGCCGCTGACCCGAAGGCGCTATCGTTGGAAACCATTTTGGGAGCAAATGACCCGAAGGCGCTATCGTCGGAAAACATTTTAGGGGTATCGGCCCGCTGTCGGCCGTCAGGGTAGGGGCGTATTGCATACGCCCCACAAAACGACCTGGCAGGGGCGATCTTATCTATCTATGGGTAGGTGTATTTATCCCTGCGGGATACATGTAGGGCGTATGCAATACGCCCCTACCCTACCGGCAGGAGATATTTCTATCGTGATTGCCATCAAATTTTTTCCGGAATCCATCCTTTTCTTGTCTTGATACAAGAAAAGGATGCGAAAAGAAAATCAAGGCATCAGGGATGCCGGCCAATTTGGCCGGGTACCTGATTTTTTTGTTGTTCGTTTTCCGTTTTTTGTCGTCCCGGGTAGGGGCGTATTGAATACGCCCCACAAAACGACCCGAAGGGGCGATCTTATCTATCTATGGGTAGGTATTTTTATCCCTGCGGGATACATGTGAGGCGTATGCAATACGCCCCTACCCTACCGGCAGGAGATGTCTCCTATTTATACCCACAACGTTTACCACGTTCCCCGACCCTCTCGTTTTTAGTTTTCCATTTTTTGATCTACCTTCCCCTTATGATTCAGATAGAAGATACGATTGTGAGTCTCGATGTGATCGAGCGACGGTTTATGTGCGACTTGAGCCAGTGCCGCGGGGCTTGTTGCATTGAGGGTGAGTCGGGTGCGCCGCTGGAGGAGGGTGAAGCGGAGCAGCTTCGGCTGGCCTTGCCCGAGGTGTGGGATGAGTTGAAGGAGGATGCCCGGGAAGTGATCCGCCAACAGGGTGTCTCGTACTTGGATGCCGATGGCGACGAGGTGACGTCGATTGTCAACGGTCGGGATTGTGTTTTTACGCGTTATGCACCGGATGGCACCTGCCATTGTGCCCTGGAACAGGCCTTCCGAGAGGGTCGCACGACGTTTATGAAGCCTATCTCGTGCCGACTGTACCCTGTTCGCATCACGCAGTACCGTCGCTTTCGTGCCGTCAACCTTCATCGGTGGGAGGTATGCCGTCCCGCAGAAATTTTGGGTGAACGGTTGGGCATTCCAGCCTACCGTTTCCTGCGCGAACCTCTTATCAGCAAGTTCGGAACCGAATGGTACGCCGCGCTCGAGGCTGCCGCCGAGATGGTAGCCCGTCAATCCGAACAGAAATAGCCTCGAAAGGGGAAAGAATGCCCCATTTTCGTCCGTCAGGGTAGGGGCGTATTGCATACGCCCCACAAAACGACCCGGCAGGGGCGATCTGATCTATCTATGGGTAGGTGTTTTTATCCCTGCAGGATACATGTGGGGCGTATTCTTTTGCGTCCCTACCCTACCGGCAGGAGATGTCTCCTATTTATATCCACAACGTTTACCACGTACGCCGCCCCTTTCGTTTTCTGATTTCCCTTTTTCGATGTACCCGTGTAGGGGCGTATTGCATACGCCCCACAAACGACCCGAAAGGGGCGGGTGCAGGATGATGGGAAGGGTCAAATTTTTACAGGCCGGCGCATATAACATGGAGGGAGGGGGCGTTGCCCCCTCGTCCCTACATCCTTTTCTTGTCTTGATACAAGAAAAGGATGCGAAAAGAAAATCAAGGCATCAGGGATGCCGGCCAAATTTCCCTGCCCCGGAAGGGGTCATCAGGGATGCCGGCCAATTTGGCCGGGTCCCCGACCCTTTCGTTGTTAGATCTTCGTTTTTTGTCCCGTACGGTTACTCTTCGGGCAGATGGATGTCGGGATTGCCACTGTCGCCGCCACCTTCTTTCGGTTTCTTGGGCTGCTCGCTGCCGCCCGTGCCACTGCCACCGCCTGGTTTGGCACCACCGCCGCCCGTTCCGCCACCTTCACCTTCTGGCTTCTTCGGCGCGTCTGGCTTTTTCGGATCTGAACCCTCTGGGAGGTGGATGTCGGGCTTGCCGTCGTCCTTCCCTGGCTTTTTAGGCTTCGGATCTTTCGGATCCTTCGGATTCTTAGGCGCATCAGGCTTCTTCTTTTTGTCCGCCGACGCCTTCTTTATCGCCTGACCCTGCCGATAGGCCGCGTCGCTCTCATGCATGCGCTGATTGAAGCGTCCGACAAGCGTCTCGATCAATGTCGGCTCGATAGGAGTCTTGCCAAAGAGGTAGTTTGACTTGAGTAAGTCCAAGATACGTTCAAAATGTTCGTCCACTTCGGCACGCACCTTCGCTGTAGCTGGCAACTTTTTCGCCGCACGCTCTTTCGTGCGCTGAAGATGCAGCTCCGCAAACTCCTTATTGAGTGTCTCCAGCTTAGTAAGTGCCGAGGTCAGGCGCAGTTTGGTCATATCGGCCGCATGCTCCGTCTTCTTCAGATCCTCCACCAAGCCGTCAATATGTGCCGTCTCCCGATCTTGCGATTCTAACTGGATACCAGCATATCCCTTGGTCACGACATAGAGACGCTCGGCAGCCTCAGCCTCATCCGTCTCCGGCGACAGCAAAAAGCTGCGCACCTGACTAAAAATGAACAGCGCCAATCGGTTGCGCGCCTCATCCTTCTTCCTTAGCAGTTTCGACGTAGCGCTGGCCGTAGTCTCTATATTCAGATCCTTCTCCAGATGCAGGCTGCCGTCCCACTCCGTCTTCGCTTCTTCCGGTATACCGATCTTAGTCAGATCAAACTCTGCCATGATGGCATACAAAGCGCTGTGCAGTTGCACATGTTGTGCATTGTCGAGCTTATTCATCCCGACGCGTTCAATAACTAATCCCTTTTTCATCTCGTCTTTCTTGATTGATAATGATACATTTACTGTTTGTATTATGGTGATCAATGATGCCCCAGAGGATCTCCACCAAGAGAGAAGCCCGAAGCCGATACGCTCTCAGTCTTGCTACTTAGTAGGAAGTCCCAAACGCGGCGCGTTTCAGTCTTGCTACTTAATAGGAAGTCCAAAACGCGGCGCGTTTTAGTATTGCTACTTAGTAGAAAGTCCCAAACGCGGCGCGTTTCAGTCTTGCTACTTAGTAGGAAGTCCAAAACGCGGCGCGTTTCAGTCTTGCTACCTAGTAGGAAGTCCAAAACGCGGCGCGTTTCGGTCTTGCTACTAAGTAGGAGCTTTTGCACTCGTCGCGTTAGATCGATCGAACTCGAATAGAGCCTGCCACTTGGCCCAAGTTCAGGTCACCCCACCGATACCGATCGCCCCGACGCCCATCATTTCAAAAAGATGTCTACGACCGCTGTCGTAACGGCGGCGAATGTAGCGTCTTTTTTGAAACAGCAAACACCCCGCACCCTCTGCGCAGGATAATTCCTACCCAGAGGCATAAAAACGCACCACATTTTCCACCTCCCACCCCATAGCATCCCCTAAAGGCAGCCTATTTTTCAGGTAACGCGGCAGAACATACCCCGACCGCGATCATTTTTCGGGTAACATGGTAGGGGCGTATGGCATACGCCCCACCGAATGGCCCCGCAGGGGACAAGAATGCGCATCGACGATCGATCATTTGGATCATTCGCCCCATAAATGGGGCGTTTGTAGGGCGTATGCAATACGCCCCTACATGAGGACACGAAAATGCGGTGCGGTTTATGCATACCACAACCGTGAAACAATCAAACGCGCCACATTTTCCACCTCCCACCCCATAGCATCCCCAAAAGGCAGCCTGTTTTTCGTATTCCACCTCAAAACATGCCCCGAACGTGATCATTTTTCGGCCGTCAGGGTAGGGGCGTATGGCATACGCCCCATCAAATGGCCCCGCAGGGGACAAGAATGCGCATCGACGATCAATCATTTGAACCATTCGCCCCATAAATGGGGCGTTTGTAGGGCGTATGCAATACGCCCCTACACAGGGACATAAAAACGCGCCGCGGTTAGGGCATACCACAACCGTGAAACAATCAAACGCGCCGCGGTTTCCACCTCCCACCCCATAGCATCCCCAAAAGGCAGCCTATTTTTCAGGTAACACGGCAGAACATACCCCGAACGCGATCATTTTTTGGCCGTCAGGATAGGGGCGTATCGCATACGCCCCACCAAATGGCCCCGCAGGGGACAAGAATGCGCATCGGTGATCGATCATTTGGATCATTCGCCCCATAAATGGGACGCCGGTGGGGCATATGCAATACGCCCCTACACAGCGACATAAAAACGCACCACGGTTAGGGCATACACGCGCCTCAGATCCCCATTTCTTGGGATGGATAGCGCATACCTCTATGATTCCTCCCCAAAACGAGGGATATACTTGAAACTCATACAAATAGCAAGGATAAAATAACATGTCGAACTGTCTTATTTTACAGATAGACTATCTATATTTGCCACCGCAGCCCCATCCAAGCGGGTTGCAGATTTTCTCACACAATAATATATAGAAAGGCATATGAAATTGGCCCAAGAAAGAAGAGATGAAACTAAGAGGAACATGAGAAATACCCTTCTCATGATTTTTCTACTGATGTTATTCCTCTCTGCTTGTTCGAGAAAAGAGATGGATACAGCAGAGATAAGCGATGAGATGGACCTCATAGAAAATGATACGATACCCTCCATAAAAAGGAGTGATTCCTCCAACTATCAAAACTACACGTGTCTTGCATTCATTGATTTGCGCATCATAGATAAGGATGGAAATGATTTATTAGATCCCTCATCTACATCTCCAAACAAAGTGGATCTTTCTAAGATTGATATCTACGATGTAAGGGATGGAGCTGAATTGCGTTATTATAACCCTTGGTCTGACGCTCCCTGGGGCTTTTCGATCAGCCCCCCGGAGAGCACCTTCCTACCTTATTATTTAATGACCATTTACCCCGATGTAAGACCGGATAAAGGGACAATAACGACAACGATGACTCTTGTAGATTGGGGAGATGGACGTCGTGATCTATTTAAGGTAGAGTTCTATCATTGCCCCACATTGGATATTCAGCAGAAAGTATGGCTGAATGATACATTGATCTGGGACAGGGCCACAAGTAGTACAGAACCCAAGTATGTAATGATACGCTGAATCTCATAACAATAGGTCGCACGCATATGAGCGGCGCCATGTCAGGCAGTAAGATGCCGGCATGGCGCCGCGGTTTTCATATCTCACCCAATGGCATGCCCCGACCGTGATCATTTTTCGGCCGTCAGGGTAGGGGCGTATGGCATACGCCCCACCCAATGGCCCCGCAGGGGACAAGAATGCGTATCAGCGATCGATCATTTGGATCATTCGCCCCATAAATGGGTCGCCGGTAGGGCGTATTCAATACGCCCCTACACGGGGACACGAAAATGCGATGCGTTTTTCATATTCCACAACCATGAAACAATCTAACGCGGCGCGTTTTGCACCTCCCACCCAATGGCATGCCCCGAACGCGGCGCGTTTTTCACATGCTACAACCGTGAAACAATCCAACGCGCTGCGTTTTACGTATTTCATCGAATGACATGCCCTGATATGTGTCGCGTTAGGATATATTGCAATCGTGGAACGATTGACACGCACTACGTTTCACGCATTCTACGGCATGGCATGATCTCAACGCGCTGCGGATGGGGCATGCGCCGACGTGGGATGGGGAGGGGTGGAAAAAATTCCTGCCTCGTTACGTCCGAAAAGTCCTGACTGCTTCTTAGCTTTGCAGCCCAGAAAAAACGATTACGGATATGTTTATCGAAGTATAGAATCAAAACCCAAGAAATGAATTAAGCAAGCATCATGAAGTTCATTTTTATAGCCATTTTGTTCCCTTTGTTGCTCTCATCTTGCCTTCAAAAAGGAAAGAGCAGACTCGCCCCCAACTTGTCTGTTGCTACAAGAGACACGACAGAGGAAGAAGAAGGTGGGCATATTACATCCTGCCATATTCGAGTGCGGATATTGGACGAATATGGGAATGACTTGTTAGATCCATCCTCCTCTTCGCCCAAAGCTATCGATGCTTCAAAAATCAAATTCTATTATGTAAGAGGTGGAAAGGAATTACCTTGTGGAATTGAAGGACGCCCGAGAGGAGGATACGTTATCACACCCGAAGGAAGTGGTCCATCGTATTATGAGATCAAAGTCTTTTTGGATATTTCCCCAGAAGACTCGATCACAACGACTCTTTTGGATTGGGGAGATGGTCATCGAGATGTTTTCAAGACCTATTTTTTCCGCCAACCTGGCGTAATCATCCGGCAAAAGGTTTGGTTGAATGATAGCCTGATCTTGGATATTCCTAAGCGATACGGCCCCAAAGATTTGATCTTTACAATCAGGCGCTAACCCCCACACGACCTAAATAGAATAGGTCGCCGTGAACATGAGCGGCGCCATGACGG
>ERZ772921.77-NODE-77-length-58780-cov-6.417607_pt1 | contig 58780 bp, 56 predicted proteins | sample MGYA00512117_ERZ772921 | MGnify/ENA primary metagenome ERZ772921 (study PRJEB29015, sample SAMEA2737944) | human oral metagenome | biome: human oral; feature: human-associated habitat; material: dental | place: China | collected 2150 ...
CAATCAATCATCTCGAGTTATTAGGTCTTCATAAGTCTCCATACAGCAGCGATTGCAGCCCGAGCGATCCAAAGGTGCGCGGCGCAAGAAGAGGAAACGGTGAAGATTAGATAACTCGAGATGATAATAATCAATAATTAAGGAGATATATCATGGCTGATATTAAGAAATTGGCTGAAGAACTGACCAAGTTGACAGTTCTGGAAGTTAACGAATTGAAAAACCACTTGAAAGAAGAATACGGCATCGAGCCAGCTGCTGCAGCTGTCGCTGTTGCTGGTCCAGCTGCTGGCGGTGACGCTGCTGCGGCTGACGAAAAAACTGAGTTCACCGTTACCTTGAAGGACGCAGGTGCTCAGAAAGTTGCAGTCATCAAGGCTGTTAAAGAAATCACCGGTTTGGGACTCGGCGAAGCAAAAGCTATCGTCGACGGCGCTCCAGCACCAGTTGTAGAGAAAGTTTCTAAAGACGACGCTGAAGCTGCTAAGAAGACTTTGGAAGGCGCCGGCGCTAGCGTTGAGCTTTCATAATTTGTTATATAACGCCAATTTGTTTCGTTTGATCACCGTCCGCTTTGGGCGGTGATTTTTATGTGACCACTTGCTAATATCATGAACCCCACGCCAATTGCAAGGGTAAAATTTGCAACACTTTTTTATTCACATCTTATAGCACTGTGGAAAATTAGATAAAAATAAATCTGACGCCTATTTCTAAAATAAACGTCAGATTCTTATATTTATAATTCTATTTAACTAGTTTTACAAAGTATTTTAGTGTTTTGATTAATTGAGCTGTATACGACATTTCATTATCATACCATGCCACAACTTTTACCATTTGTTTTTCGCCTTTTCCTATGACCTTAGTTTGTGTAGCATCAAACAATGATCCATAGTTCATTCCAATAATATCAGATGATACTATTGGATCTTCTGTATAACCATATGAGTCATTAGCTGCTTTTTTCATTACGGCATTAATTTCTTCTACTGTTGTAGTTTTTTCAATATTTGCGAATAATTCTGTTAATGACCCTGTTGGTACCGGTACCCTTTGTGCTGCTCCATCTAATTTTCCATTCAATTCCGGTATAACAAGTCCAATAGCTTTAGCAGCTCCTGTTGTATTTGGAACAATATTTTCTGCCGCTGCTCTTCCTCGTCTAAAATCACCTTTTTTATGAGAACCATCTAATGTGTGTTGGTCTGCTGTATAACCATGAATTGTAGTCATAAGCCCTTGTGTTATTCCAAAATTATCATGAAGAACTTTAGCCATAGGCGCCAAACAGTTTGTTGTACAAGATGCTCCAGAAATAACAGTCTCCTCTCCTGTTAATATCTCGTGGTTTACATTATAAACTATTGTTTTTACATCTGTTCCACCTGGTGCAGATAACAACACTTTTTTCGCCCCAGCTCTTATATGTGCCTCAGCTTTTTCTTTGCTGTTAAATCTGCCACTACATTCTAATACAATATCGACACCTAATTCTTTCCATGGTAATTTTTCTGGTTCTGGTTCCCCAAATACCTTTATTTCTTTACCATTAACGATAAACGCTCCTTCTCCTTCTTCTACCGTTCCAGGAAAAGGTCCTTGCGTAGTATCATATTTTAACAGATATACTATTTGATCAATAGGTCGCATTCTTGATCTATTAACAGCAACAACCTCAATATCATCTACATGTTGAGCTTGAATTTGTCTTAAGACCAATCTCCCAATACGTCCAAAACCATTAATAGCAACTTTTATTGTCATGTGTTTTTTCCCCCTGATAATTATTTTACTTCTACAAGACAACATATAAAATTATCCCAAAATAAAATTTATGACAAATATAACTTTTTAATTTTTAATTTTATATTTAATTTTAATAATCTACAAGTAGCCTTGTAGTAAGCGTTTTAAACACCTACTTTGAGTATATCACAATTATGTAAAACTAACAATTCTTTATTTAATTTTTCTAAAACTAAAGAAAAATAAAATTTCATTTATTTTATCCCTAATTTTTATTTATATTAATATAATATCTACTAATATAGTATATACTCAGCTTTATTTTATTATTACGTCTACTCAATTTTTTTACTATATTATTCTTTAAGAAATTTAAAATAATTTTTTATATTTTTCTATAAGTTTTATAACTTTAAAATAATGAATTAACGATGTATAATTATTATCAGTAATTATTTTATAAACAATACTGTTACACTTAAAGGAGTCAACATGAAAAAAACTAATTTAAAATATGTACTTATCCCTGCATTTGCTGCAACTGCATTTTTACCTATTTTAGATAATTCTAATTCTGCAAAAGCAAATGACGAAATTACAACTGAATCAACTTCTCAAAATTTGGTAAGTTCTAATGCTTCTTCAGTTAATAACAAAGAAGTAACTAATAAACTACCATTATCTTTAGTTGAATACAAGCAAAAAAGTGCTTTAGAATTAGCAAAACTTATCCGTGAGAAAAAAGTAACTAGCACAGAATTAGTTGATTTAGCTTATAAAGTTATAGAAGAGGAAAATAAAAAATTAAATGCTGTTTTGACTACAGAAAATGGAAAAATTCCACAGGCTATAGTTGATGAAGCCTATAAAGAAGCTAAAGAAATTGATAATAGAATTACTGCTGGTAATGCATCTGCTAATCCTATTAATTGGGATGAACAACCTTTTTTAGGTGTTCCTACATTAATTAAAGGATTAGATCAAATAAAAAACGGTGATGCTTCTAATGGAGTTTATTTTAATAAAAATAAAGTTTCTAAAAGTGATTTAATAGTAGCAAAAGAATTTAAAAAACTAGGATTTGTTATTCTTGGGCAAACAAACTATCCTGAACTCGGTACTAGAAATATTACCGACTCAAAACTATTTGGTCCTGCTGGAAATCCTTGGGATTCTACTCGTAACGCAGGTGGTTCGTCAGGAGGCTCTGCTAGCGCTGTTTCTAGTGGTATGGTCGCTATTGCTAGCGGGAGTGATGCTGGTGGTTCTATCCGTATCCCAGCTTCTTGGACAGGTTTAATAGGCTTGAAACCTACAGGTCATGTAGTGAAATTTCCATTAGTAAAGGATATTAATGACGCGAAAGTTTATTTTGATAAAACAAAAATTAATAAACCAAAAACGCTTATAGATGTTCCTAAAAACCTAAAAACTCTAAAAATCGCATACTCATTAAAAACTCCACTTAAAGATGTGGAATTGAGTGAAGATGGTAAAAAAGCAGTTCTAAAAGCAGTAGCTTTCTTAAGAGAACAAGGATTTACTGTTGAAGAAGTTAATGAATTTCCTATAGATGGCTATGAAGGTATTCGTACTTATACAGTAGGCGCTATAGGGGGGGCTTATACTCAAGCTGCCAAATTAGCAGATGAAAAAACTAAATATAATCTTGATCCAGCTACCTATGCATTAGGAACTTCTGTTACTAAAGGGCCAAATGCTAATACCGATATTTCGGATGTAAAACCTGCATCTGTCTATAAAAAACAAATGGATGAATTTTATAAAAAATATGATTTATTCTTAATGGCAACTAATGCCGTTACTGCTCCTTCTAATGATAAGAAAGTCGATCCTTATGTTGATCCAGAAATAGAAAAGAAACTTTATAATATTAACAATATAAAAGACCCTAAAGAAAGATTTAATCTTCTTGTTAAACAATGGGAACCTATGATGAAGCGAACACCGTATACATGGTTATTTAACTTAACTGGAAATCCAGCAATTACCCTTCCTGTTTATAAAAGCGTAAATAATTTACCTTTAGGAGTAATGTTTGCTGCTCAAGATAACTCTGAAAAAATTCTTTTGGAGATTGGTAAACTTTTCCAAGACAATAACCAATTCGTTATGCATGAGAATATAAAAAATTCTTCATCAACTTTGAACGGAAATAAAATTGCTGAAAATGATTATGGTACTAAATTTGAATATAATATACCTAAAGAAGCACCTAGCGTACCAGCACTTCCTGAACTAGAAATAAATGATTCTAGGAATACTGTTACTATTAAATTAGCTAATGGCACAAGTATCGAAATTGATAATAAGCTAACAAACGGTTTAAATTTTGAAGCACAAGATATTACTAATAATCTTAATTTAGACGAGATAATAAATAAAATTTTAGAGGATAAAAACGGCCGTATTAAAAATAAAGGGGACATTTCTACTATTCGTGTATTGGATTTGAAATTAAATAAAAATAATAAAGAATTTTCTTCAGATAGCCAACACATAGTTCAAATAAAACTTCTTGAAAATGAAAAGGATAAAGATATTTTAGTCTATCATATTAAAGACGATAATTCTCTGGAATTAATTGAATCAAATGTTAAAGATGGTGTATTAACATATACTATTAATCACTTTAGTAAATTCGTCATTATCGGTAAAACAAAAATATCTCATCAAATCGATTCTACCGATAAAGATAATGGTAAAAAATTCTCACTATTAGATAATAAAGGTACTAAAAGTAATTCAAAAAATAATATTTTACCTAAAACTGGCCTAACATCTAATAACAATGTTTCATTAGGACTAATTTTTATTTTAATAATTTCTGCTCTTTTAAGATTTAAAAAATCATTAAAATAATATGAAAAAGTAAAAGCCATGTAGAATTGAAGTAAATCTTCAACTCTACATAGCTTTTTATTTTTATTTCTCTGCAACTTTCAAGCGAGCCATCGCTCTTGCTAAAGCTAGTTGAGCACGACGAACATCAAGAGAATCTTCTTTTTTCTGAAGACGTTCTTCTGCACGCTGTTTTGCTTTTTTAGCACGCTCTACATCTATATCTTTATCTAGCTCAGCAGTTTGAACTATTACAGTGATTTTATCTTTATGCGTTTCTACGAAACCTTTACTTATAGCTAGACTTTCCTCTCGACCATCTGGAAAAACTACCTTCAATGGACCTATTTTCAATGATGCAACCATAGGTACGTGGTTTGCCATTATCCCTAGTTGTCCACCTGTAGTATCCAGAACTACCATAGAAGCATTTTCTGTGCTATAAGCTTCTCCATTAGGAGTAACAATACTTACATCTAAAGTATTCATCTATTTACCTCCTATTGTATTATACTTCTACTCCCAGTTTACGAGCTTTTTCTAATACATCTTCAATTCCACCTACAAGACGGAAGCAATCTTCTGGAATATGGTCATATTTACCCTCTAAAATTCCTTTAAATGCCTCTACTGATTCTGATACTGGAACGTAAGAACCAGGTTGTCCTGTAAATTGCTCTGCAACGTGGAAGTTTTGTGATAAGAAGAATTGAACACGACGTGCTCTATCAACTGTTTTCTTATCTTCATCACTTAGCTCATCCATACCTAGGATAGCAATGATATCTTGTAACTCACGATATTTTTGAAGAGTTCTTTGAATTGTTGTCGCAACTTTGTAGTGCTCTTCTCCTACGATTTCAGGAGCTAATGCTCTTGAAGTAGAAGCTAGTGGGTCAACGGCTGGATAAATACCCATCTCTGTCAACGCACGTTCAAGGTTTGTTGTTGCGTCTAAGTGAGCGAATGTTGTCGCTGGAGCCGGGTCAGTATAGTCATCGGCTGGTACGTAAATCGCTTGGATAGATGTAACAGAACCTTTTTTAGTTGATGTAATACGTTCTTGAAGACGTCCCATTTCTGTTGCAAGAGTTGGTTGGTATCCAACGGCTGAAGGCATACGACCTAATAATGCTGATACCTCAGACCCTGCTTGTGTGAAACGGAAGATATTATCGATAAATAATAGTACGTCTTGTCCTTCTTCGTCACGGAAGTACTCTGCCATTGTTAATCCCGTTAAGGCAACACGCATACGTGCACCTGGTGGCTCATTCATTTGACCAAATACCATGGCAGTTTTATTAATAACTCCAGAGTCTTTCATTTCATAGTACAAGTCGTTACCCTCACGAGTACGCTCACCTACCCCAGTAAATACTGAAAGTCCTCCGTGTTGTTGTGCTACGTTGTTAATAAGCTCTTGGATAAGAACTGTTTTTCCAACTCCAGCACCACCAAATAGCCCAATCTTACCACCTTTAATATATGGTGCAAGAAGGTCGATAACTTTAATACCTGTCTCTAATACTTCAACATGTGTTGATAATTCTTCGAAAGTTGGAGCTTCTTTATGAATAGATTCTTTTTGAACTTCTGCTCCAGCTTCTTCTCCGTGATCAACCGCTTCACCTAATACGTTGAACACACGTCCTAATGTGTAGTTACCTACTGGCACTGTAATTGGTGCTCCAGTATCAACTACTTCTGCCCCCCTGTTTAATCCATCAGTAGATGACATCGCAATAGTTCTTACGACATTATCCCCAATTTCAAGAGAAACTTCAAGAACTAATTTTTCTTTTTTTCCATCGCCTTTTTCTATATAAACTTCTAAAGCGTTTAATAGATTAGGCATATGCCCTGATTCGAATTTAACATCTACTACAGGTCCCATAACTTGGAGAATATAACCTTTATTCATATGTTGTTTGCTAAATTAATAGCTTCTCCTTTCTTATTTACTATTTTGTAGCTGCTGCTCCACTTACAATCTCAGTGATTTCTTGTGTAATTGCAGCTTGTCTTGCACGATTGTATTTAATCGTAAGTGTATCAATAATATTTCCTGCATTATCAGTCGAATTTTTCATCGCTGTTTTTCTTGCAGAATGCTCACTAGCTTTACTATCCAATATACTTCCATAAATCATACTTTCTGCATATTGTGGTAGCAAGACGTCTAGTACAGCTGCCTCACCAGGTTCAAACTCATAAGCACCGAGTACTTTTGTTTCTGAATTTGTAAATTCTTCTGCGTTTTCTACTGGAAGCACTTGGCTTTCCGTTACAACTTGTTGAATCATACTAACAAAGTGGTTGTAATGTATATAAATTTTATCATATTCTTTATCTATATAATATCCCACTACCTTGTTAGTTATTTCCTTAACCTGCGTGAAACTTGGCTCATCTGGTATATCTCTATAACTATCAATTACGTTATAGCCATTTTTTCTAAAGAACTCTGCACCGTAATTACCAATAGCAACTATACCATAATCGCTATCTTTGTGACGAGTACTAACAGTGTTAACAAAATTTCTAATAATATTAGAATTAAACCCACCACATAAACCACTATCACTAGTAATTACTACATAAAGAGTTTTCTTAGCTTCTCTTTTTTCTAACATAGGATGTTTTATATTAGCATTCCCACCAAAAATAGTTCCCATAACCTCTTGCATCTTTCGCATATAAGGGCTGAATTTTTGTGTGTTAGTCTGTGCTTTTAGAAGTTTTGATGTTGATACCATCTCCATAGCTTTAGTTATATGACTAGTTTTTTTCGTAGAATTGATTTTATTTTTAATATCTCTAAGTGACGCCAATTAGTTCACCACCTTTACTCTACTTATCATACTAGGCAAAAGTTTTCTTGAATGCAGCTATTACTCCATCCATAACTTCTGTCGCTGGTAAGTCTTTTGTTTCAATTATATGCTTAACTGCTTCTGTTTCATGTGCATCTAAATATGCGTATAATTCTTGTTCAAATCTATGAATATCTTTAACTTCAACATCATCTAAGAAACCATGAGTTAAAGCATAAAGAATCATTACTTGTTTTTCCACCGGAATTGGTTTATGTAAGTCTTGTTTTAAAACTTCAACCGTACGTTTACCACGTTCTAATTTTTCACGTGTTGCTGGATCTAAGTCTGATCCGAATTGTGCAAAGCTTTCTAATTCACGGTAAGATGCTAAGTCAAGACGAAGTGTCCCTGATACTTTTTTCATCGCTTTAATTTGTGCAGATCCACCTACCCTAGATACTGATAACCCAGCATTAATCGCTGGTCTAATACCAGAGAAGAATAAATCTGATTGTAAGAAGATTTGTCCATCTGTAATTGAAATTACGTTAGTTGGAATATATGCTGAAATATCTCCGGCTTGTGTTTCTACGAATGGTAGTGCCGTAATACTTCCTCCTCCAAAATCTTCATTAACACGAGCTGCACGTTCTAATAAGCGACTGTGTAGATAGAATACATCCCCTGGATATGCTTCACGACCTGGTGGACGTTTAAGTAGTAGTGATAACTCACGATAAGCTGCTGCTTGTTTTGATAAGTCATCATAAACGATTACTACATCTTTGCCATTAAACATGAATTCCTCTGCCATAGCAACCCCTGCATAAGGTGCAATATATAAAAGTGGAGCTGGTTGAGACGCTGATGCAGTAACTACGATTGTATAATCTAATGCACCATGTTCTTTTAATGTTTCTACAACACTACGTACTGTAGATTCTTTTTGTCCTATTGCCACATAAATACAAATTACATCTTGTCCTTTTTGCGCTAAAATTGAGTCAATAGCAACAGCTGTTTTACCAGTTTGTCTATCTCCGATAATAAGCTCACGTTGACCACGTCCGATTGGTACTAAAGCATCAATCGCTTTAATCCCTGTTTGGAATGGAACAGATACTGATTTACGTCCCATAACCCCAACTGCAGGAGATTCGATTGGACGACGTTTTGTAGTGTTTACTGGGCCACGACCATCAACTGGTTGACCTAATGGATCAACTACACGTCCAATTAATTCTTCTCCAACAGGAACGTCCATAACACGTCCTGTACGACGTACTTCGTCTCCTTCTTTAATATCAGTAGTTGGACCTAAAATTACGATACCAACATTAGTGTCTTCAAGGTTTTGAGCAAGTCCCATAACCCCTGTTTTAGTGAACTCAACTAACTCACCACTCATTATTTCATTAAGACCGTATACACGAGCAATACCGTCCCCTACTTCTATAACTGTACCGACATCTGTTGACTTAACTTCAAACTGATAATTTTCTATTTGTGATTTTAGTAATGAACTAATTTCTTCAGCTTTAATAGCCATTTATGTCCCTCCTTGTTTCAACTTCTTCTAGATTGTAGAAATTTTTGATTTTATAGCATTTAATTTTGTCTTAATACTAGCATCAACTACTTTATTATTATAAGTAAGTTTCAATCCACCAAGAAGACTTTCATCTACAAAATTATTAAGTTCTACTTTTTCTAGTTGTAACTCATTTTTAAGTTTTTCTTTTAGATTTTCTAACTGCTTGTCAGTTAGTGGCGAAGCTGATTCAACTTTCACAACAACGCTATTTGAATGTTTATTAAACAATTCTGTAAATTGCTCTAAAACAAAATTTATTAATGAGATTTGCAGATTACCTGCTAAGATTTTCACTACATTTACAACATATTTATTAACACCTGTAAATGAAGCATCAATCAAATTAATTTTTTTAATTTTTTCTATATTAGGGTTGTTCATCAATGTAACAAAATCAGGGTTTTCATTAACGACTTTTGCAACTTCATTTAATTCATAAGAAACTTGTTCTAAAGAGTTATTTTCTCTTGCAACTTCAAATAATGAATATCCAATTTTATTAGCTAATACTGACTTACTCATTATTTCACCCCTACCTCTTTAATGACTTTATCAACATATTCACTTTGTGTTGAGCCATCTAATTCTTTTTCTAAAATTTTCGAAGCTACAAGCACTGATAGTTCAGCAATTTGTTTGTTAATTTCTTCAAGTGCTTTTTTCTTCTCATCCTCAATATCTCTTTGAGCATTTACTTTTAATTGTTCTGCTTGTTTACGAGCTTCTTCAAGAATAGCTTGTTTTTCAACCTTAGATTGTTCACGAGCATCTTCCATCATAACTTTGATTTCTTTTTGAGCATTTCTTAATTTTTCTTGATTTTCTTCAAGTAAAACTAATGCTTCTTTTTGATTTTTAGCGGCATCATCAAGTTGACCTTCAACTAATCTTTGACGCTCATCTAACATATCAATAAGTTTGTCCCAAGCAAATTTTTTCAGTAATACTAATAAGATCAATACAGCCACAATGTTAATAGCCATATTTCCTAGATTAAAACCTTGATGAGAAGAGTGTTCAGTAGCTAAAAATACTAAATTTTCCATTTACTAAATGCTCCTATTCTTCATAGTTCTTTTGTTTACAGTATTATACTAAATTATTTAGCTAAGATAACGAATGAAATAACGATAGCTAAGATGGGTACTGCTTCAACAAGTGCGAATAATACAAAAGCATTTGATTTTAATTTTGACTCTAATTCTGGTTGGCGAGATACACCTTCGATGAATTTACCGAATAAAAATCCGTTACCGATACCAGCACCAACTGCTGCTAAACCTGCTGCTAAACCTGCTCCAATTAATTCTACCATAATTATATTTTCCTCCTTGGATAATAAATGAATTTTATTAATTATTAGATTTTTGCACTTTTAGTGCATTTTAAAATTAGTGTTCATCACTAATTTTATGTGATAAATAAATAAATGTTAAGACAGTAAAGATGTACGCTTGGATAAACCCAATGAATAGAGAGAATCCTTTCCACACTACTAAACCTACCATACCAGCGATAGCTCCAAAGAACCCTACGGTTGTAAGAGTTGCTAATAAGGCTAATAATATTTCACCTGCATAAATGTTACCGAACAAACGCATTGAGAAAGTCATTAAGTTTGTGAACTCTTCAATAACTTTAAATGGTGTAATACCAATACCTGAAGAAGTATAAGTACTAAAATAATGTTTAACACCTTTATACTTAATTCCTGCAAAATGAGTAAATACAATAATCAATAATGCAAGAGAGAAAGTAAATGTTGGATCTGCTGTAACAGAGTTTACATAGATTACTTCATCATAACTAACCTCTATTAATACACCAATAGTATTTGCTACTGCAACAAGTGAAATAATTGTTAGCGCTGTCGCCCATAATCCTTTACCATATTTTTTCCAGTTAACATTTCCTTTTACTACGTTATCGCTAACGAAATACGCAAGTAATTCAGCTGCATTTTGACGTTTACTATCTGGTCTTAATTTTATTCTACTAGTTAGAAACATCACTATAATAAAGGTAAGTAAAACTGTTATTAAAGTTGTGATTACACTAGGAATATTAACCGTTATATCATAGCCAAATAATTTGGTAATAAGATATGTGTGTTTTTCCATATATTCCCCTCACCTCTTTTCTTAAAGTATCTTTTATATTTCTAAGTCTGTTGTAATATAAAATTTAGAAATACTTAATACCTATTATAATATTATTTTATAAGATTTGCTAGCGATTTCTTAAATTTTATATAAATTGATTAAAATAAATTAATTATTATTTTGTTCCGAAGATTCGATCTCCTGCATCCCCTAATCCAGGCACAATGTATCCGTGGTCATTAAGTTTCTCGTCTAATCCCGCAATATATATATCAACATCTGGATGAGCTGTGTGTAATGCATCTACCCCTTCTGGAGCTGCTATTAAACACATAAATTTAATATCTGTTACACCTCGTTGTTTTAAAGAATTTATCGCAGCGATTGCCGATCCTCCTGTTGCTAACATTGGATCCACAACAATAAATAATCTTTCTTCTGGATTGCTAGGTATTTTCACGAAATACTCGTGTGGCTGAAGAGTTTCAGGATCACGGTATAATCCGACATGCCCAACTCTTGCCGATGGTATTAAATTCATTAATCCATCTACCATTCCTAGTCCAGCTCTTAAAATAGGGACAAACACAACTTTTTTTCCAGCAAGACGTTTACAAGTAGTTGTTTGAATTGGTGTTTCTACTTGAATATCTTCTAATGGTAAATCTCTTGTAATTTCATAAGCCATAAGAGATCCTACTTCATTAGTTAGCTGTCTAAAGTCTTTTGAACCTGTATTTTTATCTCTTATAAAAGATAATTTATGTTGAATCAATGGATGATCAAATACATGAACTTTTGACATAATTTTATAGTCTCCTTCTTTATTTTGTTATATTTATTTTACTCTAATTACTTCATTTTAACAAGCGTTATCTAAAAATATTTTTAGGGTTTGAAAAATATTTTTTTATAATTTTTTCTATATTACTAGACTTACCAATGAGAAAATATTACAATAGATATCATACTATATTTACGGAGTCGTTACTATGAATAAAAAAAGTTTACTTGCTACATTTATTTTAACAAGTATTTTGTACTATATTATCCCTTTAATCTTTCTGAAATTTTATTCAGGAAGCTCTGATAAAGCAGGATTTATTTTAATATTATTTTATATTTGTTCTGCCTTTGCAGTTACTATGTTAATATCCTATTTTATTGAAAGAAAAGTATATATTCCTTTATTTAGTACTATTTTATCAATACCACTTGTTTATATTTTTAACTCAAGTGCTATTGTTATATTAATTCTAATAGCTATCTTTTCTTTCATATCTTATGGCTTATCTGCTATACTAAAATAAAATTCAAGGAGAACTATATGTCTATATTAAAAAGAAATTTTTTAATTGCTAGCATTGTCTATGTACTATTTTATTTAGGTCCCATTTTAGTAAATCCGCTTGCTATGTTAAACTTAGCAGAAGCAGGCACTGTTGGCCTTTTAGTCTTCGGTGGTTTCTATCTTAGTTATATCTTTTTATATACAAATAAAACTAAACTTGGAGAACAAACAAAAAATACTATTATAACTCTTATCGTTATGCTTATTGCACTATTTATTTATTATAATCCAATAACATTTCCTAATTCATTAAATGTTGTTGTTAATAAATATTTAGCTATTATTCTTTTAATTGGAATTTTAGTAGGATTAATGTTTATCGCAAAAAATATGAAAAATTCTATTATATTTATTATTCTATTTGCTCCATCAATTATTCAAGGAATATTAATGCGTATCTCTTATACAGCTATGCTCTTTTATTTAGCTAATCCTAATGTTACACTTTATATTATCCTTTCAGGTTGTATCATATATTATATTTATAATCAGAAAAACAAATAATAAAAAGGGCTATTGAAATTTTGTCTTCAATAGACCTTTTTATTAAAATATTAACTATCAATTTTCACTTTCAATACTTTCCCCGTTACAGCATCTATTTCTACATCATACTCTAATCCGTTTGCACGAACTTCTACATCATAAATAAGTAATGGTACTCCATTATTTTGATACGCATAATCATCTTCATATTCTGTATGCATTTTTTTAAAATAAATATCTCCCTCCGGTGTTGAAATGGCTTAGGCTACAATTCTTCGCACCTCATCTTGCGACTTTATGTTTTGAGCAGGATTTTGTTTAGCATTGTTTTCTTGTTGGATATTATTTGTATTACTAAAACCATCACTATTATTTGTATTACTTTGTTGAGTAGAATTATCAACATTTTTTTGATTTGAACTTTGGTTGCTTTGGTCGCCTACATTTTTATTTTACTCAAGATATGTATAAATGTAAAATATTTTATAATAAATTATATTAGCTATAAATGAATATAAAATGAACCATCTTTTACCTAAAGAAAAAATCAGCTTTGACTCGCATCAAAACTGATCTTTATCTTATTCACTTTCTTCTAAATTATACAATAACTCGTATAATTCTTTAGCATTTAACTTTTCTTTTTCCTCACGATTTATATCGCGAACTAACTGTCCTCTATGAAGAATAATAATTCTATTACCATATTTCACAGCATCTTGAATATTATGAGTAATCATTAATGCGGTTAAACTCTTCTCTTCAATTTTTTTGCGTGTTAATTCCATAATTTTTTTCTGTGTTTTTGGATCTAACGCTGCTGTATGTTCATCAAGAAGCAAAAGTTTTGGAGTAGTCATAGTTGCCATAAGCAAAGCAATCGCTTGGCGCTGTCCACCTGATAATAGTCCCATCTCGCTATCGAGTCTATCCTCAAGTCCCAAATCTAATGTCGCAAGTAGTTCTTTAAAAAGTTTTCTATCTTCTTTTGTAGTGCCTAATTTAAATCCACGGTTTTTACCACGTCGCAATGCCAATGACATATTCTGAGCAACAGTCATACGCGGAGCAGTCCCATCTAAAGGATTTTGAAAGACGCGACTTATGAACTCTGCTCTCTTGTGTTCAACGATATTGCTAATATCTCGTCCTTCTATTAAAATCTCACCGTTATCCAAAGAAAAAGAGCCAGCAAGTGCATTTAAAAAAGTAGATTTACCAGCACCGTTTCCTCCTAAAATCGTAATAAAATCTCCAGCCTTAATATCCAAGCTCACATTTTTCAAGGCATATTGTTCTCTATTAGTTCCAGGGAAAAAAGTTTTATCTAAATTTTTTATTTCTATAAAGGTCATCTACTTCACACCCTTTCTCTTAGTTCTAAGTTTCAACTGTGGTAATGTTAAGAACAATGCAATAACTAATGCAGATACTAATTTAAAATCATTTGCACTAATAATGTTCAATTTCAATACTCCTACTAGTAGCAAACGGTAAATAATCGCACCAAAAATTACACAAACTAGACGCTGAGTAAAACTCATATCTTTAAAAATAACTTCACCTATAATAATCGCTGCTAGTGCTACTACAATAACACCGATACCACTATTCACATCAGAATAGCCATTGTTTTGTGCCAAAATAGCTCCAGTAAGAGCAATAATTCCATTCGCAAGCATAAGACCTAAAATAGTCATCGCTTTTGTTGAAATACCAAGTGCCGTTGCCATTTTTTGATTATCTCCTGTAGCTATTAAACTTTGACCAAGCTCTGTAGAGAAAAATAATGACATTAGCGCAATAATAATCATTGAAAGTACAAACCCTAATAACACAGTATTGTAATGATTAGGTAAATTTAAGCTTTGGAACTTACTAAAAATAGTTTCTTTGTTTAACAAACTCAAATTAGGTCTCCCCATTATTCTTAAGTTAACAGATAATAGTGCTGTCATTGTCAAAATCCCCGCTAATAAACTAGGAATTTTACAAATTGTTATCAAAAATCCTGTAACTAATCCTGCTATCATTCCTGCGACAATAGCAATTATCGTCGCAAGAATTGGATTAATTCCATTATGAATACAAATAACACAAACACCTGCACCTAATGGATAGGCACCTTCTGTTGTCATATCTGCTATATTTAATACTCTAAAACTTATAAATAATCCTAATGACAATAAGCCCCAAAGCATGCCCTGTGCTATTGCCGAAATAATCAAATCCATAAAACACCTCTTTATTATTTTTCACACTATTGCAAAATAACAATTTTTAATTATCACTCATAATAATATCAATAAAATTACTTTTTATCTACTACTTTTGCTTTATCTTTAATATCTTTTGGAATTTCTATTCCTAATTGTTTTGCTTTTGCTTCATTTAGATAGATAACTCCTTCATTAGCAAGAACGATAGGCATTGTCTTAGTATCTGCACCTTTTAAAACTTTTGCTATAACTTTTGCAGTTTCAATTCCTATTTTATATTGATCTACTCCTATTCCAAGCAATCCTCCATCAGCAACCATTGTGTCAGAAGAAGGGAATACTGGAATTTTCTTCGCATCAGTTACTTTTACGACAGTAGCCATTGCACTAGCAATTGTATTATCAATTGGTACAAATATTGCATCAGTTTCTGCTGCAAGAGTTTCAGTAACTTGTTGAATATCATTAGTGTTTGCTACCGTTGAAACTTTTACTTCTAATCCTAATTCTTTCGCTAACTTCTCAGCTTCTTGTGCTTGTTTTACAGAATTATCTTCACTTGCTGTATAAAGAATTCCTACTTTTTTCATTTTTGGTAAGATTTGTTTCATAACCTCAAGTTGTTGCTTAATTGGTGTTCTATCACTCACGCCTGTAATGTTATTTCCTGGGTTATTTTCACTCTTAATCAACCCTGCTTCTACAGGATAAGTAATTCCCGCCATAATTATTGGCTTATCTTTTGTCGCATTTGATAGTGATAATGTTGCTGGCGTAGTAATTCCAACCAAAAGATCATTATTATCACTTACTAACTTTTGCCCCATACTTACAAGGTTACTTTGATCCCCTTGAGCATTTTGAAGATCTAGTTGTAAGTTTTTCCCAACTGTATATCCTTCTTTAGCTAATCCATCTTCTAACCCTTTATAGATTTGATCTAGTGCTGGATGACTAAGTAATTGTAAAACACCAACTTTAACTTTCTTTTCTTCTACATTCTTTTCTTCACCTTTATTACTTGAGTATAAGCCATAACCTAAAACACATACTAATAATACTATAAAACCGATAAAAATCTTATTAATTTTCATTTTAAAATCTCCTTAATATATTTATTTATTTGCTTAATTGATAACAGTCACTAATAATTCTAGAAGCGTATCTATACAAAAAGACCACTAGCTTTTATCCCTAGTGGTCTTTAATTTTTAATTTAAATTATAATAAAATAAATATAAAAGGCCACCTAGATAACTCCATGTGGTCATTTTTAATCATCACAAATAATCCACATAGATACTAACTTCTTGAAGTCGTATCTATGCTAAAAGAACAAGATCGACTCCGTATCTAGTGGCTTTGCCAACGAATATTCAGTTGTAATGTGTCAACTTGATACAGTTTCATAAATTTGTTCTCCTTTACTTTTATTACTTGGCTACAATTATATCAACTATTTTTTTTATTGTCAAGATATTTTTTACAAAAGAAATGAAAATTCTGACAATTCGGTCTTCATTATCATGGTTGCTTAAACTATAACCTTTATTATTGAAAAAATAATTAAAAATATATTAGGCTCTTTCTTATTTTTATAATCGATATTTATTAATCATTATCTTATATTTTTAATTTCTGAAAATAATTCGTTTTCATTTTTTAAAATAAAGCTTTTCCTAAAAATTATTCTTTCGATATGCAATGAGAATACTATCAATTAAACCTTTTGCAAAGGTTTAATTATTTATCTTTATTTTGAAAATAAAATTGAAAATATATCATTTATTAAAAAATTTTCACTTGAAAATGTATTTTCATAGGAGTATCATAATAATATATAATTTAAATTTATGTTAGGAGATTCTTATGGATAGTCATTCAGACATCAAAAAAGAAGAAAAATTATTTAACTCAGGTTTTATTACAATAACTACAATTAACTTTATAGTATTTTTAATATACTACTGCTTTGTTGTTATTACAGCAAAATTTGCAACAAGTGAGCTTGGCGCTACTGCTGCACAAGCCGGATTTGCTGCAGGTATTTATATTATCGGTACACTTGTCGCTCGTCTTTATATCGGAAAAAAATTAGAGTTAATTGGACGTAAACAAATTTTACGTTTTGGAGCAGTAATTTATTTACTTACAACAGCTGCATATTTAATTTCAGCTAATATTATTATTTTAGACACTGTTAGATTTTTAAATGGTTTTGCATACGGAACTATTTCTACTGCAGCAAACGCAATTGTAACAACTTATATTCCAAAATCACGCAATGGTGAAGGAATTAACTATTACGGTTTAAGTACAAGTTTAGCTGCTGCTATAGGTCCATTTATCGGGATGTTACTTCTTCCTATTACTGGATTTAACGCAGTAATTATTTTAGCAATAGTGTTATCAGTTGCTGTAGCCATAGCTTGTTTCTTATTCCCTGTTCAAAATATCGAATTAACTGACAAACAAAAACAACTTCTAAATAGTTGGTCATTGAATACATTTATTGAATACAAAGTTTTATTTATTTCAACAGTAGCTTTCCTTATTGGTCTTGCATATTCTAGTGTTCTTGGATTCTTATCTATTTACGCTGATAGCCTAGGCCTTGCTACAGCAGGTGCATTCTTCTTTGTAGTATATGCTCTTATTATTACAGTAACTCGTCCTTTTGCTGGACGTATATTTGATGCACGTGGAGAAAATGCCGTAATGTATCCAAGTTTTATATTTTTAACTTTAGGTCTGCTAATGTTAAGTTTCACTAACGGTAGCTTTATGTTATTATTCTCTGGGGCTTTAATCGGTCTTGGTTATGGTACATTTATGTCAAATGGTCAAGCTGTTTGTTTAAAACTTGTAGAGCCTGAAAAAGTAGGTATCGCACTATCTACCTATTTTATCGGACTTGATTTAGGCTTAGGATTTGGTCCTTATGCACTGGGAACCTTACACGGCATTTTATCTTATAGCGGAATTTATATTCTTTGTGCTGTTTTAACAGTCGGTGTTACAGTGCTTTATGCAATGTTTTATAAAGGAAAAAATATTAAAGTATTAAAACCAAAAACTACTAGATAATATAAAAAGGAAATCTTAAAAAATTAAGATTTCCTTTTTATATTATCTTTTTTCTGGATAACGACGAGCAACGTCTTTTAGCTTTTCTTTTATAATTTCTTTAGGGTCTTCTCCAAGATGATAACACATTGCTAATGAATAAATCAGTACATCTGCAAGCTCATCTTTTATCTCCTGCATATTATCTCCACTTTCGTCCCATTGAAAATGTTCTAATAATTCTGCCGCTTCTATTGAGATGCTTTTAGAAAATCTTTCCAAAGTATCGTACTCTCCCCAATCACGTTTAGCTCTGAATTCTGTTATTATTCTTTTTAATTCTTCCATGATTTTCCCCTTTTACTAAATTAAATTATTATTCTTTAGATTATTATACAAATTATAAAACTCTATTAATGTTAAAGTTTCACTTCTACGTGTTGCTTCTATTTCACTATCAAAACACGATGCTTGAAGATCTTGCTTTTTATCTTTTCCATAGCTTGAGATAAGATTATTAAGTAAAGTTTTTCTTCTTTGAACAAAACATGAGCGAACAAATTTAAAAAATTTTTGATCTACTTCAAATTCTTTTTTCTCCTTTGTCATAATTTTTACAACAGCACTTTCTACATTTGGAGCTGGTACAAAAACCTTTTTCGGAACCGTAAATAAATACTCTACATCCGTATAATAATTTAATAAAATAGTCAATGAATTATAATCTTTTGTACCGACTTTTGCATTTAACCTATTAGCTACTTCTCGTTGCATCATTACAACATAACCGTCTATTTTCTCAGTATTTTCTATCAAATGAGTAAGTATCGGTGTTGTAATATAATATGGCAAGTTAGCCACTACCATAATTTTATCACAATCACTCATTTTTTCAGCAATAATATTATCTACATCAACCTTTAATATATCGTTATTAATGATTTCAACATTATTATAATCTGCTAGTGTTTCTGATAAAATTGGTAACAATCTGCCGTCTATTTCAAACGAAATAACTTTCTTAGCCTTTTTAGCTATAGCTTCTGTCAGAGAACCAATACCTGGCCCAATTTCTATAACACCAACTGTTTCATTTATGCCAGCTCCATCTACTATTCTATTCAAAATATTTGCATCTATTAAAAAGTTTTGTCCTAAACTTTTCTTAAAAGTAAATCCATGTTTTTTTAGTATTTCAAAAGTTTTTTTAGGTGTTCCTATCATCTCTTATGTCCTTTATTTATTTTATTCATTTCATCTAATAAGCGTTCACGACTTATATTGTACATATTCAATTTATTTAGCAACTGTTTAGCATTAGTGTAGCCTATATTTAATCTTTCACAAAGCTCTTCTCTTAAAATTTTTGATGTATTGCCACCAACTAAACCTAGTTCTAACAATAAGTCATTAGTTATATCATTTTTAACCTCTATCATTGGAGTATAATAATTTTCTAATGCTTTAATAATGTCTTCTTTACTAGCTGCTTCAATCCCGATTTTTCCTTTACTATCGACAGCTTTTTTATTAGATATATAAGCATGTTTTGCAGTCGGGATATTTTTTTCAATAATATTTCTTATTCTTTTCCCAGCATAATCAGGATCTGTTAAAACAATTATCCCTCGTGTCTTTTCTAAATAAATTAATCTTTCAATTTTTTTCTTTGTTAAAGCAGAACCATTAGTTTCAAATGTATCACAATCAACGGCTTCTTTAACCCTATTCGTATCATCGCGTCCTTCCACGACGATTATTTCTTTAATCTTCATTTTTGTATCCTTTAAAAAAAATTCATCAGTCTATTATAACATATTTAAAAGATTTTTGCTTATACTAACATGAATGTATTAAATAATCTAGTAAATTGTAGGTGATTTCTTGGTAAAGACTACATTGATGTCCATCACACACAAATTTATTTCTCAGCTCAAATTTGTCTTTAAGTTTTATTAATTCTATCGCCTTACCTTTTTTACAAACTATTATTTCCCAAAAATTTTCAAACTTAGCCGAATAACAAGTATGTGTTATATCTTTCCTGTATTTTCCAAATATAAACAAAAACATTATTATCTCTAATAGTATATGACACTATCGAAACTTTTTCCTTCTCTCTACTAAATAAACCTTATCTGCTTTGCTTAAATAATTGTATAACTCTTCCATAACTTTTTCTCCCTTTTATATTAAAATACTATAAAAAAGACCTCGCAGAATAATTCTGTGAGGATATTTTTTTAGTGAATATCTTTCTTCTTAAAGTTTCCACCACTAACTTCACTAACTGTTCCAATTGATAAAAAGGCACTTTTATCATTTTTAAATACTATTTTCTTTAATTTTGATTCTTCTATACGGGTAATAACACAAAAAACTATTTTAGTTTCGTGTCCTGAATACCCCCCTTCTCCATGAAGAAGTGTTACCCCTCTTCCTAATCTGTCCTGGATTTCTTGACTTATTACTTGATAATTACTTGAAATAATCATAACAGATTTAGAATCATTAAGTCCTTCAATAACGATATCCATAACTTTAGAAGCGATAAAATAACTTATCATAGAATAAAGCGCTGCTTCCCATGTGAAGATAAATCCAGATACGATAAAAATTACAACATTTATCCCAAGAACCATCTCACCTACTGAGATTGGTAGTTTTTTCGTTGCGTAAATAGAAAAAGCTTCACTTCCATCAAGTGTTCCACCATTTCTTATAACAAGACCTACTCCAACTCCTAAAATAATCCCACCGAAAATACACGCTAAAAACGGATCAGTTACAAGTGGTGTACTATCATGAAGCCATACTGTAGCAAGAGATAATACCGAAATACCAAATATAGAAGCAACAGCAAATCCCCTACCTATTTGTTTATATCCTAAATATAAAAATGGAATATTTAGAATAAAGATAAATATCCCTAATGGCAATCCTAAATAATGGCGAGCTATAATAGAAATACCGATTACCCCACCATCAAGAATATGGTTTGGAATCAGGAAAAACTCTAATCCCGCAGCAAAAATTAACGATCCTATAATTATACTAATATACTTTTTTAAAAATTCAATTGTATTTTCCATATAATCCCCCTTCTTATCTTATTTTCTCTTTTGACAAATCGGACAAAAATGACTAGCACGTGTTTTTATAACAACGTTATCCGTCTTGTGCCCTAAAGGACAAGTTTTTTTACCATAAATTTGATGAAAGTTTTGCATATTTCCTTCACCACCATCAGAATGAACAAAGTCTGAAATAGTAGAGCCTCCTTGCTCTATCGCAAAAGTTAATATATTTACCAGCTCATCAAAAAGGTTTTCTTTTTGTTTTTTCGTAAGCTCAAAAGCCTTAGTTAGCGGATGAATCTTTTGACGATATAAAACTTCACAATCATAAATATTTCCACAACCACAAAATACATTTCCTTCTAGTAACAATGCCTTTATAGGTTGATCTTTATATTTAGGTAATTCTAGTTTTTCTAAGAAATAACTCTTTGCAGTCTGCGAGAAAGGTTCTGGTGCTAAATCAATAAATGGTTTGAACATATTTATTTCATCGGTGTATCGTAATTCTCCAAAACGACGGATGTCACTGTAAACCAACTTCTCTTTCGTATCTAATTCAAAAATAATATGACGATGATTATAGTAATTTTTATTAGTAATCTCCGCGATATCTTTTACAACAAAAAACGCTCCAGTCATACCGAAATGCGCAATGATATAACCATTGCTTAACGTGAAATATAGGTATTTTCCTCTACGAGTTAATCCTTCTATATTCTTATTTATAACATTATTAGCAAAATAGTCTAACTCTTGCTTTACTATAGTCATTTTATTTTGACTATGACCTAATTTTACTATTTCTGAGTAACTTACTCCTACTATTTTTTTGTTTAAAACTTGGTCTACAAGCCCTAATTTTATATTTTCAACCTCTGGCAATTCTGGCATAATATACTCCTATTTTTAAAAGCTATTAATTATATTTTAATATATATGTATGAAAATTTCAAAATTTTTTCTTTATTCTCCTCTAATTTCTATTAAATTTCATTTTATTATTAATGTTTTTTCTAGCATAAAAGAAAAATATATAGTATAATGGAAAAGTTAAATGTTTTTACAAACGAGGTTTAAAATATTATGGACGAAAGAATGTCAAGAAGAAATAGAGTAAGCCGCTCTAGACATCCTCATAGCGGTCGCTCTCAACGAAATAACAATAATAACAATAATAACAAAAAAAATAGAAGTAAATTTAAAACTATTCTGCTATCAATTTTAGGTCTTGTTCTTTTGGGGACTGTTGCTTTTGCAGGATATACAATATATAATTTTTCATCTTCTGCTAAAAAAGGATACAAAGAAACTGATTTCCTTAAAGAAGTAGATCCTAATTTCAAAAAATTCTCTATTTTAATTCTGGGAATTGACGAAAATGATCAACGTAAAGCCGAAGGACAAACACGTCAAGATAGCCGAACAGACTCGATTATTCTGGCGACAGTTAATAAAGATAAGAAACGTATGGATATGGTTAGTATTCCTCGTGATTCACTTACTCTTATGCGTGAAAAGGCTGATGACAATAAAAATAACGCTTATTTCTACGATAAGATAACTCATGCTCATTCTTATAATGACGTAAAAGGTACAGTTAACGCTGTAGAAAATCTACTTAATACACCGATTAATTTCTACGTGTTAATTAACTTTAAAGCATTTGAGCAAACTGTTGATGCTTTTGGTGGTATTGACCTTTACGTACCTTTTGATATGAACGAACAAAATGCCAACGGTGAACTACAAACTGTAAAACTTACTAAAGGTTGGCATACATTAAATGGGGAGCAAGCTTTAGCCTTTGCTCGTAGTAGATATTACGATAGCGATATAGAACGTGGTCAACGTCAACTACAAGTTATTCATGCTCTTATCGATAAAGCTAAAAGTTTAAACGCCTTGTCAAAAATCAATGATGTTATAAATATTGCTGGAGATAATGTAGAGCATAATCTTACTACTACACAAATCTCTACCGCAATAAAAATGTTTATTAACGATGATATTGAAATAGTATCACATCGAATTAATGGATATGATGTTATGTACGGTGGTGTTTACTACTACTATCCTAAACCATTATCACTTCTGTATGCATCTTCTGCATTAAGAAGTAACCTAGACTTAGAATTACCTAAGGCGACAGATTTACTTAATATTTACTATCAAGGACATATTAATATAGGATTGAAAACATATAGAATAAATAATCTTCTACCTGCAACAAGATTCCCAGCTGTTAATCTCGCTGCCATGGAGCCTGCAGACTTATTAGTTAACTTACCTGAACAGTTAACAAAAGAAGATTTAAAAAATGACATAACAGTAAGTAATGAAAATCGTCCAACGGACAATTCTTCAAATAACAAACAACAATAATACAACTTAACTCAGAGAAATAAACTTTTCTCTGAGTTTTAGTAATTTATTGACTTTTTATAAATCATATATAATAATTATAACTGAAAATAAAATCCAAGGAGGTTTTATAATGAAAAAATTTATCACTATAAAAGAAAATAGTTATGATGAATTTGTTGAAAAGAAATCTACTTTTATAACACATCTTGTCAGAGTAACTAGTGAAGAAGAAGCTAGAGACTTTATACAAAAAATGAAAAAGAAACATTATGATGCTACTCACGTTTGTTCTTGTTATGTTGTTGGGGATAATAATGAAATAACACGTGCTAACGACGATGGAGAACCTAGTGGTACTGCAGGTGCTCCAATGCTCGATGTTCTTGTCAAAAATGAAATAAAAAATGTCTGTGCAACTGTTATTAGATATTTTGGTGGTACTAAGCTTGGAACAGGAGGATTAGTTCGTGCCTACGGTGGCGGCGTGATCAACGCCTTAAAAAATGCAACCTTAGTCGAACGCAAGGACGCTCTTGAAATAAGATTGGAATTAGACTACAGCCTTAACGGAAAAATAGAGTATGAAATAGAAAAAACAAATTTCATCGTAAACAATTTGGAATATACCGACAAAATAATTTATACTATTTATGTTATGGAAGAAGACTATGACTCTTTCCAAAGTTGGATTGCAAATCTGACTAACGGACAATTTAAGATACTATCAACACATGAAAAGCAACTCGAGTTTGATATAAAAGACTAAACAAAAAACACTCTTTCTCCTTTTATAAAGAAAGAATGTTTTTTATTTTATTTATAATACTATATTCTTATGTTTTAACAACGCTCAAACTCTTCTTTACTCATACCTAAAAGCTGCAATTCCCATATACCTACCATATCTGAAAGTACAGAATCACAAATATATTCATCCTCGCCATCTGCATATTTGCAAGAAAAAATTGGTTCTCTACCTGCAGATTTATAAAACGACATCGCTAACCTACTCAACTTATCTGGCTCAAAAGAAAGCCCTAATTTATTCGCAATATCTCGACGGATTTTATCCCAATCCTCGTTTTTATCTTTATAACTTGTACGAACTCTTGAAAGATAGCCATTGCAATAAACTTCTAATAGCTGTTCTTTTTTATAAATATATTTACAACTAAAATCAGAAATACATCCTACATGTATTAAAAAAGTTAATAAATCCTCCAAATTCTCTGCTACTCTTCCTACTTCACCCTCACTACTTATAAAGCCTATACTACCATCTTCAAGAAAAACATACTCGCTTCCAGTTCCATCTTGGGCAAATGCCATGCACCCAAGAGAATATACTTCATTATTACCAGAAAACTTAATTTCTTGTTCTTCCTTGTAAAAATAAATATCACATTCTCTCATAAGCAATTCATTTAATTCTTTATTTGCTCTAATATTCTCCAGTAAATTCATCTTATCTCCCCTCCATAACTACTAGACTATTTAACGATTAATTACATTTTCAAAACACAATTACCATTCATTAATAGAATATAAAATTGCTAAGCGAATATTTTTTAATAGTTCATCAGATAAAATATCATATTCTTCCCCTAGCCCTTTATCTTGAGCCATATATGGGGGACTGTCATTCCAAGACCCCATAGCACCAAAAACATCTGCTCGACTCGCAGCTTCAAAAAGTTTTAGATTTTGTGATGGGATTTGGGGTAATTCCAAACCATACTCCTTATTTATTCCTTCATTTTTCCCATCCAAACTTTGTATTGCAAATTCAAAAATATTAGCAAAATTTTCACAATCTATTTTTGTAGCCAAATCTTTAATCTGAAGTAACACCTTTCTAAAAGAATCACTATTATCCTCATAATGGGGTTTGCCTTCTGGTGGATTAGTCCACTCGTACTCCTTATACATAATATTCCATTGTTGATGTTTATTATCAAACTCCCAATTTGGTATAAAATACGTTACCTTCCCATTTTCAAAAAAGCAAAGAATTGAACTTTGCGTAGTATTAGAAAAACCTAAAATACTTCTATCTTTTACAGAAATTGGACAAAGTAATTTTATGTCCACTAGACCAAATTCTTTTAGTTTTTCAAACCACTCCGATGAATTATGTGCAATATAATCCTCTGTTCCTAAAATTAAAAATTTGAAGCTAATGCTATTTACATATTTTTCTGGATTATATTTAATTTGATTATTACTTTGCAGTGCATTCTTAGCTGCTGCCACTAGTCCTGCAATTTGAAACATTTGTCCATTCACTATTATTCCTCCTTACAAATTAAATATAATTATTTTTCTTTGAAAATTCAGCTATCCAAGATTTTAGTTCTTCTTTTGACTTCTCTACTATTGCATCTTTGTTATTATGCGCTAAGTCCAGACCTTGAACACGAATCAACTTCATTTTTTCGATACCTAAAAGGCTCAGTATTCCACGGACATATTGAACTGTAAAATCTAGATTAACATATTGTATATGACTATCAAATTCCCCTCCACTCGTTAAAACAAAAGTAACTTGCTTATCAGGATTATCTAGACCTAACATTGTTTCTATTTCGCATTTAAAAGTTTCATTAACTATCATAATATTATCGATATAATCTTTAAATTTCGACACTACATTAAAATTATGAAGCGGCATATAAATAAAAATAGCTTCTGCATTTTTCCATTGTTTAAGCAGTTCCTTTTGACGAAGTTTATCCTGCTGCTCGCCTTTAGTTAGCTCCTTACCATCATAATTAAACATATTCTTATCCATTATAGGGATATAGCATTCCGGATTGTATAGGTTTAAAGTTTCAATATCTATAAAATTATTTTTTCTAAGTTCTTTCTCTCCGATACCTGCTAACAAATTAGCTATTCTACTGTTATTATCATAATCTGGATGACAAAGTATCTGTAATATTTTCATAAAATCTTCCTCACAAAATTTAATAGATTTCTTAATAATCTCTACTTTTTCATTATATCATGTTCTAAAAAAACTTCCCAACTAAATTTAGTTAGGAAGTTTAAAAGTTTATTTAAATTCTTGATATATAGTATTTATTGTTTTTTCATAATCACTATTATGAACTCCAACGATAATATTAATCTCATCATTAGTTTGTGAAATTAGTGCGATATTGACACCAGCTTCACCTAGGGCTTTAAATAGGCGTCCAGATAACCCTTTAGAGTTTTTCATATTTTCTCCTACAGTTGCAATTAGTGAAATATCATGAGTAACATTTATTTCATCAGGTCTTATAACATTTTTTATTTTCGCAACAAGCTCATAGATAAACGGACGTATATTACTAGTCTCTACAACAACCGAAAATGAATCTATCCCACTTGGAATATGTTCAATACTAACATTAAAGTCTTCAAAGATTTTTAACGTTCTTGCGATTAATCCCACCTCATTAGCCATATGATGTTTTTTAATAGTTATAATTGAAAAATCTTTTTTCCCTGCTATTCCCGTAACAATCTGTTTATCTCCGATTTCTTTATTATCACTAATAATTGTTCCTTCAACATGAGGAGCATTTGTATTTTTAATTTGGATAGGAATATCTTTATCACGAACTGGGAAAATTGCTTCTTCGTGTAGCACACTTGCTCCCATATATGATAATTCACGAAGTTCTGAATAACTAATCACCTTGATTTCATGTGGATTAGAAATAATACGTGGATCTGCCATCAAAATACCAGAAACATCTGTCCAGTTTTCATAAACTTTTGCGTTAGCAATATTCGCTACAATAGCTCCACTAACATCTCCTCCACCACGCGTCATAATTTTTACTTCGCCATTTGGAAGGCTACCATAAAATCCTGGAATAAGAATCCTATCGTGCTCTCTAACAATATTATCAAACGCCTCTTGTGTTTTTGGAAAATCAATCTCACCTTGATAATTGTAGAAAATTAAATCTTTTGCATCAACAAAATGATAATCCAAGTATTCAGCCATTAAAAGCCCTGTCAAATACTCACCACGACTAACCAAATACTCTTCATCAATACCTTTACCGATTTCTGATTTTAACTTTGCTAGTTCTCCTTCTATATCAAAATGAAGTCCTAGCTCTTCTTTAATATCTATAAACTTATCTTCTATCATCTTGAAAATATTATCGAAGTTAATATTATATTTTGTATGTGCATAGCAAAGATATAATAAATCTGTAACTTTATTATCTTCTTTATTTGCCTTTCCTACCGCACTTACTACTACAAAGCGACGTGAATCATCAAGTCCTACTATATTTTTAACCTTTTTAAACTGTTCAGCACTAGCTACTGAACTACCTCCAAATTTCGCTACTTTAACCATTTTGTCTCCTCTTCAAAGTTTCATTTCTTGCATATCCCTCATAAACTATCTTTATTAAAATAATTATTAGTGGAATTTTGCTACTAAATATTTCTCATCTTTAACCTCTACTTCTGCTACTAAAGATCTAAGTTGTTTTAATGTAATTTCTTTAGTTTCCATATAGAAGTTTCCTTCATATTGTTCTACTTTTTTTATTAATTCAGTATTAAGCTGAACTTCTGCTCTAATTAGATATTTTTTCTTAGTAAGTTCATCTGAATAACTCAATTCATTTTTTATAACCATATCTCTTCTTGGCACATCTAAATAAATATCTACTATATCTTGTACAATCGCATTACCAGTTGGAAGTTTACCAGCACCTTGTCCAAAGAACTTCAACTCGCCAATAAATGAGCCATCTAATGTTATGATATTATTATTAAGTGGCACCGCTGCTTCTTGAGAATCTTTACCGAAAATAGATAGCATAACAGAAGTTTCATATTTATTATATTCTACATTAGTTTCACCGATATACTTAACCGCATAATCATATTTTTTCAAGTAATCTATATCATTTTTCACAATGTTTCTCATAGAATATGTTGGAAAATTACTATCTATATGGATGTCAAAAGCTAAAGCGTTGCTTAAAATTATTTTGTTAACAACATCTCCACCATCAATATCAGCACTTGGATCAGCTTCTGCATAACCTAGCTCTTGTGCTGTTTTTAATGTAGAAGCAAATTCTGCATTATTTCTATACATATTGTCTAAAATGTAATTGCTAGTTCCGTTAAAAATTCCATAAACACGTTTGATTACATCAACACGACGTGTTCTTTCCAAATTAACTAACCATGGAATACCTCCACCAACACTTGCTTCAAAAATAAATTTCACATTATTTTGCTCTGCCAAAGCTAAAAACTCATCCAAGTACTTCGCAGCTACTGCTTTATTCGCAGTAACAACATGTTTTTTATTCTCTAATGCTTTTTTGATAAACTCATAAGCTGGATTAATACCACCTAAACACTCAACAACAACAGAAATTTCCTTATCTTCTATAATTTCATTGTAATCATCTGTTGCTAAAGGCATCTTATCACGACTTCTCGCAAAGACACTTTTTACTTCAATATTTTTTAATTCCGCTGTTTTACCGTTAGTAATAATATCGTAAACACCACTACCAACTGTTCCATATCCTAATATCGCTATTTTCATAATATTGTTCCTCGCTCCTAAAGATTTTCCTAACTAAATTTTAAGCAGCATTAATTAAAACTCTACTCAGTTTTTAAAGAAAAATTATTTACCTATAATTATATAAGTTTTTATTCAATAAAAACTATAACCTTTTACAACTTTCTGCTGTTTTTATTATAAAATTTAGTGTAAAATTAATGTTATATAATTTTTTTATGTTCTTTTTACAAAAAACACTTGTATTTTTACAAAGAACATTGTATCATATATACAACGATAAAGCAAGGAGATTTTATATGTTTTACGAAAGTACGAGAGATAGAAATAGGAAAATAAATCCTAGTGAAGCCATTCTTCAAGGACTTAGTGAAGAAGGTGGTTTATTTGTTTTAAGAGATCTAGGAGAAAAAAAATTAGATTTAAACAACTTAATAGACAAAAATTATTATCAAGTGGCAGAAGCTGTATTAAAACTTTTTGTTGATTTTACAGATGAAGAAATTAAAAACTGCGTAGAAAATGCCTATCGTGGAAAATTTTCTCATGAAAAAATTACACCATTAGTGGAACTGAGTGATGGATATGTCCTTGAATTATTCAAGGGGCCAACAAGTGCTTTCAAAGATGTTGGGTTATCACTTTTACCACAACTTACTAAAACAGCTTTAACAAAAGTTAACGATAAAAATGACATACTTATCTTAACAGCAACAAGTGGTGATACTGGTAAGGCTGCATTAGAAGGTTTCAAAGATGTAGATAGAACAAAAATCATGGTATTCTACCCTAACGACGGAGTAAGTGTAGTTCAAAAAACTCAAATGCAAACACAAGAAGGAAAAAATACAAAAGTTTGCGCCATTCATGGAAACTTCGATGATGCTCAAAGTGGTATTAAAGAATTATTTGTAGATAATGAGTTCAAAAAACAACTACTAGAAAAAAATATAAAACTATCTAGTGCAAACTCAATCAATATCGGTCGACTTATTCCTCAAGTAGTTTACTATGTAGTGGCTTATCTTGATCTAGTTAATAATAAGAAAATAAACCTAGGAGATAAAGTGAATTTCATTGTTCCTACCGGAAACTTTGGTAATATTTTAGCTGGTTACTACGCGGAGCAAATTGGCTTACCTATTAATAAACTGATTTGTGCAAGTAACAATAACAACGTACTATATGACTTTTTAACTACAGGAGTATACGATAAAAATCGTGATTTCCTTAAAACAGTTTCGCCAAGTATGGACATTCTTATTTCAAGCAACTTAGAAAGATTACTTTATTATGTAAGTGGTCGCGATAATGAATATATAGCGTGTCTTATGCAAGACCTAAAAGAAACTGGACGTTTCGAAGTTACACCAGAAATTCTTTCTATTATAAAGGAAAAATTCCAAGCAGGATATGCTACTGACGAAGATACAAAAGAAATTATTAAAAAAATATACAATAAAGATAATTATCTACTTGATACTCATACTGCTGTTGCTTATAAAGTATTATTAGACAATTTGGATAAAAATCATGCTAATATTGTCTTATCAACAGCATCTCCATATAAATTCACAGAAAGTGTTTATTCTTCATTAAACGCACCTTCTAACGAAGATGAATTTACTTTAATGGAGAAATTACACGAACAAACTAAAGTAGATATCCCTGAAAATCTACAAGGTTTAGACAAAAAAGAAATTAGACATAAAGATGTAATTAATAAAGAAGATATGAAAAAATACATATTAGAGAAATTAGGTGAACTATAATGGCAAAAGTAAGAGTACCTGCTACATCGGCAAATGTTGGTTGTGGTTTTGATAGCTTGGGTATTGCATTAAATCTTTACACAATTTTTGACTTTGAATTGCTAGAAGATGGTGTCGAATTCGTCGGATTTGAAGAACGCTTCGCCAACGAAAACAATTTAGTTTATACATCTCTACTTACTACATTAGAGAAACTTGGAAAAACTATTCCTGGTGTGAAAATTTCTATTCAAAATGATGTCCCTATTTCACGTGGTTTGGGTAGCAGCTCTACCTGTGTTGTCGGAGGTATTTATGGAGCATACTTACTTACAAATACACCAATAGATAGACAAGAAATCTTTACTATAGCGAACGAGATTGAAGGACATCCTGATAATGTATCACCAGCAATCTTTGGTAACTTAAGCGCTTCTTGCACAACTGATGATAATGAGGCTGTAACCGTTACTTACAATGTAGATGAACGCTTTAACTTTTTAGCACTTATTCCAAACTTTGAAACTTCGACAGAAGAAGCTCGTAAAGTTATGCCAAAAGAAATTTTACTAAAAGATGCATTGTACTCACTATCACGTTTAGGTGCAGTAATTAAAGCATTTGAAACTTATAATCTTCCCTTACTAAAAAAAGTTATGGGAGATAAGATTCATGAACCATATCGTAAAGAAATTATTCATGAATATGATGAAGTACGCAATATCTGTCAAAAAATAGATAGTGCAGCATTCTTTATTTCAGGCAGTGGTTCAACACTTATGAATATCGCTGCTGATGAAAATAATATAGAAAAAATTAAAACTGAACTTGCCAAACTTGAATATAAATGGCAACCTATACTATTAAAAGTAGATACAAAAGGAACTCTAGTAATAGATTAATCTATTTCAAAAAGAGTTTTCCAAAAAACTATTCGATATAAAGGAGAAATTAAAATGAAAAAATCAAAAGTAGCCGTATTAGGCGCAACAGGAATGGTAGGTCAACGCCTATTACTATTATTAGAAAATCATCCATACTTTGATGTTGTAAAATTAGCAGCATCTCCTCGTTCTGCAGGAAAAAAATACGCAGAACTAATGGATGGGCGCTGGAAACTAGACCAAGCTATTCCAGAATACGCAAAAGAATTACTGGTAGAAGACTTATACAAAATTGATGAAGTTTCTGAAGGAATTGACATGGTATTTTGTGCAATCAACTTAGACAAAGAAGCATTAATCAAACTTGAAGAAGATTACGCTAAACGCGAAGTAGTTGTTGTATCTAACAACTCAGCAAACAGAAATAAAGACGATATTCCTATGATTATTCCAGAAATCAACTCAGCACACCTTGATGTTGTACCAGCTCAAAGAAAACGTCTTGGAACTGAAAAAGGATTTATAGTAACAAAACCTAACTGCTCAATCCAAAGCTATGTTCCAATCTTTAATGCATTTAAAGAATACGGAGTTAAAGAAGCTTCAATTTGTACTTATCAAGCAATTTCGGGAAGCGGAAAAACTTTTAATGAATGGCCAGAAATGGTAGAAAACATCATTCCTTATATCGGTGGAGAAGAAGAGAAAAGTGAAAAAGAACCACTTAAAATTTTTGGTAAAGTAGCTAATGGAAAAATCGTCCCTGATGATTCTATGAAACTATCAGCTCAATGCATTCGTGTTCCAGTACTTGATGGACACCTTGCTTGTGTATCATTCAACTTAGAAAATGATCCAGGATTAGAAACTTTAATTGAAAAAATTAAAAAACATGTTCCTGAAATTTCTAAACATGAACTACCATTAGCACCTACTCCATTTATTAAATACTACGAAGAAAATGATCGTCCACAACCTGTTTTAGACCGTAATAACGAAAAAGGAATGCAAATCACAGTAGGACGTCTACGCGAAGATAATCTATTTGACTACAAATTTGTAGGACTATCTCACAACACATTACGTGGAGCGGCTGGTGGTGCTGTTCTAACAGCCGAACTAATTAAAAAATTAGGGTACTTAGATTAATATCATAACTTAATGGGGGTGACTCAACAAAATCTTGTTTCTTAAGAAATCGAGATTTTTGAGTCACTCCCATTTGTATATCTCTAATTAACTTACCTTTCCTAATTTTTCTTTAGAAATCCTAAATACGTATTGCATTTGTTTAACTTTTGATATACAATTAAATTATATAAGGAGGTTTTTTATATGGCAAAGACAGCAAACATCAATCTACGTATCGAACCTGAAATTAAAGCCGAAGCTGAATCACTATTTTCTAGCTTTGGTATTTCAGTAACAGATGCTATTAATATATTTTTAAACACAGCGATTATGAACGGTGGATTTCCTTTTCCTATTGTACAACCTAATTTTAATAAAGAAACACAAGCTGCAATACAAGAAGCAAAAGATATTATTGATGGTAAAATTAAAACTAAAACATATTCTTCAGCAACAGCCCTTTTTGATAGTATTGACTCCGAGGAATAATCTATGCTAACTTTAATTACCACAACTCAATTTAGAAAAGATTTGAAACGAATAAAAAAAAAGAGGGTTAAACTTAAACTCATTAAAATTTGTTCTAGACACCCTTCAAAAACAAGAACCTCTACCTTTAAAGTATAGAGATCACGCACTTGTTGGTAATTACAAAGGTTTTAGAGAATGTCATATTGAACCAGACTGGCTACTAATTTACACTGTATCTAACGAAAAATTAATATTAACTGCTGCTCGTACTGGTTCACATTCGGATTTATTTTAGGGACTTTGGAATCAACCTATTTTCTAGCTATCTTATTTTCTCCCATGAATATTATTAGTAAACAAGATAAATTATTAATAATTTAATTTTCAACATAAAAAACCCTAAGGACACCTCCTTAGGGTTTGGTAATATTTAAATTATTTAACGTCTAGAACTTGTCTACCTTTGTACATACCAGTTTTTCTATCAACGCGGTGACCCATTACGTAGTTACCAGTTGCTGCATCGATAGTGATTGATGGTGCAGATAGTTTTTTGTGAGTTCTTCTTTTTCTTTTAGCTGTTTTTGATGTTCTTCTAAAAGGAACTGCCATAGTTAATTTCCTCCAATTATTTTAAATAATTCTTACTATTCTTTGAATAAACCATTAAGAGCTGCGAATGGCGACTCTTTTGTTTCTTCTTTAACAGTAGTTAAAGCTTCTTCAGAAAGAAGTTCCCAATCCTTTCCAGAAATAAGTTCTGGCTCTTCATCATCTAATGACGATGTAATTGGTATATTCAAAATTATAAGCTCATTTACTAAAGGTGCTAAGTCAATATACATATCCATAAGATTAACATCGAATACTTCTTGATCTGCAAAAACAGATTTATCAATATATTCTTCTTTTTCTTCGATTTCAAATGGGATAACTACATCTTTAAGTGTTTTCCCAGAAATCATCTCAAAAATACCATTAATCTTTAAGCTGACATATATTTTATCTTGGCCACCTCGAGTTAATACTCCACTAACAACAACATCTCTAATATCTTTTAAAGAGTTATCATAGTGTTCTACTTTAACATTTATTTTTTCTTCAAAAATAAAAGTATCGCTATTATTTTTGAATAACGAAGATCTTAACCATTTCATTAAATATCACCTCATAAACACATTACTTATTATATATCTTTTATTCCAAGATGTCAACAAAAAATGTTGACTCTTTTGTTATTTTTTTAATTCATTATATATTTCAGTATATTCGCTAACGACATTATGAATCCTACAAAAATCGTTAACTTAGCTGTTAATACCATAAATGGCGCCATAGTTTTTTTGTTATTATTCGTGCTAAAACCTTTTATTATTTTAAGCGCTAATGGAATAGTAAGCAACACTAATAAATTAAATAAACTACCTAACTTAGTAAAGGAAAAAATAATATTTAATATATACATAACGCTTATACCTATAGCTAATGATTTAATAGCGCACTCCCTACCTACTAATATTGCATACGTTCTTCTTCCAGAAACTTTGTCATTTTCCAAATCTCTAATATTGTTTGCTAGAAGTATCGCTCCTATCATTAGAAATAGTGGCAGTGAGACAATTATTACATCAAGATTAATATAGTCTGTTTGGAAATAAAATGCTAAAGCAATTATTATTGTTCCCATAAAGAATCCCGAAACAATCTCACCGAATGGTGAATACGCTATTGGATAACTACCACCTGTATAAAAATATCCAGCTAGCATACAAATAAGCCCTATTACTAAAATATAATAGCTCGTTAACGCGGTTAAAATAATACCTAAAACAAAAGCCAATCCATATAATAATATAGCCCCTTGCATAACCTCTCTACTAGTTAAATGACCTTTAACTATCGAGCCGGAAATCCCTTCAGAATCTATTTTATCCAGACCTTTTTTATAATCATAATACTCATTAAATAAATTTGTCGCAGCTTGAATCAATAAACATGCTACTAAAAATAAAATAAATTTTAAAATCGAAAATTTGATCTCGTATCCTAAAGCATAAGTAGCTCCGAATAAAACTGGCGCTATTGATGCTGGATAGCTGTGCGGTCTTGTGCACATAAAAAATTCTTTTAATTTACTTTTATTCACAACATCCTCCTAGTTATCTTCTTACCTTGAATATTATACCATATTTTCAAATGTTATGATATTAAATTTCTCCCCTTCTATCTACAATCATTTAACATAAAATTTTCATCTATTTATGATATAATTATAGAATATAAAACTATTTATTGGAGGTATTCCCTATGAAAATTGCATGGATTGGAACAGGAGTTATGGGTGAAAGCATGGCTGGCCACCTATTGGATGCAGGTCATGAACTTTTTGTCTATAACAGAACAAAAAGTAAAACTGACAATTTAGTAAAACGTGGAGCAACTCTTCTTGAAGAGATTAAAGATGCTCCAAACTTTGCAGATGTCGTATTCACTATGGTTGGTTATCCTAAAGATGTCGAGGAAGTTTACCTTGGTGAAAATGGTTTAATTACTACTACTAAAGAAGGACAAGTATTTGTAGATATGTCTACTTCATCACCTAGTCTTGCTGAAAAAATCAATACCGAATTTCTAAAAGTTGGAGCATATACATTCGATCTTCCAGTTACAGGCGGAGACATTGGAGCAAGAAATGCTACTCTATCAATCATGGCAGGTGGAGATAAAAAGGTATTCGAAGAAGTTGTTCTTCCACTAGTTGAAAAACTAGGAAAAAGCATTACATATTTCGGTGAAGCTGGTAAAGGTCAATATGCGAAACTTGCGAACCAAATCGCTATTGCTACTACAATGATTTCAGTAGCTGAAAGCTTCAAATTCGCTAAAGAAGTTGGACTAGACTTAGACTCGTTCTTCAAAACAGTATCAACAGGTTCTGGTGGAAGTTTTTCTATGACTTCTTATGGCCCACGTATTCTAAAAGGTGATTTCAAACCAGGATTTTTCATTCACCACTTTATTAAAGATATGAAACTAACTTTAGAAGAATGTGAAAAAATGAATATCAAACTTCCTGGACTTGAAACAGCATATAAAATTTACAACGAATTAGAAGAAGAAGTGCGCAATACCAACGGTACCCAAGCTATTTCTAAATGGTATAAACTTTAAAATTTCATAAAAAAATCTAGAAATATTACCTAATCAATAAGATTATTCTTTTTTCAAAAACTAAAGCTTTCAAAGAGAAGTCTTCCTTCCTTTGAAAGCTTTTAATTTTATAGTTTTATTTTTTGCCCGATAACAAGCATTTTAGAATCTTTACTATGGCCTACTTCAGTAGTTTTTGCGATAGGAATATTTTCAGGAGCAAAATCTTTTAATATCTCATAAATATCTTTTTCTTGAAAATTCTGTTCTATTTTGGTAAATGTTCCTAATAATAATCCTGATATTTTATTAAACGCTCCTATTTGCTTCAGCTGTGCTAAATGAGTAATTAAGCCCTCAATCGTAGTGCCCATTCCTTCTAAAAATAAAACTTTATTATCCAGATTTGGAAAATATTCTGTCCCAGCAAGTTTTAAAAAACATCTAATATTTCCACCAACTACAATTCCCTCAATACTTTCTCCTTGAAGAAAGTGCCAAGAAATATCAGTTAAATCATTTTTATTATGTATTAATGTTTTTTCAAAATCAGCACGTTTTTCTACATTATCAAGTATATTCATAATTTGATATAGATATGTTATCTTCTGAGTTTTTGTCGTTATAGCGTTAAGAACAGTCGTCAGATCACTATATCCGAAAAATAGTTTATTATTCTTACAAATAATCTTATAATCCAAATAATCAAGCACCTCATTAGCCAAATCTCCACCAGAAATATCGAAAATAGCTTTTATACTGTCATCTTCATAAAATTTCATAAGTTCATTTGCTCGGCATTTAGCTGAAGCACTTCTACTGAATTTGTTCTCATAAATATAACTACTAAAAACAGGAACTAAGCTCATTTCTTTTAATACTACTTCTAGCTTTTTTAATCGTACTCTGTCTTCTATTTTTTTACCATTAGAACATACTACTAAGGCAATTTTATCATTTTCACTAATCATTTTTATACTTCCTAGTTTGCAGTATTACTATTGATAAGAGAATAATTATTCTTCTTTATCAAAAGTCGGCACATAGAAATGACGACCTTCTAAGCCAAATAATTTATCACTAAATGTTCCGGGTTCGACGTTAGTAAGATTTTTTTCAAACATCATCATACGAGCGTCTATATTATCGATAAAATTGATAATCTCTGCTTCTTTTATCATAGGCAACTTTGGAGAACCAAATTCATACTTACCATGGTGTGCCAAAATAATATGACGTAGTAAAATAATTTCTTCTCCATCTATACCAAGCTTGTCAGCAGTTTTCGCCACTTCATCACTCATAATAACTATATGACCTAGTAATTCCCCTTCTAACGTATAAGACGTCCCGATAGGTCCGCTTAACTCAATAGTTTTACCTAAATCATGAAGAATTATCCCACTGTATAATAAATCTTTATTTAATGATGGATAAATCTCTAACAACGCCTTAGCTACTTTCAACATCGTTGTAGTGTGATAAATAAGACCTGAATAAAAATCATGATGCATAGATTTTGCCGCTGGGTAACTAACAAACTGTTTTTTATATTTATTTAAAAGTTCTATCGTGACAGCTTTTAGCTTTTGATTACCTATTTCCTTTAAAAACTGATTAAGCTCGCTTATCATAACTTCTTTAGGAATAGGTGCAGTTTGAATATAATCTTGGATATCTATTTCATCATTTTCTGTAGCCATACGATAATTTTTTATCTTAAGTTGTAACTTTCCACGATAATCTAACACCGTTCCATCTATAAAAACCATACTCCCTGGTTTTAAATTTTCAGTATCCTCGTCTTTTACTTCCCAAATTTTCCCATCAATACTTCCTGTCTTATCTTTTAAATATAATGTTAAATAAGGTTTCCCGCTAGTCGCAATACCTCTCACTACATTATCTAATAAGAAGAACATACTAACTTCTTGATCTGTTTTAAATTCGTTAATAAACATTTTATTCTCCTTTTCAATAAATTTAACCCACTATGTTTCTCATCTACTATTTTACTAGGGTTTTTCAAAAAATTCAAATGAATTTAATAAAAATAAAAAAACCTCAAGTATTTTAAACTACCTTCAAAAATCTATATAATCTAAACTCTAAAGGTTAGTTTTCCTCTACTTAAGGTTTATTATTTTAGTCAAATAAATCTTTAGCTTTTCTGCTTACTTTATCTAAAAAGCTCTCATCTTCATTTACTTTTTCATTTTTCAATTTTGCTAGTTCCATATATAATTCTCTCTCACGTGTTGAAAGATTTTTAGGAATCTCGATTGATACTACGATGTAATGATCACCCTGACCATAACCCATAACATTTTTCACACCTTTTCCTGCTAAGCGGAATTTTCTTCCATGTTGCGTTCCTGCTGGAACAGTTAGTTCAATCTCTCCAGTTAAAGTACGAACATCTATTTTTGTTCCTAGAGCAGCTTGCGCTGGTGATAATGTTAATTTTGTGTAGATATCATCATCTTCTCTGTGGAAATATGAATCTTCAGGCACACTTACTTCGATAAATAGATCACCTGCTGGACCTCCATTTTCTCCTGCACCACCTTTACCTTGAAGGCGAACACGTTGACCAGAACTGATACCTGCTGGAATCTCTACTTCATACTCTACTTCACGGTTATTATATCCTTTACCAAAGCAATGAGCACATTTGTCTTTTATAATTTTTCCACGTCCTTGACACTCTGAACATGTTCTTTGACTTTGCATTCTTCCAAATGGTGTGTCTTGAATAACAGCTTCTTGTCCAGTTCCATGACATCTTTGACAAGTAGTAACAGATGAACTATCTTTTGCTCCTGTTCCGTGACAATGATCACACTCTACATCTTTACGGAGTTTAATAGTTTTTTTCGTACCAAAGACAGATTCTTCAAAACTAATATGCATTCTATGAAGTAAATCTTCACCTTGACGTGGAGCATTAGGATTACGACGTCCACCGCCTCCTCCAAAGAAACTTGAGAAGATGTCTCCTAAATCATCAAATCCACCAGAGAACCCTTGGAATCCTCCACCAAAGCCTCCTGCTCCGCCGAAGCCTCCTTGACCTCCATTACCGAAAGCAGCATGGCCGAATTGATCATATTGAGCTTTTTTATTGTCATCACTTAGAACTTCATATGCTTCTGTGATTTCTTTGAATTTTTCTTCAGCACCTTCCTCTTTATTTATATCCGGATGATACTGTTTTGATAGCTTACGATATGCTTTTTTTATTTCTGCTGCACTTGCTCCTTTACTAAGACCAAGCACTTCATAATAATCTCTTTTAGCCATTATTACCTCTCCTATAATTTCAAATTAGGGAGCGAACCTAAGTCCAGCTCCCCTATTTTACTTTATATTCTATTATTTTTTCTCAGTGAAATCTGCATCGATTGTATCGTCATCTTGTTTTGATGAAGTTGCACCTGCATCTGTACCTTGAGCTCCTGCTGCAGCATTAGCTTGTTCATAAAGTTTCATTGTCATTTCTTGAACAGCTTTGTTTAAATCATCTTTTGCTGCTTTGATTTCTTCTAAGTTGTTGTTTTTAATAGCTTCTTTCAGAGCTTCATTTTTTGTTTTGATTGTATCGATTAAAGCTTGGTCTACTTTCCCTTCTGCTTCTTCTACTGCTTTATCAGCTTGGAATGAAAGTTGGTCAGCTTCGTTACGAACATCAGCTTCTTCTTTACGTTTAGCATCAGCTTCTGCATTAGCTTCAGCTTCTTTAACCATTCTATCGATATCTTCTTCACTTAATGAACTACTTGATTCAATAGTAATTTTTTGTTCTTTTTGAGTTCCTAAATCTTTAGCAGTAACATTTACGATACCATTTTTGTCGATATCGAATGTAACTTCGATTTGAGGTACTCCACGTGGAGCTGCTGGAATATCTGTAAGTTGGAATCTTCCTAGAGTTTTGTTATCAGCTGCCATTGGGCGCTCACCTTGTAGTACGTGAATATCTACTGCTGGTTGGTTATCTGCAGCTGTAGAGAACACTTGTGATTTTGAAGTTGGGATAGTTGTATTTCTTGGAATTAATACTGTCATAACTGATCCCATAGTTTCGATACCTAATGATAATGGTGTTACGTCTAATAATACTACGTCTTTAACATCCCCTGTGATTACCCCACCTTGGATAGCAGCACCCATAGCTACTACTTCGTCTGGGTTTACACCTTTATGAGGTTCTTTGCCCATTTCTTTTTTAATAGCTTCTTGAACTGCTGGAATACGAGTAGATCCACCAACTAAGATTACTTGATCGATATCACTTGAAGTTAATCCAGCATCTTTAAGAGCTTGACGAGTTGGTACTAATGTTTTTTCTACTAAATGACGAGTTAATTCATCAAATTTAGCACGAGTTAAAGTATTTTCTAAGTGAACTGGACCATTAGCTCCTGCAGAGATGAATGGTAATGAAATTTGAGTAGAAGTTACACCTGATAAGTCTTTTTTAGCTTTTTCAGCTGCATCTTTTAGACGTTGCATTGCCATTTTATCTTGTGATAAATCGATACCTTGTTCTTTTTTGAATTCTGCTACTAAGTAATCGATAATAGCTTGGTCAAAGTCATCTCCACCTAATAGGTTATCTCCTGATGTAGCTAATACTTCAAATACACCATCTCCTAATTCAAGGATAGATACATCGAATGTACCACCACCAAGGTCAAATACTAATACTTTTTGATCGATATCAGTTTTGTCTAAACCATAAGCTAGCGCTGCTGCTGTTGGTTCGTTGATAATTCTTTCTACTTCTAATCCAGCGATTTTACCAGCATCTTTTGTTGCTTGACGTTGAGCATCGTTGAAGTATGCAGGTACTGTGATTACCGCTCTGCTAACTTTTTCTCCAAGATAAGCCTCAGCTGTTGCTTTTAAGTTTTGTAAAATCATAGCTGAAATTTCTTGTGGAGAATAGTCACGACCATTTACATTTTCTTTATAATCTGTACCCATGTGACGTTTGATTGAAATTACTGTATTTGGGTTTGTAATTGCTTGACGTTTTGCTACTTCCCCTACTTGAATTTCGTCACCTTTAAATGCTACTACAGATGGTGTAGTTCTGTTTCCTTCTGGGTTAGGGATAATTTTAGCTTCCCCTCCTTCTAATACTGCTACTGCACTATAAGTTGTTCCTAAGTCTATACCAATAATTTTTGACATGTTTTTGTCCTCCTATTTTATATTTATTCTAAAGTTTCTAGTTTTTTTGTTAAAATATACTATTCTAACAAAACATTTATATTTTTTTATTTATTATTCTTACTCCTAACTTTTTTCTTCACCTTCCAGGTTCGAAAAAATCAAGGATTAAGAATTTACCTTAACCATTGCTGGTCTGATTACTCTATCTTTTAATTTGTAACCTTTTTGGAAAGTGTCTAAAATTGCTCCACTTTCTTTTTCACTATCTTCGTCTTGCATTACTGCATGGTGATAATTTGGATCAAATTGAGCATTTTCTGTTTCGATTAACTCTACTCCTTCTGATTTTAATACATTTAATAGCCCTTCATAAACCATCTCAACACCTTTTAGTAATGATTTGATTTCTTCGTTATCACTTTCTACCTGTAATGCTCTTTCCAAATTATCTAAACTTGGTAAAATTTCTGTGATAACTTTCTGACTCTTATAAATATTATTCGTTTCAATTTCTTGATTTTTACGACGTTTAAAATTTTCAAACTCCGCATAAAGTCGTAAATATTTATCTTCAGAAGCTTTTACCTCTTCTTCTAATTTTTCTATTTTTTCTTGAAGCAGTTCTTCTGCTGTTTTTTCTTCTACAACTTCTTCTTCGGTTTCAGTTGTTTCAGTATTTTCAACAGTTTCTTCTACTTCTTCTAAGTTTTCATTTCTTTCTTCAGTAGTCATCTCTACCTCCTAAATTATTTCAAATTGTTATTTAGATTATCTCTGACACATCCTATTAATGTCATTATTTTTGAATAGTCCATTCTCTTAGGTCCAAAAACGGCTATTACACCTTGACCTTTTGATGTGTTATATTTACTAGATACTAATGAAAGGTCCGCAATATTTTCAAGCTCTAATTCCTTACCTATTTTTATACAAGTATCTGAATCAGTAACCTCTACATTGTGGTCTAGTAACTCAACAATCTTATCATCTTCTAAGAGCGATACTACTTCTTTTAATTTTTCTACATTATCTATATCAGGTTGCTTTAATAAATTATACTTACCACCCAACGCTACAGTCTTCTTAATTTTATGTTGAAGTAATCTATTTAGTGCAACAACTATCATGTCATAATTATTAACCCGAGTTTTCAAATATTTTTCTAGCTCTCCATGGATAATTACGTGGGCTGTTGCCATATCAACATCATAAAAATAACTTTGAAGAAGTTTATTAACCTCTGCTATATCATTTTCAGTAAAATCTGCATCAAGTTTATAATTTTGTTGAAAAACTTCTCCTATATTAGTTATCAATATAACAAGAATACTTCTACTACTAAGGAGTATAACTTCTATTTTATTTATCCGCCTATCTGTCTTTGTCGGAGCAAGTATAACCGCCGTACAATCAGTTAAATCAGATAAAATTATAGCATTTTTTTCTAAATAGTTATCCTCTGAAACATAATCACCGCTTATAAGTTCCTTTAATTTTTCATTATCATTATTAGTAAGCTCATATTCTTTCTTTATATAATCTACATAATAACGATAACCTTTTTCCGACGGAACGCGCCCTGATGAAATATGTGTTTTCTTTATCAACCCTTCTTTCTCAAGTTTGCTCATATCATTTCTGATAGTCGCCGAACTAAAATCGATATTCTCAGCTAGTTGCTTAGATCCAACAGGTTGATTAGTAGTTATAAAATTTTCTACTATAGATTGAAGAATAAGTACTTGTCTGTCTATTAACATTTTCATCACCTATCTTCATTTGTGATTTTAGCACTCAAGACACTCAAGTGCTAATCACATTATTAATATATCATTTTAGTCAAAAAAAGTCAATAGATTTTTAAAAAATTTTTTTGACTTTTTTTGACTTTTGTTTTTTATGCAACAACCACTTGAAATAACTGTTCTTGTAATTTTAATTTATATTATTAAATAAAAGTTAAAAAATAAATTAACGTTTTAACTTATTATTTTCACTTATTATTTTAGTGTGATATAATGGATACTAATACAATAGAATAAGAGGTGATATAATGAAAAAAATATTTAAATTCTGTGCCTTACTTTTATCTGTTGCACTATTATTAACAGCTTGTGGTAGCGAGGAAAAGACAAAAGTTTATACAAAAACAAGTAATAATCAAGAACATGTATCTACTATTTATTATAAGGGCGATACAGTAAATAAAGTTATTACTGTTTCAACTCTAAATAATAATATTTCAAACCTAGATAGCGCTCTAGAAACAGCTAAAAAAGCTTTTTTAAAGAAACCAAATTTCGATGGCTATACGCGCTCTGCTGAAATTAAAGATGGAAAAATTGTTCTTACTACTGAAACTGACTACAATAAACTAGATTTTGAAACATATAGAGGAAGAATCCATCTATCAGGTTCTGCTACACTTGAAAATGAAAGAAAGTTAAGTAACGTAGAAAATAACCTTAAAAAAGAAGGCGCTACTGAGAAAAAATAATACAAATTATATTGAGGTGAAAAAATGAAAAAAATATTAAAATTAATTACACCATTACTTGCAACACTATTCTTGCTTACAGCGTGTTCTAGTGAAAAAACAAAAGTATATACTACAACTTTTGGAAATGGTCAAGAAAATGAAACAACTATTTTTTATAAAGGAGATGTTGTAAACAAGATAAAAACTATATCTAATATAAAAGATCTTGGAATGGATAGCGATTCTGCTTTTGAATCTATCAAAAAATCAATTGATGAACAAAATAAAGATATCAAAGGTCTCACATATAATGTAGAAAAAAAAGACGACAAAGCAGTAATTACATGGGATTTAGATTTTGATAAAGTAGATTTTGATAAAGATAAAGATCGTCTACATCTTAAAGGTTCTTCTTTAGATGAAGAAAGAAAATTAAGCTACGTTGAGGAAAATATCAAAAAAGCTGGCGGCGTAGAGAAAAAATAACAATTTATTAGCGTTTAAAAAGTTAGAATTAATAGTCTAATTTTTTGAACGCTTTTCTAATTATTATATAAGCAAAAATAGTTTTTATTCTCAGCTTTCTTGTATATTCAGAGAAATTCTTGTATAATATTAAACGAAATACAGTGAGGTAAACAAATTTGGAACTTATAGAACTTAAAAAAGAATTGGAAGAAGTAAATAAACAAATATCAGAGTTCAAAACTTCATTAAAGATAGAAGAAAAAGAGCAAAGAGTAGCTGAAATAGAAAATATGATGCTTGATGCTGATTTTTGGAATGATAGCGAGGCTGCTAGTACATTAGTTACTGAATCAAAAAGTATAAAAAAAGAACTTGACGAATTTAGTGCGATGATTGACTATCTAAATCACTCTAAAGAAATGGTAGAATTTTTAAATGATGAAGATGATGAAGAAATTTATCAAGAACTTATAGAAACTGTTCGCGACTTGAAACAACAGGTAGAAGATTTTAGCTTTAGGTTGTTATTTGCCGAAGAATATGATAACAATACTGCCATCTTAGAAATTCATGCAGGAGCTGGCGGAACTGATGCTACAGACTGGGCAGAAATTATGCTTCGTATGTATGAGCGATTTTTCTCAAAACAAGGACTTACATACAGTTATCTAAACTATCAATCTGGTGATATTACCGGTGTTAAATCTGCTACATTAAAAATAGAAGGTGATTTTGCCTATGGGTTATTAAAAGGAGAAAAAGGCGTTCACCGTGTAGTACGTATCTCACCTTTTGATCCATCTGGTAAACGTCATACATCATTCGCCTCAATCGATGTTATTCCAGAATTTTCTGATGAAGAAGCAAATATTGAGATTAATATAGAAGATTTAAAGATAGATACCTACCGCGCACAAGGTGCTGGGGGCCAACATATCAACACGACAGACTCTGCTGTCCGTATTACTCACCTGCCTACTGGTATTGTAGTTCAATCCCAAGCAGAACGTAGCCAAATTAAAAACCGTGACTTCGCAATGAAAAACTTAAAATCAAAACTACATCAACTAGAACTGGAAGAAAAAGAACGTGAACTTGCATCTATCCGTGGTGAACAAAAAGATATCGGTTGGGGATCACAAATACGTTCTTATGTATTTACTCCATATACAATGGTAAAAGACCATAGAACTAACTATGAAGTATCTACCGTAGATAAAGTTATGGATGGAGAAATTATCGATTTTATCGATGCTTATCTTCACTACAATATGAAACAAAAGGAAATATTATAAAAAATAGACCTCTCTGATATTGAGAGGCCTATACTTTTATTTTTTCTCAGTGAACCCTTGCTCTTTAAGCAGTTCTTCTGATTTTTTCATACTTACATCTTGTCCATCTTCAGCATTTACAGTTATACCAGGTATACCTTTTAGTTTACTTAACTTAGCTTTTGAGTAATCTATAGTTAAAGTTTCTAAGGCTTGAGTCTCTTGGAAATCTACCTTATCCTCTAAACCTTCTATTCCTTGATATTGCTTCATAACCGGCTCTATTGATTTTTTCACTTGCTCCTTATTTAAACCTAAATCAGCATAAACAATAGTATTTTTTGAAGTTTGTTTTACCACTTTATCACCTTTGTAATAAAATGTTAATTCCATTGTTACACCTTTTTGTTGTTTAGTGAATACTTTTGTTTCTTCTTTAGTTCCAGAGCATCCTACTAAAAACGCAAGTAGTAAAATAGAAATTGCCTTTAATATTCTTTTCATGAGTAAATCTCCTTCCTTGTGTTATATATATTTTAGGTATAACACTCTTTTTTGAAAAAGACAATTACCACAAGAAATTTTACATAAAAAAAGAACAATATAAAGTAACTTCTTTATATCGTCCTTTAATATTTATTATAGTTTTTCGTATTCTGCTGGTACGTCAAATGGATTTTCTTTATTAATATGATCATAAAACATTATTCCATTTAAATGGTCTATTTCATGTTGGAAACAAATTGATGGTAAATCAGTTAATGTTAAAGTTATTTTTTCATCATTTTCATTATAACCAACAACCTTAATTTTAGAGTATCTTGGTACATATCCTTGGATTTCCTTATCTACCGATAGACATCCTTCTCCTCCAGCTAAATAACATTTAGCTACAGAATTTGAGATAATTTTCGGATTATACAAAGCATAAGATACTGTATTTTCTGGGTTTTCATCATCTGGAATATGAACAGCAATCATACGCTTAGAAACATTAATTTGAGGTGCAGCTAACCCTATCCCTGGTTTTAACCCTAATTTTTCCGCTTTCTCATCATCTTGAGAAGCAATAACATACTCCAATAAACCTCTCAGAGTCGCTTTATCTTCGTCCGAAATAGGCGCTTTTACTTCTTCAGCTCTTGCGCGCAAAGTATCATGTGGATCTATAATTATATCTTTTGTTGTAATCAAAATTTTTCTCCTTTATTTCTTTTTACTATACTAAATACTTCTTTATATCATAGTACAATTATTTCATAAATAACAATGAATGTCAAAAGGCAAAGATTCCATTATTAGGTTGCTGCTAATAATGAAAAGTTGGAACATTACTTTCGACTACTTCAAAATCAAAAATATAATTCCAACTATAAAACTTACTTTATATACTTTTCTACCCTGAAAATTCATTATCCTAATTATTATTAATATCTAAATCTTCTGCATTAAAAATAGCGTATCCCTCATAATAATAACTCGTATCTAATCCTTTTATAAAAATTTCCCTACTATCAACTTCAGATGTTAAGGCAATACCTAATACGTGTTTTATCTCTATATCTCTTATTGGACTTCTCTTCATAGCAAGCAAATAGTCCTCTTTGTCCACTTTATTCCAATCTACTACTTTTCCTAACTCACTTTTTAAAATATGATCTAGCCAAAGCCTCATACTACGACCATTACCCTCACGAAAAGGATGAGCTATATTCATCTCAACATATTTTTCTATTATTTGTTCAAAAGTATTTTGAGGCATCTTATCAATATTATTCAATGCCGCACTCAGAAACATTACAGGAGCAAAACGAAAATTATCTTTCGCAATATTTTCTGTCCTAATCTTCCCAGCAAATTCATAAATATCATTAAATAAAAATTCATGGATATAAGATAAGGTATCAAACGTACCAGACTTTTTATCAACTAAGATATTTTTATTAAAAAGCTCTATCGCCTTTATTTTACTAATACGTTCTTCTTCACGAGCTAACTTCACTGATTCAGTTATTCCTAGCTTGTTTTGAAGTACCATAAATCATTCCCTCCTTACCTTGTTTCCCTTCTAATTTTTTAAAATTTGAATAAAATACTTTTCTCTAAATAATTTTAACATAAAAAAATAGAAGTTTAAAGCACAAAAAAACTATTACCACTATTCTTATATCAAAAACTTAATCCTTTATTTTCATTGTAATATCGCTCTTTATCTCTAAATTTACTAAAAGCTATTTTTGTATTTTTTTACCTTTCATGTTATCATATTATTATTGACATTAATAATTTTTTAGGAGATTGAGTATGACTTTTGAAAACTACCCATATACTAGACCCAATGTAGACAATACAAAAAAACAGTTATCTAATCTTGTAACTCGACTTATTGAAGCAAACAGTGCCAAAGAAACTTTTGAGATTTTTAATGAATATAACAAACTTCGTGAACACTTAGAAACTATGTCAACCTTAGTAGAAATTCGTGCTACTATTGATACAACTGACAAATTTTATGAAGGAGAAAGAGAATTTTGGGATGAATTCACTCCTGAACTATCTTCACTACAAAGCAAATTTGATAAAGAAATATACAATTCTAAATTTAAGGCTGAGCTAGAAAAAGAAATCGGAGAACACTACTTCAATCTAATCGAAACTACATTAAAAGTATTTAGTGACGAAATTATCGATGACCTGAAAGAAGAAAATAAGCTATCTTCAGAATATACAAAACTTACATCAAGTGCAAAAATCCCGTTCGATGGTGGTGAGCATAATCTAAGCGCAATGGCTAAATATACGCAAGATGCTAATCGTGAAGTACGCTTAGCTGCAGCTAAAGCAGTTGCTAAATTTTTCAAAGACAATTTAGAACAATACGATAGTATTTATGATCGTATGGTTAAAGTTCGTACACGAATCGCTAAAAAACTTGGTTTTGAGAACTTCGTTGAAGTAGCTTACCTACGCCTACGTCGCACTGACTATAACGCCAAAGATGTTGCTAATTATAGAAAACAAATTTTTGAAGAAATAGTTCCTTTAGTTGAGGAAATCAAAAAAGAACAAGCTAAGCGTTTAGGGCTTGAAAGTTTAGCATTCCATGACGAAGGTGTTAACTTTAAATCAGGTAACCCTACTCCTAAAGGAGACCGACCTTACTTAGTTGATGCTGCAAAAACTATGTATAAAGAATTATCACTAGAAACTGCTGAATTCTTTACATTTATGACCGAAAACAATTTATTAGACCTTGATACTAAACCTGGAAAAGCAGGCGGTGGATATTGTACTTTCCTTGCAGATTATAAAGCACCATTTATCTTTGCTAACTTTAATGGTACTCCACATGATGCAGAAGTACTAACTCACGAAGCTGGTCACGCATTCCAAGTTTACGAAAGTCGCAACTACATGCCTGATTATATTTGGCCAACATATGAAGCATGTGAAATTCACTCTATGAGTATGGAGTACTTAACTTGGCCTTGGATGAACTTATTCTTTAAAGAGGATACAGAAAAATTCAAATACTACCACCTTACTGGCTCTCTTAAATTTCTTCCTTATGGTGTAACAGTAGATGAATTCCAACATATAATTTATGAAAATCCAGAGCTTTCTCCATTAGAACGTCGTAAGAAATGGTTAGAAGTTGAGAAAAAATACCTTCCATCTCGTTACTATGAAGATATCCCAGAACTTGATGAAGGACTATTCTTCTATCGTCAAGGACACCTATTTGGAGCACCATTCTACTATATCGATTACACTCTAGCCCAAGTTTGCGCCTTCCAATTTTGGAAAAAAGCAAACGACAATCGTGAGAAAGCATGGAAAGAATACTTACACCTATGTAGACTTGGTGGTACTAAACCATTTACAGAACTGGTAAAAGAAGCAAACTTAGAAAATCCATTCGAAAGTGGAACAATCTCAAATATCGTTCCAGAGCTTAAAAAATATATTGACTCTGTCGATACATCAAAATTCTAAAATAAATCAAGGGGATGGTATTAACCTTGCCATTCCCTTAACTATAATTAAATTAACTGAAATAAAATAGAAGATATAAAAAGTTAGCACTTGATATATTTAAAACTTTTTATTAAGGAGATGAAGATATGAATGATAAAAAAATAGCCGCTTTTTTTGATATAGATGGCACATTATATAGGGATTCATTAATGACTGAACATTTTAAAAAATTAATCAAATATGAGGCAGTTGATGAACGTTACTGGATAAACGGTGTTAAAGATACTTATATTAACTGGGATAAGCGCTTTGAAGACTACGATAACTATCTGTTTGACGTATCAAAAGCGTATGTAGAAGCCATAACCGGACTAGATAAAAAATATATCGACTTTGCAACTGAACAAGTAATTAAATTAAAAGCTGATCGTGTCTACAAATATACACGAAGTGTCATAGAAAAACATAAAAAAGAAGGACATTTGATTATCTTTATTTCAGGAAGTCCCGACTACCTTGTAGAAGCAATGGGCAAAAAACATCATGCTTTCTTAGCCATCGGTAGCACATATATAATGAAAAATAATAAATTTACCGGCGAAGTAATTCCAATGTGGGATTCAGACAGTAAAAATAAAATGATTGATGAACTTGTCAATAAATATAACATTGACCTTGACCAATCCTTTGCCTATGGAGACACAAACGGAGATTACAATATGCTTAGAAGAGTTGGAAATCCAGTCGCTATGAATCCTAGTCATGAACTTCTTAACAAAATAAAAGATAATAAAGAACTATCAAAAAAAGTTACTATTTTAATAGAACGAAAAGATGTAATCTATAAATCAAAAGCTGATATAGAAATATTAGAAGTATAAAAAATAACCTCGAGAAAAACTCTCGAGGTATTTTTTACGTTCTATAAAGTAATTCTGAACCTTCACTGCTTGATAGACGAACCGCTGTTACAAGTCTATCTGCTACTCTTGCATAAAGTTCTGGTTGTGCTGTAAATCTCACTGATTTCCCATTTGCTTTTATAAGTCTAAATGATTTCCCAGAAGAATCCCATTCTATAGAGTTGCCATCATATTTTCTTAGTAAATATCCTTGATAACGATTGACCATTTCTTTATTCAGCTTAATAATTCCTTCCTCATCAATAGCTCCACCTATTCCTTGAGCATTAGCTGGTAATGAATTGCTATCATTTAATAGATCTGGATTTGGTCCGCCTAACTCAACATCTGATTTTTTCTTTTTGGCTTCTTCTGCAGCTCTTTCAGCAGCTTCTTTTTCTTTTTTAGCTTTCTCATCAACTTTTTCTTGAATCTTGTTTCCAAGTTCTTTTAACGCTTGTTCTAGCGAATTATAGTTAAATTTATATTTTTCTAAAATTTGATTAACATTTTTACTAAAGTTAGAATCTTGTTTTAAATTATTTATTTCATCCTCAGCTTTTTTGTAATTATCAATATCACTACGAAGCCATTTTTCTGCTTCAGCAAATGTCTTTGCTGTATCTAGCTTTTCTGCTCTATCCAAACTTTCTTTCGCATCATCAACCTTTTTATCTTCCAAACTTATAGCCGTGTTTTTTAATTCTTTAGATACTTTTATATCCGTCTTTATTGTCGGAATTAATTTATTGGCAGCATCTGTCGTCATTTTATCCAAACCTTTACTACCAGCATCAAAATTATGATTTATATTAATCATATCGACATATTTTTGATACTCTTCCTTAACTTTTTTGTCACTACCTCCACCGAACATGAAGTAATAACCAATAGCACAGGCAATTAAAAAGACTGCTAGCACTGAAATTTTTCCTATCGTTGCCTTTTTCATGAAAACCTCCTTAAGAGTGATTTTTTCTTATACGTTCATTAATTAACAACAATATTATCTCATAAATTAAAAGAATTTACTAGAGGAATATTTTAGCTATTTTTTAGCTCTTACAACAACAAACCCGAAATATAAAAATCTATACTTCGGGTTTATAGAATATCTTAATTTTTAAATTAAGATATTCCACACGATATTTTATATTTATAATACTTAATCTAGCGTTCGCGTCGACGTATCATTAAAGCTAATCCTATTAATGATAATCCTACTACCCCCACATTAGTAGTTGTTTGACCAGTGTTAGGCAACTTTGGTTTTGGATTTTCTGGTGTTGGTTTCTCTGGTGTAGGATTATCTTTTGGTGGTGTGTCTTTTTCTACTTTTTTATAGACATATATAACTTCTGTTGTTCCTTCTACAACCTTACCTTTTTCTGTACCTTTTACTTCAACAAGATTATATTTTTTACCATCTTTTGTAATTGACGTTGGTTTTTCTGTGTCATTCTCAGCCGTATTATAATCCGTTCCAACTAGTGCATCTTTTGTATCTATATAATCTTCTTTAAGTTTTTTATTATCAGTTGATAAATAATGAACAACCACACTACCTCTTTTGACTTTTGGTGGATTATTCGGATCCAAAGGAACTATTATTTCTTCTGGCTCTAATGTTCCAACAAACGTAATGTCTGCACCTTTTATAGTTTGCTCATCTTTATCATATCCTTTAAATTTCCATAAAATACCATCATTTGCTATTAGTTCTTTTTTCGTTGGTTGTTTGGCTTCGACCTTTGTACCATCAATATATTCTTTATCATCTTTTGGGAGTTGCTTCAATACCTCTTCTGGTATTTCTTTCTTAGGATCAGAACTCTTAAATTCATATTTTACTTTGTATTAATCTGCTTTATAGACATATGTTACTGTTGTTACACCAGCTTGTACTGTACCAACTTCCTGCCCTATTGTTTTCAAATACTTATAAGTAACACCATTTTTTGTGATTTTAGACGGTTTTTCTGTTTCATTTTCGGCTGTATTATAAGGCGTTCCAACAGGTTCTTTCCACATATCATAGCGACTACGTTGTAGTTTTTGATTATTTTCATCTACGTAACGAACTAATACACTTCCAGGTTCGTTCCCCCCATCATGAGGAGATATATATTTTCTCCATTTACCTACAAATGTGATATCTTGTCCATTTACCTGTTTTTCATCTTTATCATAACCAACAAATCTCCAAATCACATCTGCTCCATAACCTGGTATAGTTATTGCTAGTTCACTAGGCATTATAGCTTTTACAATTTCTTTATCACTATATTCTTTTTCATCTTTGATTTCCTCAATAACATCCATTACTTCTTCAGGTAATTCCTGTGGTTTTACATCTCCTGACCATGTTGGAAACCCACCCTCAAATTTGTAAGTTACTCTATACTTAGCTTCTGAAGGTTTATCCCTAGTTTCAAGTGCCAGTTTCTCAAAAGATGTAGACAATAGATTTTGATTTGAATTCTCTGCTATTGTTTCTGAACTACCTAAAAATTTAGAATTTGCTTTCAACTCTTTTTTGATACGCTTGACTTCATCTTTTAGCGCCACCTCTGAATCATTTTTGTTTTTAACTGGTAGCTCTTGTTTAGTATTAGCCTTATCTTTTAGAACTGTTTTCTCCTCATTCTCAGATGCTTTAGCAATATTTTTACTTGATATTGTAGGTTGCATTAGTGATATGATTATTGACAAAGCAATTACCACCACTGGTATTTTTCTTACGAAAAATTGTGACTTTTTAAAATTTTCTAACATAGTTTGTCCCCTTAATATGATTTTATTTTTACTATATTAATATTCCCAAACTTATCAATATAGCATATCTATAAAAATTGTATCAAAGATTTCTTATATTGTAAAATAAAAACCTATAAAGAAAAACACAGCAAAACTACATAATACGCCAACAAAACTATATTTGTGTATATCAAAATGTTTCTATAAATTATTAAAAGAAATTTATTTTTATCAACTATACTATACAAGTTACACAAAAAACGTTAATAATATCTTATTATAATAATCAAACTTTTAAATCTAGTGCAAAAGTTATAGTTATTAAGATTAATTGTCATAAAACTCACAAAGCAACCAAAAAACTCGCCCCTATTACATTTTTGTAATAAGGACGAGCCTTTTTATCGCTATACTTGCTTTTATTTATTTAATATAAATTTCTTTCAAGGTATAACCTAATCAACTTTATTATTTTGTTGATTTTCTTCTGAATAACATTGCTAATGCTAACAACATTGTTCCTAGTAGAGTTGTAGATGTTTCTGCTAGACCTGTCTTAGCTAATTTATTTTTTGGTTTTTGAGGAGTTGGAGCAGGAATATGAGTATTTTTCAGGTTGTGCCCGTTTATAGTTTTTGTATATCCAGGTACATCTTCTTCATCTATACTATATTCGATTACTTTTCCATTCTCATATTTTGGTAGATTAAATGCATAACGCCAATTATCTTGTTTTGTTACTTCTTTAACCTCTACTTTTGTTGTTACTCCATCCACTGTTTTGTTTAATATTACTTTAATACTATTTGGACGTTTACCATCTTGATCATTTGCATCATCCCAAGTTTTTGTACCTTCTACAACAGTTTTTTCTGGTTCATGTGTATTTACAATATTGAATCCATCTACTTTTGTTGTGTAGCCATCTACTGAGTTTTGCTCTACTGTATAAGTAATTTCTTTTCCACCTTCATATTGTGGTAAGTCTGTAAACTCATAATTTGATGTATCCGCACTTGATGCTGGTGTTGCCACTTCTACATCTTTTACTTTAGTTGTTGTTCCATCTACTGTTTTATTTAGAGTTACTGTTACTTTTTCTGGACGTTTTCCGTCTTGGTTATTCGCATCTTCCCATTTTACTGTTCCTGATACTGTTTTCAATGCTAATTCATTTTCTACTACATACTTAGCATCACCATTTTCATCCACTATAACATCTTTTTCTTCAGTATTAGGTTTATATCCATTTGGTGCTTGTGTTTCTACTAATTTATAGCTTCCGAATTTAACACCTTTGAATACTGCACGACCATTTTCATCTGTTGTTTGAGTATCTACTACATTACCATTTTGTTTTAATTCAAAAATAGCACCTTTTAGGTATTTCTTACTTCCATCTTGGTTTAATTGTGAGTCTACTTTTTCAACAGTAACATCTCTCTTAGTTCCTTCAAATCCTGCGTTTTTAACTATATTGTTATTTGTAGGACTTAAAGCAAAATCAGCTGTTTTAACAAATTTTGTACCTGCGATTTCTTCTGTCGCATTATTTCCATTTGCTTTATCATTTGATTTAGTTAATACATCTTCATCACTTAATTTAGTAAATCTTACAAAGTAATCTCCACGTTTATAAGCATTAATTGTGTATTTTCCTTCATTGTCTGTAGTTGTTTCTAATTTTTGACCAGTTACATCTACAGCTACATCACCTGTTTTCTTATCGATAAGCTCTACTTTGTAACCTGATAATTTATCCTCGTTATCAGCCATAAGACCATCTTTGTTGAAGTCGCTAAATACTGTACCTTTTATTGTGTATCTTGCAACCCCAATCTTAGCAGTATTAGCTTCTGAATAAGAGTACTTATCCGTAGAAATAGCTACTGAGTTATTAGCAGTTTGTGTTTCTGTTAATGTTGTATCAAATGGTATTTTTGATGGAATATAGAAGTCAACTGTTGTTTTAGATGCTAATTTAGCTCCTGGTTTCAACATTACTTTTATACTTTTTACTTGGCTAAAGTCTGTTACTTGACCTGCACTTAACCATTCACCATCACGAACAGTTTCTAAAATATTTTGAGGTTTTAATTGATAGTAAACGTCAAAGTTTTTCAATACTTCTTCGTTTGCTTTAACTGACTCTAAGCTATTAGCTAATGGAGTCATAAATTTAGAGCCTCTTTCTTTATACTCGCCTGTTTTATTAGGTGTTATAACATGGTCTCCAACAAATGGTAGTGTATCGATAAAGCTAATATCTGTTACTTCTGATATTGTATTGTTATTGATACTAACTTTCCAATAGAATGGTTCTCCAACATCTCCAACTTCTGCATATTGCATCTTATCTGTAGTTAAACCTACGTTTTTATACATAAGTAACTCTAATGGAGGTATAAAGTTAATATTGTGGCTTCTATAAGTGAATTTTTCCTGTTTATTACCATCTCCATCTAAATCCAACTCATCCACATACGTCATACTATCATCCCATGGAAGAATTACATCATTGTTATCATAAGTAAAGAATCCATCAACTTGGTTATTTCCTTGTTTAGCATAAGCACTAGCTTCTGTTTTTATCTGAATAGTAACTGTATCATTTATATCTTGTAATGTAGGAGTCATATCAGGTAAAGAATAAATTACCGCTGTTCGTCCAGTATTTCTGAAGTTTTCTATAACCTCTGGTTTCCCTATTTTGCTCTTATCAATACCATTAGTCCAAATACCTTCTGTTTCAACATATTTAAACTCCGCTGGTAATAGATAAATCATTTTCGGATTAGTTACTGGTTTCCCTAAATATGGTCCCCATGAACCGTATCTTCCTCGTAATATTGCCTGGTTAAATGTAATAGATGCATAACTACCATCAGCCTTATATGGAAGTACTCCTGTACCTCCAAGAGAATTTATATAAGCTTTTGGTGTTGCTAGGAAAAGACCTGTCCAAGCCGCGCTACCATTTAGTAACTCTGCATTCTCTCTAGTAGTAGAGTTCACTTTTCTTTCCGATTTGATACTTAAAGTACCATAGTAATATTGAATCTTATCGTATTCACCATCTTCAAATTTTTTGATTTCTTTTTCACTTGGATAAGCTCCTGTATAATAATATAGAGCCGTATTATCTAATATTATTGGCGTTTCAAATTCTAATGAAAGACGTAGGTATTGCCCAGTTGCATCATTAATATCAACACGTTGTCCTAACTTGATATTAGATGCAAGTTCTACTTTAGAACCATCTTCTTTAATACCATAAAGTTTATTAGGTGTGTTATTAACCTGATTAATAGCATTATCTACTAATTGCTGCCTTCTAGCCTCATCTCCACCACGACTTCTAAACTTCTCTACTTTTCCTAATTGGAAGTATTTATAGTAGATTTTTTTCTCATCTTGGACAGGTTTATCCCTCATCAAGACATCTTCTATAGACCATAAGTGCATAACCTGACCTCCCCCAGGGTTAGTCAGACTTGAACCATTATTTTCATTCCCAATTCTAGATATATACATTAGTCCATTATCAGTCTGGTCATTATTTTCTTTATCATATAATTTCTTATCATATAATGTATAAGTTCCATTCTCTACTTTAGTAGGAATCGGATTATCAACAGTATCATTTAATCTATATTTAATTATTTCAGCCCAGTTATCTGCCCCGAAAGTTAATTTGTTTTTCAGTAGTTTAATAGGGAGTATTCTATCTGGTAATTTTTGTTCATTTTCTAAACCGGCATTTAGCGTAAATTTCGCCTCTATATTTATAACTTCGTTATACTTTTTATTTTTAAATATAAGGTCTGCCTGTTGCCAATATGATAATTCACCGTAACTAACCCACGAGCCGTTACCTAACCCTGGAGAATTTATCATACGAGTAGCTGTTCTTGTAGCTGGATCATAAGTGAAATTATTATTATTAGCTAGTTCCACACCTTCTGGTAATTTTATTTCCCACTTTATGTTTTTAGGGGCTACATATGTTGTATTTGGATCTCGTACTGTTGTATCTTTAAGGGTAAAGCTGAAGTACGTTGATATTTGTGTACCCTCTCCATCTTCTTTTGTTTTATCAGAATCAGTATAATCATTTACTGGATAAACGAAAAGTGTATTATTTTTTGCTGGTTTTGATGAATCAATAAGTTGTTTCAGATGGTCTGGCGTATGTGCAGAAACACTTGACTCGTTATATGTGTATGTTTTCTTATTCGCAACATATGTTTTTGTTGCCGAGTCGATAAGCCCCCCATTTTCATCAAAAAGTTCTTCTTTTATCGTTACAGTATCACCTTTATTTGCACTTTCCAAAAACTTAAATGGCATTGGGAATGTTAACTTTGCTCCCCCATTTAATTGATCAAAAGTATACGTCATATAATAATTATCATTATCTTCTGAACGTTCATTTTTAACCGCTTTTTTAGAGTCTACAAACTCTGGTCTTGTTATTGAGTTTGTCTTTTGAACAGTAATTTTCAATTTTGGATTTTGAATGTTTACACCTGTTCCTGACACTGTTAAGTCTGCCGCAGCAGGAATATCTTTGTTTACCCAAAACTCTGAATTATCATCAATAGTACCATCACCATTTAAGTTGATAATTCTTAGTTGAGTTTTTAGTGTTCCATCTGCAAATGCATTTTTAGATGTCGAACCTAAAAATGTATTTACAAGAAAAACAACCATTAATAAAATACTAAATATTTTTTTCAATCTATTCATTGTTTTCCTTTCTCCTTTTATATTTTATATTTTATATTTTATATTTTATTTGTGTAACCACAGACGAATATTTTATCATAATTTTGCTAAAAAGCAAAATAACTTGCTCATTCTAAAATTGAATAAAATAGGGAGTTCTTACGCTCCCTATTTTATATTCAATTTAAAACTTTACAGTTTTTATTTATTTTTACGACGACGCATTGCTGCTAATGCTAATCCTGCTAGAGCTACTCCAGCGATTCCTGCATTTGTCGTTGTTTGACCTGTATTTGCCAGTTTACCTTTACCTGGTTGTCCTGGTTGTCCTGGTTGTCCTGGTTGTCCTGGTTGTCCTGGTTGTCCTGGTTGTC
>ERZ772921.78-NODE-78-length-58736-cov-3.372659_pt1 | contig 58736 bp, 45 predicted proteins | sample MGYA00512117_ERZ772921 | MGnify/ENA primary metagenome ERZ772921 (study PRJEB29015, sample SAMEA2737944) | human oral metagenome | biome: human oral; feature: human-associated habitat; material: dental | place: China | collected 2150 ...
AAAGCGGTACGCGAGCTGGGTTCAGAACGTCGTGAGACAGTTCGGTCCCTATCCGGCGCGGGCGCAGGATATTTGAGAGGATCTGTCCTTAGTACGAGAGGACCGGGATGGACTGACCTCTGCTGTACCTGTTGGGAATCGATCCCACAGCAGGGTAGGCAAGTCGGGAATGGATAAACGCTGAAAGCATCTAAGCGTGAAGCCAACCTCAAGATGAGATATCCCATCGAAAGAGTAAGACCCCTTTGAGAGAAAGAGGTAAATAGGGCTGAGGTGGAAGTGCTGCAAAGCATGCAGCTGACAGCTACTAATCGGTCGAGGGCTTATCCATAGTCGGAGAGATGTCAAAACGGATTGCAATCTGCGGTTTTGAAGGCACGAGCCTTCACAGGGGACTGTGAATGGCCCGGTGGCTCAGATGGTTAGAGCGCCGCCCTGTCACGGCGGAGGTCGTCGGTTTGACTTTCAGTTTGAAAAATCGCCGGTCATGCCGATATAGCTCAATTGGCAGAGCAACTGATTTGTAATCAGTAGGTTTTCGGTTCAAGTCCGAATATCGGCTGAGACCTGAGCGTTTCGCTTAGGTCTTATATTTATTATAGCGCCGCTGATTCCGGCACGGGCGCAGATTATTTTCAGGGAACTGTAGCTCAGCTGGTCAGAGCAGTCGGCTCATAACCGATCGGTCCACGGTTCAAATCCGTGCGGTTCCACGAGGGAGAAGGACAAGGCAGATTGCCTTGTCTTCTTTTATTCCTATATTGCGATATTTCATTTTATTTTTTGTTAGCAGTCTGTATTGAAGAGTGCTGATGAAGATGCTATAATGGATTGGCAAGAATCTTATGGAGTCTCTTTTACATTGTTACATTACATTGTGCTGGAGAAAATAAAGGAGCAGAGGATATGGCAGAAAAGGGAAGTCTTTCGATCAACAGTGAAAATATTTTTCCGATCATCAAGAAGTGGATGTACAGTGATCAGGATATCTTTGTCCGGGAGCAGATCTCGAATGCGTCGGATGCGGTGACGAAGCTTGAGAAGCTTTCGCTGATCGGGGAGTGGAAGAAGCCGGAGGGATACCGCGGGCGGATCGATGTGATTGTCGATTTGGAGAAAAAGACGATCAGCTTCCGGGACAACGGCATCGGGATGACAAAGGAGGAGATTGAGAAATATATCAATCAGATCGCGTTTTCCGGGGCGACAGATTTTATCGAGAAATATAAGGATAAGGCGAATGAGGAGCAGATCATAGGGCATTTCGGCCTGGGATTTTATTCCGCCTTCATGGTGGCGGATCTCGTAGAGATCGAGACGTTGTCCTACCGGGAGGGTGCGAAGCCGGTGCACTGGAGCTGCAGCGGCGGCACGGAATATGAGATCCGGGAGGGAGAGCGGAAGGAGAACGGGACGAGCGTCATCCTGCATTTGAATGAGGACTGCTTAAAGTATGCGAATGAGTGGGAAATCCGCACTGTGCTTGAGAAGTACTGCTCCTTCATGCCGATAGAGATTTATCTCACGAAGCTTCCGAAGGATGCGGTGACGATCCCGGCCGCGGAGAAGCAGGACGGAGATGTGGTGCTGGAGGAGATCCCGGAGAAGACGGAAAAGGATGCGGACGGGAAGGAGAAGAAGCTTGAGGCGAAGCTTCGGATCGAGAAGCGGCCGGAGCTTGTCAATGAGATTCACCCGCTCTGGGGGAAGAATCCCTCGGACTGCACGAAGGAGGAGTATCTCGACTTTTACCGGAAGGTCTTCCACGATTACAGGGAGCCCCTCTTCTGGATCCACCTCAATATGGATTATCCCTATAATCTGAAGGGGATCCTCTATTTCCCGAAGATCAATACCGAGTATGAGTCCATCGAGGGGACGATCAAGCTCTATAATAATCAGGTCTTTATCGCGGATAATATCAAGGAGGTCATCCCGGAGTATCTGCTTCTCCTTAAGGGAGCGATCGACTGCCCGGATCTTCCGCTCAATGTCTCCCGTTCTCAGCTTCAGAATGATGGCTTCGTGAAGAAGATCTCCGATTACATCACAAAGAAGGTGGCGGACAAGCTCTCCGGCATGTGCAAGACGGAGCGGGAGAGCTACGAAAAGTACTGGGATGACATCGCTCCCTTTATCAAGTACGGCTGTCTCAAGGATCAGAAGTTCTGCGAGAGGATGACGAACTATATCCTCTTTAAGGATATCGACGATAAATACCTGCTGCTTCCGGAGTGCCTGGATATAAGCACTGCGAAGGATGCAGAAGCTGCGGGAGGATCGGAAAAGGGAGAAGACGAAAAGATCCCGCCGGAGGAAAAGAGCGGGGAGAAGGAAGAGGAAGCAAAGTCGGAAGCGGAGAAGGAGGTGAAGGAGGCCGAAGCAGGGGAAGAGAAGAGCGAAGGCGAAAAGGAGGAGAGCAAGGAGAAAAAGCCCTCGAAGGAAGAGGGCAGCGCGAAGTCCGGGGAAGAGGATGCGGCTTCTTCGGAGGGGGAGAAGAAGGATAAGACGATCTTCTATGTCACGGATCCTCTGCAGCAGAGCCAGTACATCGCGATGTTCCGGCAGGCCGGGAAGGATGCAGTGCTTCTCACGGAGAGGATCGATCAGCCCTTTATCACAGAGCTCGAGGCGAAAAATCCCGGCATTCATTTTAAGAGAATCGATGCGGACCTGGAATCCGAGTTCGGGACCGAGCTCACAGAGAGCGAGGAGAAGGAGCTTTCGGAGAAGGCGGCGGAGCTCGAAAAGAGCTTCCGCGAAAGCCTGAAGAAGGAGAAGCTTCGTCTCAAGCTGCAAAAGATGAACTCCCCGAAGACGGCGGCCTTCCTCTCGATCTCCGAGGAGGGGCGCAGGATGAATGATATGATGCGGATGTATGCGATGCAGGGCATGTCCATGGGGGAGATGCCGGTGGAGGAGACGCTCCTTTTAAATGCGGAGCATCCGCTGGTCAAGCATCTCCTTTCCGTCCGGGATACAGAAGACGGAACGCTCATCGAGAAGCAGCTCTATGACCTCGCAAAGCTGCAGCAGGCTCCGCTCTCCGCTTCGGAGATGGCGGATTTCATCGAGAGAAGCAATTCGCTCCTTCTCCGCATAAAGAGCTGATCCGCTGCCGCATCGGATTTCGCTCTCTTCCTCTCCGCTGAGAAAAAGGGAAGCTTGACGGAGGACCCCGCCCTCTCCTATAATGAATGAGGTTTCGTCGGTTCAGCCTGATCGGGAGGTTCGGATGGGGATTTCAGAGGGACTTTCGGGAGAGAGGGGGGATTCTGAAGCCCCCGTCATTGGGGCGGACCGCAGTGTGATAAAAAGGGACAGCTTAAGCTGTCCCTTTTTCTGTGGGGAAACGCTCATCACAGTCTTTCGGTCCGGAAAGGAGTGCGGATGAAGAGGGTTGCAGTCATCATGGGGAGCGATTCGGATCTCCCTGTCGTAGAGAAGGGGATTACGCTTTTGCAGAGCTTCGAGATTCCCTTCTCTGTTCATGTGTATTCGGCGCACAGAACGCCGGAGGAGGCCTGCCGCTTTGCGAAGCGGGCGAGAGAGGAGGGCTACGGCGTCTTGATCTGTGCTGCGGGGATGGCGGCGCATCTTGCGGGAGTGATGGCGGCGAACACGACGCTCCCCGTCATAGGTCTTCCCTGTAGCGCGAAGCTGCTGGAGGGGAGCGATGCGCTTCTCTCCACCGTCATGATGCCGCCCGGGATCCCCGTCGCAGCAGTGGGGATCGATGCGGCAAAGAATGCGGCTCTTCTTGCGATAGAGATACTCGCGGTGACGGAGGAGAGCCTCGCAAAAAAGCTCCGAGAGGAGCGGGAGCGGAACAGGGAGAAGGTCCTGGAGCGTGACCGGGAGCTTTCCGGGAGATACCAGGGATAGGGGGAAAGAGAGATGAAGAGCTGCAGCGAGTCTTACCGCAGAGCCGGTGTGGATATCACGGCGGGCTACCGCGCGGTGGAGCTGATGAAGCAATACATAGCGCGCACGATGACGGAGAATGTGCTCTCCGGACTCGGCGGCTTCGGCGGGCTCTTTGAGCTCCCGGAGGGATTAAAAAAGCCGGTGCTTGTGGCGGGGACCGACGGGGTGGGGACGAAGCTGAAGCTCTCCTTTTTGCTTAAGCGCTATGACACGGTGGGGATTGACTGCGTCGCGATGTGTGTCAATGATGTCATATGTTGCGGCGCAAGACCACTGTTTTTCCTGGATTACATCGCCTGCGGGAGGAATGTGCCGGAGCGGATCGCAGAGCTCGTGAAGGGCGTATCGGAGGGCTGCGTGCAGGCGGGATCCTCGCTGATCGGGGGCGAGACGGCGGAGATGCCGGGCTTCTACCCGGAGGATGAGTATGATCTTGCGGGCTTTTCCGTCGGGATCGTGGAAAAGGGCAGGATCATCGACGGGAGAGGGGTGCGGGAGGGGGACCGCCTGATCGCTCTTCCGAGCAGCGGTGTGCACAGCAATGGCTTTTCTCTCATCCGGAAGGTTTTTGATCTCGATCGGATCTCGAAGGAGGAAGCGGAGGAGCCGCTTGCGCTTCTGGGGGGAAGGAGCCTCGGGGAGAGCCTGCTTCTTCCGACCAGGATCTATGTCAAACCGCTTCTCTCCCTCATGGAAAGAGTGGAGCTCAAGGGACTGAGCCATATCACGGGAGGCGGCTTCTATGAGAATATTCCCCGCTCCATACCGGACGGGCTCGGTGCGCGGATCCGGAAAAGGGATGTCAGGGTGCTCCCGATCTTCCGGCTGATCGAGGAGCGCGGAGAGATCCCGGAAAGGGATATGTATAATACCTTCAATATGGGAGTCGGGATGACGCTTATTGTATCCCGGGAGCAGGAGGAGAAGGCCCTTTCACTCCTTCTCGGCATGGGTCTTTCCGCCTATTCGCTGGGAGAAATCGTGAGTTCCCGGGAAAAATTGCTTTTGGAATAGAGCTTATGCAGGACGCCGTTTTCAAGACGGATATTTCGGGAGACTTTGTCCTTTGCCGGGCTTTATCTGCCCGGTATAAGAAGGAGGGAGGAGGCGGGATGGAGCACTTTGAGAGAAAGGGGATCGGAGAGGCGCTCTTTGGGCTCCCCTATCCGGGGAGGGGAATTTTGCTTGGGATGGGAGAGAACGGAAGGGATCTTTTCCTCTCCTATTTTATCATGGGGCGCTCGGAGAACTCGAGAAACCGGGTCTTTCGGGAGGAGGGGGAGGAGCTCAGGATCGATCCGGCCTGTCCGGAAAGGCTTTCGGATCCCTCCCTCGTTCTCTATTCGCCGCTTCGAAGCGTGTCCGGGAGACTCATCGTCGCAAACGGCGACCAGAGCGATACGATTCATGACTTTCTGGAGGCGGGAAAGAGCTTTGAGGAGGCGCTTTTTACGAGGAGCTTCGAGCCGGACAGGCCAAATGATACGCCGCGGATCTCCGGCATTATGGACCTTCTCGGGAGAAATTACACGCTCTCCATCCTGAAGGCGGAGAGCCCGGGAAGCGGGAACTGTGCGAGATATTTCTATCACTACGCCTTTGAGCCGGGGCTTGGGCATCTCATCCATACCTATCAGGGGAGGGGCGGCCCTCTTCCGAGCTTTCAGGGGGAGCCGAGGCCGGTCCTGATCCGGGAGAGGACGGCGGAGGAGCTCGCCGGACTGATCTGGCGAAGCCTCGATCCGGAGAATCGAATCTCCCTCTATGTCAGGCGGATCGACCGGGAGAGCGGGGAGAAGGAGAATGCGCTGATCAATCGCTTTCTGTGTACTTAGCTCTGCACTGAGATAGGGAGAGACGGCGGTTTTGAGAGCGCCGCTTTCATTCAGCGGCTCTTTGGGAGAGAAGGGATGAGGCATCCCCGATGGGATGAGGAAGAGAGAAGATGAAGGAATACGAATTGAAATACGGCTGTAATCCGACGCAGAGGCCCGCGAGACTTTTCATGCCGGAGGGGGATGGAGGAGCGCGGGACTTTCCCTTTGAGATTTTGAACGGGCGGCCGGGCTATATCAATTTTTTGGATGCGCTTAACGCCTGGCAGCTTGTGCGTGAGCTTAGGGCTTCGTCGGGTCTTCCCGCTGCGGCGTCCTTTAAGCATGTGAGTCCCGCGGGAGCGGCGGTCGGAAGGATCCTCCCCGGGAAGCTGAAGAGGGCTGTCTTCTCGGAGGATATCGAAGGGCTCGATGAGAGCCTTCAGGCCTCTGCCTATGCGAGAGCGCGGGGCTGCGACAGAGTATCCAGCTACGGCGATTTCGCGGCACTCTCCGACTGCTGCGATCTCACGACGGCGCGTCTTTTGCAAAGGGAGGTCTCGGACGGGGTCATCGCGCCGGATTTTACGGAGGAGGCACTCGCTCTCCTCAGGAAAAAGAAGGGGGGAAGCTATAATATCCTCAGGATGGATCTCTCTTATCTCCCCGACGCTCTGGAGAGAAGGCAGGTCTTTGGCATAGGCTTTGAGCAGCTCAGGGACTCTGCCGCTCTGACGAGAGAAGGTCTCTCTAAAATCGTTTCCCGGGAGAAGGCGCTCCCCGAAGAGGCCGTACTGGATCTCATGACTGCGCTCATCGCCGCAAAATATACGCAGTCGAATTCTGTCTGCTATGCTTTGGACGGGCAGACGATCGGGGTGGGGGCGGGACAGCAGTCCAGGATCCACTGCACGAGACTTGCCGGGGAGAAGGCGGAGCTTTGGTTTCTCAGGCAGTCCGAGAGAGTCCTGGATCTCCCCTTCCTCCCCGGGATACGGAGAGCCGAGCGGGACAACTGCGTCGACGCCTATCTCTCCCGGGACTCCCGGGAGCTTCTCGCGGAGGGGGAGTGGCAGAAGCACTTTTCTTCCCGCCCGGAGCCCTTCACAGAGGAGGAAAAGCGGGACTGCCTCCGCGCCCTTCGCGGGGTCTCTCTGGCTTCGGACGCCTTCTTTCCCTTCGGGGACAATGTGAAACGGGCCGCAAAGTCCGGCGTCTCCTATATCGCGGAGCCCGGCGGCTCTGTCCGGGATGAGGATGTCATCGAAGAAGCGGACAGACACGGCATGGTTTTGATCTTTACGGGGAGAAGACTCTTCCATCACTGAGATTCACTGAGATTCACTGAGATTCACTGAGATTTTTTCGCTTCCCTGCGCTTTTGTCGGGGAAGCCGGGAGCGAGGAGGACTGCCGTTTGGAAGGAGAGCTTCCTTAAGAGAACTGCCCTGAAGGGAAGTCGGCTGCTGTCCCCCGGGCGGAGCCGGTCCCGGGCTTCGAAAGGGCGAAGCGCCGCATAGAAGGAAGCTGCGAAAGGACAGGGAAGAGGCGGAGGTCATTACGGCTTTGAGAGAGAGAATCCCGTGGAGTCTGGCTTTTAGGGAGAGGAAAGCCCTGGAGGAGGGGGAAGCATGAAAAGAGGAAGGACACGGATCGCCGTGCTGGTCTCCGGAGGGGGGACGAATTTGCAGGCTTTGATCGATGCCTCCCGGAGGGGGGAGATTCCGGACGGGGAGCTTTGCCTGGTCATCGCCTCCCGGCCGGGGATTCCCGCCCTGGAGCGGGCGAGAGCGGCGGGGATTCCCGCTCTCACGATCGTGAGGGATGAGGAGGAGATGATCCGCAGTTTGCAGGGAGCGGGGATTTCGCTCATCGTGCTGGCCGGTTTTCTTACGATTCTCTCGGAACGCTTCCTCTCCTGCTTCCGGGATCGGATCATCAATGTCCATCCCTCCCTGATTCCGAGCTTTTGCGGAAGGGGCTTCTATGGGCTAAGGGTCCATGAGGCGGCGCTTAAGAGAGGGGTGAAGCTGACGGGGGCGACGGTTCATCTTGTAAACGAGATCCCGGACGGAGGCCGCATTCTTTTTCAGAAGGCCGTGGAGGTCCTGGAGGGGGACAGTCCGAAGAGCCTGCAGCGCCGCGTCATGGAGGAAGCGGAATGGAAACTGCTTCCGATCGCGGTACAGCTTATGAGCCGGGAGATTTCGGAGAGGGAAAGCGAGGAGAGGGAATGAAGATAGGAGTCATCGGATCCGGTGGGAGAGAGCATGCGATTCTGAGGGCACTTTGGAGGAGCCCGGACTGCGAAAAGCTCTATGCGATTCCGGGGAACGGGGGGATGAGTGAGGCGGAGACCGTGCCCGGGCTGAAGGCCTCGGACCTCGATGGAATCGTGAAATTTTCCAGGGAGAAGGAGCTTGACTATGTGGTCGTCTCTCCGGATGAGCCTCTGGTTTTGGGGCTGGTGGACCGCCTGATGGAGGCTGGAATTCCCGCCTTCGGACCGTCCCGCTCGGCCGCTCTTTTGGAGGGCTCCAAGGTCTTTGCAAAGGAATTTATGAAAAGGCACGGAATTCCGAGCGCAGACTACCGTGTCTTCTCTGAACTTTCGGAGGCGGAAAAATACATCGAAGACTGTGAGCTTCCGATCGTCATCAAGGCGGACGGCCTCGCGCTGGGAAAGGGCGTCATAATCGCAAAGAGCAGGGAGGAGGCGAGGATCGGGCTTTGGAGCATCATGGGAGAGAAGAAATTCGGACATTCCGGGGACCGCGTCGTGGTGGAGGAGTACCTGGAGGGGCCGGAGGTCTCCGTTCTCAGCTTCACAGACGGGGAGAGGATCGTCCCCATGCTCTCCTCCATGGATCATAAGAGGGCACTGGACGGGGATCTGGGACCGAACACCGGGGGCATGGGCGTGATCGCACCGAATCCCTGCTATACGGAGGAGATCGCGGGAGAATGCATGGAGAGGATCCTGCTCCCGACGATACGCGGGATGAAGGAGGAGGGCAGGATCTTCCGCGGCTGTCTCTATTTCGGGCTTATGCTGAGCGGGAAGGGGCCGAAGGTGATCGAGTACAACTGCCGCTTCGGAGATCCGGAGGCTCAGGCCGTGCTTCCGCTCCTCCGCTCCGATCTCCTTCCGATCCTGCTGTCTTGCACAAGAGGAGGACTTTCGGAGGAGCTGGTTCGCTGGAAGGCGGGCCATAGCTGCTGTGTGATCCTCGCATCCGATGGATATCCGGGGGCCTTTGAGAGCGGGTATGAGATCACGGGGACGAAGCTCTGCCGGGAGGTCTATATGGCGGGGGTTGAGAGGAAGGAGGGAAGGCTTTTCAGCAGCGGAGGAAGGGTGCTCGGCGTCGTCGGGACGGGGGAGAGTCTTCCCGAGGCGATAGAGAGCGCTTACCGGGATGTGGAGAAGGTTTACTTCAAGAATATGCGTTATCGGCGGGACATCGGAGCGAGAGCGCTCCGCCTGATGGGAGGGGGAGATGGTATATAGAATCTATGTAGAGAAGAGGCCGGGACTTCGAAGCGAGGCGGAGGCCGTATATCACGACATGAAGAGCAGTCTTCCTCTTGAAAACCTGAAGGGACTTCGATTTCTTCAGCGCTACGATGTGGAGGGGCTGGATGAGGAAGACTTTCAGAGGGCGGTGAGACTGCTTCTCTCGGAGCCTCCGCTCGATGAGAGCTGTCGGGAGCTTCCGGACTGGGGGACGGAGCGGATTTTTGTGGAATATCTTCCGGGCCAATATGATCAGAGGGCGGATTCCGCGGAGCAGTGCATTCAGATCCTCCTCGGGGGAGAGAGACCGAGAGTCCGGAGCGCGAAGGTCTATCTTCTGGACGGGGAGCTCACGGAGGAGGAGCTTTCGTGCATCCGGCGCTGCCTCATCAACCCCGTTGAGGCGAGGGAGGCCTCGGAGGAGCTCCCTGAGACGCTTAGGCGGAGGCTCAGTCCGCCGGAGGATGTGAGAGTGCTCAGCGGTTTTTCGGAGGTGGGAGAGGAGGGACTCCGGGAGCTTCGGCAGGAGCTCTCCCTCGCGATGGATCTCGAGGATCTTCGCTTTTGCAGGGAATATTTCCGCACTGAGGGAAGGGATCCAAGCCTCACGGAGCTTCGGATGATCGATACCTACTGGTCGGATCACTGCCGCCACACGACCTTCCTCACGATGATAGAGGGCGTGGAGCTCGGGGATCCGCAGCTTAAGAGGGCCTGGGAGCGTTACCTTCATGCGAGAGAGGAGCTTAAGAGGGAGGCTCCCGCAAGCCTTATGGACCTTGCGACGATCGCAGCGAGGCTGCTCCGAAAGGAGGGGAAGCTGGAGGGGCTTTCGGAGTCCGAGGAGATCAATGCCTGCACGGTCCGGACGAAGATTAAGACGGAAGAGGGGGAGGAGGACTACTATCTCCTTTTCAAAAATGAGACGCACAATCATCCGACGGAGATCGAGCCCTTCGGAGGAGCCGCAACCTGTATCGGGGGCGCGATCCGGGATCCGCTCTCGGGAAGAGGCTATGTCTATCAGGCGATGCGGCTCAGCGGGGCCGCGGACCCCGTTTGTCCCGTGCAGGACAGTCTCCCCGGGAAGCTTCCGCAGCGAAAGATCGTCACCGCTGCGGCCCGCGGCTTCTCCTCCTACGGAAACCAGGTCGGCATCGCGACGGGGATCGTCGAGGAGCTCTACCATCCGGGCTATGCGGCGAAGCGGATGGAGATCGGGGCGGTGCTCGCTGCAGTGCCGGTGAAGAATGTGAGGAGAGAGCGCCCTCTGCCCGGGGATCTCGTCCTTCTTCTCGGCGGGAGGACCGGGAGAGACGGCATAGGGGGAGCGACCGGCTCCTCGAAGGCCCATAGCTCGAATTCCCTTTCGGACTGCGGCGCGGAGGTGCAGAAGGGAAATGCACCGGAGGAGAGGAAGCTGCAGCGCTTCTTCCGAAATCCCGCGGCGAGCCGTCTCATAAAGCGCTGCAACGACTTCGGTGCCGGAGGGATTTCCGTCGCGGTGGGAGAGCTTGCGGACGGGCTGGACATCGATCTCGACCGGGTCCCCAGGAAATACGAGGGACTGGACGGGACAGATCTTGCGATCTCCGAATCCCAGGAGCGAATGGCCGTCGTGATCGCCCCGGAGGATGAGGCGGAAATCCTTTCGCTCGCGGAAAGGGAGAACCTCGAGGCCGCGAGAGTGGCCCGCGTCACGGAAAAGAGGCGGCTCAGAATGTACTGGAGAGGGAACTGCATTCTCGACCTGTCCCGCGACTTCCTAAGCAGTAATGGGGCGAAAAAAAGGATCTCCATTGAGAGCGGGCGGGGAGAGAGCATCTCCCGAAGGGTGGAGGGGAGCTTCCGGGAGCTTCTCCTCTCCCTTTCAGAGGATCTGAACAGCTGCTCTCACCAGGGACTTTCCGAGGAGTTTGACTCGACGATCGGAGGAGGGACCATCCTGCTTCCCTTCGGAGGAAAATATCAGAGGACGCCGATCCAGGCGATGGCGGCGAGGATCCCCGTCCGAAGGGGACGAAGCGATACGGTTTCCCTCATGGCCTTTGGCGGGAATCCCTATGTCACGGAGAAAAATCCCTACCGGGGAGGATACCTCGCGGTCGTGGAATCCGTCTCGAAGCTGATCGCCGCAGGGGCGGAATTCTCCGAGATCTATCTCAGTCTCCAGGAGTATTTCGGAAAGCCGGGAGAGGTGAAAAGCCGCTGGGGAGCGCCGCTCGGGGCCCTGCTCGGGGCCTTCTCCGCACAGCTCGATCTCGGTGTCGCGGCGATCGGCGGGAAGGATTCGATGTCCGGAAGCTTTGAGAAGCTGGATGTGCCTCCCACATTGATCTCCTTTGCCGTGACGACGGGAGAGGCGGGAGAGATTCTGAGCCCGGAGTACAAGGAGGCGGGTCACAGAGTCCTCTGGCTCCGCCCGGAATACAGGGAGGAGCTTCCGGAGACTAAGAGCCTCCTCCGGATCTTCGCCCTCCTCCAAAGCTGGAGGCGGGAGGGCCGCCTTGCCTCCCTCTATACTCCCGGCTTCGGCGGGATCTCCGAGGCGGTCATGAAGCAGGGCATGGGAAATGGTTTCGGCTTTCGCTTTGCGGAGAGCCTCTCCCTGGAGGATCTCTTCGGCTATCAATACGCCTCTTTCCTCCTGGAGCTCAGAGAGGAGGCGGATCTTTCGCTTCTCTACCGGGAGGCGCAGGCCCTGGAGGGAGTCATTCTCGCAGATCTTGGCACGGTGCTTCCGGAGAGAGAGTATCGCTATCAATCGGAAAGTGTCAGCGCGGACGAGCTCCTCTCTCTCTATGAGGGAAGACTGGAGGAGATCTTTCCGCTTCGAACCGTTCCGGGGGGAGAGACAGACTTAGGGGAGAGAGAGAAGAAAGACCCCGGGCTCCCGGATCATCGGGAGGAGCTCTGGGGAGCTCCCGCCGTCCCGGTATCCAGGCCGAAGGTACTGATTCCGGTCTTTCCGGGGACGAACTGTGAGTACGATTCCGAGAGAGCCTGTCTTACAGCCGGGCTGGATCCGGAGATTCTGGTGATTCGAAATCTCACGGGGGACGCGATCGCGGAGTCTCTCCGAGAGGCATCGGAGAGACTCCGGGAAGCTCAGATCCTCTTTCTCCCCGGGGGATTTTCGGGGGGAGATGAACCGGAGGGCTCCGCGAAGCTCATTACCTCCTTCTTCCGAAATGAACGGATGAGAGAGAGCACGATGGAGCTTCTGGAGAAGCGGGACGGTCTGATCCTCGGTATCTGCAATGGCTTTCAGGCCCTGATCAAGCTGGGCCTTCTCCCCTATGGGGAGATCCGGGACAGCGATGTCCACAGTCCGACGCTGAGCTTTAATACGATCGGAAGGCATCAGTCAAAGATCGTGAGAACCAGGGTGTGCTCCAATCTGAGCCCCTGGCTCATGAATGCGGAAGTCGGCTCCGTCTATGAGGTCGCGGTCTCCCACGGAGAGGGGAGATTTCTCTGCGAAGAGGAGCTTCTCCGGAGGCTCTCGGAAAACGGACAGATCGCGACGCAGTATGCGGATTTTGAGGGGAGAGCCAGCATGGCGCTCTTTGACAATCCGAACGGCTCCGACTATGCGGTCGAGGGAATCTGTTCCCCGGACGGGAGAATCTTCGGAAAGATGGGGCATGTGGAGCGCTGGCAGCCGGGGAATTTCAAGAATGCAGCCGGAAACTATGACATGGCGCTCTTCCGTTCCGCGAAGGAATACTTCGAACTTTAAAGCATCAAAGCGTTTCTGACTCTTAGGGAAACACTGATGCAATCAGAAAAATTACGTACCAATGGGCGTGATGCCGAAAAAGCGTGCGGAACGCCGGTACTTAATGAACACGAGTGTAACGAGCTGTGAATTTAGTACCGCTGCGTGGAGCCCCGAACGAGAGTGTCTTTTGAGGCACACGCCTATGGCACAGGCGTCATGAATCAATCCGTGTTTCCCCAAGAGGAAGGGAGCTTAAATCCCCTTAAAGTCAAAGGCGAACTGAAGCGCCCGGTCGTTTGGGAGAAGATATTCCTCGTGGGTGCGGGCCCCCCAGCTGTCATCTCCTCCCACTCCCATTTGCTTTAGATTCGCGCGGAGAACCGTGAACTGAGGGCGCGGGAGCTCGTGCGCGTGAAGAGCCTCCTCCAGCTGCTCCGGCGTATAGTTCGATGCGGAGAGCTCCATGCTGCCCGGCTCCGCCATATGGGGGTCTGCCGGCACGCAGGGACTGAAGTCCGCCCCGGAGAGCCGGAGCCCCCTCCCTCGCTCGTCCGTGATCTCCGCCCAGCGGACTGCGCATCGGTTCCCGCTCTCCTGTGGAACAAGGTAGGGTTCCCTGAGCTGCGCGATTTCTCTCTCATAGATGCCAAGCCGCGCTCCGCTCCTCCTGTCGCAGTAGTTTTCCCCGGGGCCCAGCCCATAATAGCGGAGCCGCTTAAAATCCGCATTCAGGATAAGGAGGTAGCCGAACTCCGGCATGGGCGGGAGCTGCGCATTTCCCGGATAATCCAGGATGACGCGGACCCTCCCGTCCGGAAAGACCCGGTAGGAAAGATAGAGCGGCGTCCCCAGCGTCCCGGGCAGGTAATGCTTCCATTTCAGCTCGATAAAGTCCTCGGTCTCTGAGAGGATCGGGTAGCGGAGAAAGTCCTCTGCCCCCGGGGAATGAGGATCCGTCTCCAGGGGTCTTGCCGTCTGGTAGAGGCCTGCGAGCTTCCAGATCCCGCAGCGAAGCGGCATCTGATTACCGAGGTCGTTGCTGATTGGGGCTCTCCAGAAATTCGGTCTGGGAAGGCGCTCCAGAAGCTCCCTCCCCGCATAGCGGTAGGATACGAGTCCTCCCTTGAGGAGGGAGAAAAGGAGATCGAAGTGCTCCCCCCGGATCCCGATATTGCAGGAGCCCCGGATCAGCCGAAGTCCTCTCCTTCCAATTCCAAGTCCTCCGCTCTTTGCCGCGCTGTAGTTGTCCGGAAAAGAAAAGCTCCCGCAAAAGTCCGCTTCCCCCGGGCTTTCCTCTCCTTCTCCCGTGAAAAGCCGCCGGGATCGAAGGCCGAAGCCGGAGGCAGGATCAGCTGCCGCAGCGAAAGCCTCCCCGCTGCTTTTTTCTCCCCCTCCCGCTCCTCCCGCCGGGGAAAAAGCATCAGCTTCTTCTATCCGGAAGACCGTCTGTCCGAAGGCAATCTCATATCCCCTTTTCGCATAGGGCCTGTCCTCTCGGAGGCGAAAGGAGAGTGTGAGCGCATATTCTCCCGCCGAAAGCTCGGGGAGATCCGGGAGCGCATACTTCCGCTCAGAGAGCGGGGGGAGAGAAAGAGAAAGACTCTCCTCCCGGATTCTCCTCCCCTCCCGCTCCAGAATAAGAAGGCAGTCAAATTCCGAGGCATCCGTAAAGAGGAAGCGGTTTTTGATCCAAAAGCTCCACTCTCTTTGGTCTATCCGGATCGAGAGGCCCTGATAGCAGAATTTCACCTCCTGCATCTTTTCATAGGGCCTTCGGTTTCCGTCGAGGATTCCGTTTCCGCTGAAGTCAAAGTCCGTGGGGCGCTCCAGAAAGTCCCCGCCGTAGGCCTGGTACTCCTCCCCGTAGCGGTTTTTCGAGCGGAGAGACTGGTCGATGAAATCCCAGATAAAGCCCCCCTGAAAGCACATCTCCCGATCCGAAAGCTCCGTGTACTTCTGCATCCCCCCGTTGGAATTCCCCATAGAATGCGTATATTCACAGAGCAAAAACGGCTTCTCCCTGTGCTCTTTCAGAAAGTCCTCGATCTTTGCGACCGGGATATACATCTGCGACTCCATGTCCGTCGTATCCGGATAGCGCCGGTCGTGCGCAACGCCCTCGTAATGCACGAGACGCGTCCTGTCCTTTTCATGAAAAAATTCCGTCATCCTCTTCGGGATCTCCCCTCCGTAGGATTCGTTTCCGATCGACCAGATCAGGATGGAGGCATGATTCTTGTCCCGCTGATAGCAGGAATTCACCCGGTCCAGCATCATCGGAAGGTACTCCATCCGGTCCCCCGGTATGGCATCCTCCGCCCTCTTCTGCCCCTTTTGCACCATGAGCCAGACCCCGTGGCTCTCCATATTGTTTTCCGCGATGAGATAGAGCCCGAGCTCATCGCAGAGCCGGTAGAGAAGGGAGGCATTCGGATAATGACTGGTCCGGACCGCATTGATATTGTTTCGCTTCATGAGAAGGAGATCCCTTCTCACATCCTCCTCCCGCACGGCCCGTCCCCTGTCCGAGGAGAACTCGTGCCGGTTTACTCCGAAAAAGACGATGCGCCTCCCGTTGAGACACATTAGTCCGTCCTTTAACTCGAATCTCCTCACTCCCACATGCTCAAAAATCAGCTCGGAAAGCGCTCCCTCCTCATCAAAGAGCTCCAGCTTAAGCTCATAGAGATTCGGCTTCTCCGCGCTCCATAAATGCGGCTCCTCGATCCTCCCGGAAAAGGAAAGCAGAAAGGAGCTCCCGTTTCCAAAGCTCTCCTCCGAGGAATCCAATGGGAGGCAGAGCTCTCCTCCCAGGATTTCCTCCCCCAGGAAGCGGAGCCCCCAGCGAATCCTCCCTTTCTTTTCATTCAGGAGAAGGCGGACCTTTAAGGAAGCGCTCCGTAAATCTTCCTCCGGCTCCGCCGTGATCGAAAGATCCCGGACATGGAGCTTTGGCTCTATGAAGAGATAGACGTCACGGAAGATTCCGGAGAAGCGGAAGAAGTCCTGATCCTCCAGCCAGCTCCCCGCGCTCCACTGAAAGACCTGCACGGAGAGCTTGTTCTCACGATCCGGAAGGAGGAAGGGAGTGAGCTCGAACTCGGAGGGCGTAAAGCTGTCCTCGGAATAGCCGACAAAGCTCCCGTTCAGCCAGAGCGAGAAGGCGGATTCCACGCCCTGAAAGGAGAGATAGAGGCGCTTTTCCCGCATCCTCTCCGGGACCGAAAAGTATTTCACATAGCTTCCCACCGGATTAAAGTCCTCCGGGATCCTCCCCGGATCGATCTCCTCCCTCCCGTCCCAGGGATACTGCGTATTCACATAGCCGGGCCTGCCATAGCCCTCCAGCTGGATATGTCCCGGGACCCGGATCTCCTCCCAGCGCCTTGCGTCATAATCCATCCGGAAGAAGCCGGGCACCGTCTCCCCGTAATTTCTCGCATAGTGAAAATACCAGATTCCGTTCAGGGACTCCCGGAAGGAGGAAATCCCGCTCTCCCTCTCCGCAGCATCGGAAAAACAGAGGTGATCCGAATGCGCCGGAAGGCGATTCTTTGCAAAGATCTCCGGGTCTCGGACGATGGAATAGTCAAACTCATTCATAGGAAGTGCACTCCTTTCTGCCCTCTCCCTCTCACTCAGCCCTTCACCGAGCCCTGCATGAGACCGGAGAGCAGGAAATTCCGAAAGAGAACGGCGAGCAGCGCGGGGATCAGAAGAGAGAGGATTCCGGAAGCGCAGATCAAGCCGTAGCTCACATCATTCCTCCCCATGAAATCCGACAGCACAAGCGTCAGCACCCGCTTCTCCGGAGAGGATATGAGAATCAGGGGGATCTGAAACTGACCCCAGCTCATGAGAAAGAGCATGAGGGACACCGTAAGAAGGATCGGCCCGGAGAGAGGCAGAATCACGCGGAAAAAAAGCTGACTCCCCGTACAGCCGTCCCCCCTCGCCGCGTCGTAGAGCTCATCCGGTATCGCGCTGAAGTAGTTCATCATGATCCAGGTGATTAAAGGCAGGAAGGAGGAGACATAGACGATGGCCGCCCAGATCCTTTTATCCAAAAGCCCCAGCTTGGAAAAGACAGCATAGAGCGGGATCAATGTGGCAAAGGCCGGGATGACCGTCGTGAGCACGAGAAGCCGCAGGACGAAGATCCTGCCCCGAAACTCATAGCGGGAGAAGGCATAGGAGGCGGGAAGAGCCGCGAAAATCCCGATAAAAATGCAAAGAAGGGACAAAAAAACCGAATTCCCGATGCCCTGAAGGAGGATTTGTCCTGCCCTCTGAGAATGGTCCAGAAGCTCCCGGTAGTTTCCGAGATAGAGGGAGGGCGGAAGCAGTCCGCCTCCCCTGTGAAAAAGCTCATACTCCTCTGTCAGGCTTAAAAGGAAGCACCAGAGAATGGGCCCCAGCGAAAAGAGGAGAAAGAGAAGGGAAAAGACATAGTAGAAGAGCCGCTCACTCCATTTCTCCTTCATCGGCTTCGCTCCTTTCCGATCCTTTTGATATAGAAATAGCCGAGAAGCCCGGAGGAAAGCAGGATGAGGTAGCTGATGGCAGAGCCAAGCCCCAGGTCCAGAAAGCGAAAGCTCGTCCGGTAATGGTAGACCAGAAGGGTCGAGAGCTCATAGCGGTCTCCGGAGAGCGCCAGGAGCTCGTCAAAGACATTGATGCCCGCCATGCTGATCTGAAGGAAAAGGATGGGGAAGATCGGGAGGAGCAGGGGAAAACTGATCGCCCAGTACTCCTGAAAACGGCTGCTGCCGTCCACCCTGGCCGCCTCATAGAGCTCTGTCGGAATCGCCTGAAGAGAAGAAAGAACCAGGATACTGCCAAAGGGAATCGCCCGCCAGGCCACGACCAGGGCCGCGAGAAGGAGCGCCGAGAAACGGTTCTCCGTCCATGGAAACGGGGCTGAGATCAGGCCGAGTCCGAGGAGGATCCGGTTCGCAAGACCATAGCCGGGGTAAAAGATGAATCTCCAAAGAATTCCGTTCACGAGCGGCGGCAGAGCCCACGGGATAATTGCCGCTGCTGTCAGGACGGAATTCAGGGGAGATTTCCGGTTCAGGAGAAGCCCCGTCAGCATGCTGACGGGGAAGGCGATCAGGAGCACGAAGAAAAGCACGAACACGCTGTTTGAAAGCGCGGTCCAGAACTCCGGGGAGCTCAGGATGCTCCGGTAATTATCAAGTCCGATGAAGCGAATGTCATAGCTTTCCGTCAGCCGGTACCTCTGCATACTGAAGAGAAAGGTGCGGACCGCCGGGTAGAATACGGTGCTTCCCATGATGAGGAGGCAGGGTGAAAGCAGAAGCCAGGGCGTCAGATTCTCTTTTTTCATCCTTCTTTTACAATTTTATTGACCTTTTCCACCAGCTGATCCGCAGCTTCCTCCGCGCTCAGCTTTTCATTTGCCATCTGATTTATGGTATTGAAGATCTCCGTGCTCATCCTCGTATAGTAGATCGGGACGCCATTCGGGAAGGGGCTCTCTATCCTCTGCGCGAGCTCCAGCATTGCCCCCGGATTCTGAATCTTTCCATCCTTTAAGAGCTTCTCCAGGACAGAGGTCCTGGTGGGCAGATTGGAGATCTCCTCATAGAGCTGATACTGCACCTCCGGTGAGCTGTACCATTCCACGAATTTTTTGGCCCCCTCCGGATTCTTGCTGTAGGGGGAGATTCCCACGGCCTCCGCAAAGGGCGTCGTGACTTCCGCCTGGGCCTCCTTTCCGGGGAGAAGGATGGGGATCACCTGTCCCACCACCTTGGATTTTCTGGGATCATTGACCGCCATCACATTCGAGGAGGGGCCCACCATAAATGCCGCCTCTCCGTTCCGAAGCCGCGGAAAGGCCTCCGACACCGCGCGGTTTGCCGGGTCGGACAGTCCCTCCCGGTTGATCTCATCCAGAATGCTCAGGGCATCCAGCGCCGCCTCGCGGTTTAAGGTATTGTCCTCATTGAAGACCTTCCCGTCCAGGGTATAGGCCAGCCAGAGAAAGGTCGTCGTCGACTTCTCATCCGCGCTCATGGGATTCGAGACCGGGTATTCACAGATCCCCTTCTCCTTTAAAAGCTTTGCATCGGAGATGACCTCCTTCCAGGTCTTCGGGGGCTCGCTGATCCCCGCCTGGTCAAACATGTTTTTATTATAATAGGCGATCCGGTAGTCGTTGGAATAGGGAACGGCGTAGAGCGTCCCGTCCACGGAAAAGGTCTTCGCGCTCACCATATCGTCCATATCCTCCTGGGAGAGGGGCGATCCATCCCGCCTTCTGAAACTCGCCGACCCAGGACCAGTCCACCTCGAAGACATCCGCCGCCGCTGTCTTCCCGGCCGCGGCGGTGGAGATCTTGTTTCGGATATCGTCCCAGCCGGTCGTGAGCACATTGACCTTTACGCCGGACTGCTCCTCAAAGTCCTTCAGCATCTCCTCCGTCGGGACTCCCCAGTCCGGGATCATAAAGGAGATCTCGGAAGCGGCCTTTCCCTGCTTTTCGCTCTCTGGCTCCGCCTTTTCCTCCGCTGCCGCGCTGCTCCCCTTCTTCTGCTCCGCATCCTTCGCGCTCCCCTCCTGCGTCTTTCCTCCGCAGGCATAAAGCAGCGAGGAGGCGAGACAGAGGCAAAGAGCCGCCCTTCGTATTGTCTTCATCCTATCCTCCGTTCTTCTCCGCTTCCGTTCCATGATGCCGCTTTACTTCTTTCCGCCGCCGATCAGCCGATAGCCGCTCAGCATGGCCATCAGCATGCAAAACGTAGCCGCGATGGCCCAGAATTTGTGACTTTCCATCTTCTTCATCTCTCATCCGCCTTTCCGGCGAAGGCCCCGCAGATAAATACGCCGGTCCTCCGCGCCTCTTTTTCCTTCCGCTCCCCTCTCCCGGGCGCTTTCTCCCGGAGAAAAGCGGAACAGCCCAACGCGCCTATCATACAACATTTTCCGGAAAAAGGGGAGGGATAAGGTCTCAGAGCATCATCCGTCCCTCTATTCCGAGAAAGTCAATTTCCTTTTTCTTCCCGTCCTTAAAGGATAAAAGCAGCGGCCCGTAGCCCCCCTTTTTCTCCGGGTCAAAGAAGCGGATGCTCTCCAGCGGGAAAAGCTCCTCCGGGCTGAAGTCCTCCGGGGAATCCCGGCAGAGTACCTGGGAAATACAAAAGTAGTCCTCATAGCCGTACTGCTTCCGGCAGTCCGCTTCCGCGTAGAGGAGGATCGAGTTCTCGGAATCCGGATTGCAATCCTTCTGCCGAAGATAGTCCAGTCGGGAAAATCCGAAAAAGATGCTCATGGCAAGCTGCTTTGCTCTTCCCCGGCTGTCCCTTCCCTTAAGAATGAGGGCCTGCCAGTCCCCCTCCTCCTTTCGCAGGATTTCTGTTCCGTTATCCGGAAAGCCATAGGCCCCCAGGCGGATCCGAAGCGGCCTTTGGAAAAGCCGGAGCTTATCCGCGCGAAAGAGCCCCTCTGCCACCGGGAAATCCGCGAGATTGATCCCCTGAATCCAGTGATATTCCTTTTCCGATGAGAAATCAAAGAACTGACGCCGATACAGTACGCCATCCCTCTGCCCTGCAAAAAAGCAGGCGTTGGCCGTGGAAACCGCAGAAAAGCTGAGATCCTCCAGTGTGTACTGCTGGCTCTCGATTCTCGGATCGCTTCCGGCCTCCCAGGGATACTTCGTATTATAGGCGAGCTTCCCGTAGTTCCAGATCCCGCTCCGGTCCCCTGCCTTCTTCAGGACCTTCCCCGTCCGAAGCTCCGTCATGCCGTTGCTGCCGTGGTTCACACAGCAAAGTCCGGGACCATCCAGGCAGTACTCCCGGTTCTCTCCCTTTTTCAGCTTCTCCCAGCCTCCATTCGTTTCTCTCTCCGTCCAGAAGGGATGCTCCTTCGGAAGGCAGAGGCAGAGGAAGGCCTTTCCCAGCCAGAAAGGGGACGCGGCGCAGGAGTAAGGCTGAATCAGGGGAGGAAAGGAACGATAGAAGCCAAGGCACGGGATCCCCTGATAAAACACATCCTCTCTGCTCAAAAACTGGAGGAGAGAGCCGGAGGAAATCCTGCGGGCAAGGCCCGGATCCGCCGAAGGATTTCGGAGAAAGAAATTCGCGGCAAAGGCGCTGGTCGCGGCATTTCGATAGATATTGCTTCTCCCCCACATATTGGTATATCCGTCCCGATCGAAAAACGCGGGCAGGCTCTCCATCATCTGATTGGCATGCTTTTCGAAATAAGCGGAAAGCTTCGCTTCCTTCCGATAGCCGTACCAGAGATTCCAAAGCGGAGCGTAGACATTGAAGGCCCAGACCGAATAGTAGTCAAAGCACTGTCCGTCCCGGTACCAGCCATCTCCGGCGTAATAGTTTAAGACAGCTTGTGCATGATCCCGCATGAGGCCTTCCTCGATGGGATAGCCCTCCCGATCGAGAAATGCGAGGGCGAGCATATTGAAGAGCCGCCAGTTCTGAGGGACGGTATTTCCCTCGGCATAGCCCCGGATAAAAGCCGCGATCCGGTCCTTTTCCGGGCGGCTGTAGCTTTGCCAGATTAGCTCCCGGCAAGCCCAGAGGCAGATCACGAGGGCGCAGACCTCCACCGTCTGCTGGTAGACCCGAAAGGGATTTTGCTGCTCCCCCATGGCTTCCATCGCCGCATAATCCAGGACATAGGCGGGATCCTCCGGATCGCAGGCCCGAAGAAGCTGAGAGCGGTAATACTCCGAAAGCGAAATTCCGGCGATCTTAAGCTCCGGCTCCTCCTTTAAAAGCGGCGCCGCAACGAAAAAGGAGCGGGCCAGTCCCTCGAAATACTCCGCCTGCACCTTGTGAGGCGGAGTATTTCGATTGGGATAGCTGATCGCATATTCGTATCTCGGCATGAGAAGGGGAGCCCTCGGATCCGGAACATTCCGGAAAATTCCGTTTAAGAGAAACTTCCCCGCTAAAATCCATCCCTCCCTGTTTAGTCCAGTATAGGGGCTTAGCTCCCAGTCCGGATCCTGCACGAAAAAAGCGGTCTCTCCTGTATTCTTTCCTTGATACTCTGTCTGCCTTCTTTTCTGCCCGGCGGCAATTCTTTCCTTACTGCCTTCAGAGGATTCGTTCATTATACTGCTCCCTATCCGCTTTCGGATCATTTCATAAAACGGCAGATACTATGCCTCTGCCATCTCCATGGCAGTCTGCGGAATCCACATATCCTCCCTCCGTCTTTGATGCATTTTAGCTCCATTCCCGAGGCTCAGCGAGAGGGATATCCATACGCCTCCAGCTCCGTCAGTGCCGGAAAGGGACTGGGATCATCCGCCGGAATCAGCTTTCGGAGGCAAAGAGAGCGGATTCCCTTTCTGTCCACCGGAAAATGCTGCCCCTCTCCATTCCTCTTCTCCAGATCCAGGGAAAGACTGCTGCCGTCCGAAAAGCTCAGCTCCGCCTTCACCCACCAGTTGTCGTGCGGAAAATCCGCACGGGTATAGATCACCAGCTCCCGAAGATCCACCGGCCTCCCAAATTCAAGGTGCCACTCGGCGTCTGCTCTTCGGTTGATCCCCCAGGACTGGTGCGGCCACCTTCCGTGTCCACGGCAGAGCTTCACACCGTCTATCGCATTTTTAGCGGCAAATACCGCCTCTCCCCGGGTCTCCACATTGGCATGGGCATGGGGGAAGATGCCCGTCTCCCCATGCTGGTCATAAGGATTCAGGGCGAGGTTTCTGTAGGCGCCATCCTCCTCCGGGGAAGCCTCCCGAAGATACAATAGGCCTGAGCCCTTCGTGAAGGCCATGGGCGGATATGTGGATGCCGCCTCCCCGAAGGGGATCTCATAGCGGAAGCTGTCCTTTTTGGCATAGAGCAGCACCTCGCCGAGACAGGCGTCCAGCCTGACCCGATATGCCTGTCCCGGCACGAGCCCGCTGAGCAGGATAAAGTCTCCCTCCTCATAGCTATCCCGATAAAAGAGCCCGGGCTCACTCCCCTCGGAAACTGCCTTGCACTGTCTTTTCTCCCGATCCCAGATTTCAATCCTTCCCTGCATCATATCCAATCTCTTCCTTTCCTCTTCTTACGCAGAGCTCCTCGGCTCATCCACAGGACTCATTCTACCATAACGAAAGGATAAAGGGGACTGCGGCTTCCCCAAAAGCGGAAAAGAGGGGGCAGAGCCTTGCGGATCCTGTTTCCGAATGCTATGATCTCCCTGCGGAGAAATGTGCCGCGTGATCGGAAAGAAAAGAGGAAACGCCTTGAATTATTTGGTCCTGGATCTTGAGATGTGCAAGGTCCCCAGGGAATATCAGAGCAGGGGCTACCTTTGCCCCATGGAGATCATTCAGATCGGCGCGGTGCTCCTGGACGAGAGCTTCCGGAATATGGAGGAGATCAGTCTCTATGTGCACCCGGAGCACGGAGTGATCGACCGCTTCATCGCAAATCTCACCGGTATCCAAAGGAGGCAGGTGAAGGAGAGCAAAAAGCTCCGGGAGGCGCTTTTGGAGCTTGAGCAAAGAGTCTCGGAGAAGGGGGAATATAAGATTTATACCTGGAGCGGGAGTGACTACTCTCAGCTTCGTCGGGAGCTGGATCTGAAGGAGATTTCGGAGGAGGCAATCGAACGCTTTATGGAGCAGGAGCGCTGGGTGGATTACCAGAAAATTTTCGGGGAGCGCTACCGCCTCGGGCGGAAGGTAAGCCTGGAGGAGGCGCTCTCTCTCTGCGGGATCACGCCGGACGGAAAGGCCCATAATGGCCTGGATGACTCCATCAATACCGGATATATCATTGAAAAGCTGGAAAAGGACCCTGATTTTCAGCTCATACACTATGACGGAAAGGAGAAGCTGGACAGTGAACCCATGCGCTTCGGCCTTGGCTCCCTGCTCGCGGGGATCCAGCTGGACGACAAAGGCTGACACAGCATTTTTCCATGGAATCCCGGATCCTATTCCGCTTTTCGCGTTTTCTGTGATTCCTCTCCCTTATGAGTCATACGGGGACTGAGGAAAGCCTAAATACTGAAATCCTAAAAGGAGCTGCCGAATTTCTTCGGCAGCTCCTCTCTCATGAAATACGGCAGCTCAAAGGCCGATGCACCTCAGGATCTACCTGGGGTTTCTGATCTCCGCCTGTGCGGCCGCAAGTCTCGCCACCGGCACACGGAAGGGGGAGCAGGAGACATAGTCCAGTCCGATGTCATGGCAGAACTCCACGGAGGAGGGATCTCCGCCGTGCTCTCCGCAGATTCCGACATGGAGCTTCGGATTCGCAGGTCTTCCGAGATCGACCGCCATCTTCATAAGCTTCCCTACGCCCTCCTGGTCGAGCTTTGCGAAGGGATCCGACTCGAAGATCTTCGCGTCATAGTAGGCGTTTAAGAACTTACCGGCGTCGTCTCTCGAGAAGCCGAAGCACATCTGCGTGAGATCATTCGTCCCGAAGCAGAAGAAGTCCGCATCCTTCGCGATCAGATCCGCGGTGAGGCAGGCTCTCGGAATCTCGATCATGGTTCCCACCTGGTAGCTTAAGCTGCTGCCCGCCGCCTTGATCTCCTGATCCGCGGTCTCGACAACCGTTTTCTTCACATAGCGAAGCTCCTTGTCCTCACAGGTCAGCGGGATCATGATCTCCGGCTCGAGCTTCCAGTCCGGATGCTTCTTCTGCACATTGATCGCAGCGCGGATAACGGCTCTCGTCTGCATCGCGGCGATCTCCGGATAAGTCACGGTGAGGCGGCAGCCTCTGTGTCCCATCATCGGGTTGAACTCATGAAGAGAGCTGATGATATCCCGGATCTCCTGGACCGTCTTCTTCTTCGCCTTAGCGAGCTTCTCGATCTCGGCCTCCTCGGTCGGGACGAACTCGTGCAGAGGCGGATCCAGGAAGCGGATCGTCACGGGATTCCCCTCCAGAGCCTCATAGATGGCCTCGAAGTCACCCTGCTGATAGGGCAGGATCTTCGCCAGGGCCTCCTCTCTCTCCTCCACGGTATCGGAGCAGATCATCTCCCGGAAGGCCTCGATCCTCTCCGGATCAAAGAACATGTGCTCCGTCCGGCAAAGGCCGATGCCCTCCGCCCCGAGCTCTCTCGCCTTCTTCGCGTCTCTCGGCGTGTCCGCATTCGTCCGCACGGCGAGCTTCCGGAATTTATCCGCCCAGCCCATGATGCGGCCGAATTCCCCGGCGATCACCGCGTCCACCGTCGGAATCAGTCCCTCATAGATATTTCCGCTGGTTCCATCGATGCTGATGAAGTCTCCCTCATGGAAGGTCTTGCCGGAGAGCGTGAACTTCCGGTTCGCCTCGTCCATGACGATATCGCCGCAGCCGGAGACGCAGCAGGTTCCCATGCCTCTCGCAACGACAGCCGCGTGGCTCGTCATACCGCCGCGGACAGTCAGGATGCCCTGGGCGGATTTCATGCCGGTGATATCCTCCGGAGAGGTCTCCAGACGGACGAGGACGACCTTCTCTCCTCTCTTCGCCCAGTCCACCGCGTCATCCGCCGTGAACACGACCTTTCCGCAGGCGGCTCCCGGAGATGCGCCCAGTCCTCTGCCCAGCGGCGTCGCAGCCTTCAGGGCCTTCTGGTCAAACTGCGGGTGCAGGAGGGTATCCAGATTCCGGGGATCGATCATCGCGACCGCCTCCTTCTCCGTCCTCATGCCCTCGTCCACCAGATCACAGGCAATCTTCAGCGCAGCCTGCGCCGTCCTCTTTCCGTTTCTGGTCTGCAGCATATAGAGCTTTCCGTGCTCAACGGTAAACTCCATATCCTGCATATCCCTATAGTGCTCCTCCAGGGTCTTGCAGACTGAGACAAACTGCTGGAAGGCCTCCGGGAACTTCTGCTCCATCTCCTTGATGTGCATCGGGGTGCGGACACCGGCCACGACATCCTCTCCCTGTGCATTGGTCAGGAATTCGCCGAAAAGTCCCTTCTCCCCGGTCGCCGGATCTCTGGTAAAGGCCACGCCGGTGCCGCAGTCATCTCCCATATTTCCAAAGGCCATGGACTGCACATTGACCGCCGTCCCCCAGGAATAGGGGATATCGTTGTCACGGCGGTAGACATTGGCGCGGGGATTATCCCAGGAGCGGAAGACCGCCTTGATCGCGCCGTAGAGCTGAGCCTTGGGATCATCCGGGAAGTCGGAGCCGATCTTCTCCTTATATGCGGCCTTGAACTGCTCCGCCAGCTCGCTAAGATCATCCGCCGTGAGCTCTACATCCTGCTTCACGCCTCTCTGGGCCTTCATCTTGTCGATCAGCTCTTCGAAATACTTCTTTCCGACCTCCATCACGACATCAGAATACATCTGGATGAAGCGCCGGTAGCAGTCCCAGGCCCATCTCGGATTCTTTGATTTCTCGGCGATGACCTTCACAACCTCCTCGTTGAGTCCCAGGTTCAGGATGGTGTCCATCATGCCGGGCATGGAGGCTCTCGCACCGGAGCGGACCGAGACCAGGAGCGGATTCTCATGATCCCCGAACTTCTTCCCGGTGATTCCCTCCATCTTCTTTACATACTCTTCGATCTGCGCCATGATCTCCGGATTGATCTCCCGCCCGTCTTCATAGTACTGCGTGCAGGCCTCCGTCGTGATCGTAAAGCCCTGCGGGACGGGGAGCCCGATATTGGTCATCTCCGCGAGGTTTGCCCCCTTGCCCCCGAGGAGCTCTCTCATGTCGGCATTTCCTTCCGTGAACAGGTAAACCCATTTTCTAGCCATCGCTTAGCCTCCTAAAGTCATCTTGTCGCCTATCCTGGATCCGGAGATACTGTGATTTCACTGCCTAAGACCCCGCTTCGCACCGCACTGAAAAAGGCGCAGAAGAAGAGCTTTAAGACATGCCCCTCTTCCGTGCAGACGAAACAAGGTCTTGCGGAATCACCTTTGATATCCAAATTTCATTATAAACCAGGATATTTTTTCAGTAAAGGGCTATCCTGTCTGTAAGCGGTTACAGTTCAAAGAGCTCCTTCAGCGTCTCTGCCCTTCCATCCGAAAACACGAAACCATCCATCCCCGCTATAGACGCGGCCTCTATGTTCTCCGGCAGATCATCGACGAAGAAGCATTCCGAGGGCCGGAGGGAAAAGAGCCGGAAGAAGCGCTCATAGATGATATCCTGCGGCTTAATGCAGCGGTGCTCCGCGGAAAAGAAAACGCCGTCATAGAGCTCCGGCAGCGGCATCACTCTACGATAGCAGCCCGGAAGCCGAAGGCTCGCGTTGGAAAGAATGAAGATCCGCTGCCCCCTCTCGTGAAGACCGCGGATAATTTCCGCAGTCCCGGGCTTTTCCCTCATATTATAGAGATGCCACTGGGAAAAGGCCTTTCTCGCAAGCTCCTTCGCCTCCTCCGAGGAGAGGCGGGGAAGCCAGCGCCTCTCCGCCTCCTCCTCCGAAATCAGACCGGCGTCCAGCTTCAGCCACTCCGAAGAGCAGAAAACCGTATTGTGGACCTCCCGGATCAGCGCTTCGTTCCCGCTGAATTTCCGGCTCACAAGATCCTCATCGTAATCAATCAGGACTTTTCCCATGTCGAAGACGATATTTTTATAGCTTTTGATATTTTTCATCGCTCTCTTTTCCGGAATCTCTCTGCCCTCTCCGGGGATCAGCTCTTCCCGGCTGCTCCTTACTCTCCCCACTGGAGCTCCGCCGCCCGGATCAGATGCTTTGCGAGCACTGCCGTCGTGACAGAGCCGAGTCCTCCCGGCACCGGGCTCAGCATGGAGGCCTTCTCCGTCATGGTATCGTAATCGCAGTCTCCGCAGAGCTTGCCCTCCTCGTCCATGTTGATGCCGACATCGACCACGATCGCGCCCTCCCGGATATAGCTCGATCCGACGAACTTCGCCTTCCCGATCGCGACGACCAGGATATCCGCCTCCTTTGTGATCTCCTTCAGATTCTCGGACTTCGAATGACAGACTGTGACGGTCGCGTTCTCCTTCAGGAAAAGCATCGAGAGGGGCTTCCCCACGACCATGGAGCGCCCCAGAATGACCACTCTCTTCCCCGCGATCGGGATCTCATAGCCCTTCAGCATTTCAATGACGGCCTGCGCGGTACAGGGGGCGAAGGCCGAGGGCTCTCCCAGCATGACCCCCGCGATATTTTCCTTCGTAATGCAGTCCAGGTCCTTCTCCGGGCGGAGCTTTCGGAGAATCTCCTTCTCATTGATCTTGGGGGGCAGCGGTCTCATGATAAGAATTCCGTTGATCTCCGGATCATCGTTGATGAAATCGAAGGCCTTCTGGAACTCCTCATCGCTCGCGTCTTCCGGGAGCTCATAGTCCTTTACCTCCAGGCCGAAATCAAGAAAGCGCTTCCGCACCCCCCTCTGATAGGAGATGTCCGCTTCCTTCGCCCCGACCCGGATGATCGCAAGAGTAGGAACCTTCCCGTGATGACTCTCGCAGCGCTTAAGGCATTCCTCCTTCAGCTTCTCTACAACCAGTTTTCCCCGTAATTCCTGCATTTTTCACCTCTTTCCGCCCCCTCCGAAAGACGGCCGGTGCCGTCTTTCGAAGGGACCTTTCCTATCATCACACCGGCAATCCCGGCGTGGACATCCCGTCTATGATTCCAGGCTCTTTTCCACCATGCAGTAGATCTTCTCCGCGCGCTCTGCCCCCTCCTTTTTCAGGCTGAGAAACTTCTCCTTTGTCTTCTCCGCAAAGTCACGATCCTTCATGGCCTTTACATTGATGATGACATTCATCGCGCCCCCGAGAACAGCGGTATTCAGAAATTCCGCGCTGACTCCGGCATCGGAAACCGCAATCCGGGACCCTCTCTCCGCCAGCTCCTCGACAAGCAGAAGCGCCTTTACCGCGGTCTCCATGATCTCCAGCGGCACAAGGCTCGCCTCATGAAGGCATTTCTCCATGATCCTGTCCTTTTCCAAGCGCTGCTCCTCCGTCTCCTTCGGGAGTCCGTAGGCCTTTGAGAGCGGCAGAAAGACCTCCTCATCCCTCTCCGCAAGGCGCATGAAATCCTCCTTCAAGACGGAGAGCTCCTTCATGATTTCCCCGAGCCTCTCCTCAAAGTCCGCATAGCGCTTCTTTCCCGTCGTCAGATTCCCGACCATCATTCCGAGGCATACGCCGCAGGCTCCGGAAAGAGCGGACGCTCCTCCTCCGCCGGGGATCGGAGATGCGGAAGCGAGCCTCGTCAGGAAGTCACCGAGCTCCTGATCTCCCAGTCTCTTCGTCCCGGATTCCTTTTTTTCCTCTGCCATTTGCTTTCCTCCTTTATATGATGCTGTAAAAGTCCCATCCGATGAAGATCGATGCGGATTCCTCTCCTGCGAAGACAAATCCATAACCATCAGACAGGCAAATTATAACTATAAGGACTCATTGTCAGGCCCCCTCTCCTTCTTATAGAGAGGCGTGTCCTGAGCTCCGGTATCCCTTTTTATGCAGATATCACGGGTAAAAACGCCCGGCACTGGAATCATTATATACAAAATTATGCTTTTTGCATAGCTTAGTTGGGATGCTTTTCGGAATTTTTCGCATATTTCTCTGTATATCACGGTGATACTTTGGGCGCAGCAAAACAGCCGCCCTGCTTTCGCGAGCGGCTGTTTTGCCATGAATGGATCTTTGGTCTTTCCTGCTCTATTATGCTTTTTCTGTCTCCTGCAGCTTCACGGCGCGCACCTTTTCCGGAAGACCGAAGAGGGTGATAAAGCCGGAGGCATCGTGGTGGTCGTAGAGATCACCGGTCGCAAAGCTTGCGAGAGATTCGTTGTAGAGGGAGTAGGGGGAGCTCACGCCGGCCCTTATGATATTTCCCTTATAGAGCGCGAGCTTCGTCCTCCCGCTCACGTATTTTTGTGTGGAGGAGACGAAGGCCTCCAGCGCTTCCCGGAGCGGAGCAAACCACTTTCCCTCGTAGACGGTCTGCGCGAACTTCACGTCAGCAAGCTCCTTAAATTCCATGGTCTGCCGGTCCAGAATCAGCTCCTCCAGCTGCTTATGGGCTTCTATCAGGATCGTTCCGCCGGGTGTCTCATAGACGCCCCGGCTTTTCATGCCGACCACACGGTTTTCGACGATATCCGTGATGCCGATGCCGTTCGCTCCGCCGATCCGGTTGAGCTCCGTGAGGATCTCCCGCAGGCTCATCTTCCTTCCGTTCAGGGCGACGGGCTTCCCCTTCTCCCAGTCGATGCTGAGCTCCGTCCTCTGGTCCGGGGCTTTCTCCGGAGTCACGGAGAGCACGAGCATGTGCTCATAATCCGGCGCGTTCTCCGGATTTTCCAGCTCCAGCCCCTCGTGGGAGATATGCCAGAGATTTCGATCCCGGCTGTAGGAATTCTCGTGGGAGCCGAAGGCGAGATCGATCCCCTTCTCCCTGCAGTAGGCGATTTCATCCTCTCTGGAACGGAAGGTCCAGACATCGCTCATCCGCCACGGTGCGAGGATATCGAGGTCGGGGGCCAGAGCCTTTATGGCAAGCTCAAAGCGGATCTGATCATTTCCCTTTCCCGTTGCGCCGTGGCAGATCGCCTTCGCGCCTTCCTTCCGCGCGATCTCCACAAGGCGCTTTGCGATAGCCGGGCGGGCCATCGCGGTTCCGAGCAGGTACTTATTCTCATAGCAGGCATTGGCCCGGATGCAGGGAAGCACATAATTCTCACAGAAATCATCGCTGATGTCCTCGATGTAGAGCTTTGCCGCTCCGGACAGCTTCGCTCTCTCCGAGAGGCCGTCCAGCTCCTCCCCCTGTCCCACATCGACACAGACACAGATGACCTCATAGCCGAAGTTCTCCTTCAGCCAGGGGATAATCGCCGTCGTATCCAGCCCTCCGGAATACGCCAGTACAACTTTTTCCCCCTGCGTCTTGTTTTTCGGCATCAGCTTTCCCATATATCCTGCCTTTCCGGCGGATCTTTCCCCGCCCTGAAATTCATCCCGCGGGCAGTCCGCCCGTTCCGAAATCAAGCTGTATCTTACTACCGGAGGACGGAAAAGGCAAGCAGAATTTGGATTTTTATTCTATTCCCGATGAAATTTATTCATCCGAATGCCGTGTTCCCTCTTGGAGCGCCCCCGGAGCCCCCTTCGTTCTCCGCTTTTTCACACAGCTCTCCAGAGAAATCTCCCCGTAGATATCGTCCTCGATCTCCGGACAAATCGCTTTGAATTCCGGAAGGCTCAGCTCGTCCAGGGAGCATCCCTTCCCCTCGCAGTAGAGGACGAGCTCCCCGACGATGCCGTGCGCGGTGCGGAAGGGAATCCCCTTTCCGACCAGGTAGTCTGCGACATCCGTGGCGTTGCTGAAGCCGCGTTTTGCACTCTCCCTCATCCGCTCCGTATCCCATTCGATCGTCTTCAGCATTCCGCTCATCAGCCGCACGGAATCCCGCACCGTATCCATGGCGTCGAAGGCGGCCTCTTTATCCTCCTGCATGTCCTTATTATAGGCAAGAGGAAGCCCCTTCATGACCGTGAGGAGCGCGAAGAGATCCCCGTATACCCTCCCGCACTTCCCGCGGATGAGCTCCGCGATATCCGGATTCTTCTTCTGCGGCATGATGCTGGAGCCGGTGGAATAGGCGTCGGAAAGCCGGAGAAAACGGTATTCGTTGGAATTCCACAGGATGAGCTCCTCGCTGAGGCGGGACAGATGCATGGCGATGAGAGAGAGATCGAAGAGATATTCCAGGAGATAATCCCGGTCGGAGACAGAATCCATGGAATTCTCGCTCGCCCGGTCAAAGCCAAGCTCCGAAGCCGTCATCTCCCGGTCCAGAGGATAGCTCGTCCCGGCGAAGGCGCCCGCGCCAAGCGGCGATTCGTTGAGTCTGAGCCTACAGTCCGAAAGCCTTGAGCGGTCCCGCCGAAACATCTCCCGGTAAGCGCCGAGATGATGCGCGAGAGTCGTGGGCTGCGCCTTTTGCAGGTGGGTAAAGCCCGGCATATAGCTCTCCCTGTGCCTTTCCATGAGTTCTGTGAGGACCCCGATCAGCTCCGCGAGCTCCTCCTTCATCCGGTCCAGCTCCTCCCTCGTGCAGAGCTTCATGTCGAGTGCCACCTGATCGTTTCTGGATCTCCCGGTGTGAAGGCGCTTCCCCGCCTCTCCAATCCGCTTCGTGAGCTCCGCTTCGATAAAGCTGTGGATATCCTCCGAGTCCCCTTCGATCACAAGCCTTCCGCCCTCGATGTCCGACAGGATGCCGTAGAGTCCTCTGATGATGCTCTCCGCGTCCTTTTCCGATAGAATCCCCTGCTTTCCGAGCATCCTGGCGTGAGCGACGGAGCCCTCGATATCCTCCCGGTAAAGTCTCCTGTCGAAGGGGAGAGAGGCATTAAATCTCTCCACCAGTTCATCTGTCTTTCCTCTGAATCTCCCTCCCCAAAGCTTCATTCCTTCTCCTCTCCTTCGCTCTTTCCACTGTCCGGAAGCTCACTCAGCTCCTCAGTGAAAAGATCCTCCAGCTCCATCTCCTCCGCCTCTGCCTCATTTCTCCGCGGATTCCGGCCCCTCTTCTTTTCCGCTCTGCCTTCCCGCGGATTCCGGCTCGGTTTCTCCCCCGGCTCCGGGCCGCCTCCTTCCGGGCTTCGCTTGGATTCCGGCGCAGCCGCTCTGTCCTTTGTAGCTCTCTCCTCCTCCATCGGCGGGAGGGGGGAATCCTCCGGCTCTTCGGCCTCGGCTTCTCCCTTCTCCGGCTCTTCTTCTCCCGGCAGATCTTCGCACTCCTCCGGATCCTCGTGCTCCTCCAGATCTTCAAAGTCCTCCAGATCTTCAAAGTCCGAATAGGCCCCTCTTTCTTCCGGCTCTCTCTCCTCCGAAAAAGACGGGGAATCCTCTTTTCCTTCCATCACTTCCTCTCCCCCCGCGGGAAGCTCATCCTCTTCGGGAAGCTCATTCTCTTCGGGAAGTTCATTCTCATCGAGAAGCTCATCCCCTTCGGAAAACTCGTCCTCTTCGGGAAGCTCATCTTCTTCGGAAATATCCGCCCTCTCGGAGGTCAGAGCGATAAAATCCGGACCTCCCCGGTATCTCTTCTCCCTTCTCTTCCATTTCCCTTCCCTCCAGCTTCTCCGGGAGAGGAAAAAGAGGAGGAGGAAGAGGCAAAGGGAGAGAATCGAAGAGACGATTCCGAGGAAAAGCCCTTTTGGAAAGTAGCTGAGCGTGATCTCGTGCACTCCCGCATCCAGCGGGATCCCGAGAAAGCAGTTCAGCGTCTTCACCGGCTTTACCTTCCTCCCGTCCACTCTGGCACTCCAGCCCTCATCATAGGGCACAAAGAGGAGAAGTGTGGAATCCTCCGAGGGCGTCGCCGAGCCGGAGAGCTTTGTGTCCGTGTGAAGCTTTGGCTCCCAGCTTCTTCCGGAGAGCTTTCGATAGAGCTCCTTCAGCGCCGTAAAGTCGAAGCGATAGGCCTCGCAGTCCATGCTCTGCCCCGCGGTATCCGCCGTGAGACGCACCTCCTCCCCTTCGCTCAGATAGCCAAGCTCCAGAAAATAGCCCCGGTCCACATTTTCAAAGCTCTTTTCCCCGGAGGCGAGCTTCGCCTTCACCTGCTTCAGCTTCGGATTCGTCACATAGACATAGTATTCCCCCGCCGTATCCGCCGTGAAGCTGTAATCCTTCTCCTGGAAATTCCCGATCACCGGGATCAGCACCGGGGAGCTCTGCATCGCGTCGCAGAAGGAATTCTGCACCAGAGCGGGCGTCCCCATATCTGTGTGCCAGTTCGTGAGCTCCTCCTCTCTCAGGAAGAGTCCCGGGGGAAGGGAATACTCATTTTGATAAAGGAGCATCTCTCCGGAGCCGTCCCGATAGGACAGGCCTCTCTTTTCCGCCGCCGCCGGCTCCTCGGAGTAGATATCATACTTCACGGAGAAAAGCATGTTGACAAGCGGAGTAGAGCCGGTGATGGAATAGGCATTCGTAGAGGCCTCGCAGCCGATCTTTCGGAAGAAGTCCGAGCACTCCTTATAGGCGGTCGAGGAGAAGATGGATACACTCGGGAAATTCAGAAAGGCCCCGTCATCCTTCGTCTTTCTCGTCATCTTCTCAAAGCGGCAGAAGCTCTTGTCCTCCGCCCGGACGGCCCGCACGAGCCGTATCGTATCCGCATTGTCCGCCGTATAGGAGGTCCTCGATGTGGTCGTGACCGAGGTCGCGGCCATATTGATTGCGCACTCCATGCCGAGGAGTGCGAGGGCGGAGAGAAGGAGCGCATTATAATTCAGCCCTCCCTTCTTCTCCAGGTAAAAGAGAAGGTAGTAGAGCAGTACGAAGAGGATCGCCGTATAGAAGACAGCCCAGTGAAAGGCGTCGTCAGTCACCACCTTCTGGCAGAGGATGATAAAGGAGAGGGCCGAGGCGAGGGAGATCCCGAGCTCTCTGAGCCCCGTGGCCTTTCTTTTCAGGTAGGCCTCATAGCAAAGGCAGAGCAGCATGAAGATATAGAGGAAGCTCTGTCTGCACGGCAGACTGTTCGGGTAATGAAGACCGTGCCAGATGAAGTTCAGGATATTGATGGAAAAGCTCAGATAAAAAAAGAGGAGGAGCAGTCCGCTCGCAAGCTTCTTCCGAAGAGAGATTTTTCCGTTCAGAAAATACATCGGAAGGAGCAGGAAGGTGACAGTTCCGGAATAGAGGTTCGGCCAGTGATCCAGGCCCTGCTCCGTCTCCACAAGCGGCATATGGCGGGCAAACATATCGATGATCCCGAAGTATTGCTTTGCGGTCTCCGGGAAGTTGATATCCCCGGATGCGGTGCCCTTTAAGGCATAGATCTCCGGAAGGAGCGTCACGGCGGCGAGTCCCCCCGCGATCAGGGAATAGAGAAAGAAGCGCCCTGCCCTCCGCAAGAGGAACGGCATCCCCTCCCTCCCGTCCAGGATAAGATAGGAGAGGAAGGAGAGAAACAGAAAGAGGCAGATCATGATGGAGATATAATAGTTCGAGAGGATGGAAAGCCCCAGTGTCAGTGTGTAGAGCACGGGGCTTCCGCCGGAGAGCATGCGCTCCATCCCGAGGAGAATGAGCGGAAAGAGGAGGATGCAGTCCAGCCACATGATATTCCAGGAATACGCCGCGACGTAGCCGCTCATGGCATAGAGGATGCCGAAAAAGCAGCAGCCGAAGTTCGTCCTGTGATAATGCTTCCGAAAGTAAAATGCCGCAGAAAGTCCCGAGAGGCCGATCTTTAAAACGATAAGATAGGTCATGAACTCAATGACGAGGTTCTTTGGCACGAGAAGGATCAGAAAGTTCACCGGGCTCGCGAGATAATAGGAATAGAGCGCGGAGAAATTCACGCCGAGGCCCACATTCCAGCTGTAGAGAAGACTCCCGCCGTGGCGGAGCTTATATTGAAATTCCGAGAAGAAGGGGGCGTACTGATGATACATATCCGTCCTGAGAAAGCTCTCCCTTCCGAAGGGAAAGATGCCCCGCGCGAAGAATATGACGATCATGCTGAGCACCGGTATGAGGAAGGACAGAAGATAGGCGTCGGATGAGCGGACGATCTTTTTATTCATGCATTTTCTCCCTGAAGATCCAGAATTTGCTCGCAAGATAATTAAAGCCCAGGTTGAAGACGGAGCTCAGCGCCCAGGCGAGACTGTGCCCGAGCTCCATGATGTCCACAAGGAGGATCATGAGGAGGAAGCATACCGCCCCCGAGAAAAGCCGTGCTGCGAGAAAGGCGGAAAATTCCCGCAAAAGCCGCGGAAGGGACATGTCTTTATTCTGAAAGACATAGAGCTTATTGCTCCAATAGGCAAAGATCACCGCAGCGAGAAAGGCGGCGGCATAGGCAAACTTATAGGCCAGCTTCCCCGCTACTCCGAGTCGGGCAAGCCCAAAATCCAGGAGACTGAAGACGAAAAAATTCACAAGAGTCGTGAAGACTCCCGTGACGATATAGAGCAGTGCCTCCCTGCCCTCCTTCTTCCCCGAAAAACGCATGAGAAAACCCTTTCTGCCGATCTTTCCCGAAAACGAAGCCGCCTGATATTTTAGCATATCCTCCGGCGCTGTAAAAGCCCCGGCGAAAAGTCAGTGCCGGGGCGGAAGGAAGCGGAAAAAGCGATGCTGCCCGTCGGAAAAACTCCGCCGTATGCACAGAGATCAGGCGGTGCAGGAAGGCGGACTCATGCACTTTTTGTATAAAATCCCGTGCAATTTAAAATTCTTCCTTTTATGCCCTGATTTTCTTCAGAAAATTGTCAGTATTTGGGTATAATGCTAATCTTTTCCGAAATCCCGGAAAAGACTGGAAATGCCGTCTCCGCTCTGATAAAATTTGTATTATATGGGTTCTGTCTTTTTCTGTCAAGAGGACTCTATAAATTAAAGAAAGGAGGGCAGAATGTTTCAGTCCGGAACCTACGTCGTTTACGGATGCAAAGGAGTGCATAAAATTACGGGCATCACTACGTTGAATCTGGAGGGCATCCCAAAGGACAAAAATTACTATATTCTGGAGCCGCTCAAAAAAGCGCAGGCAGCGATCTACGCCCCTGTCGAGGAGATGCGGATCCGGATGAGGCCGGTCATGAGTCGGGAGGAGGCGGAGCGTTTCCTTCAGAGCATGGGGCTCATCCTTCCCCTGTCCATTCGGAATCCGAGAGCAAGAGAGGAGGCCTGTCGGGAATGCATCAGAAGCTGCGAACCCGATGAGCTCCTCCGCGTCATTAAGACGCTGCAGCACCGGAAGACGGAACGGGCAAGGCAGGGGAAGAAGCTCACGCTCTGCGACCTCCACTATATGGAGCAGGCGGAGAGCACGCTCTATGAGGAGCTCTCCCTCTCCCTCTCTCTGGACCGGAGCCTCATCGAGGATAAGATCCGCCGCTTCGTCTCCGAGGAGGAGGAAGTGAGGGAATGCAGGCAGTAAATCCTATTTGTGATAGGGTTCCCCCGCGTTGATCTTGAAGGAGCGATAGAGCTGCTCCAGCGCGATGAGGCGCATCAGCTGGTGCGGGAAGGTCATCCGGGAAAAGCTCAAAAGGAAATCCGCTCTCTGCAGGACCTCCTCCGATACCCCGAGGGATCCTCCGATCAGGATGCTGATGTCGGACTGACCTCGGAGCATAAGCTCCGAGAGCTTCCCGGCGAGCTCCTCTGATGAGAGCGCTCTTCCCTCGATCGCAAGAACGATGAGAAAGGACTTTCCCGGCACCTTCGCGAGAAGCCTCTTCCCCTCGATCTCCTTGATTTTTCTTTCTATGGCCTCCGGAGCGTGCTCCGGAGTTTTTTCATCCGGAACCTCCGCGATTTCCAGCGTACAAAAGGAAGAGAGACGCTTCACGTATTCCGCGGCAGCGTCCCTCAGAGACCTCTCCTTTATTTTTCCGGCAGCGATAAGCCGAAGCTTCATATCAAATCCCCTTCAAAGCGCATCAGACTCTCTTCAGAGCGAAGCTTTCGATGCCCGAGGGATAGTCCTTCGAGGAGCAGTGTCCGGCGGCATCGAAGCTGTATTTTTTGCCGTCGATCTCGTAGCTCTTGTAGTACTCCCCCTCTCCCTGGTACATGCCGCTGGGGCGCCCCTTCGCCGATGCGCCGAAGTAGAAATGCTGCGTCACGCCCGTACTGTCCGGGATCATCGCCCAGCCGGTCAGGACTCTCCCCGCATTCGGGTTGTCGTGCTTTGCGCTGTCGCACTCCGCGAAATACCAGCTCTCCTTCTTTGCGGGATCCTGAAACCAGCCCTCCGCGAGCTTCCCATCGTCGAGGAAGTAGTAATAGCGATCCCCGATCTGCACCCACTGTCTCCTCGCATACTTCCAGGCGGCATTCTTCGTATCGAGATAGAGAAGCTTCCAGTAGCTTCCGTTGTTCTCCCACTGAAAGGCGGCCTGCTTCCCCGCCTTCACCGCCTTCAGCTCCTCCTTTCCCGCGCTTCTCTCCTCCGCGCGGGAAAGGAGCGGAGCCGAGAGCGACAGAAAAAGCAGCACGATGAGAAATCCGAAATTTTTTATCTTGAACTTCATTTTACCCTCCATACCTTCCGGCAGAGGGAAACTATGAAAAAGCGTCCTCCGCCGGCATTCAGAGCGCGGCACTCCCCCGAAGCTGTGAAAGCCTCTCCCGGAGAGCCGTGAGCATCTCTTGATATTTTTGCAGCTTGCTCCTCTCCTCTTTGACCTTTTCCTCCGGCGCCTTCTGGACAAAGCGCTCATTGGAGAGCATCCCCTCCGAGCGGCTGATCTCTCCGAGAAGACGCTTCTCTTCCTTCCCGAGTCGTTCCAGCTCCTTTTTAATATCCACAAGCTCTTCGAGCGGGATGTAGATATTCGCCTTCGGGATCACAACGGAGACAGAGCCCTCTGCGATTCCATTCCTGTCGTCCTGAATTATAACATCGGAGGCGAAGGCAAGGGTAGCGAAGAATACCTTACTATGCCGAAACATTTTTCTTACACGGCTGTCCCCGCTCACAAGATAAACTCTGGTCTTCCGGGAGGGCGCGGCGTTCATCTCGTTTCGGACGGCGCGGATCGCGCGGACGGCCTCTTTCACGGCCTCGATCTCCTCCTCGTCCTCCGGGAAGTTTAAATCCTCCCGGTAGAAAACCCATCTGCTCCTCATAAGCGGGACCTTCCCCTCCGCGAGGAAGAGCTCGGAGAGCGTATCATAAATTTCCTCCGTGATGAAGGGGCAGAAGGGATGCAGAAGCTTCAGAGAGCACATGAGCACCTCACAGAGCGTCCAGAGCGCGGCGATCCGGCTCTCCCTGTCCTCCCCGTGAAGGCGCGGCTTCACCATCTCGATGAACCAGTCGCAAAACTCCTCCCAGAGGAAGCTCTGGATCTTATCCAGGGCGATCCCGAGATCATAGGAGGAGAGGTTTCTCTCGATCTCCTGCGCGGTATGATTCATGCGGGAGAGGATCCAGCGGTCCGCTGCATAGAGCTCCTTCGGGCGGCTTCTCTCCAGGATGGCATCCAGCTCTCCGCCCCCCTCTCCCCGGAGGACAGAGAGGCTCTCCTCGTCCAGATTCATCATGATAAAGCGGGAGGCGTTCCAGACTTTGTTCATGAAGTTTCTGCCCGCCTCGGCCTTCGACCAGTAGAAGCGCATGTCATTTCCCGGCGCGTTTCCGCTGAGAAGCGTCATGCGAAGCGCATCCGCCCCGTATTTTCGGATGACCTCCAGTGGGTCGATGCCGTTTCCGAGGGATTTGCTCATCTTTCGGCCCTGATCGTCCCGGACCAGGCCGTGGATCAGGACATGGCGAAAGGGGAGCTTTCCGGTCTGCTCGATCCCGGAGAAGACCATGCGGACGACCCAGAAGAAGATGATGTCATAGGCCGTGACGAGGACATCCGTCGGATAGAAATAGGAGAGCTCCGCCGTCTTTTCCGGCCAGCCGAGCGTCTCAAAGGGCCAGAGCGCGCTGGAAAACCAGGTATCCAGCGTGTCCTCGTCCTGATGAAAATGAGTAGAGCCGCATTTTTCGCAGCACTTCGGCGCTTCCTCGGAGACGATCAGCTCCCCGCAGTCATCGCAGTAATAGGCCGGGATCCTGTGTCCCCACCAAAGCTGCCTCGAAATGCACCAGTCGCGAATATTTTCCAGCCAGTGGAGATAGGTCTTTCCGTAATTTTCCGGGATAAAGCGGAGCTCTCCGCTCTTAAGCGCCTCGATCGCGGGCTTCGCGAGCTCCTCCATCCGGACAAACCACTGGGGCTTTACCATGGGCTCCACCGTGGTCCCGCAGCGGTCGTGGGTCCCCACATTGTGTCGATGCGGCACGACCTTTACCAAAAGTCCCTCCGCCTTCAGATCCTCCACGATCTGCTTCCTGGCCTCGTAGCGGTCCATGCCGTCGTACTTCGAGCCGGGAAGATGAATCGAGGCATCGTCATTTAAGATGTTGATCTCCGGAAGCCCGTGGCGCTTTCCGACCTCGAAATCGTTCGGGTCGTGGGCCGGGGTGATCTTCACACAGCCGGTCCCGAAATCCCGATCCACATAGCTGTCCGCAATCACCGGGATCCTCCGCCCCGTGAGCGGAAGAATCAGCTCCCTGCCCACAAGGTCCCGATATCTCTCATCCTCCGGATTGACCGCGACCGCGCTGTCCCCGAGCAGGGTCTCCGGGCGGGTCGTCGCGATCTCCACAAATCTCCCCTCTTCTCCGACGATGGGATAGTTGATATGCCAAAAGAAGCCGTCCTGCTCCTCATGGACCACCTCGGCGTCGGAGAGGGAGGTCCTGCAGTGCGGACAGTAATTCACGATGCGGGAGCCGCGGTAGATATAGCCCTTTCTGTAGAGGGAAAGAAAGGCCGTCTGCACGGCCCGGGAGCAGCCCTCATCCATCGTGAAGCGAAGTCTGTCCCAGTCCGCGGAGGATCCGATCTTGTGAAGCTGATTCACGATCCGCTTCTCGTACTCCTCCTTCCAGCTCCAGGCCTCCTTTAAAAAGCCCTCTCTGCCGAGTGCATGCTTGTCGATTCCCCGCGCCTTCAGCTCATTCGTGACTCTGACCTCCGTCGCGATCGCAGCGTGATCGCAGCCGGGCTGCCAGAGGGCTTCATAGCCCTCCATCCTCTTCCAGCGGATCAGACTGTCCTGGAGCGTATTGTCCAAGGCGTGCCCCATGTGGAGCTGCCCGGTGATATTGGGCGGCGGCATCATAATCGTATAGGGCTTCTTCTTCGGATTGACCTCCGCGTGGAAATATCCCCCCTTAAGCCACATCTCATAGATGCGCTCCTCCACTTCCTCCGGGCAATAGGTTTTTGCCAGTTCTTTCATTCGTCTTCTCCCTCAACTGTATCCGCTGAAAATCCTGTGCCGCTTTCCGGCGGCGCACTCAATTTCTGCTCCGGTACTCCGCCTTCCATCTTCCGATCTCCTCCCCCGCCAGGCGGCAGAAATCCTTCGGATCCTTCTCATAGAGCGCACGGAGCCGTTTGATCTTCTCTGTATTTTCCGCATTCTTTCTCGCCGCGGCATATTGTCGGTCCCAGGCCTCCTTCCCCGCCTCCCGGAAGTCCTTCGCATATCTTCTCCCCCGGTTCTCCGAGGGCTCCAGCCGCCCGAGAAAATAGAGCCGCTTCAGAGCCTCCTTCATCTTCTCACTCTGGTAGAGCTCCTCATAGATCTCACCGGCCTGATGGAAGCGGGTGAGCGCCACATAGCTGTCCGCCAGCTTTCTCTTCCTCGTCGGGCTGTGCTCCTCCGACTCCGCCTTCTGATAGGCCTCCGCGGCCTTCCGGTAACGCTTGAGAGAAAGGTATGCATCCCCCTGCTTCTCCGAAAATTCCGCGGGGGAGAGGACCCGGATCACGGCGAGCCTCTGCTCGTATTCCCTCAGCTCCCACTCCGCACAGTAATTTCCCTCCCGCAGGATGCGGAGCAGGGCGAGATTCCGCTTCTCCTCCTGTCCGATATAGCTCTTCAGCTTCTCCGCGAGATAGGAAAAGCCGAGCTCCTCCTGGAGCCATTGGCAGAGCTTTTCATCCACGATGCTCTCCGGCAGGAGGACCGGATAATGCAAAAGCACATAGCAGAGCTCCTGCATGCTCCAGAGATTTTTATCCAGAGTCTCATAGTAGAAGGGATGCTCCGCCTTCTTCGTGCAAAGGATCAGTCCCATTACGCTCCTCCCGCCGTTTTTCTAAGATCCAGCTCCTCCGTCAGAACCGCCCCGCTGGAGGGATAGATCTCCCCGAAGCCATCGTCCCTCACCTCGACCCGGAAATGCTCCCCATCCGGAAAGCTCGTCTTAAGGACGATCCGCACGCTCCGGTCCTTCCTCTCCGGGAAGCCGTTCAGATGCATGCGAAGCTGTGAGGCACTCCCCATCGAGCTCGCGGGACTTAAGCGAAAATCAATATAGTTCTGGCCGTCCAGGATCAGCTCGTGCTCGGTGGAAAGCCCCATCCAGGGCTCCCCGGCAGAGGCCAGAATCAGGCTCTTGTCCCGTTCCCGCACGCTGACCCGGAGGGAAATATCGCAGCAAACCCTGCTGTCACAGAGAAGTCTGCAGTCCTCCGTCCTCTCCGCGGCGAGCACCTCGCTGTAGTAGAGCGCTCCCAGGGCAATGAGCTGCTGCTCCGTGCACACCTTCCTCCCCTTCAGGAGATAGGACATGAAGTTTCTCGCAAAGTCCGTATTCTCGAAGCCCTTTCCGCAGAGCATCACAAGACCGTAGTTTCCCTTTTGCAGCTTTCTCTCCGCAAGTCTTCGCAGGATCCTGTCCCCCGTCTTCTGCCCGGACTCCGTCTCCAAGGCCTCCAGCGAGATGGACTCGTCCTGCGGCTCGGAAAACGCGAAGGCGCACTTCTTCGCCCCCTGTGTGACGCGGAGCTCATAGTAAGAAAGGCTTCGGTCCTCGAGCTCAAACATCCCGACCTTTCGGTTATAGAGGAGCTTTTCCTGCCTCAGCATATAGTGGATGAAGCTCTCTGTGTGCGTGAGGATGCATAGCTCAAAGCTCTCTCCGAGCATGGCGGAAAGGAGAGCGCGGAGCCGCTCCATGAGCGCCTGGTCCATGAAGCGGAGTGAGACGACGAGGATCGATCTCCCGGGCAGAAAATCCGGAAAAGCCTCTCCGCCGGACTCCTCCTCCGCTTCTGCCTCAGCTTCTTCGGAAACGGGAGAATCCTCCGGCTCCAAAGCCGCATCCTCGATCTCCTCGATCAGGGCCTCCGGGCCCTGCTCCTGCTCTCCGCTCTCCCCCTCCTCTTCTTTCCCGTCTCTTTTCTCCCCTCCGCCGGCTTCCTCCAGGACGAGTCGGAGAAAGGTCTCCATGAGCTCCTCTGCGCTGTATTTCCGATCCCCGAGCGACGCGCTCTCTCCCTTTCGGTAAAGGGAAAAAAGCTGCTCCAGCAGGAAGCCGGAGCCCTCCCGGCCCATCTCCAGAGCAGCCTCCCCGATCCTCCATTCCTCTCCCCGCTTTGATCGGCAGAGCACAGTGGGGAAGGAAAGCTGCTTCCTCCCCCCATCCGTACAAAGAGCCGTGCGCCTCTCCCCAAGGGACAGGCCGATCCGTCTCTCCGTCTCTTCCATTACCATCTCCCGCATCCTCCCGCTGTCCTTCTCCGCCTCTTCCGCCCGTTTCGTCTTCCCATTTCGTATATTTTCGTATATAAAGTATAACTCTCCCTGTCAAAAGGGCATGGCATATGTCCTTCTCCGCCCGATGGGACAAGCGGATGATCCATAGCTCGGGGGGCCGAAACGCGAATGCCTGTCAGCGATGCCTGATCTTCCTCAATCGGAAAAGAGTGTCTCGATCATGGCTTCCTTCTCCAGATAGAGAAGCATGGTGTCCCTGAGCTCCTCTCCCCTTCCCTCTTCATAGAGGCGCCCCATCCGATCCAGCAGGCCGAAGAGACCGTTTTCCGCCCAGCCGGCCGTCCTCTCCGGACGTATGCTTCCGCTCTTTACCGGCTCCGTTCCGTTCCCCTCATAGATCCGATACTCCGCCTCCTCCCCCGCAAAAAGGGGCAGCGCGGCGGTATAGATATTCTGAAAGGCCCGCTGAAATTCCTCCTCGTGAAAATTCTTCTCCCCCGGGAGGATCCGCACGAAGAGCCTCGGCTTTCCATCTCTCTCCCCCCGATACTCCAGAAAGTTCCGCCCTGCCGGGAGCTCCGGGAGCAGCGGCGAATCGCGGAACTTCTCCATATAGCGGAAAAAAATGTTTTTCCTCCTGAGCTCCCTCAGGATCCTGGATAGAATCTCCCTCTCCTTCTCCGTGAGAGACTTCTTCTCCGAGTAATGAAGGCTCAGAGAGAGGAGGTAGAGAAGCGGGATCTTTTCAATCCTGCTCTCGCTGTCGATCTCCTCTCCCAGAAGCTGAAAGATGCGCTCGGGGACGGACCTTCCGAGCAGAAAATAGTCCGCAGCCCTCTGACTGAGCCACGCTCTCTTAAGGAGCTCCCCGCCCCCGAGAGAGGCGTAGATGTCGTAGACCTCATCCAGCTTCTCCCTGCGCTCCGTGAAAAGGAGCTGGGCGAGCAGGCGCTCCGCCATACTCCGCTCCGCCTCCCGGAAGCCGCCTGTCTCTCTCGCGTCCTCTCCTCTCTCCTTCTCCAGCGCCCTTCTGAGAATCCGATCCATCTCGTCGGAGAGACCGTTGTAGTGCTCCAGCAGAAACTGAAGGAGAGTGAAATCCCCGGCTCCGCTGTCAAAGAGCTTCTTCCCCTCCAGCAAAAAGAGCTCCTCATGGCTCTCCCTCTCCATGCTCCCGTGAAAGAAATCGGAGATGAGGAGCCTGTCCCATCCGATTCTGTGGGACAGAAGGAGCTCCGAAGCGCTCTCATACTCCCCCCGCTTCAGAAGATCAGAAAAAAGAAGCGTCCTCTCCCCGAGACTCTTCCCCTCCTTTGCGATCCCCTTCAGATAGTCCAGATCCCTCTTCGTAAGGGAGGCCGCCTCCCGCTCCGTGAGCTTGCTGTGGCAGCGGAGAACGGATACCAGGATCGCATGGCGAAAGTCCGAGGAGATCAAGGGACTCTCCGATTCCTTTTCCAGGAAGGCGAGCTCCGCTGTGCTCCGGATCCCGCTTCGGAGCACCTGCTCCGCCCGGAGAAGGCGGAAAAAGACCTGCTCCGGGACAAGCTCCATGCAGCGCTTCTCCAACTCCGGCTTATGCAGAAGGCGCCGCTTCTCATAGGGTACCCCCCCGTAGCGCCTCCCCTCCTCATCCTGAAAGAGGATGACGGCCTCCGAAAAATACTGCGGGAAAAAGACTCGTCCGTCCCGGATCGGGAAGCTCTCCTCCCGGCGAAGCTCCGGCTGCAGCAGGATGAGCTTCTTCATCCTGGGATCCTCCACAAAGACCTCACAGGTGTAGAGCAGCTGCGGCAGAACCCTCGCGATCCTGCGGTCCACCATGTCCGGATAGATCATCCGCTCATAGATCAGGGAGAGGCGCTCATCGATCTTCCCGGCGAGAAGCTTGTCGATGGCAAAGCGCTGGATCTCCCGCTCAAAGCTCTGATAAATGTCGGAGTCCTCCTGGAAGTTCCGAAGGACATTGCTGTAAAGGGGAAGCTTCATCCTCTCCTCGAGGCGGCTCTCATAGGCGAAGTAAAGGTAGAGCTCCCTCGGAAGCTCAATCCCGCTGTCCGGCAGGGCATAGATGCAGTACTCGTAGAGCCTTGTGAGGCGGGAGCCGTTCTCTATCGCTCTTTGATAAATGAGAAAAGCCTCCGGGTCCGCGATATCCGCTTCGATCAGACGGCGGGCCATCTCCTCGACTCTCCTTGGGTCCTTGAGCTCCTCCTCGCTCAGGTAAAAGCTCCTCTCTCCGAAGGGAGCTGTCCCGGTCTCCGCTCCTCTCTCTCTCCGCTCTGTTTCCGCTCCCCGGCTCTTCCTTCTCAGCGCGGCGGAAAACTCCTGCAGCTCCCGCTTCCCTGCATTTCCGGCATTTCCGGAAAAGGCGCGAAAATAAAGCCTTGCGCGTGAATCCTCCAAAAAAGGAGCCTCCCGGAAATCCTTTCTCCGAAAGAGCTGCAGGGCGAGCTTTGGATCCTCCTCATATAAGCGGAGGAAATCCTCTGTGCGCCGAAGCCTCCGGATCTCCCGAAGCTCCGGAGAAAGCCTCGCGCGAAAGCAATAGGGGATCTGGAGCTCCCCTCCGTTACTTATCACGGAGAGCTTCCCCTTTAACTCCTCCCCGGCGGAGAGATCTCCCCCCTCGACGAGGAGGGGAACACTGCTGCGGATCCCCCCGAAGGCCGCTCTCTCTACCTTTACAAAAATATGATCGGAGTAGACCAGCCCCTTCATGCTGACCCCGTTCCGGGAGGAAATGTTCAAGCGAAACCTCTCATTCTCCCCCGGCTCCAGCTCTCCCTCCAGAGAAGACTCCGCGACATAGAGGCTCGGAGCACTGAGATCCACTATGCCCCTGGCCAGTTTATTGATCTTATCCTTCATGGCAAGTCTCCGTGCCCTGCAAAAACATCCCCCCGGCCGCTTCCCCGCGCCCGGAGGGCAGTGATCCTCCCCCGCTTATCAGGCCTTGGGCTCCGCGCCCTTTCCCTTGCTCTTCTCCTTCAGAAGATGCTGTGCGCTCACAAGCTTCACGCAGAGACAGAAGAGCTGTGACGCCGTGCGGAGATCCTCGATCGGAGGATAGGTCGGGGCGATGCGGATATTGGAATCCCGCGGGTCCTTCCCATAGGGATAGGTCGCACCGGCAGGAGTCAGCTTCACGCCGGCCTTCTTGCACTTCGCGGCCACCTCCTTCGCGCAGCCGTCCATGGTGTCAAAGCTGATAAAGTAGCCCCCCCTCGGCTTGGTCCAGCTCCCGATGCCGAGGCCTCCCAGGTTTTTCTCCAGTATCGTCTCCACAGTCTCGAACTTGGGGCGCAGGATATCCGCGTGCTTCCTCATATGCTCGATCATATTATGAATATCCTCGAAGAAGCGCACGTGACGGAGCTGATTCACCTTATCATGGCCGATCGTCTGATAGCGGAGCTGTCTCTGAATATCCTCCAGATTGTTGGAGCTCGCGGCGATCGCGGCGATGCCGGAACCCGGGAAAGTGATCTTCGAGGTGGAGGAGAACTTATAGACGAGGTCCGGATTCCCCGCCCTCTTGCACTCCGCGAGAATCTCGATCAGGTAATCCTGCTCCTTGTCATAGAGGTGATGCACGCCGTAGGCATTGTCCCAGTAAATCCGGAAATCCTTTGCCGCGGGCTGCAGCCTCGCGAATCTCCGGACCGTCTCGTCGCTGTAGCTGTAGCCCTGGGGGTTGGAATACTTCGGCACGCACCAGATCCCCTTGATGCTCTCATCCTCCCTGACCAGTCTCTCGACAAGAGCCATATCCGGCCCGCTCGGCGTCATCGGGACCGGAATCATCTCGATTCCGAAGTACTCCGTGATGCTGAAGTGCCTGTCATAGCCCGGGACCGGGCAGAGCCACTTCACCTTATCCAGCCGGCACCAGGGGACATTCCCCATCACGCCGTGCGTCATGGAGCGGGAAATGGAGTCATACATCACATTCAGGGAGGAGTTTCCGTAGATGATGATGTTGTCCGGATTGTTCTCCATCATATCGGAAATTAGGACCTTGGCCTCTGCGATCCCGTTCAGCACTCCGTAATTTCTGCAGTCCGTCCCGTCCTCACAGAACATGTCCGCATCGCTGTTCAGCGCGTCCATAAGTCCCATAGAGAGGTCGAGCTGCTCCTTGCAGGGCTTTCCGCGGCTCATGTCGAGGCTCATCTCCATCGCCTGATATCTTCCGTATTCCTTTTTCAGCTCGCGGATCAGCTGCTCAAGCTCTTCCACGCTCATCTTTTCGTAAGCTTTCATCCCGCCTCCTCTGCTTCCCTTATCCTGCTCCTGCCGCCCTCACTGATCTGATCTTTAAAGGCGCTTCGCGCCTCCCGTCATGCGCCCAGACAGTCGCATTCCCGTGGGGCTCCGCCCCTCTCCTTGCTCCTGTCCGGGCGTGTCTTAAAGTCCTACCACCGCGCCCGTGCTCGCACGGCGCGGGCCCGGACTTTAGACACTGTAATCATCATATACTGATCTCTTTTGTCTTGCAAGCAAGAATATCCGCATCAGGAGGTGCTTTTGTTCATTGTCTTTGCAGCGGCTGGTCAGTGAGGAGGGTGTTTTGGCTGAGCGCTTCGACGCGGGTTTTCAGGAAGGCGAGCTCGCGCTCTGCATCCTTGTCCCCGTTCCAGCGGTTTGTGTAGTCTGTGAAGGCACGGTAGGCCTCCTCCCATCTCGCGGAGCGCTCCAGGTAAACCGCTTCGTCAAAGACGAGGTCCCGGTCCGCGGACAGTCCCGCGGCTCTCGCCTGATCCAAAAAGCTCCTCGCCTCCTCGAGCTTTCCCTCATCGAGACTCCGGGATGCCTGCCGAAGAAGGAGCTTCGCGTTCACTCTCTCCTTCAGCTTCTGATAGACCTCCCGTTTCTTGTCCACCTTTTCCAGGATCTCCAGTGTGTGCAATGCCGCATCGAGATCTCCGAGCATGTATTCCGATTCCGCGCGGTAGGTGAGAATGTCGAACTGAAGCCTGGAGACCCTGCCGTGGCTTTTATCGAGGGCCTCATCCAGCTTCTTCACCGCCTCTTCATATTTTCCCTTTTCCACGAGCTCTATGCCGGAGAGCCGAAGCTCCTCCGCCTCCCGGTTTGCACAGGAGGAGAGCGTCAGGGCGAAAAACAGGAGTAAAAGTGCCGCCGCTTTTCCCCTTCCCGACAAATCCTTTCTTTTCTTCACGGGTTCCTCCTTTTTAGGGCAATTCTTCCCTCTGATGCCCTGCCGCCAATTCTTCGGCAAAGCATGGGCGGAGCATATCCGCGTTTTCCAAAAGACAGAGCGCGGCCTATCAGCGGATGCCTGTCGCACCAAAGCCGCCCCGGTCCTCATTTTCCAGACTTTCCACCTCCTCAAAGCAGAGTCTCGGCTGATGCCTTAGGATGCGGAACTGACAGATCCTGTCATTGATATGAATCTCTGTGTCACGGAGCGCATAGACCGGCATCATCAGGATATCATTGTCTCCGCAGTAGCTCTCATCCACCACGCCGGGAGAATTGGGCTGAATCAGGCCGAAGTTCTGAAAGGTAGAGCTCCGGGGCGCGACCAGCATCTCATAGCCCTCGGGAAGCTCCACGGAAATTCCGAGACTGATCCGGCAGAACTCTCCCTTTTTGATCTTCCGCTCCTCCGCGGAGCGAAGATCAATCCAGTCTCCCTTTCCTTCTATGTAAGTCAGCTTCTCGATCTCCTTCGAGTGATAGCGGACCTTGAGCTTTTCTTCCATTTTTTCCGTTCTCCCTTCGTCCCTCGCTTCGCTGCCCCACCGGGGCTCCTCCATCCTCCGCTGATGCTTCGGCAGGAGTCGGATCCTTCGCCTCGCCGCCATTTTACACCGGCCCGGGCTCTTCTCCGGCTCCTGCCCCGCTTTCCGGGTGCGGTGCATTCGCTTCCTCCTTTGCCTCATCCCTTCCCTCGGAAGGAGCCTTCGGAGGAATTTCCTCTTTTTGGAATAAGGGCGGCGGGAGAGCCTCCTCTTTTTCCTCGAAAGCAGTCGAAGCAGCCGTTTCATTCTCCTCTTCCTGCAGGGCGGAGAGAACGATTTCCTCCTCCCATTCAGAGGAGGACGGCGGAAGAGCCTCCCCGGCGATCTCTTCTTCCTTCTCTTCTTCTTCGGAGGAGACCGGCGAAAGAGCCTCCTCGGAGGCCTCTTCTTCCTTCTCTTCCTCTTCGGAGGAGCGCGGAGACGCCGGAGCCTCTTCTTCGGAAATGTGCGTGGGCGCCGAAGTTTCTTCTTCGGAAAGGATTGAAAGCGCTGCGGTCTCTTCTTCGGAGGAGGACGGCGAAAGGGCCTCTCCGGTGGCCGCTTCTTCCTCCTCGCCGCTGAGGCCGAGAGCGTCCGCAAGCTCTTCCTTGACCTCGGTCTCGATGGAGGCCTCGATCTCCTCGCTGAGCGCCGGGAGATCCTTTATGCTCTCTGCACCAAAGCGGCGGAGGAACTCCTCCGTCGTCGCAAAGAGGGCGGGGCGGCCCGGCGCATTGAGCCTTCCCTCCTCATAGATCAGTCCGTACTCGACGAGACGATTCACCGCATGATCCGATTTCACGCCGCGTATCTTCTCGATCTCCGCCTTTGTGACAGGCTGCCGGTAGGCGACGATCGCGAGTGTCTCCATGACGACATCCGTCATCACCGGTTTTTTCGGATGCTTCGCAACCCGGATCAGCGCCTCAAACTGCGCGGGATTCGTGTACATCTGATAGCTCTCCTCGAGTCTTCGGATCAGGATGCCGCCGTTTCGCTCGCGGTAGCTCCGGTAGAGCCTCTCCGCGGCCTCCTCTGCGGCCTCAGGCCCCGTCCCAAGCGCCGTCGCGATCTCCTCCCTGCTGACGGCCCGGCCCATCGCAAAAAGCAGAGCCTCCACGATTTTCTCCTCCTCGCGAAGCTCCTCCTTGTATTCCTCGTCGATTTCTCCCGCAAGCCTTTCCTGTACCGGATTCAAGCTCATCCGTCAAATTCCTCCACCTCTGTGAGATCGGGCTCCCCCTCTCCCTCCTCTCCGCCCACTACCTGGATATCCATATCGGAGAAGGGCGCATCCTGCATCAATGTGATTTTCCCCATCTTCATAAGCTCGAGAACCGCGAGAAAGCTGACCACGATGTCCATGCGGTCCTCCTTTTTCCGGATCATGTGCCGGAAGGAGAAGCGCCCATGGCGCCTCGCATAGGACAGGACGTCCCGGATCCTGCCGGAGAGGCTCACTCTCTCCCTTCGGATCACGCCGAACTTCGAGCGGACCCGGTCCACCGCATCCTCTCTCCTCCGGGAAAGATCCTCAAGGGCCTCCCGAAGCTTTTCCAGACTGAGCCCCTTGAGAAGCTCCGTGAGATCCAGAGGAGGCGTGCAGCGGAGGACCTCCTCCGGCATCGCCCCGCTCCCGTAGAAAACTCTGTCCGCGTCCTCCTCCTTTTCCCGGAGGATCCGGCTGATATACTTGTACTTCTTGTATTCGAGGAGACGTTCCACAAGCTCCGCCCGGGGATCGATCTCCTCTCCCTCTTCGTCGAGCTCCCGGGGGAGCAGCATTCTGGATTTGATTTCGAGCAGTGTCGCGGCCATCACGAGAAAGTCCGAGACGATATCCAGATCCTCCTCCTCGAGCCGGTTTACATAATCCAGGTATTGCTCCGTGATCTCCGCGATCGGAATATCATAGATATCGATCTTATTTTTTTCGATGAGCTGCAGGAGAAGATCCAGCGGACCCTCAAAGACATCCAGCTTATAGCGCAGTCTCTCCATTCCCTCTCTCTTCCTCCCTCTCCGGCAGCAGCGTGATGAGGCTGAGCTCCGGCGGATTGTTCAGACGGATATTGACGGTATGAGTCCCGATTCCCCGGCTTATGACAAGGTTTCCCCCGCGAAGGGGAAAGAGTCCCGACACCTTTTTCACGAAAAGTCGGTACTGCGGGGTCATCACTCCCCCGATCAGAGGAAGCCGGATCATCCCGCCGTGCAGATGTCCGGAAAGTACGAGATCCGCCCCGCTTCGGACCGCCTCCTCATCGTAGAGCGGCGTATGAAGGAGAAAGATATGGTAGCGCCCCTTCGCCCCGTCCTCCGGAAAGCCCGCTGCGCGGCGAAGCTCCGCGGGAGAAAGCGGCTTCTTTTTCCGAAAGGGCAGCGGCCGGTAATATTCCATCGGGAGGCTCACCCCGCTCAGGCTGAGATCCGAGAGCTCGCCCTTCGGAAGAACGGTCTCCTTATCCAAAAGGCGGACGGCCCCGAGCCCCCGCTCGAGGCGGGCCGCATTTTCCCGGCTCTTTGCATGCTCCTTCCTCGGGTACTCTGCGCGAAAATACCGCCCCCTCCAGCCGGCCTTCTCAAAGAGGCGCTCCTCGTGATTCCCGAGAGCGAGATAAACCGGAAACTCTCTCCCCAGAGCGCGGAGGAGGCGAACCGATTTCCGCACCCTGTCCTGCTCGCTCCTCCTTTTATGGCAGACCACGAGATCTCCGCCGAGCAGGATGAAGTCGGGGCGGAGCGCGCGGATCCTTCGGAGCAGCTCCTCATTCTTCTCCCCGAATTCCTTCTCATGGACATCCGTCAAAAAAAGAAAGCGGTGCGCCCTCTTGATCTTTCCGGAGCGAAAGCAATAGCTCTCCAGGCGAAGCTGATTTCTTTCCCGGTCCGAACATTTTTTCAGAAAGATCACCAAAGCCAGCACAGAAAATATGTTCAATGCCCCGATGAAGATCTTCGCCAAAGTCCCGCATTTCCTGCTATTATGAAAGGGAGGGAGACTTCCTTCTCCCAAAGCGTGCAGGCATCCCTTACCATGCAGGCATCCCTTTTTCTTATTATAATTTCGATTCGTTTTATAATTCCGGCTTCGAAGCCTCTTTCCCAAAAAAGGAGAAATCATGATCAGCTACTCCCCCTTCTGGCGGCTGCTCTCCGCCACTAAAGTCACGCAGTATCATCTGATCCACCATCACAAAATCTCCGCGAGCCAGCTTCACAGGCTCCGGAAAAACCTGCCGGTCTCCACGGAGACCATCCATGAGATATGTAAGATTTTCGGCTGCGGGGTCTCCGATGTGATGGAGTATGTGAGCTATCTCCCGTAGTCCGTATAGGCGGCTCTCGCCTCCTCGAAGCTCCGCTTCCGCTCCGGGTCCTCCGTCTCCGCGCCTTCGCTTCCCTTCTCTCCCTCCTCTGTACTCGCTGTCTCCGATCCCGCGGCTCCCCCGCTCTCTCCGGAGGCGCCGGATGATCCCGTATTTCCCTGCTCGCCCCGGACCTCCTCCAGAATCCTCATGAATTCCTTTCCGGTTATGGTCTCCTGCTCAATCAGAAATTCCGCGATCCGGTCCAGCGCATAGCGGTTCTCGCTCAGAATCCTCCTCGCCTCCCCGTAGCACTGCTTTAAGATGAGGGCGACCTCCCGGTCCACCTCGGTCGCGGTATCATCCCCGCAGTTCATCACGCTCTTTCCGCTCAGATACATGCTCTCCTGTGTCGCAAGTCCCATGAGGCCGAACTTATCCGACATCCCGTACTGCGTCACCATCGATCTCGCGATCTTCGTCGCATTCTCGATATCATTGGCGGCCCCGGTGGTCACAGTCTCAAAGACCAGCTCCTCCGCCGCCCTCCCGGCGAGAAAACCGACCATCATATCGTGGAGCTCCGCCTTCGTGTTGAGATACTTTTCCTCCTCCGGCACCTGCATCACATAGCCGAGCGCCCCCATGGTCCTCGGGACGATCGTGATCTTCTGCACCGGCTCGGAGTGCTTCTGAATCGCCGCAACCAAAGCGTGACCCACCTCATGGTAGGACACGATCCTCCGCTCCTCCTTTGAGAGGATGCGGTCCTTCTTCTCCTTTCCGACCAGTACGACCTCGACCGACTCGAAAAGATCCTCCTGGGAGACCTTCCGCCTTCCCTTCTTCACAGCCGTGATCGCGGCTTCATTCATCATATTCGCGAGATCCGCCCCGACCGCACCGCTCGTCGCAAGCGCGATCTCATCGAAATCCACCGTGGAATCGAGCTGGATGCCCTTCGCATGGACCTTCAGGATATTGACTCTCCCCTTTAAGTCCGGCTTCTCCACGATCACTCTTCGGTCGAATCTCCCGGGACGAAGCAGTGCAGGATCCAAGATCTCCGGGCGGTTCGTCGCTCCCATCACCATGATGCCCTTCCCCGCATCGAAGCCGTCCATCTCCGAGAGGAGCTGGTTCAAGGTCTGCTCCCTCTCATCATTTCCGCCGTAGCGGCTGTCCCTCGTCTTTCCGATGGCGTCGATCTCATCGATGAAGACGATACAGGGGGCATTCTGCGCCGCCTGCCGGAAGAGATCCCGCACCCGGCTTGCGCCAACGCCGACAAACATCTCCACAAAATCCGAGCCGGAGAGCGAGTAAAAGGGAACCTGCGCCTCCCCCGCCACAGCCTTTGCGAGGAGGGTCTTCCCCGTCCCCGGCGGCCCCACGAGAAGCGCCCCCTTGGGAAGCTTCGCCCCGATATCCACATACTTTTCGGGATTATGCAGAAAATCCACGATCTCCACGAGGCTCTCCTTCGCCTCATCCTCCCCGGCGACATCCTTAAAGCTCACGCCGGTCTCTCTCTGCATGTACATCTTCGCCGTGGACTTCCCGACACCCATGACCCCGCCGGATCCGCCCCCCATCCTGCGCATCATAAAATTCATCGCGATAAAGAAGAGGATAAGGGGAATCACAAGGCCGATCATGGTCTGCATGATGAGGCTCGAATTGTCCGGCTTCTTCCGATAGATCTCCACCTGATGCCGGTAGAGCCTTTGCACAAGCTGCCCCGCATCGGCATTGATCGGCACGACGAAATAGGTCCCGCTCCCCTTTCCGCGGGAGGCCCCGGAGCTATCCTTCTCCCCGGCCGCACTGCTCTCCCCCGCGCCCTCCTTCGGATAGACGGCGATCTGGCTGTCCCCCCACTCTACCTTCTGGATCTGATCCTTTTCCACCATCGTGAGGAACTCGCTGTAGCTCTTCTCCTGCGGATCCGGCACCGAAAAGAAATGCTGCACCATCGAATAGATGAAGAAGGTCAGCACAGCGGCGATGATCAAAATCAGAAAGGACTGCCCCGGACCGGGCAGACGTCCTCCGTCTCTCAGATCGTTTTCATTCATGCTCTCTCCTTATGCCGAAAAAGGCACCGCCGAAAAGGCGGGCCGAATCTATCATTTTTATATTCGCATTCCGAGCTCTCGCTCTCCTTGCTCATACCTGCTTTGCCCGTCCAATGCCTCAGCGTCCCCGCGTGCTAGCACGCCGGACGATAAGGCGCTGGACGGGACTTTTACAGTATAAGTAAATCAGGGGCATAAATCAAGGCGCTGTCTTTTTCGCTGCTCCCTTCGTTTTTTTATCCCGCGGGCGAGATGGGAGTATTCCGCATGCAGAGCGGCAGAGCATGGGAGAGGCCGTTCAGCGGAGCGGACCGCGGAGCTTTGCTGCGACCTCTTCTCCCATTTCTTCCGTTGAGAGAAGCTTAAGCCCTTTCTTTTCCTCCAGGATATCCTTTGTCCGGCAGCCGTCCCGAAGGACCTTCTCCACGGCTGTCTCCACGTCCTCTGCCTCCTTTGGAAGCTCCAGGGAATAGCGGAGGAGCATCGCGGCGGAGAGTATCGCAGCCAGGGGGTTTGCGATATTTTGTCCCGCAATATCCGGCGCAGAACCTCCGCTTGGCTCGTAGAGACCGAAGCGGTCCTCCCGGAGGGAGGCGGAAGGAAGCATCCCGAGGGAGCCCGCGATCTCCGCCATCTCATCGGAGAGAATATCTCCGAACATATTTTCTGTCAGGATCACATCGAAGCTGCCCGGCTTCCGCACGAGAAGCATCGCGGTGGAATCCACGAGGGCATGGCTCAGCTCCACCTCCGGATAAGCCTTCCCTTCCTCCTCCACGATCCTTCTCCAAAGCCTCGAGCTGTCCAGAACATTCGCCTTGTCCACGGAGCAAAGCCTCCCTCTCCGCCCTCCGGCGATCGAAAAGGCCTTCCGCGCGACCCTCCGGATCTCGGATTCCCGGTAGCAAAGCTCGTCCCTCGCGACGAGCTCTCCCCCCTCCCTCACTGTGCTCCTTTCGCCGAAATAGAGCCCTCCGGTGAGCTCCCGCACCATCATAAGGTCAAAGCCGTCCCCGATGACGGACTCCCGAAGCGGGCAGGCATTCCGAAGCTCCGGATAGAGCTTCGCCGGCCGGAGATTGCAAAAGAGCCCGAGCCCCTTCCGAAGCTTCAAAAGACCGGCCTCCGGTCTTTTTTCCGGCGGGAGAAGATACCAGGGCGAGACGCCGACCTTTCCTCCGATCGATCCCATCAGCACCGCGTCCGAAGCTCTGCATTTCTCGAGGGTCTCCTCCGTCAGCGGCTCTCCGAAGCGATCGATCGAAGAGCCGCCCATGAGGAGCTCCCGGAACTCAAAATGATGACCGTAGAGCGCGGCGATCCTGAGAAGTACCTTCCTTGCCTCCCGGACGATTTCCGGACCGATCCCGTCTCCCTCTATCACAGCAATCCTGTATTCCATTTTTCCTCCTGAAAGCATTGATCGGGCGCTGCACTCTTTGCGGTTCGGCGGCAGGTCCCGGCTCTCCCCGCTTCCTTTCCGGATACCGCAGCTTGCTGCGCCCTTCCGTCACTTTGTTCTTTGAAGAGCATATCGCGGATTCGATTCCCCGGGCAATATATTTTTGCTATACTAGTCATGTTTCTCTTTTCAGCAGCGCAGAAGCAGCGTCATACTGCCGCGCTGACAGCGCTCCGCCTTCCGCCCGATCGGGCATGGCTCTGTCCCGCTCTCCTCTCGAATGCCGGGATGGATACCGGGACAAGCGCCTGTGGGATATCCTGCGCCTGATGGAGATTTTTGCGCCTTATGCACCGAGTATAGGGGGAGATATCCATGGATTTTAAACTGCATGCGGACTATGCGCCAACGGGAGATCAGCCCAAGGCCATTGAGGAGCTGGTACGGGGCTTTCAGGAGGGCAATCAATTCCAGACCTTACTGGGAGTGACGGGCTCCGGCAAGACCTTTACCATGGCGAATGTGATCGAAAGGCTGAAGCGGCCGACTCTCGTCATTTCCCACAATAAAACGCTCGCGGCCCAGCTCTACTCGGAGATGAAGGAATTCTTCCCGGAAAACTCGGTGGAATACTTTGTCTCCTACTACGACTACTATCAGCCGGAGGCCTATGTCCCCTCCACGGACACCTATATCGAGAAGGACTCCGACATCAATGAGGAGATCGACAAGCTCAGAAACTCCGCGATGGCCGCCCTCTCGGAGCGAAGGGATGTGGTCGTCGTGGCCTCCGTCTCCTGCATCTACGGGCTGGGCGCCCCGACGGAATATCTCAATATGGCCCTTTCTCTCCGACCCGGGCAGAGCAAGGACAGAGACGAGATGATCCGGCACCTGATCGAGATCCAGTACAATCGAAACGACATGGACTTCCACCGCGGGACCTTCCGGGTCATGGGAGATATCGTGGACGTCTTTCCCGCATCCGAGGGAGAGCAGGCCTACCGGATCGAATTCTTCGGAGATGAGATCGACAGGATCCGGATCATCGACCCGCTGAGCGGGAAGGCGAAGTCGGAGCTTTCTCATGTCATGATCTTTCCGGCGAGCCCCTATGTCATCCCTCCGGAGAAGCTGAGTCTCGCCTGCGATAATATCCTGAAGGAGCTGGAGGAGAGGGTAAATTACTTTAAGTCCGAGGACAAGCTTCTCGAGGCACAGCGGATCTCGGAGCGGACGAACTTTGATGTGGAGATGCTGCGGGAGACCGGCGTATGCTCCGGCATCGAGAACTACACGAGGCATTTAAACTTCTCCGCTCCCGGAGAGCCGCCCTACACGCTCATGGACTATTTCCCGGAGGATTTCCTCATTATCGTGGACGAAAGCCACATCAGTCTGCCGCAGATCCGGGGGATGTACAACGGAAATCTCTCCCGGAAAACGACGCTCGTCGATTACGGCTTCCGCCTCCCATCTGCGCTGGACAACCGCCCCTTAAATTTCGGCGAATTCGAGAGAAAGATCAACCAGATGCTCTTCGTCTCCGCTACGCCGGGGGATTATGAGGCGGAGCACGAGCTTCTCCGGGCGGAGCAGATCATCCGGCCCACCGGCCTCCTGGACCCCGAGATCTCCGTCCGCCCGATCAGAGGACAGATCGATGATCTCATCGGAGAGATCCGGAGGGAAACGGAGAAAAAGCACAAGATCCTCGTCACCACTCTCACAAAGCGGATGGCCGAGGATCTCACGAAATATCTGAAGGAGGCAGGCATCCTGGTCAAGTACCTCCACTCCGATATCGACACATTGGAGAGAGCCGCCATCATAAGGGATATGCGCCTCGGTAAGTTCGATGTGCTGGTCGGAATCAATCTCCTCCGGGAGGGTCTGGACATCCCGGAGATCACACTGGTCGCGATCCTGGACGCGGATAAGGAGGGCTTCCTCCGCTCCGAGACCTCCCTCATCCAGACCGTAGGCCGCGCCGCGAGAAATGCCGAGGGGCATGTCATCATGTATGCGGATCAGATCACGGACTCCATGCGGCGCACGATGCAGGAGACCGAGCGAAGGCGGAAAATCCAGATCTCCTATAATAAAGAGCACGGCATCACGCCGACCACGATCAAAAAGGCCGTCCGGGAGCTCATCGCGATCTCAAAGGCGGTCAGCGACGGCGGGAGCGGAATCCAGAAGGACGCGGAGTCCATGAGCGCCCGGGAGCTGGAAAAGCTTATCCGGGAGCTCACAAAGAAAATGAGGGCTGCTGCCGCCGAGCTGAACTTCGAGGAGGCCGCCCTCTGCCGGGACAGAATCGAGGAGCTTCGAAAGCAAAAAGAAGGAGAAAGAGAGGAAGAACCGACAAAATCCTAGGGGAACACTGATTTATTCATGACTCATCTGCCTCAAAGGACACTCTCGTTCGGGGATCCACGCAGCGGCACTAAATTCACGCTTCATTACATTTGTGTTCGTTAAGTATCGGCGTTCCGCACGCTTTTGCGGCATCACGCCCATTGGCACGTAATTGTTCCGATTGAATCAGTGTTCCCCTGGAGAAACCGCGCTCCGGGGCGGAAGCTATAGAGCGATCGGCCGGAAGAAAGGGACGCGGAAGAGCTTCATTGACTGCTTCTTCCGCTGAGCTCTCAGAGCTCATGGATCTCATCCGCGATGCCGAGGGTCGAGGCCCGGTGCGAGACCAGCACAACCGTCCGGTTTTCCCTCTCCTCCTTCAGAGATTTCAGGATCGCGCCCTCATTCAGGACATCGAGGTTTGCGGTCGGCTCATCCAAAAGGAGTAGGGGCGCCCCGTGGAGAAAGGCTCTCGCAAGGCCGATTCTCTGCCGCTCTCCTCCGGAGAGATTCTCCCCGAGCTCGCTGAGCGGGGTATCATAGCCCTTCGGAAGCGCTTCGATAAAGTCGTGGACGGATGCCTTCCTCGCGGCCTCCCGGATCTCCTCTTTCCCTGCCCCGATTTTCCCGAGCGCGATATTTTCCGCGATCGTATCCTGAAAGAGCACGCTCTCCTGCGTGAGCAGGCTCTCCATCCTGCGAAGATCCGCGGTATTGATTCTTCGGATATCCTTCCCGGAGATCTGCACCTCTCCCCTGTCCGCATCCCAGAATCGAAGCAAAAGGCGGAGAAGCGTCGACTTCCCGGAGCCGGATGGGCCGACG